>Ga0316198_10001682_pt1 | contig 13142 bp, 11 predicted proteins | sample OudBieAanoxic_MG_FD_204935 | JGI IMG/M metagenome (GOLD analysis project Ga0316198, IMG submission 204935) | Coastal sediment microbial communities from Oude Bieten Haven, Netherlands - site A anoxic | ecosystem: Environmental > Aquatic > Marine > Coastal > Sediment | place: Netherlands...
TATTCAGTGGAACTGGAAATATTGCTTTAGAAGCAATAAGTCGTGGAGCTTCAAGAGCTGTAATGATAGAGATGGAAAAAGATGCTCTTAGAGTGATCATAGAAAATGTAAATAATTTAGGATTTGAAGATCAGTGCAGGGCATATAAAAATGAAACATTGAGAGCTCTTACAATTTTAGGTAAAAAAAGGGAAAAGTTTGATATCATATTCCTTGACCCGCCATACAAAGATAACGTGTGTACCAAGGTGATTGAAAAGATAGCTGAAACAGGAATATTGGCTGAAAATGGCTTAATTATAGCGGAACACCATATATTAGAAGATATGGAAGAAAATATAGCTGAATTTAAAAAAGCAGATGAAAGAAGATATGGTAAAAAAGAATTGAGCTTTTATACTAGATAAAGGCTATGAATAGCTGAAAAGAGAGAGGGGGAAATTCTAAGAGATTTCCACCTCTCTTTTTGATTTTTGTAGAGTTTATCTATATTTATGAAAAGCTGTATTTTTTAACAAAACAAATTAATTTTTTATATTCTTTAAGATTTATTTAGTTAAAAGTGTTATTTATTTGTTATTTTTTCTGTGGTTTTAGTATTAAACTAATTTAATCACAATATTATTTGTTGACAAAACGTTCTGTATACGGTATAAATATATGGAAACTAAATATCCTGAAGAGAAAAAGAGAGGGGGAGAAGACCAGCTGATTAGCTGGTCCTCTCTTTTATTTTTTTTTTGAGTATTGCTTTGAGGTAAACAAAGTAAAGGATAAAAATATAGGGGGAAGGTAAGATGAGTGATTTTTTCAAATCAGTAGGTGGTGTCATTGGTGTTGACACTAAAAATGTAGATAAGGAGTACACTAGATATAAATGGCAGGTTTTTATCACAATATTTGTAGCTTATGCAATTTTTTATATAACGAGGAAAAATCTTTCCTTTGCAAAACCGTATTTGATAGAACAATTGGGATATACTAAACTCCAAGTAGGAGCTATTGCGGCAGGAATGCCACTGGCTTATGGAATCGGAAAATTTGTTATGGGAGGAGTATCGGATAAATTAAACCCTAGATATTTTATGGGATTTGGACTTATCTTGGCAGGGATAGTAAACATTATGTTTGGAAGTGTTCATAGTATTATAGCCTTTACTGTTCTCTGGACTATAAATGGATGGGTTCAATCTATGGGATGGCCTCCATGTGGGAAAACTATGAAAGTATGGTTTTCTGATAAAGAGAGGGGAACGTGGATGTCTGTTTGGAATACAGCTCATAATGTAGGAGCTATGCTGATTCCATTCATAGTAATAATGGGAGTAAATATGTTTTCAGGAAGCTGGAGAGGACTATTTTTCCTGCCAGGAATCATATCTATAATAGCCGGTATACTGACAATGGTATTTTTGAGAGATAATCCAAAATCATTGGGATTACCATCTGTAAGGGAATATCATGGTGAAGTTGTGAAGGAGGAAGTAAAGGTAAAAAATAAGCGGACTTCTAAACAAATATTTGTAGAAGATATCTTAAAAAATAAAATTCTTTGGTCTTTAGCGCTCTCAAATGCTTTTGTCTACTTTCTTAGATATGGGACATTGGACTGGATCTCTGTATACTTGGTTCAATATAAGGGGATCAATATGAAGGATGCTGGATTCTCATTTTTCATGTTTGAGTTTGCAGCAATACCAGGAACTATATTATTGGGATGGATTTCAGACAAGGTTTTTAAAGGGAGAAGAACTCCTCTAATTATCATATGTTTATTCTTATCAGCTCTATTGGTAACAACTTATTGGATGACTGATAATATGATAATAATAAATATCGCAATTTCATTGATCGGAGCTTTAATATATTTCCCAGTAGCAGCCATTGGTATCGCAGCAGTAGATATTGCCAAAGATGACAGTGCTGGGATGTCGGCAGGATGGACGGGATTATTTGGTTATTTTATAGGAGCCACAGGTTCTGAATTAGGAGTAGGATATGTTTTAGACAACTATTCATGGGATGTATATTTTATGATGTTAATAGCTTCAGCAGTATTAGCTATACTATTCCTGATACCTGCGTGGAGTGCAGGAAAGAAGAGAAAGGTTAAATAATTAAAAGGTATAGGTAGCTCCTAAACCTATAACACTAGCATTGCTCCCTTTTATAAGGGGGCTTTTTTTTATATTGTCTGAAAGAGTCTCTATATAATAATATGAAAACAGATCGATATTTTGACTCAAGCTATAGGCTACTGCAGTAGTCAATCTTATGGCACTCCCGAATCCATCGATGTTATGAGATGGAATTCCAGAATCAGCAGATGCAGAGATACCAAAATATCGATTGGTGTAGGAGTTACTCATCATCTCATAACTTAAAAAACCAAGGATAATAAACTTTTTAAAGGGGATACCTCCTAAAACACCTATAGATGCAGTATTTTCATCACTATTTCCACGAACATTATGTTTGATTCCACCGGTTAAAAGAACATAACCAACTTGGTAACTACCTCCAATTCCCAGCATAATAGGGTTGTCTTCATCGGGAAGCTCTTTCAAGTAGGTGTCAAAATCCTCCTCTGTATGGCCGGCAAATCTATATTCAGCAGTAAAATTTAAAGCCAATTTATTTCTCTCATAGAATCTATACCCGTTATAGATACCACCAAAGGTATAAAAGTTATTGTACCTAGCATTTATTAAGGGAACCACAGTGGAATAGGAAGATGTATCATTTAATCGAGGTTCAATAGCTGATCCGGCAAGTCCAAGGGAAATGAATTTTTCTCTTTCTTTCTGTTGTTCTTCTGCTATCCCACGAATGAATGCATAGTTATTGGCCCCATCTTTATCCACATAGATCATGATACGATTTATGGCAGGATCTAAAAAATAAATGGAGAAACTTTTTATAGAGATAAAAAATATCAAAATGATAAATTTAAATTTTTTCATATTTACAGCTCCTGTTATATATTATAGTAACCCCAATAATATTCGGGTTGAATTAAAAGTTTCCTTTTAAATTATAAATATCTATAATTTAATCGATAGTTACGGCAGCTGAAGCCATAATAATACCTAGTTTCAAATGTGAAAGCTTAGTATAATATAGTTTATCATAAAATTAGAATTAAAAAATTAAAATGTATATACATATATTATAGTTTAGTATTGTATAATAGGGATAAGGACATAAAATTAGGAGTATTTACATATGAGGTTTTTAATAACTAGAGATTTTTTTAAAGATGTACCTAAGGAAAAGATAAAGCAGGTCAAAGAGAAGATACAATATTTTTATAACGAAATATCGAAAAATAAAAAAATGATATTTGATATACCCAAGGGTTTTTGGGTAAAAAAACTCAAGGAAAATTTATATGAATTTAGAGTAAATAGCGGTGACAGAGTGTTATTTGAATTTAAAGATATTAAACGAGACAGATATGGGGAAAAAGTATTGGTACTGCTGCTATTTTCGACTCATGATCTAGCGGTGAAAAGCGGAATGCGTCAAAATAAAATAGAAAGTTTAAAAGTTGAAAATTTAGAGATAGAGAAGGGGTCTAAAATAGCAGACGAAAGGGTCGATGAAGATTTAACTGCTATATATAGCGGGATAGATTCAAAGATAGTCTATGAAATTACTTCTGATGAGAACCTTTTGGAATTTATCCAAAATGAAGATGAATATACATATTATTACCTGAATGATGAGCAGTATGAAGTTTTAAACAGTGAATTTCCATTATTTTTAAAAGGAAGTGCTGGAAGTGGTAAAACTACAGTGGCCATCAGAAAAACTATGGAATTGGAGGAACGGCAGGATTTAAAAGTAGGATATATAACATTTACTCAGCCCTTAAAAGACAAAGCAGTTGAGATGTATGAAAAATTTAGAGATCCTAATTATGAAAAGATGGTTAAATTTTACTCGTTAGAGGAGTTATATGAAAAACAACTTAGGGAAAGACCTACAGGTTTGAAGATATTTGAAAAATTTATTTATGAGTATAACCCAACGATTCCTAAGGGTATGGAAAATCTAGAGTTATACCAAGAGATCAGGGGGACAATAAAAGGAAGCATGGGAGCTAAAGGCGCTGGAAATTGGAACAGAGATCTAACCCAAGAACTGATATCCCAAGAAGATTATTTGGCATTAAATAAGAAATATACAGTGTATAGTGAAGAGGTCAGGAGAGAAATATACAAAATCACCTTGATATACCAAGAGTGGCTCAGCAAAAAATCTCACATGGATGAAAATGATCTAGCACGAAAAGTGATCTTGGGTAGTGGAGAAATGTTTGATTGTATAATTTGTGATGAAGTACAGGATCTAACTGAGATTGAGGTATATATGTTGAAAACTTTGGTTAAAAATGGAGAGAACTTGTTTTTATCTGGAGACATCCACCAAATAATAAATCCGACTTACTTTAGTTTCTCTAGAGTGAAATCTCTATTTTATCTGGGGAAATATACAGAAAAGCAGCTAGGGAAAAATTATAGAAGCCAAAAAAAAATAGTGGATTTAGCTAATAAATTAAGTGATCTCAGGGGTGAATATATAGGCAAATTGGGTGAGGATTATAAAGAGGCTTCCATATTAGAGGGAGAAGATGTATATATCTACAAGAAAGATAATAAATTTTTAAAAAAATTGGAAGAGAATACAGCAGTCATCTTAGTTCCGACTAATGAAATAAAAAACACACTGAGAGCTGAATTACCAAAAATAGCCAATAAGATACTGACAGTACAAGATATAAAAGGGCTGGAATTTGATTCAGTTGTGTTATATAATTTTGCAACAGAGCTGAAAAAATATTGGGAAATTATTTTTACTGGAAGGGCTAAAACGAATCAATTATATAGATATTATTTTAATCTATTATATGTAGGGTTGACTCGTGCCAGAAAAAGACTTCTTCTCATGGAGGAAAATGAAGAAATTTGCCTGTTGAAAGAGTTGAAGGATTATTTGGTTCCCATGACAGTAGAGGGGGAAAGAAACTTTACCCTAAAAAGTGGAGAATTAGATTTTTTGAAAGAGGGAAAAGAATTTTTAAGTCGAAAATTATTTGCAGAAGCCATCGCTGCATTTGAAAAAGCAGGAGCTGAGGAATATATAAAGAAAGCTGAAAATGAATTAGCAGCCAATGAGTTCTTTGATGAATACAACGAGAAAAAAACAATAGAGTATATTGTAAATAATGATGACTCAATGTCCCGTTGTTTGGAAAAATATGTGGTGATAGACAGGATAGGAGACTATGCATTTGAAAAAAGATATTATGAGAAAGCAAAAAAATATTATGAAAAAAGTGGGAATTATGAAAAGTTATCCCAAATATTTGAGATGGATGGAGAATTAGAAAAAAGTTTTGAATATGCAATGAAATCAGGGTTAGTTTCACTGATAAAGAGGATCAAACAAGAACTGGAAAAAAATAATGGAGCCTTAGATATAGCCAATGAAGTAAGGGTTTTGTCGGATAAAAAAATTAATTCGAAGAAACTTTCCCTGGTTGAGTTTGAAAATTTAGATAAAAAATATATAATGAAGAAACAGCAAAAAGATATAGGTGATATTCTGGTAGTGTTAAATGGTAGATTTAAAGTTAAGGATAGTGAATCAAAAACACACAGTGTGAAATCTCCTACAAAACTATTGATTAAGCTCTTCCATATAGATGGTGGAGAAAATGGTATCAGGTATTTGGTGGAAAATTTTTCTAGTCAGTTAAATATAAAAACCATTGTATCTCTTTTAGATGATGAAAATATCATTGAAAGATATATATCAAAGACTAAGATGAAACCCAAATTAGATGAGTTGTTGTTATTGGCTTGTGAATTCAAGAGAATAAAAAATGTGAAAAAACTCATGCAATTAGGAGGGGACATAGAGTCGAAATCAGAAGATGGCCTGACTCCGCTGCTTACAGCTATAAAAAATAAAGATTTTAAGATGGTGAAACTATTGGTAGAAAATGGTGCTGAATTAGGAGAAGTCACAGATAAAAAAAATAAGTTGAAAATCACTCCATTGGTTTATTCTATTGTAGAAGATGAATTAGATATTTTTAAATATCTAATAGAAAATGGTGCAGATGTTCAGTTGCAAAACCCCATCCATCATGGAATAATTCGTAGAAATAAACCTATGATCAAAGCCTTGTTGGATAAAAATGTAAAGTTAGACATAGATATAGAAGGAACGACCCCGCTGATCTCAGTGGCAGTATCAAAAGATATAGAGATAATGAAAATGTTGATAGAAAGAGGTGCAAGTCTGGATTACACAGTAGGATCTGGCACCCCTATGGTAAATATAATTCAAAATGATTATTTGGAAGGAATGGAATTATTTTTAGGGAAAGGCTATAAATTAAAAGAGGAAGAACTTGCAACCTTATCCTTAAAAGATAGTGTTGAACTTTCTAAACTAGTTTTAATAGAAAATTTAGGATATAATTATATTGAAAAAATAGAAAAAAATATGTCTCGTATAAAAAACAGTAGAGATGTAGAGAAAAAAATGGAGTTATTGAAAAAAATAGAGAGAAAATATGATTTTGAAGAATACAGAAAGACGGTAGAAGAGGAGGTATAAAAGATGGCAAAAGTAAATACTTTTGAAGAAAATATAAGTGAGATAGATGAGATAATATCAAAGTTAGAAGATGGGATGGATTTGGATGAATCTATGAAAGAATATGAAAAAGCAGTGAAATTATTAGCTAAATCTAGTACTATTTTGAAAAAGGCTGAAGGAAAAGTAATGAAAGTGATGGAAAAAAACGGTGAAATAATAATAAAAGATTTTGAGTAGGAGGGGAAGGATGAAGGAATACTTAAAGGAAAGAAGGACTTTGGTAGATTTAGTAATAGAGGAGTATCTAAATGAATTAAAATATCCAAAAGTTATAGTTGAAGGGATGAAATATTCAGTGTTGAATGGCGGGAAAAGGCTGAGACCTATCTTACTTTTGATGACATTGGATCTATTGGGAGTTCAGGAGAAAAAAGGAGTACCTATGAGTGTAGCTATAGAATTGATCCATTCTTACTCATTAGTTCATGATGACTTGCCAGCTTTAGACAACGATGATTACCGACGAGGGAAGTTTTCAACTCACAAAAAATTTGGAGAAGCAGAAGCTATATTAATAGGAGATGCACTCCTAACTCACGCCTTTAATCTCATAACCAGAGAAGACCTTGAGCCATCCAAAATAGTAGAAATGATTAAATTAACCTCTAGTTATGCAGGAGTAAATGGGATGATCGGCGGGCAGATGGTAGATATAGAATCTGAGGGAAAAGAGATTGATCTTCCGACCTTGCAGTATATCCATACCCATAAAACAGGTAAATTACTCATGCTTCCAGTGGAGTGTGCTTCTATAATTGCAGGGGCAGAGACTGAAAAAAGAAAAATATTAAAAAAATATGCAGAATTAATTGGATTAGCTTTCCAAATAAAAGATGACATCTTGGATATCGAGGGAACCTTTGAAGAGATAGGTAAACCAGTAGGAAGCGACAAAGAACTCTTGAAATCTACCTATCCATCGATTTTTGGAATGGAAAAAACTAAGGAAATATTGGCAGAAAAAATAAAAGAAGCCAAAGAAATAATGTTTACGGCTTTTGGAGAGGAAGCAAAATGGCATATAGAATTGGCAGATTATATAGGAAATAGAAAAAAATAAAGCCAGGGATCACCACTTGTGATCCCTGTTTTTTTTTATTTTTTTTCTTCAATTTTTTTTATCAAAAACGTTCAAATTTAAATATTTTAATCTGTTATAGGGCAGATGTTGCGATTATTGGGCTTCAGAAGAGTGAGGCAGAAAAGAGCTTTTTTTTTTCAAAATATACAACTAATTTCTTGACTTAATATAAAAAATATGTGAATATATAGTTGTGTAAAGATTCACTTACGTGAAAAAACGGAAGTGTGGACCTAAGAAGTTTAAATTTAAGGAGGTGAAAATTTAATGAGTATGAAAAAATTCAAGTTTGTGCTAAAAATGGCTGTAGGGGCTCCTTCTAAATCAATAGTAAATATAGACGAGGAAGTGAAGAGAGGACAGTGTATAGCTGAACCAATTTCATTGGGCTGTAAAATACATTCAAGTATAGATGGTGTAGTGAAAAAAATAACCGATTCTTATATAGAAATTCAAGAGACCGAAGCAAATTTAAATGACTATTTAAAAATAAAAGAATGTGAAAATATTTCTGAATATGCATTTGAAGCAGGAATAGTAGGATCAGGAGGGGCAGGATTCCCTAGTCACATTAAATTATCTACAAAACTAAATGGAGGTTTTGTATTAGCAAATGCAGCTGAGTGTGAACCAGTATTATCTCATAATGTAGAGTTGATGGAAAAAAATCCAGAAATCGTAGTAAAAGGTGTTAAATATGCTATGGAATCTACAGGAGCTGACAAAGGTTATATAGCTATGAAGCCAAAGTATTTAAAAGCAGCAATAGCAATGGGTAAAGTTTTGAAAAACTATGAAAACATAGAAATAAAATGGTTACCAAATATGTATCCTGCTGGAGATGAAAGGGTAATAGTTAGGGAAACTTTAGGAGTAGAGTTAGAACCAGGAGAACTGCCATCAAAGGCAAATGCTGTAGTATTTAATGTAGAAACATTAAAGAACCTAGTGTTAGCAATAGAGGATAGAAAACCTGTTATCGATAAAGATATCACTGTAGGTGGAAGAGTAGTAGAAGCTGAAAAAGGTAGAGTATTCTTAGATGTTCCAATCGGGGCAACTGTAAAAGACTATATCAAAAAATGCGGCGGATATATTCAACCATATGGAGAGATAGTTGCTGGCGGGCCATTTACTGGAAGCGCTATAACTGAAGATGCACCTATAAGTAAAACTACAGGTGGAATATTAGTTGCAATGCCATATCCAAAAGATACAAGAAAAATGGGAATAATCGCCTGTGAATGTGGAGCTGGGGAAGAAAGATTAACTGAAATAGCTCACGGAATGGGTGGAGAAGTAGTAGCAGAAGTAAAGTGTAAGAGAATGGTAGAAGTTAATGGTAGATATAGATGCGATATGCCGGGAATTTGTCCAGGACAAGCAGAGAAAGTGTTATTCTTAAAGAGCCAAGGTGCAGAAGTAATAATAACAGGGACTTGCGAGGACTGAACGAATACAGTTATGACTGTAGCTCCTAGGTTAGGAGTACCTGTTTATCATAGTACCGATCACGTGTTACGTGGTGCAAGACACGAAATTTATAGAAGTAAGAAAAAATAAAAATATATGAGAGTTAGCTTTGTATGTTAACTCAATCTTAAAGAAAATCAGGAGGGAAAAATGTCAATCACTATAGAAACTGCAAAAGAGCATGCAATGGATCACGCTGTAAGTTGTTGTAGATTTGAGGCTGGAACAATAATCGAGCCTTCAAATTTAGAAGACCCAGCAATATTCTTTGACTTAGAAGAGTCAGGGTTATTAAAGTTTGATGAAAACACATTAACAATTGGTGAGGTTTTAGGAGCAAAATTAATTAAAACCGCAGAAGCATTAACACCATTAACAGCTGACATGTTTGAAGGACTTAACTTACAAACTGAAGCGGTAAAAGAAGAAGTTAAGGAAGAAATAGTAGGAACACCAACAGCAGCTACTGAAACTGTAGCACCTGCTTCAATGACAACATCATTAAATGGTGGAATGTTAAAAATTCACATAGGTGAAGGAAAAAATATCAACTTAGAAATTCCTATGTTCGCAGCTCAAGGATCAGTAGCAGCGGCAGCACCAACAGCTAAAATCGTAGAAGTTCAAGAAACTGCTGCAACTACTGAAACAGAAATAAAAGAATTACCTGCAAAGAAGTTAAGAACTTTAACTAAAAAGCATTATAAAATAGAGAACGTAGTATTCGGAGACGAAACTAAGATTGAAGGGACAACTCTTACATTAAGAAAAGATATAGCTCCAGAAGCTGTAGAGTCTCAAGAATTAGTAACTGCTATGACTGTAGAAATCATCACTCCAGCTGAGTATGACACTTACAGTGAAACAATCATGGACGTTCAACCAATAGCTACTAAAGAAGACGATAACTTCTTAGGAACAGGAAACACAAGAGTAATCGACGGTGTTATCGTAATGGTAACAGGTGTAGACGAAGATGGAGTACAAATAGGAGAATTCGGTTCATCTGAAGGAATCTTATCTGAAAACATCATGTGGGATAGACCTGGAGCACCTGATAAAGGTGATATCTTCATCAAAACTACAGTTACAATCAAAGCTGGAACAAACATGGAAAGACCTGGGCCATTAGCTGCTCATACAGCAAGTGATTTTATTACTCAAGAGATCAGAAATGTATTAAAGAAAATGGATGAATCATTAGTTGTAGAAACTGAAGAATTAGTTCAATTCAGAAGACCTGGAAAGAAAAAAGTAGTAATAATCAAAGAAATCATGGGACAAGGTGCGATGCATGATAACATCATCTTACCAACTGAACCAGCAGGAATCATGGGTGGAAAGCCAAACGTTGATTTAGGAAACTTACCTATCGTATTGTCTCCACTTGAAGTATTAGATGGAGGAGTTCATGCATTAACTTGTATCGGACCTGCATCAAAAGAGTGTACTAGACATTACTATAGAGAGCCATTAGTAATCGAAGCAATGAACGACCCTGAAATAGACTTATGTGCAGTTATATTTATAGGAAGTCCACAAGTAAACTCTGAGAAATTCTACGTATCTGAAAGATTAGGTATGACAGTAGAAGCTTTAGATGTAGAAGGTGCTATCGTTACAACTGAAGGATTCGGAAATAACCATATCGACTTCGCAAGTCATATTGAGCAAATCGGAATGAGAGGAATGAAAGTAGTAGGAATGTCATTCTCTGCAGTTCAAGGTGCATTAGTTGTAGGAAATAAATACATGGAACTTATGGTAGATAACAATAAGTCTGAAGAGGGAATCGAAAACGAAGTTCTTTCTTGTAACACATTATGTAAAGAAGACGCTTTAAGAGCTCTTGGAATGTTAAAGTCAGCTATGGGTGGTTCTGAAGTTAAAGGTCCTGAAAGAAAATGGAATCCTAACGTTAAAGAAACAAACTTAGAAGCTGTAGAAACTCACATGGGATCAAACATAGATAGAGTTTTAAATGAAACTTCTATTCCTATGAGTGAAAAAAGAGAATCAAAACTAAAAACAAAGTAGGTTTGAATTATGAAATATGGAGATAGATTGATAAAAATGCAAGGAATCATAGTACACATTTCAGATGGTGGAGTGGCTATGGACTTAAAAGGTAGATTAGGACACTTAACAGTTCCTATGAGAATGTTAATAACTGATTACGATCTAAAGGTCGGTCAAGAGGTAGAATTTAACATGAGTTTTCCAGAAGTAATGTCTGGAGAAGTAAATCAAAAATATGTAAGTAATATAGAAAAAAATAAAAGAGGAGGAAAATAGAATGGCAATAAAAGGTATGCAATCAGAAATATTTGTACCGATTACTCCTAAGTCGGTTTGGACACCAGTTACTAAGCCTTTAAACGAAATGAGAATTGGTTTAGCAACTGCAGCAGGGGTGCATTTAAAAACTCAAGAAAGATTTAACTTTGCAGGAGACTTCACATATAGATTTATCCCAGGAGATGCACCTACATCAGAAATGATGGTATCTCATGGTGGGTATGATAACGGAGATGTAAACAAAGACATCAACTGTATGTTCCCAGTAGATCCATTAAATGAATTAGCTAAAGAAGGATTCATTAAAGAAATATCAGGAGTCCATGCAGGATTCATGGGTGGAGGTGGAAACCAAGAGAAGTTTAAAAACGAAACTGGTCCTGCCATCGCTGCAAAATTTAAAGAAGACGGTGTCGACGCTGTAGTATTAACTGCTGGCTGAGGGACTTGTCACCGTTCTGCTGTATTAGTACAGAGAGCGATTGAGGAATCGGGGATTCCTACAATAATCATCGCAGCATTACCACCAGTAGTAAGACAAGCTGGAACACCAAGAGCAGTAGCGCCAAACGTACCAATGGGAGCTAACGCTGGGGAACCTAATAACCCTAAGATGCAAAAAGAGTTATTAGTAGCAACATTAGAAAAATTAATGGAAATTCAAACACCTGGTAAGATAGTAAAGTTACCATTTGAATATATCGCAAAGGTATAATTTGAATTTTTAGGAGATTATATATGAAAAGTTTAAAAAGACGTAAGTTGCAAATAAAAGCTTTTCACATAGAGAGAGTGGTTTCTTCGGAGACCACTTCAATCTCTGGAAATACTTTGTCTCTAGGAGCAGGTATGAATAATCCAGAAATATCTCAATTAAAATATGTGAAAGAGTTAAGAATCGAGTTAATTAAGCCAAACGAAAGAGATAAGTTTGTTAATTCTATTGTGGACTTTATTCCTATTTCAACGAAGGTATTGGGTAAAATGGGGGAAGGTATAACTCATACGTTGACAGGAGTCAATGTAATGTTAACTGCTATAGATGAAGAGAACATTCAAGCAGCAGAATTTGGGTCTTCAGAGGGAATACTATCGGAACAAGTAATATTCGAAAGAGCTGGGACTCCCAGAGCAAATGATTTGATCATCCATGTGGATGTGACATTAGCATCAGGGGGAACTAAGGTTAGGGAAGGGATCAATCAATGTCATGAAATATGTGACGATTTGGTTCAAGAGATAAGGGAAGTTTTAAAGAAATTAAATGGAAGAGATTGTACAGACAAATGTGAATTTTTTGACAAGATCACACCAGGAGGAAAAAAAGTAGTAATACTAAAGCAAGTTGCAGGTCAAGGTGCTATGTATGACACCAGACTTTTTTCCAAGGAACCATCTGGTTTTTCAGGAGGAAAATCGATAATAGACTTAGGTAATATGCCTGTACTTATAACTCCAAATGAATATAGAGATGGTGCTATAAGGGCTATGCATTAGGAGGGAATAGGATATGGGAATAGGACCTTCAACAAAGGAAACGACACTGCATCATTTTAGAGATCCATTGTTAGATGTGGTTTCTAGTGATCAAGATATACACAAATTGGGAATAATA
>Ga0316198_10001685_pt1 | contig 13139 bp, 13 predicted proteins | sample OudBieAanoxic_MG_FD_204935 | JGI IMG/M metagenome (GOLD analysis project Ga0316198, IMG submission 204935) | Coastal sediment microbial communities from Oude Bieten Haven, Netherlands - site A anoxic | ecosystem: Environmental > Aquatic > Marine > Coastal > Sediment | place: Netherlands...
CCGCGCGACAACGCGTGCTGCGTGCAGAACAGGCAGCCCCGCGACGTGGCCTCGTTGCGGCCGAACGAACCTCCCATTTCCACCGGCTTCCCGGTGACGACGGGTAGGTTGTTCCGGCCGGAATGCATCATGTCGTAGGTGTCGAACACCCACGCCATGGTCTCGGCGCTCGTGTTCACGTCAGGCGCCGGCACGTCGGTGTGCGGGCCGATCGCGTCGCCGAGTTCCGCGATGAAGCGGCGAGTGATCTTCCGCAGGTCGTCCTTCGTGAGCTCCTTGGGATTGCAGACCACGCCGCCCTTGGCGCCTCCGAACGGGATGTCCATCACCGCGCACTTCCAGGTCATCCACGTGGCCAGCGCCCGTACCTCGTCGGCGGTCACGTCCGGGTGGTAACGAATCCCTCCCTTGCCGGGACCCCTGGCCCGGTTATGCAGTACGCGGTATCCGGTGAAGTTCCGCACCGTCCCGTTGGACGTCTCGATCGGAAACTCGGTGATGAGTACGCGCTCAGGCCGGACCAGGTAGTCGACCAGTCCCTTCTGAAACTCCGGCAGGTAGCGGATCGCGTGTTCGAACTGCTGTTGCGCGATGTGGAATGGGTTGAGGTCTTCCTGCACGGGGGCGGTGGACGCTGAGCCAGTCATGGCAGCCTGCCTTGGTCGGGCGTTCTCACGGCTAGGGAGGGGGGGACAACATCAACAATGTAGTCGGGCGCGTCCTTGAGGGGGAGCGGCTGCGATCGTCGACAGGAGTCGCCTTCATGCAGACCGCTGAAGAACCTCCCGCTCCAGGCGGTCTCCGAGGCGGTCCTTTTCGCGTTCCAGGTCGAACCGCGTCTGGAGGTTCAGCCAGAAGCGTTCGGACGTGCCGAAGTACCTTGCCAGCCGCAGCGCCGTGTCTGCCGAAATCGCCCTGTCGCCGTGTACGATCTCGTTGATTCGGCGTGGCGGCACGCTGACATCTTTGGCCAGCCGATACTGACTGATTTCAAGCGGACCAAGAAACTCCTCCAGGAGGATCTCTCCGGGGTGAATTGGCTTGAGCTTCGCTGCCGGCACGCATGCCTCCTAGTGATAGTCCACGATCTCGACGTCGTACGCGTCCCCGCCGCGCCAACGAAAGCAGATCCGCCATCGGTCGTTGACGCGAATGCTGTGCTGCCCGGCCCGCGCGCCGCGCAGGCGTTCCAGGCGGTTGCCGGGCGGCATGCGCAGATCGGCCAGCTGCTGGGCTGCGTCGAGGATGAGAAGCCTCCTCAGGGCTGCCCGCTGGACGGAGGCTGGCAACTTCTTCACCGATTCCCGGGCGAACAGGCGTTGGGCCGGGCGGTTACCGAAACTCTTGATCAAGATCACGACCTATAGTAACGCGGCGCGTTATTAACGTCAAGCGTTATTAGTGAGCGTAGCCGGTGGAGTGACGACAGGTCCCGACCCGCCACTGAGTCGACATAGTGGCTGGTAGCATCATCCGACCCTCAACCGACGTGCCTGGCGCCGACCCGCGCAGTCAGCCGGAGCTCCGCGATCGTCGCGGCCCTTCCATGCCGCCGCGCTTCTTCTATAATGGGGCCGAGTCAACAACGAAATCATCAAGGAGGCCACGTGCCCAGGACCGTCGTCATCACAGGATGCAGTACCGGATTCGGCTACGACGCTGCGTTTCGCTTCGCCCGCAACGGAGATCGTGTCTACGCCACCATGCGCGGCGTGGAGGGCAAGAACCAGGGACCGGCCGGCGAGTTGAGGCAGGCCGCGGCGGATGAAGGAATCGACATCCGCGTGCTCGAGATGGACGTCTCTTCCGACGCGTCGGTAAACGCGGCGGCGGAGACCGTGCTCGCCGAGTCAGGCGCCCCCTATGCCGTGATCAACAACGCGGGCCAGATGTACATGGGCCTGACCGAGGCCTTCACCGCGGATGAGCTGGCCTGGCAGCTGGACGTGAACGTGGTGGGCATCCACCGCGTGAACAGGGCCTTCCTCCCCGCCATGCGTGAGAAAGGCGACGGCGTGGTCATCAACGTCAGTTCGATCGCCGGCCGCTTCGGGGCCCCGTTGTTCGGTGTCTACCACGCCAGCAAGTGGGCCGTGGAAGGATACTCGCTGGGCTTCCGCACGGAGCTGGCATCGGCCGGTGTGGACATGGTGGTAGTCGAGCCCGGCCCGTTCACGACGGAGCTGTTTCCGCGCACCCCGCAGCCGGCTGACGAAGACGGAAGGGGCGCGACCTATCCCGCAGCCCTGCACGCGGCGACCGAGGGAATGGGAGCAGCGTTCGAGCAGCTGTTCGAGGGCGACGAGGTGAACACGGACCCGAGCCTGGTGGTCGACACGTTCGTCCAACTCGTCGACATGGCACCGGGCACGCGGCCCTTCCGCAGCCTCGTCGGTTTCGACTTCGGCGTCGTCGGGCCCATGAACGATGCCGCCGACCCTCTGTACGGCCAGCTGTACGAGGCCATGGGACTGTCGGATGTGGCGGTGATCAAGCCCAGCTGAGGCGGCGCGAGGTCCGGTCTGCTGAAAGCAGTACTCAGTCTCCGTCCGGGGGGCAGGCATGGCACGCCTGCCCCTCAGGCGTTTCTGGTGGCAGTCTCAGGCAGTCTTGCCATACTACCATATATATGGCATTATGCATCATGGCAACGAAGAAAGTGACGTTCACGCTGGATGAGAAGACGGTCGCTCGCCTCAACCGGGCCGCCGGATACCTCCGCATCCCGAAGAGCCAGGTCGTCCGCGAGGCGATCGGCGAGTACAGCGCCAATCTGGGGCGTCTGAGCGACGAAGAGCGGGACCGGATGCGGAAGGTCCTCGACGATCATATTGCTGCTGGCCCCACCCGACCGCGGGAAGAAGTCGAACAGGAGCTTCGCGACATTCGCGAGGCCAGGCGAGGCGGAGGACGACGCACTCCGCCCGAGGACCCGTGATCGTACTCGATACGTCCGTGCTCGTTGATGCCCTTTGCGGGGACATGGATTCGGAGCCGGCGATCCGGGCGGCGCTGATGCGGGGCGAACAGTTGCTTTTACCGAGTCTGGTCCTGTTCGAATGGTTGCGCGGTCCGCGCCGAGAGCGCGAGCTCCAGACCCAGGAGGCACTTCTACCCTCCGATCGGGCGTTGCCCTTTGGACCCGAGGAGGCTGCAGAGGCCGCGCGCCTGTACCGCGCCCTCCCGCGAGCGCGCGGCAGAGAAGTGGACATCTCGATCGCGGCCTGTGCCATCACGTGGGACGCGGAGCTGTGGACGCTCAATCTCGGTGACTTCGCCGACATTCCCGGATTGAAGGTCAGTCTGCCCGGCTGACGGCGCCGTCCTCTGCTGGCTCGCCACCCAATTCTCCCCTAACTTCGCTCTCGTTCCCGGCCCAGGCGGGCCTTCCTCGCCGATCCACGAGAGTCATGAATTCTGACCAGAATCTGTCTTCGGGTGCCGGAGCAGGACTGAAACCACCGCCGCCGGCCGTCTTCCGGTGGGCTGTTCTGGTGGTCATCAGCCTGGCGATGTTCGGCAACTACTACGTGTACGACGCGATCAGCCCACTGGCTGACCTGCTCCGCGATCAGCTCGGCTACTCGGACAGCCGGATCGGGACGCTGAACGCGATCTACAGCTTCCCGAACATCATCATGGTCCTGATCGGTGGGATCATCATCGATCGGATTGGCGTGAAGAAGGGGACGCTGCTGTTCGGCGCCCTGTGCTTCATAGGAGCCGTCGTGACGGCAGCCACGGACCGGTTCGTCGTGATGGCGGCCGGCCGGCTGATCTTCGGGATCGGCGCAGAGTCGCTGATCGTGTCGGTGACCGTCGGGATCGCGCGCTGGTTCAAGGGGCGCGAGCTCAGCTTCGCCTTCGGGGTGAACCTGACGATTGCCCGGCTCGGTTCGTTCCTGGCACTCAATTCTCCGTCGTGGGCCCGGCCAGCATACGAGAACTGGCAGACCCCGCTCCTGATCACCGTGGTGTTCGCCACGTTCTGCGTGGTCGGCCCTCTCGTTTACTGGGTGCTCGAAGACCGGGCGGAGAAGCGCTACGACCTGGGCGAGGCCGGTGAGACGGACAGGGTGGAGTGGGCAGATCTGTTCAGCTTCGGCCGCTCGTACATCTGGGTGGTTCTGCTGTGCGTGACCTTCTACTCGGCGATCTTCCCGTTCCAGACGTTCGCCATCAAGTTCTTCCAGGACGCGCACGGGGCGACACGGGAGTCCGCCGGCTTCCTCTCCAGTATCATCACCCTCTTCTCGATGATTATGACCCCGGTGTTCGGCCTGATGGTGGACCGGGTAGGGAAACGTTCCCTCTTCATGATGGCCGGGTCGCTTCTGCTGGTGCCCGTGTACCTGATGATGGCGTATACGTCGGTGCCGCTCGTGGTTCCGATGGCCATCATGGGCATCGCGTTCTCCCTGGTGCCGGCGGTGATGTGGCCGTCCGTGGCCTACCTCGTGGACGAGGCCAAGCTGGGGACGGCGTACGGCCTGATGACGATGATCCAGAACATCGGCCTGTTCGGTTTCAACTGGATGATCGGGTCCGCCAACGATTTCGCGGGCGCCAGCGCCACCAACCCCGGCGGCTACGCGCTCGGGATGTGGATCTTCTCGGTCCTCGGGTTCCTCGGGTTCTTCTTCGCCTTCATGCTCAGGCGGGAGGAAATGGGTCCGCATTCGCATGGACTGGAGACGATCACCGTGAAGTCCACCCGCGAGGCGGAGGGCCACTAATGCGAGTCGGCGCGGGCGGGATTCCGGCCCTGGCGGTCGCGGCACTTCTTGCGCTTCTCGCGCTGCCCGCCGCCGGGTGCGCTCAGACAGAGCAGAGCGCGCCGACGGAATCCAACGCGGCCTCGACCCTGACCGGCTCGATCACGGATGTGCCGGGCATTGAGGTCGGTCACCACACGCTCGCCGAGCGTCCGACGGGGTGCACCGTGATCCTGTCCCGCGGCGGCGCGGTCGGCGGAGTCGATGTCCGCGGAGGCGCACCGGGCACACGGGACACCGACCTCCTCGATCCGGTGAACCTCGTCCAGGAAGTCCATGGCGTCGTCCTTTCGGGCGGCAGCCTGTTCGGGCTCGACGCGGTGTCGGGCGCCGTCCGCTGGCTGGAAGAGCAGGGGACCGGCCTCGACGCATGGGGATCGACCATCCCGATCGTCACCGGCGCCATCCTGTTCGACCTCGGGATCGGTGACTCGTCCATCCGGCCTGGAGCGGACTGCGGATACTCGGCGGCAGAAGCGGCGTCAGGCGGCAACGTGGCGCGCGGCAGCATCGGAGCCGGAGCCGGGGCCACGGTCGGCAAGCTGGCCGGCATGGACCGGGCCATGAAGGGTGGAATCGGCACCGCGTCGATCGAGCTTCCGGGCGGAGTCGTCGTGGCGGCGATCGTCGCGGTCAACGCGGTGGGCGACGTGGTCGATCCGGCCACGGGCCAGGTGGTGGCCGGGATCCGAAACGAAGACGGGACCGGGTTCACGGACGCCCGGAAACTGATCCTCACGCGGACCGGTCTGGTGGGCGCATCGGGCGAGAACACGACCATCGGGGTCGTGGCCACGAACGCCACTCTCACCAAGGCGCAGGCCACCAAGCTGGCGCAGATGGCACACGACGGCCTGGCTCGCGCGGTTTATCCGGCGCACACGCCGTGGGACGGCGACACGATCTTCTCTCTGGCCACCGGAGAGATCGAAGGCGAAGCGGACCTGATCGTGCTGGGCGCGGTTGCGGCCGATGTCGTGGCCGAAGCGATCCTCGATGCGGTGCGGTCGGCGACCGGCCTCGAGGGCCTTCCGTCGGTGAACGAATTCTCCGGATCGCGTTGACGAGTCGTTGAACGCCACCCTCTTCTTCCTGCTGCTCTACTCGGCCGGGCTCATTGCGCTCGGCCTGTGGATCGGCCGGCGGGTGACGGCGACGGAAGGTTTCTTCGTCGCCGGTCGGAAGCTTGGCCCGGTTCTTCTGTTTGCCACCGTGCTGGCCGCCAATATCGGCGCGGGCTCCACCGTGGGGGCGGCCGGCCTCGGGTACCGGGACGGGCTGGCGGCCTGGTGGTGGGTCGGTTCCGCCGGGATCGGCACCCTTCTCCTCGCCTTCTGGATCGGGCCGAGGATCTGGCGGATCGCCAAGGAGCACGACCTGTACACGGTCGGCGACTACCTGGAACTCCGGTACGGTCCGAGCGTGCGGGGCATCGTGGCGACCCTCCTGTGGCTGGCGACCCTGGCCATCCTCGCGGGGCAGCTCATCGCGTTCGCGTGGATCCTGGACGTGGTGGCCGACGTCCCGAAGTGGGCCGGGTGCCTGATCGCGGGCGGCGTGATGACGATCTATTTCGCCGCCGGAGGCCTGCTCACCTCCGCGTGGGTGAACCTGGTGCAGCTGGTGGTGCTCGTCATCGGCTTCGCGATCGCCCTGCCGTGGGCCCTGACGGCCGCAGGCGGTTGGGAAGCGGTCGTCGCGGCGGCTCCCGCAGAATCCGACTACTTCGGCTTCTGGAAGTCCGGCCGGTCGAGCGTCATGTACATGGCCCTCCTGGTGCCGGCGTTCGTCGTCTCGCCGGGGCTGATCCAGAAGGTGTACGGGGCGAGGGACGAGCGGACCGTCCGGCTCGGGGTCGGGCTGGCCGCCGTGGCCCTGCTCGTGTTCGCGGCCGTGCCCCCGCTCCTGGGAATCATGGCGCATGCCTTCGCGCCGGACCTGGCGAACCACGAGCTGGCGCTGCCCGCCGTTCTCACACTGGGACTGCCGCCGGCGATCGGGGCGATCGGGCTGGCGGCCGTGTTCTCGGCCGAGGTCAGCTCGGCGGACGCCATCCTGTTCATGCTCTCCACGTCGCTGTCCGAGGACCTGTACAAGCGGTTCGTGCGCCCGGAGGCGAGCGACCGACAGGTGCTCGTGGTGGCGCGCTGGGCGGCCGTACTCGGTGGAGGCGCGGCCGTGGCCCTGGCCCTCGGCCTCCCGTCGGTGATCGGTGCGCTCAGCGTGTTCTACACCCTCCTCGGGGTCAGCCTGTTCGTGCCGCTCGTCATGGGACTTCATTCACGGAAGCCAGGCGTGCCCGAGGCCATTGCCGCGATCGGCGCCGGTGTGGCCGTGGCGCTCGCTGCCAAACTCGCCGGGATTTCAGGTGATTTCGCCTGGTACGCCACGTGGCTGGGCATCTTCGCCTCGGCCACCATCTTCGTGATCGTGTTCGCGGTCCGGGGAATGAGGCGTCCGTCAAGAAACAGAGAGAATCGATCATGAAGCTCGTCCTCGTGGTCCTACTACTCACGCCGCTGGCGTGCGCGGACCGGGAAACCGCCGATGGGGAACAGAGACAGACGCCGGAGGAACGGGCGACCCTCGTCGAGGGCCGGATCCTCACCTCCGTGCAGGTCGAAGGACGACCGGAATCGGCGTTCACGCTCGAAGAGCGCATGAAGTTCTATGGAGTGCCGGGCGCGAGCGTCGCGGTCCTGAACGACGGCAAGATCGAGTGGGCGCGGGCCTACGGGGTGACAGATGTCTCGACCGGCGAGCCGGTGGATGCGCATACGCTGTTCCAGGCAGCCTCCATGTCGAAGCCGGTGGCGGGGGCGGCCGCGCTGCAGCTGGTCGAGGAAGGACTCGTCGATCTCGACACGGACGTCAACGAGTACCTGACGTCCTGGAAGGTGCCCGTGAGTGAGGCAGCGAAAGGGGAACCGGTCACGCTGCGTCGTCTGCTCACGCACTCGGCCGGGCTGACGGTGCACGGATTCCCCGGCTACGCCCGCGGGGAAGACGTCGCGACGACGATCGAAGTGCTCGATGGATCAGGACCCGCGAATACGGACCCGATCCGGATCGACATCGAGCCGGGCACCATCCACCGCTATTCCGGTGGCGGTTACACCGTGATGCAGCAGCTGATCGAAGACGTGCGAGGCCAGCCCTTCGCCCAGGTCATGCAAGAGTACGTGCTGGATCCGGCGGGAATGACGGAGAGCACGTACGAGCAGCCGCTCCCCGACAGCCTGTGGTCGCGGGCCACGACCGGGCACCGACCGGGAGGCGAGCCGGTGGAAGGCGACTGGCACACGTACCCCGAGATGGCGGCCGCCGGCCTGTGGACCACGCCCTCGGACCTCCTGAAGTATGTGGACCAGATTCAGCGCGCCCGCGCCGGTGAAGAAGGCCTCATCCTGTCGAAGGCGATGGTGGACCAGGTGCTGATGCCCGGGGTTGGCGGTCACGGCCTCGGTCCGGCGCTGATCCAGGAGGGCGCTCTCCGGTTCGGGCACGGTGGGGCCAACGAGGGGTTCCGCGGCGCCTTCCAGGGCTACGCCGATTCGGGACGCGGAGTGGCGGTTCTGACCAACAGCGACACCGGCGGCGCCCTGATGGAGGAAGTCCTGCTGGGCGTGGCCGCCGTCTACGGCTGGGACGACATCGAGCCGCGCGTCATTACCGAGGTCCCGCTATCCGAGGAAGAGGCCGCGGGCATGGTGGGTGACTATCGGGTCGCGAGTTCGCCGCCCGACCTCGAGGTCCAGGTGTTCCTTGGAGACGACGGTCTGATGCTGGGCGCCAACGGTGAGCCGCCGGCCCGGCTCGTTCGAACCGGCCCGGAGACCTTCATGGCGGTCGAGGCCGACCTGAAGATCACGGTCGAGTGGGGCCCGGACGGTCGGGCGATGTGGCTGGAAGGGCAGGGCATCAGGGTCGTGCGGGTGGAGGGAGAATAGCTCGGAGCCGTCTCGATAGGGCCGATGTGTGCCGTATCGGGCAGATTGTTCCGAAGCCGGCGGGGTCTTCGGCCAGCCAGCCGTCGGACATTCGCCTCAGACGCGTGTCCACCTAACCAGTTGACCGGTAACGTGTTGCCTGCCGCCACGTGCCCCGATACGCAGCCCAGCCTGTGCGATCGGAATGCTTCTTGTGTGTAACAAACCCTGTCAGTAACAGCGAATCCCCTCGAGACGGGCAGGTAAACGTTGAAAACAAAAGCACTTATCGTTGTAGCGCTCCTCATGCTGAGCGCTTGCGGCAGCGATCCGACGGATCCGCTGGCGGATTTCGAGCCCCAGGTGAACAACGCCACCGACAGTTTCCAGTTGCAGGCGTCCGATGTCACGGATGTCGGCGCTGTCCTGCAGTATTCGTGGGAGAACACTGGATCGTTGGCCTCGGTCGACCACTCTACCACCACGGCCGGCGGAGGCGCGGGGCTCGTGATCCGGGACGCGGATGACACCATCGTCTACGAGCAGGGTCTCGCTCCCAGCCTGAACGAGGACACGGCGGCTGGGTCCCCGGGCACCTGGACGATCACGCTGGGTCTCACCGACTACAGCGGTACGCTGAACTTCCGCGTGCAGAAGAAGTAGGTCGGTAGAGTTCGTTAGTCCCGGTACGGGTCGAACACGTCCGGCCCGGCCATCACGACCACGAGCGGCCGCAGGGTGTGCAGGATCTCGATCGTGCCGCCCTGTGCCGCAAGGACCTCGGGCAGGCGCCAGGTCCTGCATCGAGTTCCCGCTGGCTCTCTACTCTAGCGGTCGCTCGTGCTTCACCCAGTCTACTTCCATCGTCCAACTCTCCACCGTCATGGGCGAAGGGTTGATTTTGGCAAAGTTCAACACCGCGAAGAGCGGCTCGGGGAACTGGTCCCCCTGTCCCTCGCTGCGGTAAATCACCTCGCCGTCGAGCAGGAACAGGAGATCGCCCCCATCCCATTCGACGGCGTACTCGTGGTACTCGGCCAGCGCAGCCTCCTGGACATGCATCAGTTGTTGCCAGTCGCCTCCCCCACAGTAGCCGAGGCTCTTGATGGCCCGCGCAGCATAGTGGTCGGGCCCGCCGTCGCTGTGGTGCTCGAAGATGTCGATCTCTCCTGAACCGATCATCGGCCAGCAGACGTCCTCGTCATCCTCCTCGATCGGCGGTTCGTTGTTGCGGGCTCCAAGCAACCACCACGCCGGGAACATCCCGGCCTGACCGCTGTTGCGTACGCGAAGCCGCGCCGTCCAGCGGCCCTTAACGAACTCCTGGCGGTTCTTGGAGGTGATGCGCCCCGCGACGTACCGTGTGTGGGGATGCTGATCCCCAAGCTTGTTGAGGTTGTCGCACTCGACGGGCTCACCAAGATCGATGACGCGGAGCTTGAGGGTTCCGTCGCTGATTTCCCGCGTGCCATGCATGTTGTCCCGGACGTAGCACTGATCCTCGTCGTTGACCCACAGGATCTGGTCCTGCCAGTTCTCCGGATCGAAGCGGTCGAAGTCGTCGAAGAAGTCGACTTCCCACTCTGCGGCCATTGTGGCGGCCGCCGTCTCACCCGTCGCCTGCGATCCTTCGGGCTCCGGGTTGGCGCAGGCTGCCAACACGCAGGGCACAGCCCCGAGTGAGGGTAAGATCCAGCGAGGCATTCTCGTGAGCATGGATAGTCGTCTCCTCTCGTGGTCAAACCAGTGCGTGCGGTTAGGGTCGCAGTGATACGCTCCAGAAAGGTCGGGTCTTCATGCCCCTGGGAAACACAGGGGGCGCCGGCAATCTACGGGGGAGAGGTTGAGAGCGCCTGCCACGAGTCGGGCCGCGGACCTCACTCAGGGAAAGACTGTGGGTCAGCCGAGTCCCACGCCCCTTTGCCGGATGACAGGGGGACTGTACTTGCCGTATTATGCGTACCGCCGTTCAGACGATTGCAGTCGGTAATATCGGCGTATTCAAAGAACTATACCAAAGCCAACGTCCAACGCTATGACACACTACGAAACGGCTGCGAAGGACAGAGTCCCCCTCGGGCAGAAAGCCGCATTTGGTGCTGGACACCTGGTGCTGAACCTCCTGCCCGGGTCGCTCGGGTTCTTCATGTTCTTCCTGCTCACGGCCTTTGGCATGGATCCTTTCCTGGCAGGATTGCTTGGAGGGCTCCCACGAATTTTCGATGCCATTACTGACCCTGTCATGGGGTTCATTTCAGACAATACGACGTCCAGATTTGGCCGGCGAAGGCCATATATCTTCGTTGGTGCGATTCTGAGTGGGGTCTTCTTTGCTCTGCTGTGGCAGCTCAATGAGAACAATTCTCAGATGTTCAACTTCTGGTATTTCCTCATCTTTTCGATGGTCTTTCTGATCGGGAACACCCTGTTTGCCACTCCGTTGGTCGGACTCGGATACGAGATGACGTCCGACTACAATGAACGCACCCGCCTGATGGCGTTCTCTCAAACCATGGGGCAAATCGCGTGGATGATCGTGCCCTGGTTCTGGGTGATCATCGCAGATCCTGACATTTTTGAATCCCAGGCGGTGGGCGTTCGTCAGTTGTCGGTCGTTGTTGGAGCGATTTGTATCGTACTGGGCATTCTACCAGCCATCTTTTGCAGAGGTATAGATTCGGCAAAGATGGAAAACCGGGTCAAGATCACCTGGAGTACGCTCTTCAGTAACTTGCTCGATCTGTTCCGGGGCATTTCTGAAGCGATGAGGAATGTACCGTTCGTCAGATTGTGTGGAGCGACCTTCCTGGTGTTCAACGGATTTCAGATGGTGGCGGCCTTCAGCGTCTACATCATCGTTTTCTATCTGTTCAACGGGAGTTATGAAGGTGCGGGCACCTGGCCGGCATGGTTCTCCAGCATCACGGCTGTGGTCACCGCCTTCGTGGTGATCCCGGCGATAACCTGGATTTCCGACAGGGTAGGAAAGAGAATGGCCTTCATCATTTCAACAGCGATATCCATTGTCGGTTATCTCCTGAAATGGTGGGCCTTCAATCCAGACAATCCATGGCTGATGTTCATGCCAATTCCATTCATAGCGTTTGGATTGGGCGGACTCTTCACGTTGATGATGAGCATGACGGCCGATGTTTGCGATCTGGATGAGTTGAACAACGGCATGCCCAGAAAGGAAGGGACATTCGGCGCCATCTATTGGTGGATGGTGAAGCTCGGACAGGCACTGGCCCTCGTGTTGGGAGGACTGGTGCTCAAGTTGGTAGGTTTCGACGGGAACGCTGCCCAACAGACGGCTGAAACCTTGTTGAACCTGCGCATAGCGGACATCGTGATCCCGGCATCCACAGCCTTCTTAGCAATATTGGTGATGTGGAATTACAGTCTGTCAGAGGATCGTGCCCGAGAAATCAAAGCTGAATTGGTTGCGCGCAGGGGAGAGTTGTAGAGAATCCTCTAGTCGAGACAAGAAGAATGTCTGCAGAAATAGTCGTCACGATTGTTGGTGCCGCACTCATCCTCTGTGCAATCGGCGATGCTTTGTTCTCTCTGAACCTGATGAATCCCGCGCTGAGACTTCTCCTGGGTGGAGCAGGCATCCTTCTGGTCATCTATGGCGGGTATTCATTTGGAACCGTGTATCAACAGAGCCCCCTTGAACAGGTAGCGGTCGGAAACAGACTGCAAATTGAGGTCCCGGTTCAACGAGTGCAGGTGATCTCGCCCCTTGAAGGCGACTCCGTGAAATGCCGGATCCTCACCATGGGGGTGTATCCGGATGCACACGATGCAGACATTTGGGTTCTGCTGAAGCCTACCGACAACAAGTATTATCCCCAATCGGACCACACGAACACCTCGTACAAGAGAGACGGTGAATGGCAGGTGATTACCAGGTTTGGCGGGGATCAGGGGGAACCTTACGACCTCATCGTTTATGAGGCCGATGCGTCAGCATCTCAGTTCTTCAGTGCTACCATTGAGAACTGGAAGGAGATGGAATCTTATCCAGGCCTTGAGCTTGCCGACCTGCCAGGAGCCGCTCGTGAAGTTGACAGGATCGTGGTTGCGCTAGAAGACAGTTGCAGAGGCGTATTCTAGGCTTCCAGAGCTGCCCCACATACCGTTCTTTTCCCGCCCGGGTCGTCGCCGTTGACGCTAGAAGAACACCTCCAGGCGCCTGATGCCTCCGTTTCGTATCAACTCGGCATAGGGAGCGCCAATGGTGTGGCCCTCGACCTCGATGGATTCAGACTCGGAAGGCCACAGCACGATGCGGTGAGGCTCGATCCCGTCGGCAAACGTGTCCAGCCGGCGTGGGTTGTGATACGTGACGTCACACTGTCCCAGGAACCTGAAGCGCAGGACTCCCTGGTCCGTGAAGAACCAGCCTGGCACGGCGGGGCTCAACTTCAGT
>Ga0316198_10001686_pt1 | contig 13136 bp, 7 predicted proteins | sample OudBieAanoxic_MG_FD_204935 | JGI IMG/M metagenome (GOLD analysis project Ga0316198, IMG submission 204935) | Coastal sediment microbial communities from Oude Bieten Haven, Netherlands - site A anoxic | ecosystem: Environmental > Aquatic > Marine > Coastal > Sediment | place: Netherlands...
AAGGCGTAGTCGGTAAAGCGACCCGCGGAACAGCCGAAAAGGCGAAACGTCCCGTGGCGGCCATCCTCAAGTATCTGACCCTGCTCAACGATCAGACCCTCGAGGCGTTCCCGGCGGGAACAGTTCCTCCGGTTGAAATGGTGACTCTGAGGACCGAGGCGGAGATGGAGCCGTATCTGCGCGAGCCTCTGAGCGAGGGCTGGAAACCTGTTTACCAACTGCCGAAAATCGGTCAACAGTAGGAAACCGATGAAACTCAGCGTAGTGCTGTCGACCCACGCCGCCGCCTTCCAGGCGGTGGCATTCAAGGGTGATTTCGAGGCGAATGTCGCCAAGATCGCATCCTGGGGTTACGACGGCGTCGAACTGGCCGTGCGGGATCCAAAGTTGGTGAACGCCGGCCAGCTCGAGCGCGTCGTCGCCGATTGCGGTCTGGTGGTGCCGGCCGTCGGCACCGGCCAGGCCTGGGGGGAGGAAGGTCTATCGTTCACCAGCAGTGATCCCACGGTCCGGGCAGCTGCCATCGAGCGTATCTCGAGTCACGTGCCGTTGGCCGCCCACCTCAATGCCATCGTCATCCTCGGCCTGATCCGCGGCATCACTCCTGAGGGTCAGACCCACGAGCAATCGATGGAATACCTGGTCGAGGCCATCCAGCAGTGTGCAGCGGCGGCCGAGGGCACCCCTGTGCGTTTCGCCCTCGAGCCCATGAACCGGTACGAGACCGATCTCATCCACACTGCGGCCGACGGTCTGGATCTCATCGAGCGGGTCGGCAAGGAGAATTTTGGCCTGCTTCTCGACACCTTCCACATGAACATCGAGGATCCCGACATCGGAACAAGCATCCGCACCTGCGGCGATCGCATTTTTCACTTTCACGTAGCCGATTCCAATCGTTGGTACCCGGGCGCCGGCCACCTCGATTTTGGGAGTATTCTGGAGGAGCTCGAGGCTACCGGATATCAGGGTTTCGTATCGGGAGAGTTCATGCCGCTGCCGGACGCCGATACGGCTGCCGAGCACGGTATCGCTCACCTCAGAAACCTGTGACCGAGAGTCCTGGGGGTTAGATCACGGTGGGCAAAGACTCATGAGGGGAGCTCGCCGAACCCAAAAGATGGTCGAAGCGCAGGCCATCATGGTTGCGGTATCAGCAATCACAATCTCGGCTGCGATTGGGTATGCGGCGGACCCTCGCATCGAAGCTCCCTTGCTCGCCGAAAACCCCGTCATCGACGGCGTTCTCGATGACGCTGTATGGACGACGGCCGAGTCAGTCAACGACTTCGTTCAGTTCGAACCCGAGTTCGGCGTGGCCTCGCCCTTCAAAACCGTGGTTCTCGTCGGCTATACCTCGGAGACCCTCTACGTGGCATTTCGGAGCTTCGATCCAGATCTCAGCAAGATCGCCGCAGCCGTCACCTCCCGAGACGGTGACCTCAAGAGTGATGATTCCGTGACCCTGCTCGTCGACACCAACCACGATCGGCGAACTGGATACTATTTCGCCACGAACCTGCTCGGCGTTCAAACGGACGGCAAAATCGCCGACAACGGCAGGAATGTCGACGACCGGTGGGACGCGGCGTGGGAATGCGCATCGAGTCGAATCGAAGATGGATGGACCACCGAGTTTGCGATCCCCCTCAAAATGCTCCGTTTCGCCGGCGGCGAGGACGCAAGTTGGGGGATCAACTTCATTCGTCGCGTGCCGCGACGCCTGGAGACCTCACTGTGGTCCGGTCCCGGGGAATCTGAGTGGCGGGTTGCTGACTTCGGGGTCCTCGCCGGCCTCAACGTCGGCCAACAGGGTCTCAAGAAATTTGCGGTCATTCCCTATGGTCTGATCTCGGCTGAGAAGGACGGAGAGGTCGAAACCGAGTTCGGTGGAGACATCAGGTTCCGGATCAAAAGCGATCTCAGCGCCGATGTGACAATCAACCCGGATTTCGCCCTCATCGAAGCCGACGAGGAAGAGATCAACCTGTCGCGCTTCGAGCTCTCGCTGCCCGAAAAGAGACCTTTCTTTCTCGAAGGCATCGAGATGTACAACCAACGGATCCGCCAGTTCTACAGCCGGCGCATCGGCGATATCTCCGCCGGAGGCAAGGTTGTCGGCGGTCTTGGCGGCGGGTTCGATATCTCCGCCATCGCCACCCGCGCCGATCTCGAGTCGGAGGAAGACGGTACGCCGACGACCACCGAAGCTGACTACACGGTTTTTCGGGTGCAACGAGGCGTATTCGGGCCCTCGACCATCGGTCTGCTCGCGGCCAACCGCCGCGTCGATGGAGAGGACCAGGGCTCGATCGGCGCGGATATGACCCTCTTCTTCTCCGAAACCCTCGGCATGACCGGCCAGTTCCTCCGATCCCACGGTCCCACGAACGACGGCACGATCGGTTGGTTTCTACGGCCCGCATACGATTCCGCGAAAACCCACTTTCACGTCAGATACACCTCGCTCGACGAGGGGCTCCAAGACAACGTCAATGCCGTCGGGTTCCTCAGAGATGACGACCGGCGGGAGTTCGACACGAACTTCACGCATCAGTTCTGGTTCCAAGACAGCGCATTTGAAAACCTGGAGGGCAAGGTCAACTACAACCGGTACTGGAGCCAGGAAGGGGTTTTGAGAAGCTGGGAACTGGACGCCGACGTCGAGCTGGTCATGACCAGCGGGTGGCAATTCGAGCTCGGATACCAGGACGAATTCGAGCTCTTCGAAAAGGAGTATCACAACTCGCTGACCAGCTTCGAGTTCGGATACGACAACCGGCAGGGACGGTCTGCATTCGTCGAGGTCGGTACGGGCACCAACTATGACAGCGATCTCCTGCTGGCGACGTTCAGGGCGGAGTTCCGGATTTCGAGTGCCTGGGGATTTCAATATGAAGTGACGTGGCTCGAGCTCGACCCCGATCCGGAGCTCGAGAGCACCTGGATCCACGTTCTCCGTTCCAGCTACTACTTCACAAACGATCTGTTCGTCTCACTCTTCCTACAAACCAACTCGGTGATCAGCAAGGAAAACGTTCAGCTGCTGGGTGTGTGGCGATTCAAGCCACCGTTCGGTTCGCTTCAACTCGCCTACCAGCGCGGGACCTCGGAGTTCGGAGAGCCATCCGAGCAGGGGGACACCGTGTTCACGAAGTTATCCTGGGTATTCTGAAAAAAGGAGAAACCATGAAATCAAGAAAAATGCTGGCTCGCGTCGCGATCGCTGGATTGTCCGTCTCCCTCCTATTTCCGGCTTTGGCCGCCGCCGAACGCGACGACGACGGTTACCCACGCCTCATGCAGGGGCCGATGGTGGGTGCGGTCACGCCCACCCAGGCAAAGATATGGGCACGCACTACGGGTGAATACTCGGTGACCATCGAGTATGCGACCAATTTCGAAATGCGCGAGGCGACACAGGCCGAGCCGGTCACGGCAAAAAAGGCGGATGACTATGTGGTGGTCATCGAGGTCGATGGCCTCGAGCCGGCCACCGAGTACTTCTACCGGATCCTGGTCAACGGCGAGGGCGACAAATACCTCAAGGAGTATCCGGCCTTTCGCTTCACAACTGCACCACCACCGGGGACCGCAACGACCTTCCGTGTCGCCTTCGGCTCCTGCCCCAAGTTCCAGGATGACCGGGTGCAACCGATCTGGCCGGTGATCTCTGAGTTCGATCCGGACCTCTTTCTCTGGATCGGGGACAATATTTACGGCGATACCCTGGACCCCGACATACTCCGCGAGGAGTACCGGCGTCAACGCGATATCCACCGCCTGCAACCGCTGCTCCGTAACGTTTCTCACCTGGCGGTGTGGGATGACCACGACTTCGCCCTCAATAACCACGACCGCGAAAACCCGATCAAGTTCGAGGCGCTGGATGTCTTCAAGGACTACTGGCCGAACCCTTCATACGGCCTCCCCGACACGCCCGGAGTCTTCTTCACATACAGCTACGGTGAGGTCGATTTCTTCTTCCTGGATGGCCGGTTCTATCGCGACCCCAACGGCGAGCCTGACACTCCCGAAAAGACGATGCTGGGGGCTGCTCAGTTCGAATGGCTGAAAGCGGAGCTTGCAGCCAGCGACGCGATCTTCAAGGTGATCGTCTCGGGCAGCGGCTTCAGCAAGGCAAAGGGTGAGGGCGGCGACTCGTGGGCAGCGTTTCTGCATGAGCGCAACCGCCTCTTCGATTTCATCCGCGACCGCGAGATCACCGGCGTCGTTCTGGCAACCGGCGACTCTCACATCGGCGAGCTCAACGTCATCCCGTGGTCCGAGAATGGTGGTTACGACTACTACGATCTGGTGAGCTCACCGCTCGCCCAACGCAACCCCGACAGCTGGTTGCATCGCCGGCCGGAAAGACGCATCCGACCGGTTTATTTCAAGGGCAGCAGCGTCGGCGTCATCGACTTCATCTTCGACGAATCGCCGCGTCTCATGTACCGCATCATCGATATCCACGGCCGCAATGTCTGGGAACCGTTCGTCGTTCGCGCCGACGAGCTTGTCAACGGAGTTGTCTCCTGGCCTGAAAAGGTCCACGATGTGTCCAGACAGCGCCAGGAATTCTACGACGACGGCAAGGGTTATTACGAAATCGAAGCGGAGGACTGAGTGAGATCTCGAAGCTTTGCAGCAGTTGTTTTTGTGTTGATCGTTGCAGGGACCGTTTCAGTACCGCTGCAAGCGCAGGATTCACACGAAGACCTGGTCTTCATCGTCGCCGCCGACATGCGGAACTTCGCCGCCGACGGCGAGTGGTCGAAGAATTTCTCGGGTGCGTGTGAGGCGGTCAAGAAGGTTGGCGCCGGATCGTTCATGATCAGCCCGGGCGACCTTGATGTTCGTCCTCCTTCGGCGGTTCGGGACATGATCAACCAGACCATCGGCGAGGACTATCCCTGGTATCCGGTCCTCGGCAACCACGATCCTGAGTCACCCTCGTCAATGGAGTACCTGCGAGAGTACAGCACCACGCTACCCAACGTCGTCAACCGTGGTCCGAAGGGATGCGAGGAGACGACCTTCTCCTTCGATTACGGTGACGCGCACTTCGTCGTGCTCAACCAGTACTTCGACGGCGAAAAGGATTGGGGGCTCAAAGGCGACGTGGTGCCGGAGCTTCTGGACTGGTTGGAGGCTGATCTCGAGGCCACCACGAAGAGCCGGATCTTCGTTTTTGGGCACGAGCCGCTGATTCCGATGCCGGACATGGACAACGGGCGCTTGCGCCACCAGGGCGATTCCCTCGACGAGAACCCCGAAAACGCGTTCGCGCTCCATCAACTCCTGTTGAAGCACGGGGTCGAAGCCTACGTCTGCGGCCACACCCACAACACTTCGTACGCAAAGATCAACGGCCTGTGGCAGCTCGACCCGGGGCACGCGCGGGGTCTCGAAGAGGCCTCCTACGCGAACCAGATGTTTGCCGCTATCGACAAAGCCATCAAAGAAGGCCTGAAGAACGGTGTTGGCGAAGGGAACTCCCTTCGCCAGCTCTACCGCGATGACGAGTACCACATTGACCGCTGGCTCAAGTACCTGGAAATGGACGAACAGCCCGTGATCCAAACCCTGGCACATTTCTACGCCGACTATAAGAACGACCCCACCGCCCCCGACCGCTACTACGAGGCCCAGATCAAGGGTCGCGGCCAGACGCGTTCGACGTTTTTCCGGGTCACAGTCGGCTCGGACGAGGTGTCGGTGGAAATCTACCGCGACGATGCCCACGGCGGTCCCTACGAGCTGAGGAAGACTTTCATCCTGAACTAACGCCGTTTCGTTGTTGCCGGTGTCGCCGCGCGTCCACGCTGCCGCGCGACCAGTTTTGAGTTCTCAGTTTTGAGTTTTGAGTTTTCATCTCTTCCTCCCGGACAAGTGAGGGACGGGTGGGGGTTCACTCATAACTCAACACTCAAAACTCAAGTTGCAAAGTTCAATCCTCGGAATGGGGCCCGGTGACCGCCTGTTGGACTGGCAGTGAAAACCTCACGTGCCATTCCAGTAGTAATTGCCCTCCTTGGAGCCCTCATGACCCACGCATCCTCGACCGAACCCCCAACCAAGAAGAACCGGCTCGCCGACTCCAAGAGCCCCTACCTGCTCCAGCACGCCGACAACCCGGTCGACTGGTATCCGTGGAGTCCCGAGGCCTTTGCCAAGGCAGAGAAGGAGGACAAGCCGATCTTCCTCTCGATCGGCTACGCCACCTGTCATTGGTGCCACGTGATGGAGCACGAGAGCTTCGAGAATCCCCTGGTGGCGGCGTTGATGAACGATGCCTTCGTCAATATCAAGGTCGACCGCGAGGAACGACCCGACATTGACCAGGTCTATATGACCGTTTGCCAAATGATGACCGGCGGCGGCGGCTGGCCACTGACCATCATCATGTCTCCCGACAAACAGCCCTTTTACGCCGCCACCTACATCCCGCGTGAGAGCCAGCACGGTCGGATCGGAATGCTCGATCTGGTGCCCCGCGTCGCCAAGCTCTGGCAGACCGATCGCGACAGCATCCGCGGCACCTCCAAGCAGATCCTCGAGGCCCTCGAAAAGACGGAAAGCCGGTCATCGGGGGGCAACATGGATAAGGGCGCAATCGACAACGCCTTCAGCCAGTTCAGCGGCCGCTACGACGCGACCCACGGTGGCTTCGGCTCGTCGCCGAAGTTCCCCTCACCCCACAACCTCGTCTTCCTGACCCGCTACTGGCACCGGACGGGCAACACACAGGCACTGACAATGGTTTCAAATACACTCGAGCAAATGCGCCTCAGCGGCGTCTACGACCAGGTCGGCTTTGGTTATCACCGCTACTCCACCGACACCGAGTGGCTCGTGCCGCATTTCGAGAAGATGCTCTACGACCAGGCGATGATGGTATTCGCTTCGACCGAAGCATGGCTCGCGACCTCGAACCCGGTCTTTGAACGGACAGCACGCGAGATCATCACCTACGTTCTGCGTGATATGACCTCGCCCGAGGGCGCTTTCTACTCGGCAGAGGACGCCGATAGCGAGGGCGAGGAGGGGCTTTTCTACCTCTGGACCGCCAGTGAGGTGGAACGGATCCTCGGCAAAGAGGACGCCGCCTTTGCCGCATCGGTGTGGAACTTCGAAACCGACGGGAATTACGCCGATGAGGTCAAAGGCCGACGTACCGGCCGCAATATCCCCCACCTCACCCGTAGCCATGAGGACATGGCCCGCGATCTCGAAATGACGGAACAGGAATTCGAAAAACGCCTCGAATCCGTTCGCTCCCGGCTCTTCGAGGTGCGTGAAGAGCGCGTCCATCCGCTCAAGGACGACAAGGTCCTGGCCGACTGGAACGGGCTGATGGTCGGTGCAACAGCCTTTGCCGGGAGGGTCTTCGACGAGCCGGAGTGGGTCCAGGCGGCGCAGAAAGCGGCCGAGTTCGTCTTTGAAGAAATGCACACCAACAGCGGTCGCATGCTGCACCGGTACCGCGAGGGGGACGCCTCGATCCCTGCCTTCCTCGACGACTACGTGTTCATGACGACCGCCATGTTGGAGCTCTACGATGCGACCTTCGAACCGAAATACCTCGAACGCGCCGTCGAGCTTCAACAGCAGACCTACGAGCTCTTCTGGGACACCAAACGGGGCGGTTTCTATTTCACCGCGGCCGACAACGAGGAGCTGCTCGTTCGTCAGAAGGAGATCTACGACGGCGCGATTCCCTCGGGAAACTCGACGGCCGCCGACAACCTCATCCGGCTGGCTCGGCTGACCAGCGACGATGAGCATCTTCAGCGCGCAAACCACATCTTCGCCGCGTTCTCGAATGATGCGAACCAGATGCCCTCCGCCCATAGTCAGCTGATGTCTGCCCTGCAGCGCAGCATCGGTCCGTCCCTCGAGATCGTCGTCGCTGGAAACCGCGATTCAGACGACACCGCGGCGCTGATCGCAACCGTCAGAGAGATGTACCTCCCTCAGGCAGCGGTGCTCCTGGTACCGCCCGGGAAATCGGGTGCCGCCATCCGAAAGCTGGCACCCTTTGCCGAGGCCTACGAGCCTGTCGACGGCAAGGCCGCGGCCTATGTCTGCAGGGACTTCACGTGCCAGCTGCCAACCACTGACCCCGCGAAGCTCAGAGAGCTCCTCCAAGAAGCGATCTCCAAACCGTAGGCGTCTCACCGGACACTGCCCACAGATCACACAGATACATCCCTTTGCGAGGATTTACATCATCTGCATTCAAATGGGGGTAGGTCGGATGCAATTCTAAAATCCGAAATCCGAAATTCGAAATCCGAAATGGGCGGAAGTGTGGGCGGACGGATCCAGTATCCAGCATCTAGTATCTAGCATCGGGCGCGCGGCGGGTTACCATGAGCGACGATGATTGAAATGCCTCTGCGCACGCGCCACGACATCTGTGACAGCTGGGAGTTCGTCGGGGGGCGGGTCCCACGGCGCTGGCTGTCGGGACACGGTAAGGCCGGAGAGAACGTCGACCTCCCCCACTGCTGGAACCGTAGTGACACCTTTCAATACGGCCGCAAAAGCTACTCCGGCCGCGGCGCATATCGCCGGCAGTTCGACCTGCCCACGCCACCCGGGAGCCCGGGGGCCTGGAAGCTTCGCAGCGAGGGTTTCTACGGGTTTGGAGACGTCTGGGTCGACGGCCGCACGATCTCCCGGTTCGACGGTCAATACCTGGGATTCGATATTGATCTCCCTGTGTCCCTTTCAGAAGGCAGGCATGTTCTGGCTTTACGACTCGACAATCTATGGCAGCGCAGGGTCCTGCCCGGAAGACGAGATCCGGATTTCCTGCTCTACGGCGGCCTCGCCGGGCGGGTGTGGCTCGAGTGGGTGCCGGCGTTTCACATCGAGCGAGACCGTGTCGAGGTCACCTGCACAGAGGGCCCAGAGGGTGCCGAAATCGTCGAGCTGCGGTGGGGAATCAACAGCCTGGACACCTGTCCTGAGAAACCCAGAATCAGATGGTCCATTTCGACCTCGGACGGCGAACAGGTTGCGGCAGCGGGACCGGTCCCAATCAGCAATAACGTTTCAGCGATCTCGACTCTCATTCTGAATCCAAGCTGTTGGTCGCCGAGCAATCCGCAGCTCTACTGGGCCGAGGGACTGTTGGAGACCGACGACGGCATCGCGGATTCTGTGCGGGTCCGATTTGGGATCATCCGATCCGAGTTCCGACCAGAGGAAGGCTTCTTCCTCGACGGCGTGCGGATCGATCTCCATGGCTGCAACCGGCACGAGTCAATTCCAGGCCTTGGAAACGCCCTTCCAGAGGAGCTCCACCGAGCAGACGCATCCCTCCTCAAGGACTATGGATGCAACTTCGTTCGCCTTTCCCACTACCCCCAGCACCCGGCGTTTCTTGACGCCTGCGACGAGCTCGGAATCATGGTCTACGCTGAAATCGCCTCGTGGAAGAGCGTCAATTCGTCCAGTGCCTGGCGCCGAGCGGCTCGCCGTCAGATGCGCGATCTCATCCTTCGCGATCGCCACCACCCTTCGGTCATCATTTGGGGAATGGGCAACGAGTCGCGCTCGCGCAAAGCGTTCGTCGAGATGCGCGAGATCGTCCGCGAGCTCGACCCGGTACGACCTGTGACGTACGCCGAGAACCATCTTTACCGCGCGCGCCGCGAAAAAACGACCGGCATCCCCGATATCTGGAGCGTCAATTACGAGCTCGAGGTTCTCGAGGAGGCGCGAGATGCCTGTCGCCTCCAAAATGTGATCGCTTCCGAATGCTGTAATTTTCCGCGAAGTCGCAAAGGAGACGACGACGCTGAGTTGACCCAAATAGCGACCCTAAAATACGAATGGAACTTGATGGCCGACCGAACCTATTTAGCCGGCCACGCGGTATGGAGCTTCACCGACTACGCAACCGAGCACCGAAAACGCTTTCGTAGGCGGCCCGGTCTCTTCGACGCCTGGCGGCGTCCCAAAATGGCAGCCGAACTCTTCCGCGCCCGCTACGCCGAGGAGCCCTTCGTATCACTTTTCGTCACTGGTGCCGCCGGTGACAAAAAGCTGCACATCTTCAGCAACTGCGATCAGGTCCAACTCACGATCAACGACAATCCGACCATCGGACTCATGGGCGGGCCCCATAACATCATGGACCTCGAGGATGGGTTCACCGCGGCCAATGCCGAGGCTGCTCGCGGCGGCGTCACGGTGCGCAATGAACTCAAAGCCTGGGACGGAGCAACCACGGTGGCGATCACTATCGACGAGGCCGACGCAAAACCTGGCCAGACCGTCGCCGTCGATCTGATGATTTTCGACGAAGGCGAAACGCCGGTCAGGGACTGGAACGGGCACGTCGAAGTTGAGGTCGACGGCGACGCGCGGCTCTTTCCCTATACCGATGCCGGTGAAGTGCTGATGGCGCGAGGCGAGGGTCGGACCTACCTCCAGCTCGGCCGCTCGGGTGGCGAGGTGAAGATTCTCGCCACCGCCGACGGACTCGAACCCGGCTCGATGAAGTTTTCTCCACGTCGTTGATGGGATGTTGTGGTGCGGCCGTCCCGGCCGCACATCTTCGATGACAGCGGAATAGTGCGGGCGGGACGCATGCACCATAACGTGGCCGAATCTAATTTGGAATCCCGCCCGTTGCCGTCAAACCGCGCCAATTTATCTCGATCAGCCGTCCGCCTTGTAGAACTTCAGCAGTCGATTCTCGACGTGCCTAAAATCATTAAAACCGCGCAGGCGCCTCCGGTCCCGTGACTCTTTCGACAGCAACCCGAACCTCAGCAACCAGCCGACAAAGGGATTTTGCGGCCGGAGAGTAAACGGTATGAGGTTGAAGTCGAAGAGCTTTGGGACCAGCTCACCACCTGATTCTCTGGCCACAAAAACATTCATCGAATGCAAGTCGACATCGTAAAGGCCGGCATCGTGGCTGAGCCTGAGGAGCTCTCGAAGATGACGCTCAAACGACGCCGGGACCTCGCCCTGTCGTTCGCGATGGAAGAAGTAGTAAAGCTCCCCATCAACCGGCTCCTGGGCAACGGCCTGCACCTCCGGCGTGACGGCAAAAGCCAGGGGTTCAGCCACGTATCGATCAAGACCAGGCACCGAGAAAAATGCCGAATTGCGCGAGAACTCGAACTCTGCGATCGGATGAGGGGTTTTTCGCGCGTGCGTCGCAATGGCTGTGTCTTTGTAGACCTTGAGGGCGATGTCGCGGTCCTTCCACCTGGCGCGATAAACAATACTGCGCCTGCCCTCACCGAACTTGCCGGTGATCTTCGCGCCCTCTAAATCTGTGGCGCGAAGCCGCTCCTCGGCGAGGGCTGGATCGAAGGCCGGTTGGTCATGGGTAGCCTCCGAGAGGACAATCCACTTGTCCGACAGCCAGCGACGCACGGGGATGACGCGACGGATGGTGAGTCCTGCATCGCGAAACTCGGATCGCAGGTCGCTGCGGCTGACTCGCTCCGGGACCTCGTTCAAGAGGCCGAGAGCATGGCGGACTCTCCACGAAACCCGCCGGGCGCTGTACTTGTGACGATAGTCGATGATCAGCCAGCGCCTCGAGATGCGCCCCATTTCGCGCAGCATTCGCCTGCGGGTAATGGGATCGACGTGAAACATGAAGCGGATCGAAATGACGCAGTCGAGGGATCGGTCGCTGAAAGGAAGTTGCTCAGCGTCCGCCTGCACGTAGCCGGCAATGTCCGGATGCTCGACCTCTGGTGATTTCGCCGCCTCGCGCATCATCTGCAGCGAGATATCCCCACCGATCACGTTCAGGCCCGATCGGGCCAATTCACCTGTAAACCTGCCGGTTCCGCACGGAAGATCGAGCACGGAGTGAACGTCCCCCGCTTCTTCGAGGGCCCGGTGGATGGCCCGCCATTTACGGACATTTCTGCGCTGGCGCCTCGGGGTCGTGAAGCGATGCTGGTCGTAATCCGCTGCGACCGCCGGGTCGCGATAGAACTCCTTTTTGTAGGCGTACTCATCGACCTTCGGTTTGCTGACATCTTGTCTCGAGGGCTTCTTCATCGCCGCATCCCACGCGTGAGATGGAAGACCCTGCTGAAGAGTTCGTTTCGGTAGTTCATCGGCGGGATTAGGATATCAATTCCCCCGCCCTCCCGGCGCGCGGCGCGGGCTTCGCACCTCTCTGTCATCCCGAGCGAGCGACTTGTCACGGCGAAGCCCTTGGGCGAAGCCGGAAGCGAGTCGAGGGATCCCCCGAAGTCTGAGACTGTTTTGTTCAGCACTCTCCGGGGAAGTCGGGGGATCCTTCAACTCGGTCGCTCCGCTCCCTCGCTCAGGATGACAGAGCACTCTGGGGTGCCACCCTGTTTGTCCGATCAGCGTCGAACCCGGGCGTTGCCCGCCCAAATGCTCCAGATCTGCTCCTCGTCCGCCGGTTGGGCGTAGTCCGTCAGCAGGGTCGTGACCAAAGCACCGGTCGCCCACCCGAACTGGGTCCATTTCTCAGGCTCCCATCCCCTGAGCATGGCGTAGAGCATGCCGCCGACGAACCCGTCGCCACCGCCGATGCGGTCGCGGACCACGATTTCCCGCGGCTCGACAACGTGCCACTCGTCGCCCACCGCTGCGACGGCGCCCCACAGATGGGCATTGGTGCTGATGACCTCGCGCAGGGTGGTGGCAAAGACCGTTGTCTTGGGGTAGGCCGCCTTGGCCCGGTCGATCATGCCCTTGAAGGAATCGATCTTCGCGGCGAGGTCCTTGCCACCAGCTTCCGGACCCTCGATGCCGAGGCAGAGCTGGAAGTCCTCCTCGTTGCCGACCAGCACGTCGGACAACCTGGCAATCTCGTGGAAGGCCTGGTGCAGCTCGTTTTCACGATTGGCCCAGAACGAGGCGCGATGGTTGAGATCGAAGGAGATGCGGCTGCCGCACTCTTTGGCAGCCCGAGCGACTTCCAGGCAGAAGGCGGTGGTCTCCGGGGACAGGGCAGCGACCAGCCCCGACAGGTGCACGATGCGAACTCCCTCGCGCTCGAAGATCCGATCGAAGTCGAAGTCCCTGGCGCTGAGGGTGAGTCCGACCTCGCCCGCACGGTCGTTGTGGACCCGAGGCCCGCGTGAGCCGTAGCCGGTGTCCGCCATGTT
>Ga0316198_10001689_pt1 | contig 13130 bp, 9 predicted proteins | sample OudBieAanoxic_MG_FD_204935 | JGI IMG/M metagenome (GOLD analysis project Ga0316198, IMG submission 204935) | Coastal sediment microbial communities from Oude Bieten Haven, Netherlands - site A anoxic | ecosystem: Environmental > Aquatic > Marine > Coastal > Sediment | place: Netherlands...
GAGGCCGAAAGCATCGGGTCCACGAGCGCGACCGCGCTCAACATCATGACGATGCACCAGACGATGCCTACGAGGTACACCGCTCCGACGGTCCTGAGTGTCGTGGCCCTTCGCATCCAGTACTCCTGACTTCGCCTGCCGGACGATGGTCATCCGGTCCTGCGCCGAAGGTACTAGCCGTTCAGTGCACCCCTCCGCACCGCTCTGACCAGCGGTGTCAGACGGCAACAGCGAGCGACATTCGAAGGCTGCGGACCACGCTCGAGCGCGCGCCTACTCCTCGTAGCCGGGATGGGCGACACGGCTGCCGGAGGCTGCCGGATCAGCGCTCGAGGCAGGTGGCAGATGGGCCATGGAGCCGCGCAAGCCTCGAGCCAGAACGAACATCTCCGCCGCCGGCTCGAGCGAGAGGGCGCCGTCCGGATCGACGTCCGCGGGGCCCGAACCCTCGACGAAGGCCAGCGTTTCTGCGTCCAGCTGCGCCCTGAACGATGGGCTCGTGTACTCGGCCGTGCCGTTCAGCGCCAGCCGGTGCGTCTGGGCGCCGTAGCGACCTTCGATCGAGCCGTCCTCGAGGAGCATGAAGGCGTTGTCGGCCTCGGCCTCGAAGTCCGACCGGTCGAGGTACAGCCGGGCCTTGTCGCGATACGGCTCCCCGGACGTGGGGCAGGCGGTGACGCAGTTGCCGCACTCGTTGCACCAGTCGGTGAGCACCGCGATCTGGAGTGACTGCTCGGCGCGGAAGGCCGTCCGCTCGCCGGCCACGAGCGCCCCGTCCTCGACCTGCAAGAGGGGCAGCGCCGTGGTGAAAGCCTCCGACTCGTAGGTCATCAGCGCCATGTTTGGACAGACGCCGACACACAGGCTGCAGATGGCGTGGCAGTCGAGGCAGCGATCGGCCTCGGCCATGGCCTGCGCGGCGCTGTAGCCCACGACCGTCTGCTCGAAACCGCCCCGCTCCGAGGCCGGGGTGAACTCGATAGGCACGCGAAACTCGCGGCGCGCCCGACGCTTGACCATCTCGTGCAGGTCGACGCGCTCCGGCGCGGGCACCGCCTCCGCGGCCTCCCCTGCTCCGTGGGCCTTGATGATCGCGCGGGCCACGGCCTTGCCCTCGGCTGCGGCCTTGACGATCGACGAGGGCCCGTCGCCGGCCACGTCACCGCCGGCGTAGACCCCGGCGATCGAGGTCTCGAAGGTGAAGGGATCGACGTCGATGTAGCCGGACCGGGTCAGCTCGGGCATGGTCGGGCCGAAGAAGTCGAGCACGGAGTGCTGGCTGATGGCCAGCACCAGCGTATCGAGCGGGATCTCGAAGTCCGAGCCGGGCACGTCGAAGGGAATCTTGCGTCCACCTGCGTCGCGCTCGCCCCGGTACTCGGTGCGCGTGCAGACGAGGCCCACCAGCCTGCCCTCTTCCACGCGCAGTGCGGCCGGCTTGGCAAGCTCCACGATGTCCACGCCCTCTTCACGACAGGCGTGGATCTCCTCCGGGTCGGCGGGCATCTGGTCCACCGTGCGGCGGTAGATGAGCGAGGCCGACTCGGCCCCCACGCGCAGCGCCGAGCGGACGGCGTCCATGGCCGTGTCACCGGCGCCGATGACGCCGACACGCGCTCCGACCGGCACCGGCGAGCCCTCGCGCACGCTGCGCAGGAAGCGCAGGGCATCCATGACGCCCTCGGCCTCCTCACCGGGCAGCCCCAGCTGCTTGGCCAGCTGCGCGCCCACGGCTACGAAGACGGCCTCGAAGCCGTCCGCTCGCAGCTCGTCGAGGGTGAAGTCGACGCCGGCGGTCTGGTCGTAGCGGATGTCCACGCCGAGGCCGCGCAGGAGGGCCATGTCCTGGTCGATCTTCGCCTGCGGCAGGCGGTATTCGGGGATGGCCCCGCCGACCATACCGCCCGGGTAGGCCTGCGCCTCGAAGACGGTCACGCCGAAGCCCGCGGTCGCCAGCTCCTGCGCCGCCGAGAGGCCGGCCGGTCCGGCCCCGACGATGGCCACCCTGGCCCCGTGCGCAGCCTGCTGCAGCGGGATCAGCGGCTGCCCCTCCTGTTCCATGATGAAGCGCTTCATGTGCCGGATGGCCAGCGGCTGGTCGAGGTGCGTGCGGATACAGGTCGTCTCGCAGAGGTGGTCACAGACCTGGCCCAGGATCGACGGCAGCGGGTTGTCCGCGCGCGTCAGGCGCACGGCCTCGGCGAAGTCGCCGTCGCGCACCGCGTTCATGTAGAGCGGCACGTTCTGGTCCACCGGACACTCGTCCACGCACGGCGCCTCGATGCAGTCGAAGAGCCCGAGCTCTCGCGAGGTCTTGGAGCGGTCCGTGCGGAAGGAGGCCTTCTGGTAGCGCCAGTCGGTGCGCACGTCCGAGGCGTAGTGGCGCAGGTTGAGGCGGGCGCAGACCCGCCCCACGAGACCCACGAGGACAGCCGCACGCTCCTCCCCCAGCTCGCGCTCGGCGGCCCAGGCGCGGACGGTGTCCGCGGCCGGTTCGTCGGCCGCGCGGAGCGCGCCGGCGATCGAGGCGCAGTCGGCCTCGTCGAGCGCGAGCGTGCTGTCGGTCATGGCCGACCAGCGCAGCAGCGGTACGAACTCCTCGAAGCCCTCGCCCTCGATGGCTCGCCGCGCCGCCAGGTCGGGCAGGTCCTCCGCCCCGGCCGTCTCGAGCGCCGCGTCCAGGTGCTCCACGTACTGCGGCAGGCGCAGGTAGCCGCCGGTCTTGAGCAGGTCCGAGCAGACGGTCACGGTGGTCATGCCCGCGGACAGCAGATCGGTGACGTTGAAGCAGTCCGCACCCCCCGCGTACGAGAGCATGAGGTCGCCCCGGAACTCCTCGGTCAGCTTGGCCGCGAGGTTGGCTGTCACCGGGTGCAGCGCCCGTCCCGACAGGTACATCATCCCGTCGCCTTCGAAGCGCGTACGCCAGTTCTCGACCTCCAGCGTGTTGGAGAGCTTCAGCCCGAACTGCACCCCCTGCGCTGCGGCTGCGCGCCGCAGGTTGTGGAACATCGGTACCGCGTCGACGTACTTGAGGTCGTGACCGAAGGCCTCGTCGGGCACGGGCACGTCGCTGAAGCCCAGGTCGTCGTTGATGATGCCGCGCACGCGGTCCGGGCCGAGCAGCGTGGGGTTGCATTTGACCGAGGTGTGGAGCTTGCGCTCCTCGATGAGGTAGAGCGAGATCTGCTCGATCTCGTCGGGCGGGCAGCCGTGCATGGTCGAGAGCGTGATGGTGTCCGAGACACAGGCCGGCACCTCCACCTCGCGCAGCTCGGGACAGCGGCGGGCGACGATGTCGAGGTAGGCCGGCAGGTAGGCCGAGGCATCGGCCATGGTGTCGAGATACCACTGCACGTTGGGCCGCTTGATGCCCTGGAGGTCATAGCCGACGCTCATGTTGAAGATGACGCCGGGCCGGTCACCGGCGAAGCCGAGCTTGCGATGCAGGGCGTGGAGCAGTACCCAGGCACGCAGGTACTCGTCGAAGGACTCGAAGACCTTCAGCTCCTGCGACCACTCGACGTTGTAACCCTCGTCCTCGAGGTCGATGCAGGGTTTGGCGATCTCCAGCTCGTCAAGCGTCTGGATGGTCTTGAGCTCGATGAAGCGTGCGCCCACGAGCCACGAGACGATGATGTTCTGGGCCATCTGGGTGTGCGGTCCGGCGGCCACGCCGAAAGGCGTCTCGAGCACCTGGCCATAGACCCCGGTGCGGAAGCGGTCGGCCGGATCAGGCACGAAGAAGGCGGAGCGAGGCACACCGAAGATCGAGTCCTTCGACTCGAGCTCGTCGAAGACCCAGTCGGTCAGCTGCTCCATCGAGATGGGCCTGAACCGGTCGCCCATGATTCCGCTCCTCTCGCTTTCGTTCGCCTTGCTACAGACGGGCGTGCAGGCGGGCGGCTTGCTCAGCGGCCTTGGCCCGGACCTCGGTGGCGTCGACCCTGGTGGGCTTGCCGTCGGCCAGGACGACCTCACCGCCGACCTTCACTTCGAGTGGCCGTACACCCGGCGTGAACGCGATGTGCCAGGGGTCCATGGGCTCGTACGACCAGGTCACCTCGTCGTCCTTCGCCTCCGGCATCAGGTCCCAGCCGTTCTCCAGCCAGCCCCAGGCGGTGTCGGGCCCGCAGGTCACGTCCACGCTGCGCTGCAGCACATAGGCCAGCCGGAAGGCCTCGATGACGTTGCCGCCGATGCCGTCGGTGCCCAGCGCCACGGGGTTCTGGAAGCGGGCGGGACCGGCATAGCCCACGGCGTTGTTGAGGTTGGACATGGGGTTGTGGAGGATGGTGCCGCGCAGCGAGTGGTCGCTCGGCAGGTAGACGCAGTGGCTCAGCAGCCAGTCGTCGGTGCTGAGGCCGGCGAGCCGCCTGGGGGCTTCGACATCGCCGATGCCCTCGGCCACGTGGATGTGCACGCCCACGCCCAGCTCTTGCGCCAGCTCGGCGGCTGCACGCAGCGAATCGTCGCTGCAGGTGAAGGCGGCATGGACGCCCACCAGGCCCTTGTTGCCGGCCTCGATGAAGCGGCGGTTCTCCTCCAGGCCACGCCTGGCGCCATCCTCGCCGTGGCGGTCGGTGATGCCGTAGGCCGGCAGCACGCGCACGCCGACCTCCGCGCAGGCCTCGGCGATGGCGTCGAGCGAGCCCTCGATGGCGTTGGGCGACTCGTGGTGGTCGACGATGGCGGTGGTGCCCGCTTCGAGCGCCTCCAGGGCACCGAGCATGGCCGACCAGCGGATCATCTCCAGGTCGAGGGCGGAGTCGAGCCGCCACCAGATCTGCTCGAGGATCTCCTGGAAGTCGGTGGGCACCGCTGGGGGCGGAGGCATGCCGCGGGCCAGCGCCGAGTAGAGGTGGTGGTGGGCACACACCAGGCCTGGGGTCGTGGCAGCCATGAGCTCCTCCCGTCGATGATCGGTCGACCGGTCCCTACTGTTCCACAGCCGCTGACCGGCGCGTACGGCCGGTCAGCCCCTTCGGACAGCCCGTTCGGGGTACCGCGCTCGCGCCCGAGCGTGTAGGCTCCCCGCTCATGGACTTCGGCTTCACCCTCAAGGCAGAGCACGGCGTCGAGCGCACGATCGCGCTCACCAAGCAGGCGGAAGCGGCCGGCTTCAGCTACGGCTGGTTCTGGGACAACCAGGTGCTGTGGCGTGAGATCTACCCGCTCCTCACCCTGCTGGCGGTGGAGACGACCGAGATGCGCCTGGGCGCCTGCGTGACCAACCCCACCACCCGCGACCCGAGCGTCACGGCCAGCGTGCTGGCCACGTTGGAGGAGGTCTCCGGCGGTCGCATGGACCTGGGCATGGGCCGCGGCGACGGGGCCGTGCGCATGCTCGGCCTGCCGCCCACCAAGCTGCGGACGATGGAGACGGCCATCCACGTCATCCGCGAGCTGGTCGAGGGCCGCACGGTGGAGTACAAGGGCACCGAGCTCGAGCTCACGTGGGCGCGCGACTGGGACCTGCCCGTATGGGTCGCCGGCTACGGGCCGATGGCGCTGGCCATGACCGGCCGCGTGGCCGATGGGCTCATCCTGCAGCTGGGCGATGCGGACCTCATCCGCTGGATGGCGGGCCAGATGCAGGCGGCCGCGACCGAGGCCGGACGTGACCCCGACGAGATCCTCATCCAGGCCGCGGCACCGGCCCACGTGGGCTCGATCGAGGAGTGCCGCGAACGCGTGCGCTGGTTCCCGGCGATGGTCGCCAACCACGTCGTCGATCTCGTCAACAAGTACCCGCGCGAGGAGTTGCCCGAGTCGCTCACGGCCTACATCCGCGACCGTGAAGACTACGACTACCGGCACCACGCCAAGGTCGGCTCTTCCAACGCCGAGTACATCGAGGACGAAGTCGTCGATCGCTTCTCGCTCATCGGCGAGCCGGAGGCGCACGTGGAGCGCCTGCTGGAGCTGCATGAGGCCGGCGTCGACCAGTTCAACCTCTACCTCATGAGCGGCGACGAGGAGGAGCAGCTCGAGCACTACGGCTCCACCATCATCCCCGCGGTGAGGGCCGCGACCGGCGGGTGATCCGGCCGCCGGCCGTGGAGCCGGCGATGTGCTAGTCGGTGATGGCGAAGGCGGCGAAGGCTTGCGTGGCCGGCCGTTGGCGACCGTCGGACGGACGGTTGGCCACCGCGAAGCTGTCCTTGCCGGCCATGTAGCGAGCGATCACGGATGAGCCGCCACCGTCGCCGTTGAAGGCGTTCACGGCTCCGAGCGACTTCATCAGCTGACCCATCTCCTTGAGGGTCATGCCGGCGCTGCCGGCGCGGCGGCCGTCAGCCACCACCATCAGCACCTTGCCGTCGGCGGTGAGGCCGAAGTTGGTGCGCGGGTGACGCTGCGACCCCGGCGCATAGACGGAGCTCGACGGCGCCGCGTTCCTGCCCTTGCGCAGGGTGAAGTAGTTGCCGCCCTGAGCCTCCACGATATCGCCGAAGCCGGTGGCCGGCTTGAGCGTGCCGCCGCACGGCTTGTCCACCTTCTGGACCACCTGCGTCTGGATGGTGAAGCGCTGACCGGGCTTGAGCTGGTAGACCCACTTGTGCTTGGGGTTCTTCACGGACAGGACCGCCTTGCCCCACGACAGCTTCGTGTTGCCGCCACCCTTGCGCACCTTGAGCACGCGCACCTGCTGGCTGCCGTTAGGCTCCAGCTTGCCCATCTCCAGCACGACCTCGACGCCGCCGTACGTCGTCTGCGTGCTGTTGGCGAAGCGCTTGGTGTAGAGCACGATGTGCCCGTCGTCGCGGTGCATGTTGACCTTGTGGATGGGCGTGGGCCGCTCCTTGCCCGGCGGGATGGCGCTGACATGCGCCCGCACCATGCCCATCGCGGCGTTGCCCTCGGCATCGATGCCCAGCATCGGTCGTGTGCAGGGCGTGGTCAGCAGCAGCTCGCCGTTCGAGACGGCCATCGAGTGGGGCGCCGCATAGGCGTCCACGCGCTGGCGCGTGGACATGTCGCCGTTGGTCGCGATCATGGCCTTGAAGCCGGGCCGCTCCTTGGCCAGCGTGATCCTGGTCACGACCTCGCGCTTGACGACCTTGCCGTTGGAGAGCAGGGCCTTGAGCTCGACCCGCTCGTTCCTGGGGTCGACCGTGCCGACGCGGATCTCGACCCGGCGGCCACCGGTCGTGGTCAGCCTGCCGAAGCGGAAGTTGATACCGGGCGCCAGGTCTGCAGTCACCTTGGCCCTGAAGCCCTTGGTGATGGCGGCATCGGCGGCCGAGGCGAAGGGGGTCGCCAGCAGCGCCAGGGCGACCGTCGTGACGACGACGCGCCGGGCGAGTCGTGGGAGCGGGACGAGCGTATCCATGGGTGGGAGCATGGCGCCGGACGTCTCACACACCCATCACCCGGTGGTCCCGTCGGCGGGCCGCGTAGTGGGGAGCGGGACGGTGCGGGGATCGGCTAGCGCACCGGCGGCGGTGGCGGCACCGTTCCCTGCGGCGTCTGTTGCCGCTGGTTGACCTCGGTGGCCATGGCGATGGCTTCGGCCACGGCCCGGTCGACGATCTGCACCCGCTCGGCGTCGAAGGTCCCGATCGCACCATCGGTGGTGACGCACACCACCTGGGTCACGGTGCCGGTGGCCTCGGACCAGCTGGTGATGAACTCGACGGCAGACACGGGATAGCCGTTGGGGTCGGCTCCACCCGGGTGGTAGATGGCGGCCAGTGGGCTCATGTGCGGGCTCCTCGTTGCTCGGCCAGGTGCGGGTGCTCCAGAGGCTAGCGCGCCCGGGTCGCCCGCATAAGCCGGCGAATGAGGCGCCTCCCGATGCGCCCGGCCGGCCTTAGCCCGAGCGTGGTATCCGGCCACGACCGCACCGGGAGCAGAAGATGTCACCGATCATCGCAGTGGCAGGCGCCGACGATCGTTTCGCCGAGCACTACCGCACCACGCGCCGCGGGGTCATCGAGCGCATGGCCGACCCCTACCTGACCGACCACGACCGCTGGGTCCTGCAGCAATTCGCCCGCTTCCTCAGCGGCCGCACTCCCGAACCCGATCCGCGTGTCGCGCCATCGCGCCCCGAACGGCCCTTGTTCACGCGCGTCAGCCGCTCCATCGTGTAGCCGCGGAGCACGCGCCAGCAGAGGACGCCCGATGAGCGAGAGCACCAGGCCCCGGGAGCTGCTGCCGGTGCGGCAACTGACGCTCATGGCGGTCTACTGGTTCGGCATCAACGCCGTCTGGGGCGGCTACGAGTGGTTCGGCCAGGCCCAGATCGAGCTCATCGTGGGCGAGAGCGCGCGTGGCCTGACCACCGGCGTGCTCGAGACGCTGGGGGCCCTCGTGGCCATCGCGGTCGTGCCCACGATGGGCGTCATCAGCGACTACACCTCGTCTCGCTTCGGCAAGCGCAAGGGCTACATCATCACCGGCGCCTTCGGCGACCTCGTCTTCCTCACCGGCCTGGCCCTGCTGGCGCAGGCGGAGCCACCCGGATGGGACGGTGAGGCCCTCGGGTCGACCGGGCTGCTGGCGCTGTACGCCGTGCTGTTCCTCTCGCTGCAGTTCAGCTCGAACTTCAGCCAGGGCCCCTACCAGGGCTACGTGCCGGACCTGGTCGCTGAGCCCCAGGTCGGCCTCGCCAGCGGCGCCGTAGGTGTCATGCGCACGCTGGGCAACATCGGCGGCGCGGTGGTCATGCTCACCATCGGCAACGGCATGGGCCAGTGGGGGCTGGCGCTGCTCCTCATCGGCATCATCGAGTTCACGCTGGCCGCGCTCACCTTCATCTACGTCAAGGAAGGCCCCGCCGGCCGGCCTCGACGCGGACGCTCGTGGTTCTCCATCGCGCGAGAAGCCTGGGGTCTCGACGTGCTCCACGAGCGATCGTTCATCCGCATGACGGCGGTGCGTTTCCTCTTCCTCATGGGCACCGGCATCTTCATCAACGTCAGCAAGTGGTACCTGGACGACTCCATGGGCCTGTCCACCGACGACCAGACCCGCTGGGGCTTCATCGGCCTTGGCGCCGCAGGCATCTTCACTGCGCTGGCGGCTGTGCCGGCCGCGCGCCTCTCCAACCGCGTCGGCCGCAAGCCGGTCATCTGGGCCGCCTGCCTCATCGCCGGCATCGGCCTGGCCCTCATCGCCGCGGCGCCCAGCCCGCCGCTCGCGGTGGTCGGGCTCGCGTTCATGGGCGCCGGTAGCGGCGCGTACCTGGCGGTGGACTGGGCGCTCATGACCGAGACCATCCCGCTCATCACCAGCGGTCGCTACATGGGCCTGGCCAACATCGCGAACTCCATCTCCGGCCCATTCGGGTTGCTGCTGGCGGGTCACTTCATCATCGACGCGTTCACCCGTGCCGGCTTCATCGAGGTCGGGCCTCGCGCAGCGGTCGCCGTCGGCATCCCGGCCCTGGCCGTGGCGGCGGTGGTGCTCATCGGCGTCCACCCTCGCCGCGACCCCCGCGATCCCGGGCCGGCGCCGGAAGCCTAGCCGGCGACGCCCTTCTCGGCCCCGGCCATGACCACGCCCCAGAACACGCCGCCCTGGGCGGCCACGCCCATCTGCACCAGCAGGGTGGCCTCGTCCATGGCCCCGATCTCGCGCCACACGGCAGGGAAGACGACGAGTGCGACCAGGCAGGCGACCACCAGCCATGGACGGCCGAGCTCGATGCGGATGGGCCCGCCCGTGCGCGCCATGGCCACGGCCTCCGAGAGCACGACGCCCGAGACCACGACCAGGTAGAGCAGCGCCTGCTGGGCGAACGGCATCTCCGTCCCCGATGCGGGACTGATGCGCGCGCTCGAGGCGCCCAGGTCGAACCAGCCCAGCAGCAGCTCCATCTTCCCTCCGCGCAGCGTGCCCGCCCATTCCCTCGCGAGTGGTGCGCATGGTCAACACGCAGGACTACCTACGCACGACGTGGGGGCATGTCGTTCCAGGGTGGCTTGCGAGCCGTGCTGCGGCGCGGCACTATCGACGCATGTCGGGGGCAGCGGTCACATACGCGACCAGTCCGGTGATGTTCGGGCGCGAAGCCGAGTCGGCGCGGCTCGACCGCACGTTCGAGGCCCTGCTCGACGGCCGGGCCGGGCTGGTGGTCATCAGCGGTGAGGCCGGTATCGGCAAGACTCGCCTCATCGACGAGGCGCTCACGCGCGCGAGCAGCGACTTGCGTGTGCTGCGTGCGGAGTGCCTTGCCCTCGGCTCCGGCATCCCCTATCTGCCCTTCGCGGAGATTTTGCGCGACCTGGCGCGGCAGATGCCGGCCCACCGCCTGACGCACCTGCTGGGGCCGGCCCGGGCAGAGCTGGCGCGCTTCTTGCCGGAGGTCGCGGTCGCGCTCGAGGGAGACGACGTGCGAGTCGCGGGCACGTCACCCGCCCTGCGCAACGACGAGCTGGAACGTCTCCGGCTCTACGAGGCCTTCCTGCGCGTCACCGAGCGCATCGCTGCCGACCAGGCCACGGTCGTGGTCATCGAGGACGTGCAGTGGATCGACCGGGCCAGCCTGGAGCTGCTGGCCTTCCTTGCCCACGGGGTCCGAGCCAACGGCCAGGCCACGCTCATCGTCTCGGTGCGGCCCGAGGAGGTCGAGGACAAGGAGCCCGTGTTGACGTTGCTCGCGGAGCTGGGTCGCACCGGCAACGCCGAACGGCTCGAACTGACCCCGTTGGATGCCGATGCGACGGGTCGCATCGCCGCTGCCATGCTGCAGGCACCGCCTGACGAGGACCTGGTGGCCCACGTGCAGTCGCTCAGCGACGGCAACCCGCTGTTCGCAGAGGAGCTGCTCGGCGCCTGGCGCCGGCTCGGACCGGGCGCGCCGTTGCCGCCCAAGCTGCGTGATCTGCTGGCCGCCCGCCTGGCGCAGGTGCCCGCCGAGGTGTTGGAGGTGCTGCGCGTGGCCGCCGCCGCCGGTCGCACCGTCGATGACCGCCTCATCACCAGGGCGAGCGGGCTCGACGAGGAGCAGGTCCAGCGAGCCGTCCGGGCCGCGGTCGACGACTGCATCCTCATTCGCACCGAGGGCCCACAGCGGCCAGGCTATCGCTTCCGCCACGAGATCCTGCGGTCGCTGGTGGCAGCACAGCTGCTGCCCACCGAGGCGCGGAGCATCCACGCCGCGTATGCCGAGGCCCTCGCCGAGGAGCCGCCGGAGCGGCGCAGCACGGCCGAGCTCGCCGGGCACTGGGACGCGGCCGGCCACCTGGAGCGGGCGCTCGTCGCGCACGTCGAGGCCGGCCGCGACGCCGTGGCCACCTTCGCCTTCGAGGTCGCGTGCGACCACTTTGGGCGGGCGCTCGAGCTGTGGCCCGCGGTCGACGAGCCCGCGACCCTCACCGGCTGGTCGCGCGCGGAGCTGATGAGCGCGGCCGCATCCGCCGCCGCCCGGGCGGGCGCGTTCACCGAAGCGGTCACGCTCACCCGGGAGCTGGTGGAAGAGCACCCCGACCTCGACGACGACGCGCGACAGCTCGCGCGCTCCAGCCTGCGCTGGTACCTGTGGGAGGCGGGCGAGCTCGAGACCGCCCTGATCGAGGCCCAGGCCGTCATCGACGACGAGACCACTCCGGATCGCTGGCGGGCCAACGCGCTGGGCCACACCGCGGCCCTCCTGCTCTACCTGCAGCGGACCGAGCAGGCGGCCGCGCCGGCGGCCGAGGCACGTGACCTGGCCACCGCCATCGGCGCCGAGGAGGAGCGCATCCTGGCCGAGGGTCTGCTCGGCTGGTGCCGCCTGCTCGCGGGCGACATCGACGAGGGCCTCGCGGGCATCCGTCGCGCGGTGGAGGGTGCGCGCGAGGCTGAGGGCGGCATGCTCGAGGGTCGCTACCCCGTCGGTTCGGCCCTGGCCCATGCCCAGCTGGCCACGGCGCTGGAGCTGGCCGGGCGCCTGGAAGAGGCTCGCGAGGTCGCCGTCGGTGGCGCGGAGATCGCGGCCCGCCAGGGTGTGTCACGCACCTTCGGCTCAGGGCTGGTGGCATCCGCGGCCCGAGCGCTCTACCAGCTGGGCCAGTGGGACGAAGCCGCCGACACGCTGGAGCATGCCCTTGCCGGCGGAGCCGTGGGCAGCGGGCGCATCTCGCTGTTGAGCGTGCGCGCGCTGATCGACGTGGGCCGAGGTCGTCTGCCGGAGGCAGCGGCTACCGTCTCCCTGGCGGATGGGCTCGTCGACGAGCACACGCCGCTCGACGTCCGCCGCTGGCTCACCGTAGCCGCGGTCGAGCTGGCCATCTGGCAGGGCGACGGGAACAAGGCGCTGACGCGTCTGGCGCTCGCCGTCGCCGATGCTGAGGCGCCGGCCGTGGCGGCACCGGGTACCCGTCCGGCCATGCGCGATGCCAGCGTCCCCCACCTGCTCGCCCTCGGCGCCCGCGCCGTGGCCGACGTGGCCACCGCCGAACGCGCGAGCGGCGAGGAGCCGGGGCTGTCAGCGCTCGCCCGCAACCAGCTCGAGACCGCCCTGCGCCGAGCGGAGCGCCGGGCCGTCCTGGCCGACGTGTGGGCCGCTGACCTGGCGATGGCCCGAGCGGAGCTGGCGCGGGGCGAGGGCGCCGATCCGAGCCGCCGTGCGAAGCGCTGGCGGACGGCTGTCGGCCTGCTGGACGATCGTCCCTACCTCGCCGCCTACGCCGGCTGGCGGCTGGCCGAGGCGTTGCTGGCGCAGCGTGACGGGCGCCGCGCTGCCGCGCCCCTGATCGCGGCCGCACTCGAGCGCTCCGAAGCCATCGGTGCCGCCCTGCTCGAAAGCGAGCTGCGCGCGCTTGCGCGGCGGGCTCGCCTGGAGGTCGGTGGCTCGAGCGACGCGACCACGGTCGAGGCCGTCCGTGACGGGGCCCGCGCCTTCGGGCTGACCGAGCGCGAGTCAGAGGTGCTGGCGCTGGTCGCCGATGGCCTGAGCAACCAGGAGATCGCCGCGCGGCTCTTCATCAGCCCCAAGACCGCCAGCGTCCACGTCAGCAACATCTACGCCAAGCTCGGCGTCGAGTCGCGCGTAGCCGCGGCCACGATGGCGCATGAGATGGGCCTCGACCGGGGGCCATCGCCAGAGTCCGCGGACTAGCTGCTGCCCGCCAGCGACGGCCACCCTCGCGACGGCCACCACGCCCCCGGCGCCGGCCTCGCTCCTGGCACATGCCACG
>Ga0316198_10001691_pt1 | contig 13128 bp, 12 predicted proteins | sample OudBieAanoxic_MG_FD_204935 | JGI IMG/M metagenome (GOLD analysis project Ga0316198, IMG submission 204935) | Coastal sediment microbial communities from Oude Bieten Haven, Netherlands - site A anoxic | ecosystem: Environmental > Aquatic > Marine > Coastal > Sediment | place: Netherlands...
GCTCGGAGGAAGGCTATTTCGCCCCCGTCGGCTCGAACGGATTCTACCCCCGACACGGGCAGAGAGCTCGCTTCGACCAGCAACCCCTCGAGGCCTGCGCCACGGTATCCGCCTGCCTCGACGCCTGGCGCGTGACCGGTGACCAGGACTGGACCCACGAGATGTGGCGCGCGTTCAGTTGGTTCCTCGGTGAGAACGAACTGCATGCCTCACTCTACGACCCCACGACCGGCGGCTGCCGGGACGGGCTCCACCCCGATCGACCGAACGAGAACCAGGGGGCCGAGTCAACGCTGTCGTTTTTGATCGCGCTAACGGAGATGGGCGCCCTCGACTCCGAGATGCGACTGCGGGAGCAGAGTGCTGCCGTCGCTCCGAGCGGCAAAGGCTCCAAAGGCTCAGCGTGACATCAGCTTCACCGGCCGACCCTGCGCCCCTGCGTGTGGCGGTGCTCGCCCCGATCTCCTGGCGCGTTCCTCCCCGCCACTACGGACCGTGGGAGCAGTTCGTCTCTCTGCTGACTGAGGGCCTGGTGCAGCGCGGACTCGACGTCACCCTCTTCGCGACCACCGACTCGCTCACCAAGGCTCGCCTCGTCGGGACCGCCCCACGAGGATACTCCGAAGACCCAACCATCGACGCGAAGGTGTGGGAGTGCCTGCATATCTCCGCCGTCTTCGAGCGCGCCGCCGAGTTCGACCTCATCCACAATAGCTTCGACTTCCTGCCGCTGAGCTTCTCCGGGTTGGTCGACACGCCGGTCGTCACCACGATCCATGGTTTTTCCTCCGAGCGAATTCTCCCCGTCTATCAGAAGTACAACGGGCGCAGCCACTACGTCGCCATCAGCGATTCCGATCGACACCCTTCACTCGAATACGCGGCCACCATCCACCACGGCATCGACATGGGCGCGTTCGCGACCGGCGCAGGCCCGCGCGACTATCTCCTGTTCTTCGGCCGCATTCATCCGGACAAGGGCACGGAGCAAGCCATTCTCGTCGCTCGGCGGGCAGGTCTGCCGCTCGTGATCGCCGGCATCGTCCAGGATCGAGGCTACTTCGAGCGCGCGGTCGAACCCCACATCGACGGCGACCGGGTGCGCTTCGTCGGCGCGGTCGGGCCCGAGGCGAAGAGCGAGCTCCTCGGCGGCGCACGCGCCCTACTCCATCTGGTGAGCTTCGATGAGCCGTTCGGCTTCAGCGTGGTCGAGGCGATGGCCTGCGGGACCCCGGTGATCGCCACCCGACGTGGATCCATGCCGGAGCTCATCACGGAGAGGGTCAACGGCTGCCTCGTCGACTCGACCGCCGAGGCCGTGCAAGCCGTAGCCGGGATCGCTGACTTGGACGCGGAGGGTGTGCGCGCATCGGTGCAGAGCCGCTTCGACAAGAGCCGCATGGTCGACGAGTACATCGCAGTCTACCGGAGCATTGTGGGCGCCTCGGCGTCGAAGAGTCCCGAGTGAGCGCCGCCCCCCGCTCGATCCGGGCTGCACCCTTTCGGCTTGGCGTGAACTATTGGCCGGCTCGAACGGCAATGGGATGGTGGACCGCTTTCGACCCGCCAGAGGTCGCAGCGGACTTCAGTCGCATCGCAGGCTGCGGATTCGACTCAGTCCGCATCTTCCTAACCTGGGAGGACTTTCAGCCGGGCCCATCACAGGTCGACCCGATAATGGTCGCTCGACTCGTCGCGACCCTAGACCAGGCGAGCGCGGCGGAGCTCTCGGTCATGCCCACACTCTTCACGGGCCACATGAGCGGCGTGAACTGGATCCCTTCCTGGGCACTCGGTGAAGAGGCGGGTGGCGATCGATTCCGCGTCGTCTCCGGAGGCCGAGTCGCAGGGTCGCGCATTGCAAACTGGTACTCCGACGCGTCGATTGTTCGGGCGCAGTCGCTACTCGCACGTGAGCTTGCCACCGCGCTCGCAGGGCATCCGGCTCTGTGGGCATGGGACCTCGGAAACGAAAACTCGAACTGTGCAGTCCCCCCGGACAAGGGCCGCGCCCGTGACTGGCTCTTGCGAGTGACGGACGCCATCCGCGGCGCCGACCCCGATGCCCTCGTCACGCTAGGGCTCCACATGGAAGACCTCGAGCAGGACCGAAACCTCGGCCCGAGCGAGGCCGCCGAAGTCTGCGACTTTCTGCAGATGCACGGATATCCCGGTTACGCCGCCTGGGCGGACGGCCCCACCGATGAGCGGGTCTTGCCTTTCCTCGCTCGCTTGACGCGATGGCTGGGCGATGGAGCCGACGTCCTCTTCGCAGAATTCGGTGTGCCAACCACCAAGAGTGTTGAGCTAGACCGTCAACGAGGCACCGCCGCTTCCGCGCCCGCCCTCGTCGAAGAGCAGGAGGCTGCTTCGTATGTCGACCGGGCTCTCGGCGCACTGCGAGACTGCGGTAGCACCGGTGCGATGCTCTGGTGTTACTCCGACTACGTGGAGGCCATCTGGGGGCTTCCCCCGCTCGATCTCGCGGTCCACGAGCGATCGTTCGGGCTATGGCGTGCCGACGCCTCCCCGAAGCCGACGGTGGCTGTGGTCGAGGCGTTTGCGAAGCGAGTCGCCACGACCGACGTCGGCGCTTCCATCGCGGACTCGGCCTGGATCGACATCGACGCCGGAGAGTTCTATCGCGGACCTTCGTTAGAGCTGCGGCGCTTGTACCGACGCTACTGCGAGGCGATGGGCGCATGGGACGGTTCGCGCGCGAGCGTCAACGAGCCCGGGTGAGCTCCGCCAGAAGGTCGTCGAGGCGCACCGTCGCGATGCGAGTACCGATGTCGGAGAAACCGTAAGGCAGCACGAGGAGCCCGCCTGAAATCATGCTGCCGCACGAGTAGACGACATTGGGCACGTAGCCGTCGCGCTCGTCGGCCGAGGGCTCTAGCAGGGGCTCGGCGAGGTGACCGATGACGCGTGAAGGATCTTCCTTGTCGAGCAGGATGGCTCCGAGAGCATATTGTCGCATCGCGCCGACGCCGTGCGTGATCACGAGCCACCCGGCTTCGGTCTCGAGCGGGGATCCGCAATTGCCGAGCTGTGTGATTTCCCAAGAGCGCTCGGGCGTCTGGATCACCTCGCTCTGGTGCCAGAAGCGGACGTTGTCCGACCACATCAGGAAGTTGTTTTCGTTGTCCAGCCTCGAGAGCGCGGCATAGCGTCCGTCGATCTTGCGGGGAAAGAGCGCGATTCCTTTGTTCTTTGCGGACTCGCCGTTCAGGGTCGCGATTCGAAACGTCACGAAATCGCCTGTTTCGATCAGCTGCGGGAGGATCTGATAACCGTCGAACGCCGTATACGGAGCGAAGTACGTCACCGTTCCGTCGTCACGGGTAAAGCGGACGAAGCGAGCGTCTTCCATCCCGCTACTCTCGGTCGGCCCCGCCGGAAAGAGGACACGCTCAGAGAGCTTCGAGTCTGTGGCGAACGAGCTCTCGTAGTTCGAGGATGCCAGCCAGTGGATCGTCCGGGTGACGTGCTCGGCGTCGGGTCTGTGACGGTGCTGCTCGTCGACTTGGCGGATCAGGGTCTCGAGCTGCTCTAGCGTGAATCGCTCTGGCAGCGCGTCGAGTACGGCGGCGGCGATTTCGTTGTATACGTCGAGCTCACGAAGTTTGGAGTGGAAGACGTGCTTCTCGTAGACCGGAGCTCGGTGGCGCACAGTGCTCGCATGCCGACTCGGCGCTTGCATTTCGATCTGACCGTCCGCGTCAATGACGCCCGAGCGAAACTCGATCGACGAGATGTGCCCCTCGCCAATGGCCCGAAGACTCAAGACAAAGCGCTGCTCGCCCGGAGCGAGGCCCTCTTGGTTGGGCGCGAGCACGATCGAAGGATTGCTGAGCGCCGCGGACTCGATCGAGTACTCATGCGTGAAATAGGCGCCGATGAGCAGCCGGCGCTCCGCCGAGAGCTCGGCCGCTCGGACGGCGTGTCCCGCGACGGCCGCGAAGTTGGCCTCGAACACCGACCGCAAGTCTACATGGCGCCCGGCAAAACGGTCTTGCGTCCTGCTCAACGTCGTCTTCACCTCGGACTCGGACAAGGCCAGGATCCGCGACACAATGCGCTCGACGCGCGAGCGCCCGTCCACCGAGCGTTCGCTTCCGGGCGTGAACGGCTTGGTGATCACCCGGGTCGGATCAGGCACGAAGCGCGCGGAGGTTTTCGTAACGGTGACGGAGGGCATCCCAACAGTCTCCTCTCAGCGGAACACAACGGCCAGCGGAATCGCTCCAAAGCGACGCTCCAAGTCGTCGGTCACGCCGATGGACGCGCCAATCGTCATCCCAGAAGTCGAAAATCTCATTGGCGCGAACCATCCCCTTCTGCATCGTGAGCGGGCGTATGGAAGGGTTGTCGACCGCAAGACGCACACCAAGGAACAGAGTCCTGTCAATTCGAAGGAGATCCGCTCTAGAGTTTGGGAACAGGGCTTCGGCTGAGGAGGGGAACCGATGACTACGCGACGACTGATCCAGATGATAACCATGGCCATTGCGATCGCATTGCTCTCGGCCCCAAAGAGCGCGTTGGCGCAGCCTGCTTCACAGGGAGAGGCGCCCAAACTCTTCGCCGATATCGCTTCCAGTACACGCGTGTATCCAAACGCAGACGCCGCGCTCACCGGGTTCGCGTTGGGGTCGCTCTACAAGCCATCGGACAAGTGCGTTCACCTGGCGGGTGAGTTCTTCGCACGCTTCGGGCGCAAGGACACAACCCCCGAGGATCTCAAGATGCGAACCGCCGGAGGGGCCATCGGTGCCCTCTGGGGCACCGGCGACTGGGACCGCTGGTTTGGGGCGGGCGCGATGTTCGACCTCGGCTGGGGTCGCGTGGGCGCACGAAATGAGTTTGTGTCGAGCGCCTACTTGCGCGCGCTGCTGAACTGGCGACTCCGTGGGGAGTTCTGGTTGGAACTCGACGTACGCGCGGGGTACGTCATCGCGCCTGTCACGGTTGGCGGGGTCGGGATCAAAGGCCCTGTGCTTGGTCTTGGGATCGGCGTGTCGTGGGGCAAGGACGAAGACGAGTACGCGCCGGTATCCGAGGCCGCGCTGTAGGCGCCAAATTCCCTATAGACAGCGCCGCGCGGACCTGCTCTCATTGCGTCATCAACTCGGGCGTGGGAGCCAGCCCAGATGGCCTCTTGGAAAGACAGCATTCTGATCCACGCATCCCCGGACGACGTATTCGCATATGTCGACGATCCGATGGAATTGCCTACCTGGCTCCCGAGCATGATCGAAGTCCGCAACGTGGTCGGGACCGGCCTCGGTCAACAATATGAGTATGCGTACAAAATGGCAGGGCTTGTGCTCCGTGGGCAGAACATCGTCATCGAACATGTTCCGAACGAGCGCGGTCTGCATCAGGTCATCGGAATGATCAGTGCGCTTTGGGAATACTCGGTCGAGCCCCACACCGAAGGGACGGTACTCAACATCGAGGTCGAGTACAGCATTCCGATTCCCGTGCTCGGCCGGCTGGCAGAGCGTCTAGCCGTCAAGCAAAACACTGCGTCTTTCGAGCTAGCGCTCATCAACGTCAAAGACTTGATGGAAGCCTCGAGCAAATAGTCGGGCCGACCGACCGTCAACCACAGTCAGATCCGATCAGACTACTTCTCGAGCAAAACGAGCCAATACGACGAGTCGTCCTTGGTCCCCGAGCCGGGCGTCACCAGCTTGGATGACCATCCGTCTTTGAGAAGCTGCGGCAAGGCATGCTGGTCGTCATTGCCGGAGCTGAACGTGCCCTCGTCCGGGTCGCCGCCCAGCACCCAAGACTCACCGTTGTCTGAAACCACTACGAAGCGCTGTGCCATGCCGGCTGCATATGCGACCCCGTCCCCGCCCGCAAGTGGGTCCTGGGCGCGACTGCAGTCGCCTGGCGCCGGATAGCCGCTTGCTAGCGCTCCCGCTGAAGGAGGTCGCTGGTTCGAATCGAGTCGTTCCGACTAATCCCTCTTCCGAGCAGTGATGATCATGCGTTCGGAGTCGCGGTCATAGACGCGTTGATCGAAATCGCCGTGGGCGACGACGAGCTCGAGGCCCGCGGACTCGAGGGCTTCGACGGTCTCCTCGAGGCGCAGATAGCGGTGGCGGATCGTCGCTAGGATCTCTTGTCCATCGTCCTCCGCCAGATAGCGATAGTGGACCGTGAAGCGTTGAGCAGACCGCTCGTATTCACTCCGCTCGAAGACCCGCCAATGCTTCCCGCGGGCTTCGACCGTCGCGATCTCACCTTCCTCGTCGAAGCCCTCATCGAAGGAATCGTCCTCGTGGATGGGATCGCCTGCATATCCGTCAAACACGAGCAGCCCTTCGGCGGCGAGCGCCTTTTCGACCTGCACGAAAGTGCGTCGGACGCTCTCGAGGTCCGCAAGGCAATAAATGCCATTGAAGGGGATCAAGACACGGTCGAAACCGGCTCCGACATCGAAGGTCTCCACCTCGCCTCGCTGGAGCTCGACCGATGCGGGAAGATGGTTTCGAGCGAGAGCAAGGGCCTCTTCGGAGGAGTCCACGCCGTGGAGCTCTGCGACCTGATCGGCGAGCACGGCGAGAATGCGTCCCGAACCGCAACCGAGCTCCAGGACGCGATCGGCGCCGGCGCAGACGGCGCGGTAGAAATCTTCGTCGCCTTCGGTGCCCTTGTGCAAGGACGCGTACAGATCGGCCGGATACCCCCTGCTCATCGCGAGAATCTACGCCTTCCGCCAGGCCTACGCCCGCAACGCCTACGCACCCAATTTCGTCCCGCTCTGTCCGCGCGGTAACCCAAGCGATCGCAGCACACCGGAATCAGAGAAACACCTCAAACATGATCTAGACTTGCCCGCGGCGCACCCGCTGTGGCGAGCCGCCTGTACTCGTCGAACGATGCCTCGAGGTCTTCGACGAACTCGTGGACATCGGGGAAGCCTAGCCAGTCCGCGTTGAAGCCCCAGTGGAGGCGGCCGTTGTAGCTGAAGAGCGCGATGCCGAAGTTCTGGTTTCGCATGATGGGAACCAGCGGAAAGATGGCCTTCATTTGGGCGCCCAGCATGTAGAGCGGAACCGGCGGTCCGGGCACATTGGTCACGACCACGTTGTAGGTACGGATCCTCATCGACGCGATGTAGAGCTCGGAGATGACGCGCTTGGTCGTCATGTCGGCGAAGTCTTCGAGAAGCTCGGCGCCCCCGGCTTGGTTGGACTCCTTTTTGAGCTTGGCCGTGACGCCAATGACTTTCTCGAGTCGCCTGACTGGATCCCGCTCCGACACTGGCAACTCCGCGAGGAGCATCGCCACGTGGTTTCCCGTCGAGGCGCCCCCCGGCTTGCGCGTATTGACTGGGAGAAAGGCCTTGAAGCCCTCCACCGCGTCGACGTCGGTGTCGCGTGCCTGCAGGAAACGCCGAACCGCGCCGGTCGTCGCTGCAAGCACCACGTCGTTGATGGTGCCGCCCAATGTGTTCTTGATCGCCTTCACGTCGGCGAGGTCGAAGGTTGTCCAGTCAAACCGGCGGTAGGGGCTTACGTCGTCGCCGATGAACAGATTTCGTGGCGCGGGCTTCATTCCCGAGCCGAGCACACCAGCGAGGCCTCCAAAGTTCTCTCGAACGCGCGGCATGAACTGCGACAGCTTGCGAAGGCCATCGATGCGATGCCTCGCCTCCCCTCGAATGAGCTCCAGGCGGTTCGGAGCGGGGCGGGGCTTCCATTCCTTCGGCTGGGTCTCCTTCGCGGTCGGCGCGATTTGCAGCAATGCCTGAAGCAGCGCAACCCCGGCGACGCCGTCGACCATGCTGTGGTGCACCTTCACCACGAGGGCGAAGGTCTCGTTCTCCACGCCCTCGACCAGCCAAAACTCCCACAGCGGTCGGCTCCGATCCAAGCGCTGCGAAAACAGCCTGCCAACGAGTCGCTTGAGCGTGCGCTCGTCACCAGGGAGCGGGAGCCTGGTGTGACGCAGATGAAAATTGATATTGAACCGGTCGTCGTCGATCCACACGGGGTGGCCGAACCCAGGCACCCAATCCAAGCGCTGCCGGTAGCGCGGAATCGAATCGAGCGCTGCCAACGTGTATCTGGTAATGCGCTCGATATCGAGTCCGCCATGCTCCAGCGTCAACGGCTTGGCGTCGAAAAGCAGCGTCGCGCCGACGTGCATAGGTGCGTTTTCGTTTTCGACCTCGAGAAAGGTTGCGTCAAGCGCGCTCAATCGTTCGCAGAAGGCGTCCGGCATTATGAGGAGTCGATGATACGCCCACGATCGCGGCAGCGTCAACGCCAGCGTCAGGGCCCGTGTCGTCGGGACGCGCGGGCGAGCTCGGGACCCTGCTCGAACGCTTGGGCCTCGCGCATCTGTCGCGTTTACGAGAGCGACTCTACCGTCGACTGCTTCTGCTTGCGCTCCGCGAGACGGCTTGACCGACGACAAGAAGAGCCAACGCCCCGGGCACTCCGACCGTGGCCCCGAATACGTCCAACTCGCCCCAGAGGTTGTGGCCGTAGTGCGTCCCCTCAGTCGCGCTGATGACCGCCGTTGCGATGTAGGAAAGTAGCGTCAGGCAGGCTGCCGCCGCCGCAACGCGCTTGTTCGTGGTAAGTGCACCCGCCTGGGCAGCGCACGAAGCATACACGCAGAGCACGCTCGAGGTGATGTCGTTGCCGCAAATCGCGGTGGCTCGCCAAGCTCCGAGCGAATGCTTGCCTGCATTCTCCGATGATTAATGATTCATGTTTGAGCTCACCGGCAATCGGATTTGTAAGACCTCTACCCACGCTCGCTTGGGTTCTCGATTGACTCACAAGATAGCGCGACAGCTCCGTCGCCCCTCATGCTATCGTCATCGTGGTCGGGCGCACGCCGTGTCGCCCGGATCGTGAGGAGTGGTGGATGACTGTTGCACCCAGTAGCGGCGCCCGAGGGGTGTTCGCGCGGTTCGTCCAGTCCGAGGCCACCGCTAGCATCATCCTGCTGGCGTGCACCATCGCCGCGTTGGTCTGGGCCAACTCGCCGTGGGCGGAGAGTTACTTCCGCCTGGGCCACACCGAGCTCGGCTTCAAGATCGGCCCGACGGAACGGTCGCTATCGGTTCACGACTGGATCAACGACTTCTTGATGGCGATTTTCTTCTTTGTCGTGGGCCTCGAGATCAAGCGAGAGATAGTCGTTGGCGCGCTTTCGACTTTCAAAACGGCCGTCTTGCCGGTCGCGGCCGCGCTTGGCGGCATGGTCGCCCCCGCAATCCTGTGCGTCATGTTCAATCCCCGCGGGGAGGCAAGCCAGGGCTGGGGCGTCCCGATGGCCACCGACATCGCCTTCGCCCTCGGGGTGCTGGCGCTTTTCGGGAAACGAGTGCCGGTGGGACTCAAGGTATTCCTCACGGCGCTTGCGATTGCCGACGACCTAGGCGCGGTCCTCGTGATTGCCCTATTCTACACGAGCCAGCTCGACTTCACGGAGCTCATCGCTGCAGGCGCTTTCCTCGCCCTTATCGTCCTGGCTTCGCGCCTCGGCCTCCGCAACCCGGTCATCTATCTCGTCTTGGCGCTCGGCGTCTGGGTCGACGTCTTCGCGTCCGGCATCCACGCCACCGTGGCCGGCGTCGTTCTGGCCATGCTGATGCCGGTGCGAGCCGGCCGGGACCCCGAGCATTTTTTCTCTGAGGTGAAGGACCGCTTCGAGGCCTTGCGTGCCAGTCAGCTCACGCGGGACAGCATGATCCACGACCGTACCCAGCTCGACGCCATCTCCAACTTGCGCCGTGCTGCACAAGACATGCAGCCGCCCGGGCTGATCCTCGAGTAGCTGCTTCACCCGTTCGTCATCTTCCTCATTTTGCCTCTTTTCGCGTTCTGCAACGCTGGGGTTCGGATTGACGGCGGTTTCGCGGAGACGCTTCTCGAGCCGGTGGGTTTGGGCGTGATGGTGGGTCTCGTCCTCGGAAAGCAGATCGGCATCATGCTGTTCAGCTGGCTCGCGGTGATGAGCGGAAAGGCGGCACTGCCCCGAGGCGTTGGCTGGTGCGAGCTCTACGGCGCAGCCTGCCTCGGTGGCATCGGCTTCACCATGTCGCTGTTCATCTCGGAGCTGGCCTTCACCAATCCTGCCCTGGTCGCCGAGAGCAAGATCGGAATTCTCGCCGCGTCGGTGCTCGCCGCCGTCTGGGGGTCGGTCGTGTTGTCACTCAGCCTGGGTCGGAAGATGATGAACGGATAGATCGGCCAGTAACGCCGCAGCAGCAGCGGACCTACATCGCGAGGTCGAATCCAGTCACGCAAGAGGCGGTCGAGGCCCTCTCCACCTCACGGCGACTTTGGAACAACAGCATCGCGACGCTCAGAGCGGTGCTTTGACGCCCTGGTCTCGTGTTCCGCCTTGCTCGACCTATCACGCAGCACCGCCGGTCGGGGAAGCCGCATTTTGGGGCGCTCCGACTCGGATGGCTCGGCGCGATAATAGACCGACACCATCCATGACGCGTAGCTCGGATCGAGTTGCTTCAGAGCGCTGACGAGCCCCTCCTTGATCGGGCCTTCGATCAGCTGGCCTTGTCCAGGCCACACGCGAAACTTGATGCGAACATATCCGTCGCCCGCGCCAGTATCGTGGATATTCTCAATCGTCGGAGGCAGGAGAAGAATGCCCCGGTACTGCTCGTATGCAGATTTGGCGATCGATTCCGCAAGCTTCGTCGTTTGGACCCTGGCGCCTTCATCGGCACTCGGCAGCTGACCATCCATGTACGCATGAATGTAACCGTCCGGATAATTGACTACGTTGGCGATCGTGCGGTTGGGGACAAACACACGCTCGCCCGAAAAACCGATCAGGGCCGTGAAGCGCATCCCGATGCTCTCGACGATGCCCACCTGTCCACCGACATTGGCCAGGTCGCCCACGTCGAGAACGTCGGAGAAGACGACCGTGAGACCCGTGATCACGTCCTGCACAACGCCTTGTGAACCAAAGCTCACCGCGAGACCGATCACCGAGGCACCGGCCAGGTAAGTCGTTAGCGGAACCCCGAGCTCGTCGAGCCCAAACCCGAAAGCCCCAAAATAGAGAACGAAGACCAACATGCTCTGGGCGAAACCCGTCACGGTCTGCGCCTTCGCCTCTGAGCCCAGGCGTGACAGGAGGACGTGACGAGCGAGGCGCCGAACGATGCTGACCCCAAGGTGAGCTGTGACCGCGATCACCGCGATCCACATCAGGCGAGTCAGGCTCGGGGAATGTGTCGTCAGATCCAATCAGCGCTCCTTCGTTCACAGAGAAGGTGCCCCGTAGCATTCTCGACCGCAACGCTAGACTCACTCATTCGTTCGCGATTGCTCGAACCACCCGGCTCCAGATACACAAGCATCGCGACCTCGTCTTGGTTTCGAGGTGGCGCCGACTGACGGCGGAGGCATCGGCGACGGAAGTGAGCTCGAAATCGACCCCTTAGAAGGACGCTTAGCGAAGCAGATGAACACCCTTGACCTGCAAATGAGAGAGAGATATTTGGCCTCTGATGGCAAGGTTTTATAAGAAGCGCGACGAGAGCCGTGGTCTCGCGCCCGGCTCGTTGGTGTTCATCGGCGAAAAGAAGACCGACGAGATCCGCATCCGGTTGATCGACTACGACGGAAGTGAGCTCCAAGAAGATACGCTTCAGAGCGTCGCGAAGGGCGCCGACTTTGCCAAGACCCAAACGGTCACTTGGATTAACGTCGACGGCCTACACGACACAAATCAAATCAAGGAGATCGGAAGAATCTTCGATCTGCATCCCCTTCTCATGGAAGACATCTTGAACACGGGGCAACGCCCCAAGATGGAGGAGTTCGACGACTACCTGTTCATCGTGCTCAAGATGCTTCGCTACGATGAGGAGCGTCAGATGATCAGGGCCGAGCAGCTCAGCATCGTGGTCGGCGCGACCTTCTTGTTGACCTTCCAAGAACGGCCCGGAGATGTCTTCGAACCGGTGCGCGAGAGGATTCGCAAACGAAAAGGCAGGATTCGAGTCTCTGGCGTCGATTACCTGGCCTACGCTTTGCTCGACACCGTCGTCGATAACTACATCTACATCGTCGAAAGAGTCGGGGAGAAGATTGAGGATCTCGAAGACCGGGTTCTGAGCGATCCAGACCCCTCCGTAATTTCCGAGATCAACGCGCTAAAACTGGAAATGGCCTTCATGCGGAAATCGACGCGACCGGCACGTGAAGCCATCACCATGCTCTCGAAGCTCGACAGCGAGCTCATTCGGGAACAAACGCGGCCGTTCCTCAAGGATCTCCTAGACATCGTCTCGGGCGCGTCGGAGGCCATCGACACCTACCGCGACATGCTTTCCGATCAGCTCAATATCTACAATTCGCTCGTAGCCAATCGCATGAACGACATCATGAAAGTCCTCACGATTTTCGCCGCGATCTTCATCCCGCTGACCTTCATCGCCGGCATCTACGGAACGAACTTCGAGTACCTCCCCGAGCTACACTTCAAGTACAGCTATTTCTATTTTTGGGGCGTGCTGGTCACGGTCGCGGTGGGGATGCTTTACTTCTTCAGACGCAAAGGCTGGTTATAGCGTCATGCGAAGTGAACCGAGCTTGCTCACACTTGCTGCCGGAGCTTTTTTAGTATTCAACTGCGGTGCGCTTACGCTGGCGCTGCTGGGCAGGCTCGTCGCTGCCCCCGTAGCTACGTCCCAACTCGGAGCCTAGAAAGGCTGACCGATCGTGAGACTAAAAACGAAGTCGCCACCTCTCCCGATCGGTTGTCCTTCACTGTTCAGGTCGACCACGCGTTCGTCGGTAGCCGCGAGCACCTGGAGGCCCGGTATCTTCCAGGCGAAATCGAGTCGAAGAACGCCCACCAAGGTGAAGAAACGCAACCCAAATCCGGTCGCTGCTTGAGGGTAGTCGAAGCGGAAGCGTTCTTCTTGGCTGACATCTCCCATGTCGGTGAACGCCGCTACGGTGAGGATCTTGGTGACAGGCACTCTCAGCTCGAGCGACGCAAGCCATCTACGTGTGCCGCCATCGAGCCCGTCGCCGAGGAGGCCAGGAGGAAAGCCTCGGTTGCTGCTCGCCCCGCCTCCACGCAGTCGCAGGTCGCGGGGCCCGAGCT
>Ga0316198_10001692_pt1 | contig 13124 bp, 11 predicted proteins | sample OudBieAanoxic_MG_FD_204935 | JGI IMG/M metagenome (GOLD analysis project Ga0316198, IMG submission 204935) | Coastal sediment microbial communities from Oude Bieten Haven, Netherlands - site A anoxic | ecosystem: Environmental > Aquatic > Marine > Coastal > Sediment | place: Netherlands...
GCTGACCGACAGCCTTTGTACCATTTACGACCTGCGGCCTTTTGGCTGCCGGTGTTTTGTCTCTCGCCAAAATTGCGGTGAAACCGGATATGCCGATATTGAAGACTTCACGGCATCGGTGAATACCTTATTTTTGCAGGTCATTGAGCACCTGGATGCCGAGGGCTGCTCGGGCAATTTAATCAACGTGCTGCAATTCATGGTCGCCGATGACAACCGCCAGGCCTATGTGAAAGATAAACTGAACTGCGAGGAATGCGGACTGATCGTAAACTGGAAGTTAGAGGTTCTGATGATTCCGCCCGAGCACCGCGAGGGAATTGAGCCGATTCTGCAGCAGCTTCGAAAAATTAATCTATAAATATTAGATTATCACCTTGACAGCCATCCCAGTTACCTGTATTGTCGCTGAAAATTAACAGTGTTCCTGGTTGTAATTAAAAATCACGTAAGCCCCGGAATAATCCGGGGCTTTTTTTATGGAAACACAGAAAGAAGGTATTTATTGAATTTTGAAACATTTAATTTTCATCCCTCCGTTGCCGCAGGTGCTGCAGCGGCGAATTATGAAACCCCAACCCCGATTCAGGCCCAGGCAATCCCGCAGGTACTCAATGGGCGGGATATAATGGGTCTGGCCCAAACCGGCACCGGTAAAACAGCGGTATTCGTTCTGCCGATACTCAATCGACTGATGGGGGGTAAAAACGGTTGTGTTCGGGCCTTGATAATCGCCCCCACCCGTGAATTGGCTGAACAGATTCATCAGGCTATCGAAACCCTGGGCCGTATGACGCGCTTACGAAGCGTTGCTGTTTACGGCGGCGTGGGAATTAATCCGCAGATTCAGAAGCTGAAGCATGCCGATATTGTTGTTGCCTGCCCTGGCCGGCTGCTTGACCATATCGGACGTCATAGCATCGATCTCTCCCGGCTGGAAGTGCTGGTTATAGATGAAGCCGACCAGATGCTTGACATGGGATTTATTCCCGATATCCGCCGAATTTTAAAACATCTTCCAGGGAAGCGTCAGACACTGGTCTTCTCGGCGACTATGCCCCCCGTAATCCGCCGTTTGGCCGGGGATGTCCTGCGAAATCCGACCACCGTCCAGGTAGGAATCACCGCACCTGCCGATACCGTCAGTCACGCGCTCTACCCGGTAGCCCCGCACTTAAAAACGGCGCTGCTGTTAAAGCTGCTGGGAAACACCAATCCCCGTTCGGTGCTGGTCTTTACCCGAACCAAACATCGCGCCAGGGGCCTGGGGAAAAAACTTCTTGCTGCAGGATACCGGTCGGCTTCACTGCAGGGAAACCTTTCCCAGACACGCCGCCAGGCAGCACTGGACGGTTTTCGTAACGGGACATTTCAGATTCTGGTGGCCACCGATATCGCCGCTCGCGGTATTGACGTTACCAAAATTTCGCATGTCATCAACTATGATATCCCGTCCACCCCCGAAGCCTACATTCACCGCATTGGACGGACAGGCCGGGCAACTCGCAGCGGTGAAGCGTTTACCCTTGTTACCAAAGACGACAGGGATATGGTGCGCGCCATCAATCGCATGATCGGTTCTGAAATCGAGCAACGCACCTTATCAACGTTTAACTACGGATCACCAGCGCCTAATCGTGAAGGTCGCTCGCAGTGGATAGGAAAGCCGCAACGGAAATTATCCGGAGTGAAAAAGAGACGGAACCAAACGAAGGCACTCTATAGGTCTTTTAGTTAGATCGATTTCAAAAATTTTTCTATCTCTTCGGCTGCAATCTTCGGCTCTAGCTGGAGAATAAGATGTTGTGTGTCTATTTCGGACACCTTCACATCGCGCTTAATCTTTTTTATGCTTTCGATGTTATGCTTTTTTATCAAGTGATCTTTACCACCTGCCATATATAGTATCGGGACATCACATCTTCCAAGCTCTTCTTCCACATTGACCTTCAGAATAGCTTTGACTCGCGCTGCTATCACATCTGGGCCGACCGATTTAATTGTATCAAGGGCTTTTACAGCTAATTCTCGGTAGTTCTCTCGACCGACAATTGTTCTCAACCGGATTGCGGCCGGCCACAATTGATAAACTGGACTAACAGAAAAGATGCTCAACCACGATGGTACAAATCGAAAGGGTTTACTGATAAATGATGCACAAAGAATAATCCCTTGAAGTCCTTTCGGATGGTCGCCGGCCGTCATGACTGCCAACGGCCCCGAGAAGGACTCTCCTATAATAACGAAATCTGAATTTTCTGGCAATTTCCGGATCACAATCGGCTTTAGTTCTGAATAACCATATGGTTTGTCTTTCGGATATTTCACCACTATCGGATTTATCCATTTGGGCAGATGGGTTATCAGTGGGTCGAATAACGCCCCTGTGCCATCTAACCCTGGCAATAGAACTAGAGACATGGTTTTCATTCAAATCAATCTCGTTGTGGCTAACCGGCGAGCGGAGAAGTCAAGGAAGGTACATTTATAAGTTGATGATTTTTCATTTCTAAGAAGGTATTAAGTTTATCCTGAACTTATCATCTCATCTACGTCCTTTAAAGCCCGGATTCTAAAGCTTCTCATTCTTCTATTAAAACGCCTATTTTTCCTCTCACTCCCCCGGCTAAAAATTTCTCCAGGGCTTTTGCTAGCTTGTCAATAGGATAGGTATCGGCCACTGAAGTCGCTATCACTTTCTCGTCAATCATTCTGGCGATTTTAGCCAGATCCGCAGTTTTGGGTTGGACAACGCATAAAGCGCATTTCCTGGCAGAGAATATGCTTCGCATTTTCCCTGTAACAAGCCTAAGGGTCGGCAGCAGGGTGATATAAACGCCCTTTGGAGCAAGGATTCCGGAACACTCGCCGTAAGAAGAATTTGCGACGGCATCCAAAATGATATCAAACTTCTTAGTCAGATCTATTAAGCTAGTTCTTCGATAATTCAGGGCATGGTCAGCGCCGATTGACTTGATGTAGTCTAAATTGCTCTCACTGCAGGTTCCCCATACTTCAGTATCGTAACTCTTGCCTATCTGCACCGCAATGCTTCCCACGCCCCCGGAAGCACCATTCACCAATATTTTTTGGCCCGGCTTTATCCCACCGATATTGACAAGGGCCTGAAGGGCTGTGCTGGCTGTCGTGGCAACAGTCGCCGTCTCTGTATATGTGATTGAAGATGGTTTTCTGGCGACCGTATCGCTTTTGACTACAACATAGTCAGCAAAGCTCCCTTGTGTGGTTTTTGTGGAATATGGTAAAAATCCGAATACGTCGTCACCCTGGGCGAATCCTGATACCTCAACGCCTGTCTCCTTTATCACTCCGCAAAAATCAAATCCAATACATATAGGTGATTTCCCGGAATGGATAAACTTTCCTCCGTTTTTCCCGGTGATGACTTTAATATCAGCTGGATTGATAGCAGCGGACTTCACCCTGACCAGAACTTCGTCATGACCGATTGCAGGATAGTCGATTTCAGCCTGCTCAATATCACTTATGGCCCCGTATCTTTTGATAAGAAATGCCTTCACCTCAAATTCTCCTTTTCTCCGCCTAACGTCGTCCTCACACGCGGGCAAATTGTCGCGAATCAAAGCGCAGCGCCTCTTTAGAAAAGATACCGTGTCAATTCTTGATCACCGGACAGCCGCACTACTCACTTCCAAGTTTTATGTGTTAACATGTATAAAAGTATAAAAGGGACGTCCATAAATAAGTAAATTATGAAAATAAATTGTAATTCCTCTCTTTGGCGATTTGCTCTCCGCGGCTAACAGCATAACCCACCGCGGGTTGCGTCATCCCAAGACGCCTTGCTAAATCGGTGGCCGTATGTCCCAGCTCGCGAACTGCCCAATAACACAGCAGACTTCTTGCTGCTACTTGGATCTTACGGCGCCCTTTGGAATAAATCACATCCTTTTCAATGCCAAATATTTCCACAACTCGCCTTTCCACCTTTTCAATGTTGTATCCCTGACTTTTAATTTTATAGTAGCGATCAATTTTCTCATTTGCCTCAGCCAAAATTGATAGGACAAAATCACTGTCGCCCAGAATCCGCTCGTCTCCCTTAAGACGATCTTGGCCCTTTAAACGCACCTTTTTCAATGCCGCCCACCCACCAAGGCTGCGAATTAATCCACCACCGGTCAACTCCGGTCGACGGCCTTGACCGTACTCTTCTTTAACATAGGCAGCATAACTACGCCTTGCGGATGCCGATGAGTTACCAAAGAATGAAAGCACATAGTCAGTTTCCTGCCAAACTCTTTTTTGATTGCCCATTAAGGTACTGTGGCCACAGTAGGGATAATTATTCAGTCCGCCAAAATCTGGCACTATCTTCGCCCTCACAGGATTTAGATGAATGTATCGGACAAGTTCCTTAAAATACACATCCTCCTGGCAGATGATAGATTTATAACGATTTTGAAATAGCTGACCGTGTCGGCGATGCCGGTGATTAAATGAAACCGCATGTCCGGTCAACAGTCGGCGCATTAGATGTGCAATACCACCAAGTCCACTGCGCAGCAAGAAATGGGCATGATTGAACATAAATACCCACGCATAGCAGATGGTCTGCGTTTCCGGAATCAAAATGGACAAACGCTCCAAAAATTTTTCGCGATCCAGATCATCTCTAAAAATCGCCCGGCGTTCAATACCGCGTATTATAATATGATGCAATACACCTGGTGCGTCTAATCGAGCTAAACGAGGCATAATTTTCAATTATCAAGCGATCACATAGATGTCAATTTATTTATTTATGGACGTCCCTAAATTTCTCTAATCCCTTTGAGGCCCTGTTTGACCAGCGGGGTGGGCAGAATCACTTCACCGGTTTCGCTGTATTCAAAATTATAAATCGAAAAGGTGCCCGGCATTCAAACCACAAATCTGATCCATTTGATTTTTCGCCAGCCCGGATTGCTGCATTTCACTGAAATATCCTTGCGGTGCCAGCAGGGGATAATCACTGCCGAAAAGGATTTTGTCAATCCCGGCAAGTTTGATTGCAACCTGATAAACCTCGGGATCGTAGAGATAGGGGGAAGCGGCGGTATCAAAATAAACATTCTTCAGGCTTTCTTTGACCTCTTTTTTCATCAGGGCATAAAAAAAAAGGCCGCCGCCCCAGTGGGCTAAAACAATTTTGTTGTCGGCAAACCGTTTGATCAATCCGTAAATCTGAGACAGGGTAATCGGGGTCTTCCCGTGATAGTCATGCCCTACCGGTTCATTGGTATGAATTAAAACCGGCAGGCTTCTATCAGCGCACATGCCCATGACAGGCTCCAGTTGCTCCAGGGCGAAATCATCAATCCCGGACCGGTAAAAGGCCAGCTCACCGATTCCGGAAAGTCCCCCTGCAAGACACCGCTCGGTTTCAGCCGCCGCCCCGGGACTGGCCGGATCGAAACACCCCAAACCAATGAACCGGTCGGGATATTTTTGTACGGATTCCATGATGTAATCATTATGGGTTTTAGCCGATTCGATATCAGTCCAGGGGAAGCCGAATACCACCGCTTTGTCTACCCGGTTTTCATCCATGGCGCTCATCAGCTTTTGACCACCGATCAGCCTGGCCTTGGGGGATTGGTATAAAAGTTTGAAAGCGGATTCCGATGGGAAAAATTTTTCCCTGTTTTGGCGAATATCGGACGGAAAAATATGGGTGTGAACATCGATAATCATATGTTAGATTCCTGGGTAAAGCTTTTAGGGTTGAATGTTTACATATAAAGGAAAATAATACAAAAAAAACAGCCAACTGGGTTTTGCCAGTTGGCCGTTAAGGAGGAGAACAGATGAAGAAATTATTAGGCTTTGTGGTTATTGGAAAGTGCAAAACCCTTGCCAAAATCAGGTCAAAGATAAAAAAAATTAAAAAATTACACATTATTTATATAAATATCGAATAGATAAAAATTTTTGCGGCAAAAATAATTTCGCAATATGGTCGACCAAGAAAGCGATTGAAAGGGTAATTGGGTTCACAATTATTAACCTTTTTGGGTAAAATTGGATAAACCTATTGTTTTTAAAACAATTTTTTAATATGAGGTGAAGTTCAAAATTTTGAACCCAAGATATGACGCCCAACCCATATACCCATAACTATCTAAAATTTATGTATTTAACAGGGTTCACACTTTTGAACCCCGGGCGAAATAGCATCTGTTAACGATTATTTCCAGGCTTTCGGCCGCAAAAAAATTTCGCTAAAGACGGGCCAAACAAATCCATAGGATTTCCACCTGCACTGGATCCATATAAGGAGCAGACTTCCCCAGATGAAAACCATCGAGCAGACAAAAAAGAATCCCATGTACCTGTATCTGATTGTTTTAACAATCAGTTCAACTATGGGACTGCAGGCCTGGCGGACCTTGTTTAACAATTTTGCCGTCGAGGTGGCCGGACTGAACGGCCAGTATGTCGGAATGATTCAATCCGTCAGAGAGATTCCCGGTTTTCTGGCACTTCTGACCGTTTTCGTGATCATTTTCATCAAGGAATATCGTCTGTCAGCATTGTCGATACTGATTCTGGGTTTGGGCGTCGCGGCCACCGGATTTTTCCCATCATATCCAGGTTTACTGCTGACTACCCTGGTAATGAGTTTCGGTTTTCACTATTACGAAACCACCAACATGTCCTTAACCCTTCAATACTTTGATGAAAAAACATCTCCCTGGGTATTCGGCAAGCAGCGCAGCTATGCCGCTGCCACCAATGTCGCTGTCGGTATTTTTATCTATTTAACAGCTTTCCGGTTAGATTTCACCAAAATATATCTGCTTATCGGCGGGATGATCATGCTCGCCGCCGTCTGGGGATTGGCCCGGAACCCTTCAGACACGACCCTGGTTGCTCAACGCAAAAAAATGATTTTCCGTAAAAAATACGGTCTGTTTTACTTTCTAACGTTTATGGCCGGCGCACGTCGACAAATTTTTATGGCGTTTTCCGTCTTGTTGATGGTGGAAAAATTCAATTACAGCGTTCAGGAAATTACCATTCTTTTCGTGATCAACAATATCATCAATTACTATTTGAGCCCCTTAATCGGCCAAAGCATTATCCGTTTCGGGGAACGCAAGGTGCTGTCACTTGAATATTTGAGCCTGATTTTTATTTTTATAGCTTACGCCGCTACCGGGTCGAAATGGTTTGTGGCCCTCCTATATATTTTGGACCACATATTTTTCAATTTCAGCATTGCCATTCGTACTTATTTTCAGAAAGTGGGCGACCCCAGAGACATCGCTCCAAGTATGGCTGTGGGATTCACCATTAATCACATCGCGGCTGTTTTTTTGCCGGCCCTCGGCGGGCTGCTGTGGATGATCGACTATCGTATTCCGTTTGTCGGCGGCGCCATGATGGCTCTGGTGTCGCTGCTGGCCGTCCAGATGATCCGGGCACCGGTGAAAGCCCAGCGCTCATAGCCGTGAGCTTTGGTTTCAGATGTTCCGCCACAGGTGGATCAGGTATCCGGTCTTGAAGCCTCGGAACGAACCCGCTGCATCTTCCAAATCCTGACACCTAAAACCGGAACCCTTATTCCTCCAGGCCTCGGAACCTTTGACTTTGAACCCTGAAAGCTGAATGTTGAACCCGCCACCCGAAGGGCGGCTATTTCCACACCCCGTCAATTTCAACACCGCAGTGGGTGCATTTGCCGTTTTCTTCAATCCCCAGCTGTCCCACCCGAAACCCCCAGCGCTCGATCACGCGTTCGCCGCAGCCATAGCAAAAGGTATTTTCACCGGCATCCCCGGAAACATTGCCGGTGTAAACATACCTTAGGCCGGCATTTAATCCGATTTCTCTTGCTGCAGCGAGGGTTGCAACCGGTGTGGAGGGACGGTCGGTAAGCTGGTAAGTCGGGTGAAAGCGACTGATGTGCCAGGGCGTTTCCGGACCCAGATCTTCAACGACAAAAGCGGCTAAGTCTTTTAGCTCGGCCGGGTCGTCGTTTAATCCCGGCACGATCAAAGTGGTCACTTCGACGAAAATACCAAGGGTTTTCATCAGTTTCAAGGTCGCCTGCACATGTTTGAGTCGGGCGCCGCAAAGATTTTTGTAAAATTCGTCGCTAAAAGCCTTCAGATCGACATTGGCGGCATCCAGATAGGGACTGATCATCTCCAGGGCTTCGGCGGTCATATAGCCGTTGGTGACAAATACATTGCGCAACCCTCTTTCATGGGCCAGCCGGGCGGTCTCATAGGCAAATTCAAAGAAAACCGTGGGCTCGGTATAGGTGTAGGAAATACTCCTGCAACCGCCCTGTTCAGCGGCCTCAGCCACTTCCCGGGGCGTGCTGCTGCTCCCCATAATCGTTCCCTGATGATCGGTGGGCATCTGGGCAATGTCGGCATTCTGGCAGAAACGGCAGCGGAAATTGCAGCCCACCGTGGCAATAGAATAAGATAGGGTGTCGGGCAAAAAATGAAACAGGGGCTTTTTTTCAATGGGATCAATGTGCCGGGCAACGAGATTGCCGTAAACAAGGGTTTCGAGGATACCACCCCGGTTTTCGCGCACCGCGCATATTCCGCGGCGGCCGTCCCTGATCACACAGCGATGACTGCAAAGGCAGCATTTGACCTTTTTGTCCTCCAGCGGTTCCCACAGGTAAGCTTTCATGATAGCTCCATTGAGAGAGTTCGCCCGTTCGCCCGATTGCCGGCTTTCCGATGAAAGAGGGTAATTTCGAGTTTCAATGCTCAACACACCAACCGGCTAAACCATCTTAATTATCCCGTGGCTACTCTGTTGGGATCCTTGGCCTGATACGGTGCGGTCAGCGGCCGGGTTTTAAACCGGGGCACCAGTACCACCACCATCCCGGCGAAAGCGCCAAACGGACAGCGTTGAATAATCTTTGACTGCTCCAGATTGTAGACGAATTTGCCCGATGGTATCGGCAGCTGGCAAACGGTGCGCCAGGACATCGGCACCTGGCCGATAATCGACCGGATCATTTGCTTCAACTCCCAGACGCTGAAAAACTGAGCATGATTAAATATGGTCGACGTAAAAATTCCCTTGACCCGCCGCTGAATTCCTTTAAGGGCATAACGGTTGAACACACCGATAAAGACACGATCTTTGGTAACCCGAAAGGCCTCTTGCAGCGCCTTTGAGGGGTCATTCACAAATTCCAGCGTGGTAAAAAGACAGGAGTAGTTAAACGAATTGTCATCTAAGGGCAGGTCTTCGGCGAAACCCCGATACAGGTCAACGCGATCCCCCATTTTTTCCAATGAAATATCCAGCATATAGGTTGAGGGATCCAGACCGGTGGCCTGCAGCCCCATCTCAAGAAAGGCAGACAGACAGGCCCCTGTACCGCATCCGATATCCAGCACAAATTCACCGCGCATGGGTTGAAGCAAATCGCGCATCAACTGCCTTTCCAGGTCAAAGGCGGCCCTATTCGGCGGTCTGTTAAACCATTGTTGATAGCTTTTAGCTTCATTAAAATCAAAGACATGTCCCATGGTGGTAATTTAAGGAATAAATCACACTTTATCAAGGGGAAAAGAGACCGGTAGAATGCGAAAATCAGAATGGGGAAAGCGGAATTAACCTTAAAACTTGAAATAGGACCCTAATTGAGCGAAAGTGGAGGCTGCTCCAGCTTCAAGGCATCCGAATGCGAGGCCCTAAGTTATTCTTTCTTTGGTTCAGCGGCTGGGCCGCCGGGGGATGGGCGTTTTTTTCTACGGGGAGGTTGATTCCTCTTTGGGGGAGACTCTGGTGGTAGCTCTAGTTGCGGCTCTGGCGGTATTTCCGGGCCAAAACCGAAAAAAGCCCCTGGAAAGTGAGACGACTTTGGTTTCGCCCTGGGTTTACGATGGTCCCGCCGCTTGTTTGCCGCGCCTCTGGTTCTTCGCTGGGTGGCTCTTTTGGGCTGGGGTCTTCTTCGGGGTGCAAGCGGTTTGGAACGGTCTTCAACAAACCAGTCATCGCCGGGCCAGACCACCGGAATTTTGTAACCCAGCATTTTTTCCACGGGCTCGAGATGAAAAACATAACGCTCGCAGGCCAGAGACAGCGCCCGTCCTGTTTTGCCTGCCCGGGCGGTTCGCCCGATACGGTGGACATAGTTTTCTGAATCCTGGGGCAAATCATAGTTAATGACATGGCTGATATCTTCAACATGAATGCCCCTTGAGGCCACATCGGTGGCCAATAAGATTTTAATTTGACCTTTTTTAAACTGCTCCATCAATCTGAAACGCTTGGGCTGGGGAAGATCCCCGGTTATCCCTTCGGCCGGGAATCCGTTGCCTTTCAGTATGTGGGTCAGCCTTTCCACCCCGACCTTGGTGTTGACGAAAATAAGCATCCGGCTCCAATCTTCCCGGTTCAAGAGGCCCAAGAAAAGGGAAACTTTTTTATCGCTGCCCACATGATACAAGGACTGATCAATACCTTCGACTGTCACAGTTTCGGGGGTAACGGCAATAAATTCGGGCAAATTCATGAATTCGTAAGTCAGTTCCATAACCCGATAGGAAAGGGTCGCTGAAAACAGCATGGACTGTCTTTTTTCATAATTGGGGAGCTTACGCAGGATAAAGCGCATGTCTTGGGCAAATCCAAGATCAAGCAGGCGGTCGGCCTCATCAATAACCAGGGCCTTAATTCCTTCGGTTTTAAATATTCCCTGTTTATAATAATCGATAATTCGTCCCGGAGTACAGATGATGATGTCTACCCCCTGGCGAAGGGTGTTGGCTTGTTTGAGATAATCGACACCTCCCACCACCTGGGCCATGGTTAAATCCGTATGGCGGGCAAGAATTTCGGCCTCCTCATAAATCTGACGGGCCAACTCCCGGGTGGGTGTCACAATCAGGGCAGAGGGCAGGCGGGGATTTTTTTCGGGTAACGCTAACAGCCTTGTTAAAATGGTAACCAGAAAGGCTGCTGTTTTTCCGGTACCAGTCTGGGCTTGACCGGCCACATCGCGACCGGGCAGCGACACCGGTAGGGTTCGTGCCTGGATAGGGGTACAGTAGGTGAATCCGGCATCGCGCAATCCGTTGACAACACTAGTCGGCAGGTCAAATTCATCAAACCTTGTCTTGGTTAAGAATTCAGGTTTTTCAGCTCGTTGGATTTCTAACGTTGATTGAGGATCTTCTACCATGGTTTTTGGTATCTATATATAAACTCCGGTTATAGCGGTTGTCAAAAGCCGTTCCATTGTGTGAACGTTGTCATCTGCAACCACTTATACCAGCCTTCCGTATTTCAGAACTTATTTTTAAAAAGCGGCATACATGCCGGCATCTTCTTCTGATTTTATTTTTTGAGTTAATTATACTCACATTTTTGATTATTGCAAGAAAAGATACTGGTTGCTGACCGCTGGTGCGGGATGCATCATCCCGGCCAACAAATGACCAATTGCAATCAACAAGTCGGGTCGGCCTCGACTCGGCTGAGCTCGTCGCAGGCCGGGCCGACCCGTGGTCAGGAACCGGAGGCAATTTGCCAGCGGCAAGCGACCCGTATCCGGTGACCGGCTATCAGTAGTCAGAAGCCAGTGGACAGAATTGAGCCGCTTGACAACCAAGGATCACTGGACCATATTGAAACGTTCGCGGATTATGAGGTTCACAGTCGAAATCGATATCGTGTTTGGGAACCACTTCTAAGGCGAGCATATCGACGGGGTAATCAATGAAAGAATTTTTTAAGGTAAAGACAATCGATCAAGTTCTCGAGTACAGAACTCAGTTTGTCCCCATGGAGACCGAAGATGTTCCCATAACGGATTCGATGGGTAGAATCCTTGCCGAAGATATTCACTCCGACATCGACCTGCCTGATTTTGCCCGTTCGATAATGGATGGTTTTGCAGTCCGGGGTGCATCGACCTTTGGTGCCAGCGAGGGAAATCCTGCCTATCTCGCTGTCAAAGGCACGGTAGCTATGGGGAAATCGTCGAATTTGTCCGTGGGGCCGGGAGAGGCGCTTCGGATTTCAACCGGCGGAATGCTGCCGGCGGGTGCCGACAGTGTTGTCATGGTTGAACACACCGGGGCGATTGACGATACCACCATTGAGGTCTACCGCAGTGTTGCACCCGGACAAAACATGGTCTCAGTTGGAGAAGATATTAAAAGGGGGGAAGTCATACTGATCGCCGGCCGGAGTATCAGACCTCAGGAAACAGGATTGTTGGCAGCCTTGGGCCGGCAGGAGGTTTCCGTGTACAAGCGGCCGATTGTCGGTATCATTTCCACCGGGGACGAAATCGTGCCGGTTCGTAAAATACCCGGGCCGGGCCAGATTCGCGATGTTAATACCTACACTCTCATGAGCCAGGTTATGGAACTCGGCGCCATTGCCGTCCCATTCGGCATAGTGGGTGATGATTATGATGCACTGCTGGCAATTAGTGCCCGGGCCTTGGAACAGTGTCACCTGGTCTTGGTGTCAGGCGGCAGTTCGGTGGGGACCCGGGATTTTACCATCGACATCATCTCCGCCATGGAGAGTTCAGCTATCTTGTTTCATGGCATTTCAATCAGTCCGGGAAAACCGACCATTCTGGCCAGTGTTCAAAACAAGCAATTCTGGGGATTGCCCGGCCATGTCGTATCGGCAATGGTCGTCTTTTCAAGAATAGTGAAACCCTTTATAGAATATATCGGCGGTAGGGGTGTTGACGTCCGAAAAGAAATCAGACTCACCGCCCGGCTGAGTAGAAACCTAGCTTCGGCTCAGGGCCGGGTCGATTTTGTCCGCATCCAGCTTATAAGAAAAGAGGGTGTGAACTGGGCTGAGCCGATTCTGGGCAAGTCGGGGTTAATCAGTACCATGGTAAAAGCCGATGGGTTGATTGAAATCGGCATGAACACCGAAGGGCTGGATGAAGGAACCGAAGTGGAAGTAACGCTGCTATAAACCTCATTGCTGTCGATAGAGCAGCGCTTTAGCAAAAAATTGAGTATATCCATGGAAATAAATTCGAAATCCGAAGCACGAAATTCGAAATAATATCGAAATCCCAAAATATCAAAAAGAATAACTGTTTTTGCATTTCTGAGCAAAAGACTCAAACTCTCACA
>Ga0316198_10001694_pt1 | contig 13123 bp, 13 predicted proteins | sample OudBieAanoxic_MG_FD_204935 | JGI IMG/M metagenome (GOLD analysis project Ga0316198, IMG submission 204935) | Coastal sediment microbial communities from Oude Bieten Haven, Netherlands - site A anoxic | ecosystem: Environmental > Aquatic > Marine > Coastal > Sediment | place: Netherlands...
TTGCCGCTATTGCCGGCGGGCTGGTCGGGCTTGAACGGGAGAGGCACGGCCGACCGGCCGGCCTGCGGACCAACCTCCTGGTCTCCGTAGGGGCCTGTGCCATGATGATTATCTCCGAAGCTTTTTACCTGAAGTACGGCATGCTGGATGCCGAGTCCGCGGTTCGTTTCGACCCCTCGCGGGTTGCCGCCCAGATCGTCACCGGAATTGGCTTTCTCGGTGCCGGCGTGATTCTCAAGGAGGGGGTGTCCGTGCGCGGTCTGACGACTGCTGCAAGCCTCTGGGTTGTGGCCAGCCTGGGCATGGCCTTTGGTATGGGACACTTCACTCTCGGTACCATTACAACAGCACTGGTTCTAGCCAGCCTGGTTTTCCTCAAGAAGCTAGACCCGTTGATGAGAAAGGACCGTTATCTGACGCTGACAGTCACCGCCGAAAAGCGTATGGAGCTCTACGACGAATTGCAGCTGATCTGCGATGAGCAGGGCCTGATAGTTTCTGATCTCAGCTCAAACGTTGATCTTGTCAATGATGAGATATTCTTTCAGATGGTTATTGCCCAGCAGCAGAAACGGGTCGGACGGGAGCTGACCAGCGCGATTCTGCAGCTTGATGGGATCAAGAAAGTCCACTACCATTAAGCGGTCCGATGCAATCTGTTGCCGGCGGCATCTTGGCCTTTACAGCCCCGGGGGGATTGTAATAGACTGCCACTTCAATCCAATGCAATGGAGGTGTTCTCATGTCAGTCAACAAGGCAATTCTGGTTGGTAACCTGGGTAAAGATCCCGAACTGCGCTACACCCCTTCGGGAACCGCGGTGTGTTCTTTCTCCCTGGCGACCACCGATCGTTTCAAGAACAAGCAGGGGGAGCAGCAGGAACGGACCGAGTGGCACAACATCGTGGTCTGGGCCGGGCTGGCGGAAATCTGCGGCAAATACCTGAACAAGGGGAAACAGGTCTATATCGAGGGGCGGATTCAGAACCGCTCGTACGATGATCGCGATGGCAACAAGCGTTACATCACCGAGATCGTCGCCAACGAGATGCAGATGCTCAGCCGTGCCGGCGACCAGGGTGGCGGAGGCGGTGGCGGCCGACCGGCAGCGTCTGCTGAAGAGCCTTCGCAGGGTTCCCAGGAACAGCCATTCAATCCGGATGATGATATCCCGTTCTGACCTACACGTTTTTTGATTTTGTAGAAATAGAAGCCCCAATTCCTTTATTGTTACGGGCAAGGTCGACAGGCCTTGCCCGTTTCGCATTCTGCACTTTTCACGTTTGCGCAGAAAGGCAGTTTCTGGTAAGTTTGATGCCATTGATTTTTAACTGGTGGGGAAGGCCATGTCTCTCGAGCAACGACGTAATCTGCTCATTGAATTATTGAATGATTCCGAGGAGGAAGTCCGTACGGCTGCGGCCGCTGCGCTTGAACGCCTCGAGTCTTTCCAGGACCTGTCGAAAATTGTCGAAGACCTTGCCTCCGACAAGCGTGGCCAGCGGGTCAAGGCGATCTTCGCCATGGAATATGTCAAGTCAGCGGACGTCTTTCCGCATCTGGTCAACCTGCTCAAGGATCCCGACCCGGATATTCGCGGCGCGGTTATCCAGGTGCTCGGGGTGAAAGCCCATCCGAAGTCGCTCAACAGCCTGGTCAAACATCTCAAGGACCCTTCTCCGGCGGTTCGCGTACATACCGCCGAGGCCCTCGGTCACTTCAGTGATGTCAGGCTTGCGCCATACCTGGTCTCCCTGCTCGGAGATGACGATGAGCAGCTGGTTATCAGTGCCGCCAGATCTCTCGGTTCGATTGGTTCTCCGGAAAGCACTGGCCCCTTGTCACAGTTGGCCAAAGACAGCCGTGCCACGGTGCGGGTTGCAGCGGTCAAGGCTCTGAGTGAGTTGCCTTTGCAGGGCGGTGAGAGGTGATCTGTGATCTGTGATGAGTGATCTGTGACATTGAAAATAATAACGGCCGGAAGAGAAATCTTCCGGCCGTTCCTGTTACGGCTTGTCTCTTCCCACCTTTACGTCACGGCTCTTTAGTCTTACGACATTTCAGTTGTTAACCGAGATCGAAAAAGTTGGTCACGTCGATCCCCTTGGTCTGCGGATCGACCTCGGCGATGATCTTGCGTGGCTGATCGGGGCGCAGATGGATCGTGTAAGGATCGTCGAGCATGGCGCCGGCCGAATCGTAAATGATCTTGATATCGATCAGGCTGGTATCCTTCGGCTCGACCTTGGTGACCAGGCCGATTTCGTTGCTGTCGAGGCGGACCAGGCTGCCCACCGGGTAGGGCCCGAGCGACTCGATAAAGTATGTAACAAAATCCGGGTGCAGCGAAGAGCCGCGGACCTCTTTCAGGCGGGCAATTGCCTTTCTCGGTGTGAAGGGCCTCTGGTAGGAGCGCAGGGTGGTCATGGCGTCATAGGCGTCGGCAATTGCCGTCATCTCAACCAGGGGTGAAATCACTTCGCCGGGCACATTCCTCGGGTAGCCGGTGCGATCGTAACGCAGGTGGTGACCATGCACGATCTGCATGACTTCGTCGGTGACGCCTTCCATTTCCTTGATGATCTCTGCGCCGTAACCCGGATGTTCCTTGATCTCATCGAATTCGGAGTCGGTCAGTCTTCCGGGCTTGGTGATGATGTTGACATCAACGCGCAACTTGCCGAGGTCATGCAGCAACCCGCCGAGCCCCAGGATCTTTAGCTGCTCTTCGGTCAGCTGGCAGGCACGACCAATAGCGAGGGCCAGGACCGAGACGTTGACCGAGTGGGTGAAGGTATAGTTGTCATAGTCCTTGAGCATTGACAGGGCCAACATGGCGTGCGGCTCGGTCATGGTCAGGTGGGCCATGTCCTTGACGACCTTGATGGCATCTTCCGACGAAGGGATTTCGCCCATCCGGACATCCTGGAAGATCTGGTCGACAACCTTCAGGGCCTTGTGGTAGACCTTGCGTGGTTGCTGAGCTTCATCTTCGTCATCATCTGTTGCCGTGACTGCACGGATTTTCTTGACCCCTTGAGAGACCAGTGCATCAGCAAAATCCTGGCCTGTGGTGTTACCGGAGTGCAACAGGTGCAAAAGGGACTGGATCTCGCTGGCGGAAAGACCAGACATGAATTCAAAACCGGCCAGTTCGCGAGCTTCCAGCATTTCGACCAGCTCCGTGGCTGCTTGAAACTCCTGCATGATGAGGTGATCCTCGACAAACAGAGTCCCTTCGAGCAGCCCCATCTTGATCATCTTCTTGTGCTGAAGCATCGTGAACAGACCGTCCTGCAGGCTCTCCACCTGTTTCGTCGTGGCCGGATGATCAACTGCGTAGAGTCGCAGGCCCTTGACGGCTGCCGTCAGGACCTGAACGAACTTCTTTATCTCATCAACATTCATGTGTTTCCCTTGTCCAGCTGCTTGAGCGCCTGGGCTGCAGCCCTGGCGATCTTCGGGTTGCGGTCATTGGTTGTCCTGTCGAGGACATTCATTGTGCTTTCGTCGGCGATATCTCCAAGTGCGGCTGCCGCAGCAGCACGCAGCTCGTCGTTGAGCTGGCGGTGCACCAAGCGTTTTTTCTTCAGGATTTTCACAAGTTCCGGAGTGGCTTCGGGGTCACGTATCTCGCCAAGGGCGCGGATCGTGTCTTTTTTGAGATCTATTTCGCGCTGGCTCCAGCCTTTTTGTTTCAATAGCGAGAGCAGGGTCGGCACGGCCGCCGTTGCGCGCATGGCGCCCAGGGAAAGGATCGCCTGACGGCGTATCTCCTGGTCCTCCGTTATGGTCGTTTGCAGCAGAATCTTGATCGCACGTTTGCCGCCGATTTTGGTCAGGGCCCGGATCGTTTCGCGACGCACACGAATGTCGTCATGCTGGAGCAAAAGGGAGAGTTCGGCCAGGGAGTCCTGACTGCGGATATCCCCCATAATCGTGATTGCGTTACGCACGACGTACCATCGATCGTCGTTCAGGTACTCGTGAATGGTCGACAGGACCGCACTGCCACTACGGGACAGAATATCACTCAGAATCTTGCGATTGGGTGCCGATTCTTCACCGCACAGCATCTGCATGATGCGGTTGGCCACTTTGTCGCCGAGGTAGGCGAGAATCTCAATCAGCAGTGCCCTGGTCTTCTGATCGGTCTCTTTGTCAAGCGCATAGTTCACAAGGTAATTGGTCATTTCATCGCTCGCCAGTTGGCCCAGGGCGAGCCTGGCATACTGCTTTCGCTCTTCGGAGGATTGTTTCCCCGTTGCTGTCCGGCAGAGCAGCAGGTAAGCACGCAGAACGAGGGGCCGGCTCTCCTCGAAGATTTGAAAGCGCAGCAGCGGGATCAACTTCTGCAGGGAGTGCTGGAACCTGGCATCGTTTTGCTCCTGCTCCAGTTTTGCCAGGAGAGATTCCAGGTCGAGGGCATCGGTCTGCGCTCGTGCTTCGTCCAACTCTAAGGTTTGCTCGAGAACCGCACCCGGATCAAAATCCGGGTCCTCCGGAAGCTCTTCAATATCTTCCCTGCGGCGCAGGATTTCGTCCAGATCGTGAACGTTGGTCCATATCGTCGTCAGGCGGGCCTTCTCGAGAATGGTCTGGATGCCGCCATGCTGCTGGATGATCTGCGGGTCGAGCAGCAGGTAGTGCACGAAATGGTGCAGGTCGCTGCTGTTCAGATCGGCCAGAAATGTCAGGTGCTGGATTCGGCGTGCGAAACAGAAGCTGGAGAGTTGTGACAAGACCTGGTTGCCCTTGGCGACCGGATTGTCATCAAACAGGAAACCCTCCTTGCGTACCAGCAGCGACAGATGATTCCCTTCGGCAAGGATCGGTTTGAAACCACGCAGGCATTCCTCCGCTGTTGCCTGTAGTGCAGGGTGTCTGGGTGGGTAGTACCTGATCGCCTTGATCTGTTTGACGACACCGGTCAGAGCGGTTGTAATCAGGTTATAAAGCTGGTTGGAGTTCTGCATCGTCCGGTTTATGTCGACTCCTGATTGATGCTGCGACGTCATGGCTAAAACTTCAGAGTATTCTAAATTATTTTCAAGAGTTTGACCAGCCTTGACAAAGCTCTTGCGGAATCCTTTACGTCGGGCCTGCCGCCGGAGCGCAATAAGCCCATGGCGGCAAGCGCGTATTGCTTTGGCAAAGCCCGGTCACATGGTATCATGATACGAGTCTTTGCCCTTGGCCAGGCCGGTTGAAAGCTTCCCTCCCGGCTGATGCCTGCCGGGTTTTTCAGGAGATGCAATCGTCATGATTCTGGGCCTTACAGGAGGTATCGCCTCCGGGAAAAGTACGGTAGCGGACTGCTTTGTCGAATGCGGGGCTGTGCTGGTCAGTGCAGATCAGCTTGCCAGAGAAGTGGTCAACCCCGGCAGCCCGTCACTAGAGAAGCTGGTGGATCTTTTCGGCATGGGCATCCTGACTGCCGGTGGCAGCCTCGACCGTGAGATACTGGGGCAAAAGGTCTTTGCCGACCCCGAGGCCCGGAGAATGCTCGAATCAGTGACTCATCCGGCAATCGCCCATCTGGCCGAATGCCGTCTGGCGGACTTGAACAAGGCTCCGCATGACCTGATCGTCTATGAAGCGCCGCTACTCTTTGAGGCCGGTGCCGAAAGCCGCGTGGACCAGACCCTGGTGATTGTGGTTGATCCTGCGGTTCAGCTGCAGCGACTGCTCGAGAGAAACTCGCTGACTGAAGCCGAGGCCCGGCAACGGATAACGGCCCAGTGGCCCCAGGCTGACAAGGTCCAAAAGGCCGATTACGTCATCGACAACTCCGGGTCGTTGGAACAGCTCCGGGTCATGGTCGAGGCCCTGTATGATTACCTGACCCGCCACGGCAGTATTGACCTCTCGATATCCTGAACAAAGTTCGCCGTCAGGGCAAACATTGCCCCGCGGTACGGATTCCCTTCCAGGGTCAGAACATGCGGGACGTCAGGACCGTATATTTGGTGAATCCTGACCTTGCTGTTCAGCAGGCTCATCAACTCGAAGCTGCTGATTGCATCGATGGTTCGATCGTCTTCGCTGCTGAAAGCCATCACCGGGCAGCTGATTTCCCCCAACTGTTGTCGCAACGATTTGATCAACAGGTTGATCTGGTGAATCCCGGCAACCGGTTTGCGGTCGTAATATCGGATCCGGAACTCTTCTCTGCTCTGTTTCAGATAGAAAGGCCGTAGCCACTGAACCCATCCGGCATAAGGCGCCAGCTTGTGCAGGATGCGCAGGTAGGGAGAAAAAAGTACCAGGCCATTGAAGCGCTTAGTTGCAGCTGTCGCCAGTAACAGCAGGCAGCCGGTACTCATGCCCACGCCGAACACGGAGCTAAACTCCTCGCTGAGGACCTGGTAACCGTGTTCAACACTGCGCAGCCATTCTTGCCACCGGCGCCCTGCAAGGTCCTCCGGGGTAGTGCCATGGCCCGGCAGGCGTACCGCCAGACTGGCAATTCCTGCGGCAGCGAGAAAGTCGCCGAGTGGGCGCATCTCCCAAGGGGTGCCGGTAAAGCCGTGAACCAGGAGTGCTGCAGTTTTCGCTTGTTGCGGACGGAGCATGAATGGCAGGTTGCCCGGGTCGGTGACGCCGAGATTTCGCGAGTCGCTACGCAGCGTACGACATACCGGGTGGGTGTCCGAACAGTCAAGAGGGCTTGTATGCTGTGACATTATCAGGCTCTTAAGTGTTTTGATTTATTGGATAAATGCTTAGGAAAAGGATAGCACTCCGGGACGAAGTGTCAATTTTTATGGTGACGCACTGTTCGATTGCGCGGTGTCATCTTTTGTCCAATACATTGAAAAACCTTGAGAAGCAAACCCCGGGTTTTGCATTGCAGCTGGTCGTTATCGCCTGACCGGGCAAGATTGACCTCGCTGTTGTTTGGTCACATCAGTGGTGGCAGGAGGAATAGCTGGAAGTTCACACTCATGAAGCGAATCCAAAGGCGTCGGCAAACAGCTGGTTTTGCTTTTCAACACAGGAACAGTGCGGAGGTCTCTCCTCGCCGCGATGTTCCTCCTGAATGTCGACATTGAAGTCAACCAGTACCGGGAGGTGGTCCGAAAAGGTCACCGCGGGGACCTGGAAATCTACGACCTCTATTTCCTTGCTGTGCAGCACGAAGTCGAGGTGACGGTGAGGCTGATTGCTCGGGAAGGTCGGCAGGTTCCTGGTGTTGGCATTCTGCAGTCCGGTTGCTGCCAGAAAGAGGTCTATCTCCCGTTCCCCCCAGAGCATGTTGAAATCCCCGGCAACCACGCAGGGCTTGCTGGAATTCTTGACCATGCTGTAAAGGTCGCCCAGCTGATCGTGCCTGGCCTTGGCGCCGAGAGACAGGTGGACCAGGTAAACCACCAAATGCTCAAGCTCGAGTTCGATGACCAGGCGCTTTATGCCCCGCTTGAAAAAATGGAAGGTCTCGTTGCGGATCCGGTCTCTTGCCAGGAAGGCGTTGCCCTGGGTTCTCAGGACCGGGATACGGCGCCAGAACGAATCCAGGCCGTATTTGATTGAGTGGGAATGATAATGCCCCAGGGATGCGGCCAGGGTCTCGATCTGGTTCTTGCCGCCGCTTCGGTACGAGCCGTGGTCGACCTCGACCAGACCGATCAGGTCAGGCTCCAGTCCGCGCATGAAGTCGGCAATCCGGTCCAGGTTGTCGTGCGACGAACGCATGTAATTATGCATCCGTGGACCGGTAGCATATCGTATATTGTAAAGTAGAAATCGCACAGTATCTCCTCTGAACATTTAAGCACTATCGGGCCGGAACTCAAGCCCGGTATTTATCTTCTGACCAGCTGTTTCAGGTTTTTCGCCACCTCTGCCTTGACGATCGGCATCAGGCGTTGCTTCTCTTTCAGAATCCGAATGAACATCAGCCCCTTGTTACGGGGAGGCTTCGGCCGTCTGTCTCGTTCGACCAGTTGCAGGGCGCCTTCCGGGCAGACGTCAAGGCAGGCCCCGCAACCCAGGCAGACCTTGTTATCGATCCGAACGGTCCGTGCATCTTTTGCCAGGGCGATCCCTGCCACGTTGCATGCCTTGATGCATTTGCCGCACAGAGTGCAGGACTCTTGATCAACATTGGCCAGGAAGGGGGTCTTGGCGACGCCGTCGGGGAACCCCATCTGGATGCCGGCCATCAGCTCGCAGCAGCATGAGCAGCAGTTGCAGATAAAAGACGGTTTCTCGCGGATATTGTCGGTGACATGGGTCAGGTTGTAGCTACGGGCGGTGTCGAGAATTGCGAGCAGCTCGTCAGTGCTCTTCTCCTTCATGAAGCCCCGGCGGGCCAGGAAGCGTGCACCGGCGCCGAGGGCAATACAAATCCCGTCTACCGGGGCATTCTTGCGACAGGTCTGGTCAAGATGCTCCTTCTGGTGACGGCAGAAGCATATCCCCGCTGCGCCGAATTCGGCGTTGCGGATAATCTGTCGGGCGTCCTCCCAGCTGGTGATTTTCGATGTGACCGGCACTTTGTCCTCGTAGGTGAGAGCGCGGGTCAGCTGGGTCGGGGAACCGAAGAACTCTTCTGCCTGCCCCGGCCGAACTTCGTGGAGGTATTCGTGCATCAGGCGGGCTACCTCGGCCATCGGCAGGTCGGTACGCTTCTTCATAAAGGTGAACTCGAAGAAGCCGATCAGCCCGGGCATCAGCATCCAGTAGGTTGTGTCACCACAGGGGGTGTCGACCACCAGCCCCTTGTCAGCCATCTGCTCGAGTTTTGGGAGCAGCTCGGCAACCGGAATGCCGGTGATGCCCGACAGCTCGTCCGCGGTTGCTTCCGAGAGCGGGAATCTGGCGGCAAGCGAAGCTTCCTCTTCGCTGAAGAGCAGTGCCAGGATTTCACGCAGCTTCTGGTTGTCAACAAGACCGACTGGGTAACGGTTTAGTCGGTCGATCAGGGGGACCAGATGCGCTTTGCCGGATATCAGGTGGCCCATCGGCATGCCTCCAAGGTTTCGGTAAGATTCATCATTCTAACATAGAGAGGGCCGGTGTGATATGACCGTGGTCTTGCGGTCGGGGGTTCCTATGACATGCTTCCTTGTTGATTCATATGAATTGACCCAAAAAAATGCGGGAATCGCAATAATTCCTTCACAGGTGGTCCGATGGTATGTTAGTCAAGGGCAAAGATTGCAGCAAAAAAGGAGAAGATATGACAGAAAATGCAGGGAACAAAACCGCCAAGGTCCATTACACCGGCACTCTGGCAGACGGGACAGTATTTGATTCTTCACGCGAGCGCGACCCGTTTGAATTCATAGTTGGTGTCGGCCAGGTGATCAAGGGCTTTGATGATGCAGTTGTTGATATGGCCGTCGGTGACACCAAAACGGTGACGGTGCCTTCTGATGAAGCTTACGGGCCTCATTTCACGGAACGTGTGATCGAAGTTGATCACGGCCAGTTCGGTGAAGGTGTTATCCCGGAAGTCGGCATGCAGTTGCAGTCCGATGGCGGCGAAGGTCAGCCGCCGATGGTCGTTACTGTTACCGAAGTGACGGAAGACAAGGTCATCCTCGATGCCAACCATCCTCTGGCAGGACAGGATCTGACCTTCGAGATCGAATTGTTGGAGCTGGTCTGACCGGTCGTTGGTAGAAAATGTGTGTAGTGAAAAGGGCCGGACGGAAAACCGTCCGGCCCTTTATCTTTGACTGGCCTCAGGCCCATCGTATCAAATCAGTAGCCAAGCACGCCTTTCAACTTGTCACCGACCTTCTCTTTTTCAGTATCCAGGCGCTTGTTAACTTCCCCTTCAAGCTGCGCCTTGTACTGGTCGATGCCCTTTTTCTTGATCTCGGCCAGCGCCCGGTCGGTCAGGACCTTGAGCGCCTGACTGGCGATCTGTGATGGCGTGGCACCCGTCTTGCCGCCGAGATTGTTCATCTGGATGTTCGGCAGCTTCAGTTCGTAGTTTTTGTCCAGTGGGACGACTCTGGCGTGGATGTTGCCGTCGGAGAAGATCAACTTGCGGATAATCAACTTCGGTTCCGAACCGTCACCTTTACCGGATGAAGACGAAGAGGAGGTTGACGCACCCGACTGCAGGTTGCTTTTCAGCTTGTCGAGGTTGTTCTGGCCGTTTTCATTGAGTTCGAAGAAGACTTCCGGCGCCCGGATGGTGATGTGTTCGATCACTGGAACATCCTCGGACAGCGACTTGAGGTCAATCTGGGTCGCGATCTCGCCAAGAGAGAATGCATTGGGTGTAGCGAAACCCTTGGGGTTGCCAACGGTCAGCCCGTGAATTGCCCCGGAGCCATCCTGCAGGACGATTTTTACATTATCGACCCGAACCGACGTCTGGGTTGCCTCCGAGCCGTAGGTTTCAATCGCCGATTTGACCAGACTGTCAAGGTTGGAGAGCAGGTAGTAGACGCTGAAGCCGATTGTGATCAGCAGGACCAGGATTGCACCCAGAACAACTTTTTTCATACGGGCCTCCCTTTTCGTGGCGGGTTCAGTCACTGTTCATAGACGTGCTGCTATCATTGTAGCAGGTTCCTGTCGGTATGGAATTGCGGCGACGGTCGTTGCTGCAGTCGCAGGGTATCGGAGACGTTGGTTTACTGTGGGCGTTACCTTGAAGGATCCCGGTACGACATCACTCTCAGCCCTGCCAGAGCGTCCAGGCCAGATCGTTTTTGCCGGTGCTGCGGGTGAATTTGGCATGACATGTCATGCAGAGGTAATCCTGCTCTTCGAAGCCTCGGGGGTTGACTCCCTTGAAGATGCGGGCCTCGTCAACCTTAATCAGATATTGATGGGGGTTGCCACGTCGGGTTTTCTTTGATTGTTCTTCGCACAGACTACAGGTTTTCATAATACTCTCTTTTCCGGTTGAGGGGAGGGGATGCATGGCCATCTGGTGTCGCTGCAATGTCCTCATGGATGTGTGTCTATGGTACACTTTTCCTTGTAACAAAGATAGTTGCGTACAGATTGGGGGCACAAAAAGTGATGTGCCTCCAATCTGTTTTGCACTGATCCGGGTCGAAAATTTAAATTTTGATAAACGGGCTAGGGTTGCAGAGATTCTGAGCGTGCTTGGCAACGGCGTTGCAATTCAGGCAGGTGTGGCCGGGGTCCTGCATCAGATCCTTGAACTCTTCCTCCCGCCCCTGTTTCCTTAACTCGCAGAGATGACGCCAATGTCCTTCGGGATCTTTACAGTCGGTTTTTATGGATTCAGACATATTGCCTCCGGGTAAATGGGCTGCTGTTCCAGGCCATTATAACATTCTTCTGCGTTCATGAGGTGGCCGATGACAATCGCAGGGCTGAAAATGGAACGTGCAAAATGGTGCTCCCGATGTTCAGGTTCTATTGACCGCGGGACCACTCCGAATTCACCATCGGATCGCCCTCGTAGCCAAGCTCTTGCCAGTTCATTCGGCCTTGGTCGCCGTGACGGCGAAGTGGCAGTGCCATTAATTTTGGCTAAAAATGGCATGACTGACGGCATATGAAAGCAAAATGGCAATGTAATTTTTCGGGTATTTGCTATTTACTGTTGAAAACGTCCCTGGCTCAATGCGCTACTTTTCAGTCTCAGTGTTGTTAATGATGGCCTGTAAGATGCTGTCGTAACTCAACTGGAATTAACCAGAAGACGACATTGACGTTGTATTATTCCGATACCCGTGGTAACTTGTTGAATCATAAACGTTTGTGCAGAGTTAGTTTGTCGGACAAGATTAATAGTTAATCAGTCACGATTAAGCCACGCAGACCTCTTTCGGTTGTGTGGTTTTCTATTTTTAAACAGATTTTGTTTGCACACAAAGCAGAGCGCCCACAGAGGGCAATCAGGAGATACAACAATGGCTCAAGGTACAGTGAAATGGTTTAACGACGCAAAAGGTTTTGGTTTTATTGAACAGGACAATGGCCCGGATGTGTTTGTTCATTTTTCCGAAATACAAGGCACTGGATTCAAATCTCTTGCCGAGGGAGACAGTGTGACCTTTGACGTTACGCAGGGCCCAAAAGGCGCTCAGTCGGCTAACGTGTACAGAGTTTAACTCTTTTATTGCACAAAAGCTCCGAGAAAATCGGTGAGGCTTTTGGATCAAAAATGCGAGGCTTCTGTTCTAGAAAAAGGCCACCGGGGCAACAGACCTGGTGGCCTATTTTATTAACGACCCCTATCAATAACAAGCCGGGTTTTGTCTTATATGTCGTCATTTATCGACGTCGCTTACATCTCCCTTTTTTCGAGATCAGTCCGTCGTCATTAGCCTTATCTCCTCCAAGGTTTGGACAAAAGTGTCATGAAAAGGGCCGCCAAGGTCTACCGCACGCTGTGCCGCAGTCAGGGCTTGCTGCCGTTTGCCTTGTTCCGCCAAGACGTGGGCCCAGTTGTTAAACGGCATACCGTTTTCCGGTTGAACCAGAGTCGCCTGGTAGAAAGCCTCGGCGGAGGAGTCAAGATCATCAAGATTGTATAAGCTGTTGCCAAGGCCCATCCAGGCGACAAAACTTTCCTCCCATCGTTCCAAGGCGGTGGCATAACCGATTGCAGATGCCGGCCACTGCTCGACATGTTCCAAACCCGCAACGGCAGTCAGCCATTCATCTTCCTCGGCAACTTCCGGCAACCGATCTGGAGGCAGGACCAAAAGTCCCCAGTCCTCGCCACGTCGCCAAATATTCTTGAAGGTCCATGAACTTAAAATCTGATTGGCAATCAGTCCTGAATGAAGGATTACTTCTTCCTTGCCTTGGTCATAACCTATAACCACTGCGTAATGCCATTGCGGAAACCAAGAGAAGCCAAGATTAACCAGTACAATAACCGGATGCCCGACAGAAATCTCAGCCATCAGAGACTCGATGCCTGTAATGGTGTATGCAACGCGACCATGCCTTCGGGCCGATCCAATCAGCGAACTCTGCAGGCTACCTTCGAGGCCGGGAGTATAGACCTCTGCAGATAAGTCAGATGGTTGCAAGTCCACCCCGCTCCAGTTCAGAACCATGGCAAGGGCTGCCGGACCGCATTGCAATTCCTCCTGGGCAAAAAAAGGCACATCGACAACCCTGGCTTTAGATGGCCTTTCGGCAACCTGGGATAAGTAGCCGGACCTTG
>Ga0316198_10001696_pt1 | contig 13115 bp, 11 predicted proteins | sample OudBieAanoxic_MG_FD_204935 | JGI IMG/M metagenome (GOLD analysis project Ga0316198, IMG submission 204935) | Coastal sediment microbial communities from Oude Bieten Haven, Netherlands - site A anoxic | ecosystem: Environmental > Aquatic > Marine > Coastal > Sediment | place: Netherlands...
GACCAATCTTGGAGAGGTAGTCAAGGTAAAAGGTCGTATCCATATGGCGATCGATAACCTGATACCACGCCAGGGAAGCGCGCGTGCCCTTGTTAGATGAATAGCCGAACCAGGGGGCCAGCAATCCCGACTCACGTTCGGTCTTGACCGGAAAATACATGTAGGGAGCATAGAGTACCGGTACATCCCTGATGTGAAAGAAAACCCCTTTGGCGCGGGCATAGCCACCCAGGTCGACATCCACTTCCCGGGCGGAAAATTTCCAGTCCGGGATCTCTCCGTCACAGGTTGTGAAGCTGCCGTCTTTGACAAAATAATTGGCCTGCCCGTGTTTCTCTATCTCTTCGCCGACAAGATGGAAATTGCCTTTGTGAACCAAAACCCTGCCGCCACGCGCCCGCCCCTGACCGGTGGCCATGTTGTACTGCATGCTGTCACCTGAAAAAGAGACGTCAGCATCGTTCATCAGCACCTCTCCCCGTGCGGCAGCATCCTGGGTCGAAGACTGCCAGAGGAGCTCGTCAGCCCGCAACTCGAGGTCGGCCTGACGCAGGACAACCGCCCCTTGCGCCTCGTAGCTCTGATCTTCCTCGTTGTAGGAAAGCTGATCGGCAACCAGCGAGACCGGTGCCGTCTTTTTTTTCTCGGCTCCGGTGGCTGCGGGCTCCACCGCTGCGGAATTTTCTTCATCGGCAACCCGGAGCAGTTCGTCGTTGGCCTCGGCAGATCTGCTGACCATCGCGCACATGGCAAGGCTGATGACAAGCAACGCGCAGAGCGCAATTCCAAATGACAAACTTCGCATGGCAACACCTGTCTCGGTCATCATATCGGCTGTCTGCCCTCAGTGAATAAACGGCAGATCTCCCGCCTTGAATTTCTTGCTCAATTCGGCGACCAGGTACAACGAACCACAGATCACGACCGGGGCTTCATCCCCGCACGCCGCGACTGCGGCAGTCAGTCCCTCCTCAGCAGAGAGGTACTCTTTACATGGCAGCGCAACTCCGGCAGCCCAAGCGGCGATTCTGGCGGTCGGCACACCTGGACCATAACAAACCGGCACAGCATAGACTGAGGCAACCAGGTTTTCCAGAGGCAGCATGACCTCTTCCGGAGCACGTTCGCCGCTTAATCCGGTGACCAGGTGAATCTTCGTAACCTGCAGGTCATCCAGATAATCGGCAAGGCTGCCGATCCCGGCACGGTTATGCGAGACATCCGCCAAGATCTTCTGCCGGCACGCCCACCATTCCAGTCGCCCTGGCCAAACAAGCGTCCTGCCGGCTGCACGGATCGCAACATCGGTAATCGACAGACCCTGTTCGCGCAACTCAATAGCCGCAGCGATCGCCTGGGCGTAATTGTCTTGCTGGTGGCGGCCGTCCAGCGAGCAGGACAGGTTCTCTATAGATTCGGAACCCACTAAAACCGAGATGTCGCCATGGTCGCCCGCACAGAAAAAATCGCGCCCGGCCAGGCAGGTACGCGCATCAAGAGCGGATGCTGCACTTAAAATAACCTCGAGGGCTTCAGGGCTCTGCCTGCCGACAACCACCGGTACCCCAGGTTTCAGTATGCCGGCTTTCTCCGCAGCAATTTCGGCGAGAGTACCACCGAGATGTTCAGTGTGATCGCGACTGATCGGGGTTATCAAGCAGAGCTGCGGCTCGACGATGTTGGTCGCATCGAGCCTGCCGCCAAGGCCGGTTTCAATGACGGCGATATCAACCCGGTGTTCCTGAAAAGCCAACAGCGCCATGGCCGTTGCCGCTTCGAAGAAAGTGACCGGGAGACCCTCTGCGGCAAGACGAACCTGTTCTGCGAGCAGCGCAACTTCATCCTGAGAAACCGGCTTGCCGTCGATACGGATGCGCTCGGTAAAACAGTACATGTGGGGCGACGTGTAGAGGCCCACCCGCATGCCGGAATGCCTGAGGATTTCTGCCAGCATGATACTGACAGACCCCTTGCCATTGGTGCCGGCAACATGAATACAGGGCAACCGCCGCCGCAACAGGGGTAAGCGACTTTTTATGACCTGCATGTTCTCCAGGCCAAGCTTGATACCGAAACGCTGCAACCCGTAAAGATAATCGAGACTGGCCGTAAAGTTCACGGACTATGAGACAGGCGCCTGCTTGGTAAACACACGCAGGACCTGTGACAGCTTGGCCTTCATTTCCCGCCGGGGAACAATCATGTCGACCATGCCATGTTCCAGAAGATATTCGGAGCGCTGGAATCCTTCCGGAAGTTTCTGCCTGATCGTCTGCTCGATAACTCTGGGACCGGCAAAACCGATCAGGGCCTTGGGTTCGGCAATATTGAGATCTCCGAGCATGGCAAAACTGGCCGTCACGCCGCCGGTTGTCGGATCAGTCAGCACCGAGATAAAGGGAATCCCTGCCTTCTTCAGCTTGGCCAGGGCAGCGCTGCTTTTAGCCATCTGCATCAAGGACAGGATGCTTTCCTGCATCCGAGCGCCGCCCGAAGAGGAGAAGACCATGACCGGTGCCTTTTTATCGAGGCCAAGTTCAATGGCCCTGGTGATCTTCTCACCAACCACGGAGCCCATGCTGCCGCCGAGAAAACTGAAATCAAAGACCGCAACCACAACCTCCTGGCCGTTCATCAGGCCGGAACCGGTAATGACGGCATCGCCACCGCCGCTTTTCTTCAGCGCAGCCTTGATACGGTCGCTGTATTTCTTCGAATCCTTGAATTTGAGGAAGTCGAGTGAGGTCATATCCGGATCGGTCTCAACAAAAGTGCCTTCGTCTATGATCAGCGAGATTCGATCCCTGGCACTGATGCGAAAGTGATAATCGCACTTCGGACAAACATTCAGATTACGTTCGATCTCCTTGGAGTAGATAATCTCTTCGCAGTTCTTGCATTTTGTCCAAAGGCCTTCCGGCATCTGGACTTTCTTCGCTTCCGCTTGCGCTGAAATTGGCGCCTTAGATTTTTTAAACCAGGCCATAAGCTACCTCGCTAACATTTGAAGAATAATTCAAAAAGGAACCGTTCGATGCCGCCTTGAATCCTGATCAGCAACCAGCAGGCTTGCAATGCCCTGCCGGTTGCTTCGATGACTTGCGGCTGCATATGAAATATTGTGACCGGTGCATCCGGTTTGTCCAGCTTGAACGTTGCTTTTGCCCGGGAAAAGGGTGTCAGGGCCGGTTATTAACGCTTTGCCACTGGCCGGCGGGCTCAATCCGGTCAGATGGCCTTTTTCAATTCCCTGACAAACCTGCCAACGCTATCCAGAAGATCAGGCGACGCGCTCTTTTCCGCTATCAATTTGACCAGGGCACTCCCCACGACAACGGCGTCGGCAATGCCGGCAACAGCACCGGCATCCGCCGGCGTCGAGATACCGAAACCGACAGCGACCGGGACCGGGCTCTGCGTTTTCAGTCCATTGACCGCAGCAGCGATCGCTGCCGCATCCACCTGCTGGCTGCCGGTCACACCGGTCATCGAAACATAGTAGAGGAACCCCTCGCCTGCTGCGGCGAGCTGCGCACAGCGCTCTGTGCCGGTTGTCGGAGCCAGGAGCGTAATCAAGTCGATTCCCGCATCTTTGAGGAATGGGTGCAGTTCATCTGCTTCTTCCGGCGGCAGGTCAACCAAAAGCAGCCCGTCGACACCCGCTGCAGCCGCATCCCGGGCGAAGACTTCCAGGCCGTAGCAGAACACCGGGTTAAAATAGCCCATCAGTATGATCGGCGTGTTGCTGTGCTGGCGGACCCGGGCAACCATATCGAGGATGCCGCGCAAGGTCGTCCCGGATTCTAGTGCCCGTTCCGAAGCAAGCTGAATCGTCGGCCCATCGGCCATCGGGTCGGAGAAAGGAAACCCCAGCTCTATCATATCCACGCCCGATTCAATCAGTGTGTGGACTATTTTTTCGCTGGTTTCCAGATTCGGATCACCCGCCGTGATAAATGTCACAAGAGCCTTTTTACCCTGCTCTTTCAGTAAACTCAATGTCGCTGATATGTTTGACATGGTAGTCATAGCTTCCCAAAAATTGATTCTATCGAATCGAACCAGAAGATATCAACCGTTTTCTCCCCGAGCCAAGGTCTTGACCTGCTTGAGCAGGTCGAGAAACATCTTCTCGTTGATACGGCCGGTCTGTACGTTGTAGCGACTGGTATGGTAGCAACCGACCAGCGACAAGCCATCCATCAGCTTGTGAACCCTGGCATGGCCGAACGGGACGTCGGACAAACGATCAACCAGCCCCCTGGCCTGAAAAAGTCGCAGCAGGCTGTTGTGCGCTCCGTGCCCGAGGCTGATAATCACACGGAGATTGTGCAGGACATCCAGTTCCTTGACAAGATAATGCCGGCAATTTGCAAACTCGTCTGCATTGGGCCGGTTTTCCGGGGGCAGACACTTCACTGCGTTGGTGATGTAGAGGTCCAGAAGCTTCAGGCCGTCATCGTCAGCGACCGCGTCCGGTTGGTTGGCGAAACCGGCCTGGTGTAAAAGAGGATACATGAAGAGACCGGCGCCATCGCCGGTAAATGGACGGCCGGTGCGATTGGCACCGTGGGCTCCCGGGGCGAGTCCGACCAGGCAGACGCGAGCCTCAAGGTCACCGAAACCGTTGACCGGGGCATTGTGATAGTCGTCCTGCCGACGGCCTCTGCCCGGCTGGAGTTGCCCGATAAATTCCGCTAGACGCGGACAACGCCTGCAACCCTGCAGGCCATCGAGATCAATCCTGGCCATTTCAGCGCCCGCTTTTCGGTCTCGGCTTGCTGCCGGGGCGCCGGCGTCTTGGCGGCCTTGACCTGCCGGCCCCGGACCGCTTCTCGTGCGGTGGCTTTTTCTTGTGCGGCACACCCCGTTTGTAATCGTGACAGAGATCTTCATCATGGGGAATGGTGCTGGGAATCTTCTGGCCAATGTACTCTTCGATGTCAGGCAGAAAATAAGCCAGATCCTCATCGGCAAAGCTGATCGACTTGCCTTTGGCTCCTGCCCGGGCGGTGCGACCGATGCGATGCACATAGTCCTCGGCATCCTGCGGCAGGTCGTAATTGACCACGTGTGTCACATTATCAACATGCAGACCGCGCGAGGCGACATCAGTTGCCACCAGGAAGTTCAGTTTTCCAGCCTTGAAATCTTCAACGATGCGCAGGCGCTTCTTCTGCGCAATGTCGCCGGACAGGTAAGCCACCTTGTAGTCATTCATCTGCAGGCGGCCGGAAAGGTGCTCCCCTTCCCTTTTGGTGTTGACAAAGACCATGACCCTGACATCTTCAGTCTCTTTCTTTAAAAGCCCCAGCAACAGCGGGAACTTCTCCCGTCTCGCGACATGATAAACGATCTGCTCCACCAGTTCGGCGGTGACCTGCTCTGGCTCAATACTGACCTTTTCAGCAAGGTTCATGAACTCATAGGCCAGTTCCATGACCCGGTGCGAAAGAGTCGCGGAAAAGAGCATGGTCTGACGTTTTTCAAAAGGGGGTAATTTGCGCAGGATATAACGCAAATCACGGATGAATCCCATGTCGAACATCCGGTCGGCTTCATCAATCACCAGGGCTTCAACATGTTTCAGCGAAAAGACATTCTGCTTGACATAGTCGATCAGGCGACCGGGTGTGGCAACGATGACATCGACGCCGGTTTGCAGTGCACGGCGCTGTTTCTCGTAATCGACGCCGCCAAAGATCGCCTGCACCTTGAAGGGGCAGTTGGCGCCGAGGCCCTCGGCGTCGGCACATATCTGCACGACCAGTTCCCTGGTCGGCGCGATGACCAGGGCACGCGGAGCACCTTTTGCTGACGGCGGGTTTTTCAGCAGGCGGGTAAACAGCGTGATAAGGAATGCTGCGGTCTTGCCGGTGCCGGTCTGTGCCTGAGCAGCGACATCACGGCCCGCCAGCGCCAGCGGAATCGATTCCTCCTGCACGGGGGTCAGATCAACAAAGCCGACCCCCTCGATACCTCGCATGACTTCTTCAGGAAGATCAAGTTCAGTAAATTTCATGTTTAATAACGACACGCAGGGCTGTGAACGTAGAAAGCGTATTCCTTCCACGTTTTTCGTGCCGCGTAACTCGTCCCTTGGTTAAAGTTCAAAACCCATCGCTTCTGCAACAGTGTGGATATCCTTGTCACCTCGCCCGGACAGGCAAACGAGAATAATGGCGTCGGTTGGGAGCTCCGGGGCAAGCTTGAGCAGATAAGCGATCGCATGGGCGCTTTCGAGCGCCGGGATAATCCCTTCCATCTCCGTGAGCATCCGGAACGCGGCCAGAGCCTCGTCATCGGTAACCGATACGTATTCAGCCCGGCCGAGATCTTTAAGGTAAGCATGTTCGGGCCCGACCCCCGGATAATCCAGGCCTGCAGAAACGGAATGAGCATGCTGGATCTGACCGTCAGCGTCCTGCAGCAGGTAAGTCTTGTTGCCGTGCAGGACGCCCACCCTGCCGGCAGAGATGCTGGCCGCATGCTTGCCCGTCGCAACGCCCAGGCCGGCGGCTTCGACGCCCAACAGGCGAACCTTCTGATCATCGACAAAGGGGTAGAAAAGCCCCATGGCATTCGATCCGCCGCCAATGCAGGCGACGGCGACATCGGGCAGGCGCCCTTCAGCTTCAAGCATCTGGGCTTTCGCTTCCTCGCCGATCACCGCCTGGAAATCGCGGACCATCTGCGGGTAAGGATGCGGTCCCGCAACTGTGCCGATGACGTAAAATGTGTCGCGCACATTTGTTACCCAGTATCGCAGGGCCTCGTTCATCGCATCCTTGAGAGTTGCCGTGCCGCTGGTCACGTCGTGAACCCGTGCTCCGAGCAGCTTCATGCGAAACACATTCAGCGCCTGGCGCCTGATATCCTCGGTGCCCATGAAGATGTCACACTGCATGCCGAAGAGTGCGGCAACGGTTGCCGTCGCCACGCCGTGTTGACCGGCACCGGTCTCGGCAATCACCTTGCGCTTGCCCATGCGCCGTGCCAGTAAAATCTGGCCGACGGTGTTGTTGACCTTGTGGGCTCCCGTATGGTTGAGATCTTCGCGCTTGAGGTAGATTTTTGCGCCACCGAGATGTTCGCTGAGCCTGCGGGCAAAATACAGAGGGCTCGGTCGACCGACGTAATTTTTCAGATAAGCTTCGTACTCGGCCCGAAATGACGGATCGGCCTGGCATTCGGTGTAGCTCTCCTCGAGTTCCAGCAGCGCCGGCATCAGAGTTTCAGCAACATAACGACCGCCAAACTGGCCAAAGTGCCCGCGGGGATCGGGTTGTTGGTATTTCACCTGTATGACTCCCTGGCCATGCGGATAAAGCTGGCCACTTTTTCCGGGTCCTTTTGCCCGGGCTTTATTTCAACTCCGCTGGAGACGTCAACCGCGTAGGGTTGAACCTGGCGAACGGCTTCCGTGACATTTTCCGGATTGAGCCCACCGGCCAGAATGACCCGGTGTCGAGAAGCAATCTTTTTCGCCCGGTCCCAGTCACAACGTTGCCCGGTTCCGCCGGGCTTGTCCGGTACATACGCATCGAGCAACAGCGCCGAAACCTGGTAGCTGGAGAAGACACTGTCATCGATTCCCGGCCTGAGCCGCAGCGCCTTGATAACCCGGTAAGGCGCGTAGCAACACTGGTCAGGTTTTTCATCGCCATGTAATTGTACCGCATTCAGGCCGCAGAACTCCACTGTCTGTCGAATCCTGTCCGGAGACTCATTGACGAACAGCCCGACCGTCGTGATCATCGGCGGCAGTTCGGCGATGATGCGTTGTGCCTGGTCCGGGTCAACGCAACGCGGGCTGTCCTTATAGAAGACGAAGCCGAGCGCATCGGCACCGCAGGCCGATGCGTAACGAGCATCGTCAAGATTGGTAATGCCGCAGATCTTCACCCGCGGCATTCCGTAACCTGCCATCAATTAACCAACTTTCGGTAAATGCGACAGCGATTCCTTGATCGCTGCTTCAGGATATTCGTAATCCCGCAGTTCATTATTGAAGTAGGCATCGTATGCGGCCATATCGACATGACCGTGTCCCGACAGGTTGAAAAGAATGGTCTTTTCCTGGCCTTCTTCCTTGGCCAGCAACGCTTCGTCGATTGCGCCACGAATGGCGTGGGACGATTCGGGGGCCGGGATGATTGACTCGGTGCGGGCGAACATGACTGCCGCTTCGAAACAGGCGATCTGCGGCACCGCCCTGGTCTCGACAACCCCTTCGTGAACCAGTTGTGACACCAGTGGTGCGGCACCGTGATAGCGCAGACCACCGGCATGGATGCCGGGGGGCATAAAGTCGTGGCCAAGGGTATACATGCGGGAAATCGGCGCCATTTTTGCCGTATCGCCGTAATCAAACTCATACACGCCCTTGGTCAGTGTCGGGCAACTGGCCGGCTCAACAGCCTGGAGACGAACATCCTTGCCATTCGCCTTGTCCGCGACAAAGGGAAAAGCGATGCCGGCAAAGTTCGAACCACCGCCGTGACAGCCGATCACCACGTCGGGGTAGTCGCCGGCAATCTTGAGCTGTTCTTTCGCTTCAAGACCGATGATCGTCTGATGCAGGCAGACATGATTGAGGACGCTGCCGAGAGAATAGCGGGTATCCTCGTGGGTCGCGGCATCCTCAACCGCTTCACTGATCGCGATTCCCAGTGAGCCCTGATTGTCTGGCTCTTCAGCAAGAATCGACCGACCGGCATTGGTGCGGTCCGAAGGCGACGGGAAGACCTCAGCACCCCACAACTGCATCATGCTTTTGCGGTAAGGTTTCTGGCCATAGGAGACCTTGACCATATAGACCGTACACTTGAGACCGAAGTGCTGGCAGGCGAGCGCGATCGACGACCCCCACTGCCCGGCACCGGTTTCGGAAGCAATTCGCTTGGTCCCGGCAAGCTTGTTGTAGTAAGCCTGCGGCACGGCGGTATTCGGTTTATGCGACCCGGCCGGCGAAACGCCCTCGTACTTGTAGTATATTTTTGCCGGCGTACCGAGTGCTTTTTCCAACCTATGCGCACGATACAGGGGAGATGGCCGCCACAGCTTGTAAATCTCCAGGACTTCTTCCGGGATATCAATCCAGCGCTGCGGGGAGACTTCCTGTTCGATGAGCCCCATCGGAAAAAGCGGCAGCAGGTCGTCCGGGGTCACCGGCTGCAGAGTCCCGGGATGAATGACCGGTGCCATCTGTCCCGGCATGTCCGGGATGATATTGTACCACTGCCTGGGCATCTGATCTTCGCTGAGAAGAAATTTACTCTGCATGAGGTATCTCCTTGACTTAATGTTATCGGATACAAGTCATATCGACTCAGTCTGTCTGGCCTTGCAGTTCCCGCAGCTTGGCGCCGATATCATCTTCACGCATCAGCGATTCACCGACCAGGAACCCTCTGGCTCCGGCCTGCTGCAGGCGGACAACATCAGCGCGGCAGGCAATGCCGCTTTCAGTAACGACAAAGTGATCGTCCGGTATCCAGGGCAGCAATCGCTCCGTGGTGGCCAGGTCGGTTGTAAAAGTCTGCAGGTCACGGTTGTTGATGCCAATCAGTTCACAGCCGGTGTCCAGGACCATCTGCAGTTCCGTTTCGTCGTGAACTTCCATCAGAACATCGAGTTGCAGCTCTTCAGCCAGGGCATTGTACTCTGCCAGTTGCCCGGCATCAAGCATGGCGGCAATCAGCAGGATGGCATCGGCACCGGCAACCCGCGCTTCGTAAATCTGGTATGGATCACAAATGAAGTCCTTGCGCAGCAGCGGCAGGTTGACCACTTCCCGGATCTGGCCGAGGTACTGCAGATGTCCCATGAAGAAGCGTTCATCGGTCAAAACCGACAGGCAGGTCGCGCCATTCTCCTGATAGATCTCGGCAATCGTCAGGGGGTCGAAATCCTCGCGGATTACCCCTTTACTCGGCGAGCCCTTTTTGACCTCGGCAATCATCGCCGTCCATCCCGAGCCGGCAGCGGCACGCAGGGCGCGCAGGAACCCCCTGGGCAGGTCTTCCAGTTCACCGACGCCTCTCCGTAAAGAGTCAATGGGACGGCGCTCTTTCGCCTGGGCAACTTCCCGGCGCTTGTGCTCGGCAATTTTATCGAGAATCATATCAGTATCAAATCTCACCGTAACGATCAGGCGTTCGTCATAGCGATCAGACCCTTGAGCCTGGCCATGGCCTGGCCGTCATCAATCGCTGCACGGGCTTTTGCAAGACCTGCTTCGACATCCTTGACCAGGCCGGATGCGAGCAGCGCGTAAGCAGCATTCAAAAGCACAACATCCCGTTTCGGCCCTGGCTTTCCGGCGAGGACAGCCATAACAATCGCGGCATTTTCAACTGCATCACCGCCCTGCAGGTCCGCAAGAGTGCAACGGCGCAAGTCAAAATCTTCCGGTTCAATCGTCGCCAGGCTGACACTGCCATCGCGAATTTCGCCGATTCGTGTCGGTCCGGTCAGAGTCACTTCATCCATGCCATCCAGGCCATGCACGATAAAACCTCGCCGACAGCCGAGCTTGACCAGGACCTTGGCCATCACGTCGACCAGTTTTTCGTCATACACACCGAGCACCTGGCGATCAGCACCAGCAGGGTTGGTCAGTGGCCCGAGAATATTGAAAATCGTCCGTATACCGATTTCACGCCGGGGCCCGATCGCGTGTTTCATCGCGCCGTGGAGGGCCGGGGCAAAGAGGAAGCCGACACCAATCTCTTTAATGCAGCTCTCGACCTGCTGCGTGGTCACGTTCAGGTTGACGCCAAGGGCTTCGAGGACATCGGCGCTGCCGCAGGCTGACGAGATGCTGCGGTTGCCATGCTTGGCCACCTTGACACCGCATGCCGCAACAACAAACGCAACCGTTGTCGAAATGTTGAAGCTCCTGGTTCCGCTGCCTCCCGTGCCGCAGGTATCCAGAATCGTCTCGCGATCCAGGTTGATCTCTTCACGGTCGATATCGAGGGCCTTGCCGACCCGGATCGGCGTCGCGTGATCGCGCATGACCCGGGCCGCACCGGCAATCTCGTCAATCGTTTCGCCTTTCATGCGCAACGCGGTAATGAACGAGCCGACCTGGGCAGGAGTCGCCTCGCCGCCCATAATCTGATTCATCACTTCGATCATCTCGGTTTCGGCCAGATCATGCCCGGCAACAACCTTGCCAATCGCTTCCTTGATCATGTTTGCTCCTGAAAGCCAAGGAATCAAGAATTCAGAATCCAGTGTTCAGGAGCAACCCTGTTTATTCTGGAGACTGAAGACTGGATTCTGCTTTACTTGGTCATCTGCAAAAAGTTCCGCAATATATCCATACCGGTCACGGTTAATATCGACTCGGGATGAAACTGCATCCCCCAGACCGGCAATTCACGATGACGCAGACCCATGATCTCCTCCTCCTCTGTCCAGGCGGTCATTTCGAGACATTTTGGGAAAGAGCTTTTTTCTACCAGGAGGGAATGATAGCGGGTCGCATCAAACGGGTTGGGCAGGCCGTTATAAAGTTCGCGGTTGTCATGAAAAACCGGGCTGGTCTTGCCGTGCATGAGACGCTCTGCACGCACAACCCGGCCGCCGAAGGCCTGGCCGATCGACTGGTGGCCAAGGCAGACGCCGAGGATCGGCAGTCTCCCGGCAAAGTATCTGATCGCGTCGACCGACACCCCGGCCTCGTTTGGCGTACATGGGCCGGGCGAGATGACCAGGCGACGGGGCCTGAGCGCTTCGATCTCGGTCGGAGTGATCTTGTCGTTGCGGTAGACAACGACCTCCTCACCCAGCTCGCGCAGATATTGCACCAGGTTATAGGTAAAGGAATCATAATTATCGATCATCAACAGCATTTCAGTCCAACCCCTGACGTGCCAGCTCGATGGCTTTTTTCACACCCATCGCCTTGTTGACGGTTTCCTCGTATTCTGCAGCCGGGTCTGAATCGGCAACAATGCCGGCGCCCGCCTGAAGATGAATCCGGTCCTGGTGAGCAACCAGGGTCCTGATTGCTATGGCCAGGTCCATGTTGCCGTCGAACGATATATAGCCAACCGCTCCGCCGTAAATTTCCCGACGCACCGGTTCAAGCTCTTCGATGATTTCCATGGCGCGTATCTTCGGCGCACCGCTTAAGGTGCCGGCCGGGAAGGTTGCCGAAAAGACATCCAGCGCATCGTATCCCGGTAGCAGCTGCCCGCTCACGTTGGAAACAATGTGCATGACATGCGAGTAGCGCTCGACCACCATCAGCTCATCAACCTGCACGGAACCGGTCTCGCAGACCCTGCCGAGATCATTGCGGCCGAGATCGACCAGCATGATGTGCTCTGCCCGCTCTTTCGGGTCGGCCAGGAGCTCTTCTTCATAGGCCTGGTCTGCCTCGAAAGTTGTACCGCGCGGCCTGGTACCGGCAATCGGCCTGACTTCAACATGGGACCCTTCCTTGCGCACCAGGACTTCTGGAGAGGCCCCTATGACCCGGGTCTCGTCGAATTGGAGATAGAACATGTACGGCGAAGGATTGATCGTTCGCAAGGCGCGGTAAACATCGAAGGGATCAGCGTCAAGAACTCCGGAGAACCTTTGCGACAGGACCACCTGGATCACATCACCGGCACGCACATAATCCTTGCAATGCTCAACAGCAGCTTCGAAATCAGGCCGGGTGAAATTAGATTGCAGTTCCGTTGAAGCCGTGCTTCGGGCAACGTCGGCATGTTCCGGCAACGGCTTGCGCAGCTGTGCAACCATACCTTGAATGCGCTTGACCGCCTGGTCATAAGCCTGGCCGGGATCATCCCCGTCGCGCAGGTGGACGTTGCTGACAACCTTGATCTTCTGCCGCATGTTATCGAAGATCAGCAGGGTTTCGGTAATCATGAAACAGCTGTCGTAAACGCCCGTTTCAGCTTCTTTGAGCTCCGGCAAGACCTCGATATGGCGGACCATATCGTAGCCCAGATATCCCACCGCCCCGCCGAAGAAGCGTGGCAGGCCAGGCAGGGCAACCGGGTTGTAGGGAGACAGGAAGCGCTTCATCTCCACGAGGGGATTCTGACTCTCCCCGGATTCCGTCACCGTGCCGTTTTCAAGAATTTCAT
>Ga0316198_10001698_pt1 | contig 13109 bp, 13 predicted proteins | sample OudBieAanoxic_MG_FD_204935 | JGI IMG/M metagenome (GOLD analysis project Ga0316198, IMG submission 204935) | Coastal sediment microbial communities from Oude Bieten Haven, Netherlands - site A anoxic | ecosystem: Environmental > Aquatic > Marine > Coastal > Sediment | place: Netherlands...
CAAGTTCTGACTCGTTCGTCATGCCCGGTTGGTCGGTACACTCCCGGCCACAAGGGGACGTAGCTCAGTTGGGAGAGCACCTGGTTTGCAACCAGGGGGTCGTCGGTTCGAGTCCGATCGTCTCCACGCTTGCTAGCAAGGGAGTTCCCGGTGGAAACCGCGGTGATCGTCGACGCAGTGCGGACGCCGATGGGGAAGCGCAACGGACTCCTGAAGGACTGGCATCCGGTCGATCTCGCTGCTGAGACGCTGGTGGCCCTGGCTGAGCGCAACAACCTCGATCCGGTTCTCGTTGATGACGTGATCATGGGGTGTGTCTCCCAGGTCGGAGAGCAGACGTTCAACATCGGGCGCAACGCTGCGCTCGGCGCCGGGTGGCCGGAATCGGTCCCAGGTGTCACCCTCGACCGTCAGTGTGGATCCAGCCAGCAAGCCGCCCACTTCGCCGCCCAGGGGGTCATGGCCGGTGTCTACGACGTGGTTGTGGCTGCCGGCGTGGAGTCGATGACTCGGGTCCCTATGGGAATCTCCTTCTCACAAGGTCCCGGCAAGCCGTTTGGGCCGAAGATGTCAGCCCGGTACGACCACCAGCTCGTACCACAGGGCATCTCAGCCGAGATGATCGCCGAACAGTGGTCGCTCGGACGCCAGGAGCTCGACCAGATCGCCTACGACTCGCAGATGCGTGCCCACCGAGCGACCGTGGAAGGGCGCTTCGAATCTCAGATCATCCCGATCGAGACGACCGGCGAGGGCCGATCGATCACTATGAAGCTCGATGAGGGCATCCGCCCGTCGACCACGATTGAGATCCTCGGGGGGCTGAAACCTGCGTTCAAGGAAGACGGGGTGGTGACAGCCGGGAATTCGTCGCAGATCACCGACGGTGCCGCGGCGGTGCTCATCATGAGCGAATCGAAAGCCAGAGAACTCGGGCTGAGGCCGCGGGCGACCTTCAAGGCGTTCTCCGTGGTCGGAACCGATCCCGTCACCATGCTCACCGGGCCGATTCCTGCCACTGAAGCCGTATTGGCCAACGCCGGCCTCTCCCTCGACGAGATCGGTCTGTTCGAGGTCAACGAGGCGTTCGCTTCGGTCGTAGGCGCATGGTTGGAGGAGACCGGTGTCGACTGGGGGCGCGTCAACGTGAATGGGGGAGCGATTGCTCTCGGGCATCCCCTGGGAGCGTCGGGCGCTCGGCTCATGACGACGCTTCTCCACGAGATGGAGCGCACCGGCACCCACTACGGACTGCAGACGATGTGCGAGGGTGGCGGCACGGCGAACGGCACGATCCTCGAACTCGCCACCTGACCATGGCCGTATTTGTTGCCATCATCGTTGGGATTGCGATATTCGTCGGCACGATCGCGATCGTTCGAATGATTGCGAACGGACCGCCGCCGGAGCCGGACCCCGAATTGGTGCATGAGGTGGAGGTCGACTACCGCTGTTCGATCTGCGGCATGCGCCTCACGGTGACCCAGCAGCAGGATGCGGCACCCGAACCTCCGAAACACTGCCGAGAGGTGATGGATCCGGTCTGAGGACGGACCGGGAGGATCGCCAACTTGTCCCCACCTGTGGGCGGAATCGGGGATAACCACAACCGTGTAATTCTCGACCGACGGACGGTCGAACCGACCGTCGCTACCGGTAGTTGAGCGTCATGGCGAACCCCACACCGATCATCGCCAAACCCACAACGAGGTACCAGTTTTCGGTTCCACCGGGGAGAATCCCCATGTAGTTGAGGAGGATCACAACAATGCCCAAGGCCATGAGGCCGAACATCGTGGCGACGTACCAGGTTGGCGAAGGACCCTTGTCCGCGACCTCGGTCACGGCCGGGTTCTTCGGAGGGGTCGGGCGCTTGTTGGCCTTCTTGCGGCCCTTCGAGACTGGCATGACCTGAAGAGTAGCGATCTACGGCGCGCTTCCCAACGAGAACGCGAGCACCGTTGTGTGGTCTCATCGGTACGCTGCCTGATCATGGACGATGCGGCTACCACCAAGGTGGAGGTTTCGGCGGCCCCAAGGAGGTCCGGACTGACTCGCGTAATCCGGATCGTCGGGTGGACGAGCATCGTTGCCGGGCTCTTGATCCTCGGTTTTGTCGTGCAGCAACTCTTCGTGACCACCTGGTTCGCCGAACAACACCAGGAAGCGCTGTCGGAGGAGGCCACCGAACACTTTGACGAAGCCGAAATCGCGGAGGTGGAGTACGTCCCACCGCCGCCGAGCGGAACAGCCGAAGACGTCTCGGGGGGTTCAACGACCGGTGGCCAGCCGATCGAGGGCACCGAACCGCGGACGATCCTCGTCGAATCGGAGCCGGAAGAAGGAGCTGCCTTCGCGGTCATCCGAATCCCGAGGATCGAAGCCCTCGAAGAAGGCTGGGCGGTCGTCGAGGGAGTTGGGGTCCGCGAACTCAAGAACGGGGCGGGACACATGCCGAACACTCCGCTTCCGGGATCCCCGGGCAATGCCGTCATCTCGGGTCACCGCACAACGTATGGTGCCCCGTTCCATGACGTGGATGTGCTCAGCTGGGGGGACATCATCGAAGTCGAAACAGCGCTCGGAATACACACATACGCGGTTAGGGAGCTGAAAATCGTCAAACCAACGGACGTGTGGGTGACCGAACCGCGCGATGGTGCGTGGCTTACGCTCACAACGTGCCACCCGAAGTTCTCATCCCGCCAACGATTGATCGTCTTCGCAGAACTGGTTGACGGTCCCAACTACGAATCGATCTACACATGAAACAGTGGTTTCTCGACCTCCCAGGACCGATGGCCGTCAAGATCGTGATCGCCGTCCTCGTCGCACTCGTCGCGCTGGTCGCGCTCTTCTTCGTGTACGACTGGATTGGAAGCAATCTGTTGGACACCGGGGGAACAATCGAATGAGGGTCCTCGTCCTGGACAACTACGACTCGTTCACCTACAACCTCGTCCAGTACTTCGGGGACCTCGGCGCCGAACCCATCGTGATCAGGAACGACGAGCTGTCACCTGCGGAAGGTGCGGAATTGAAGCCCGATCGGCTCGTCATCTCTCCCGGGCCGGGGACACCTGACGACACCGGCTACTGCATGGACTACATCCAGACGATGGGGGGAGAGGTGCCGACTCTCGGTGTCTGTCTCGGACACCAGACGATCGTGGCCGCGTTCGGCGGTGAGGTGGGGCGGGCCCCAGAGCCGCGACATGGGAAGGTCTCAGTCATTGATCACGACGGAAGAGGGGTCTTCGCCGGCCTGCCCGATCCGTTCGAAGCGACGCGGTATCACTCGCTGGCGGCAACGTCGGTTCCCGACATCCTCGAAGTCACGGCGCGGTCGGAAGATGGTGTTGTACAGGCTGTCCGTCATCGCACCCTTCCGATCGAAGGTGTGCAATTCCACCCCGAGTCGATCATGACAGAGGTCGGTCGTGACCTGCTCGCAAACTTCCTAGCGGGGCCGACGGAGATCTTCGTCTCCCCCACGGAGTGGGGGAGACGCGAGCATCCGGACGGGTAGGCCGGAGCGCATTGTGGGTCGAGGTGCGCGGCGCGCCTCGTCTTCGTGAATCGGGCCCCAGTCCGCCCCCTCCCGCCCTCGCTGGGCTCGGGCACCCTCCCGCTGCGGGCCTCATCTTGGCGATTCGGGCTCCCAGAGCCCCCTCCCGCCCTCGCTGGGCTCGGGCACCCTCCCCCACTACGTGGTGGAGGGAATACGGGTTCGTCGCTAAGGGATCGCTTCCTATCGGCCGAAGACTATGAGCATGGTTGGACGGGGCTTCTTGCGTCCTGCGGTTCTTGCCGCCGCTGTCACGTTTGTGACCGCGTGGATTGTGCTTTCCGCTCCTGCACTCGCTGCACCACCGGCGGGCAACCCTGATGGGACCGCCCCGGTTCCAATCGGGGCCCAGGCGGTCGATACGTCACATCCCAATCACGTCATTGGCAACGGCACGCCGCAGAGTTGCACATCGGCGGCGGTTGTGGCGGCGGTTGCCCAAGGAGGGATCATCACCTTCGATTGTGGCCCGAACCCGGTGACGATCCAGATGACAGCCACCGCAAAGGTCGTCAACAACACCGGACCCGAGATCGTGATCGACGGCGGCGGACTCGTGACCCTCAGCGGCATGGGCCAGCGACGGATTCTCTACATGAACACCTGCGACGCTGCGCAGGTGTGGACGACGTCGCACTGTCAGAACCAGGACCATCCACGGCTGACCGTCCAGAACCTGACTTTCGTCGACGGAAACGCGAAGGGCGACAATCCCGACGGCGGTGGTGCCATCTTCGTGAGAGGAGGGCGATTCAAGGTCGTCAATTCGCGCTTCTTCAGGAACGTCTGTGACGATGTTGGGCCCGACGTCGGCGGCGCTGGTATCCGAGTGCTGAGCCAATACAACGGACTGCCGGTGTACGTTGTCAACAGCACCTTCGGCGGGGCACCCGGGTACGGAAACGTCTGCTCGAACGGCGGCGGGATCAGCAGCATCGGGGTTTCCTGGACGCTCATCAACAGCCTGTTCAGCTACAACGACGCGATTGGCAACGGTGCAAACCCTGCTCAGGGCAGCGCGCCGGGCGGTGGCAGTGGTGGAGCGATCTACAACGACGGCAACACCTTCACGCTCACGCTCCTCGACACACGCGTCGAGTACAACCATGCCAACGAAGGGGGTGGAGCCATCTTCTTCGTCAGCAATGACCGCTCCGGCTCCCTCATCATCCGAGACTCGGTTCTGGTCTCCAATCCGAGTGACGGCTTCGAGACGAGGGGATACCCGGGCATCTTCGTGCTGGCGAACGGGCCGCCACAGGTCGAGAACTCCATCATCGGTGACTATCCGGAGGTTCCTGACGTCTGCCCGGATGGTGCGACCTGCGACTCGGTCATCTTCCACGATGCAGCCGGACGGTGGCATGCCTGGAGTGCCGTGGCATCGCAGCGCTCCGAGGATGTCTTCTACTTTGGGGATCCGGGCGATGTCGCATTTGCTGGAGACTGGAACTGTGATGGCATCGACACTCCCGGTCTGTATCGACGGAGCGACGGCGCGGTGTATCTCCGGAATTCGAACACGCAAGGAGTTGCGGATGTCCGCTTCTTCTTCGGCAATCCCGGCGACTTCCCCCTCGCCGGGGACTTCGACGGTGACGGTTGTGACTCACTGTCGATCTATCGCCCCTCCGAGTCCCGGATCTTCGTCATCAACAAACTCGGATCGAACAACGGCGGCCTGGGCGCCGCTGAATTCGAATTCGCATTCGGCGATCCGGGGGACAAGCCGTTCGTTGGAGACTTCGACGGCAACGGCATCGACACGGTGGGTCTCCACCGCGAGTCGACGGGTCTCGTGTACTTCCGGAACACTCTCACGACCGGCATCGCCCACTCACAGTTCATCTACGGCGATCCAGGAGACGTTCTCGTCGCCGGTGATTGGGATGGTGACGGCGATGACACCGTTGCGGTGTACCGACCTTCGAATGGGCTCCTCTACCTGAAGCTCAACAACACCCAGGGCTACGCCGACGCAGCAATCCCAGCCGGCAACGGCTACCAAGGCCTCGCCCCCCACCGCAAGTAGCCCCTCCCCCACGCAGTGGGGGAGGGTGCCCGAGCGTGAGCGAGGGTGGGAGAGGCGAAGACTTCGCGAAGATGAGGTCTGTCGAGAGATCGCCTCTCTCTGTCCTACTCCGCGATCTGGTAGACCCCGCCGACGTCTCGCTGAATCAGCCCCTCTGCAGCGAGGTTGTTGATCGCTGCTTCAACCTGGCCGGGCGAAAAGCCGGTCTCTTGAACGATGTCGTCGATCGTCGCGGTATGTCGGACAAGGGTACGAACGATGGCCCCTCGCAGTTGTCGCGCGGAACCTTCGAACCGGCCCTGCGCGGTTGGTGGGGTGTACGCGGCGGGACCGGAACACCAATCCTTGACGGGGCAGATCGTGCAACGAGGGTTCCTCGGGACGCAGACCGTGGCCCCCAGATCCATCATTGCTTGGTTCCACACGCCTGCTGGCTGACCGAGCGCTGTCTCCGCGGTCGCGGTGAGCACCGCACCGGTGAGCGACTCGCCGTGCCAGCGGCTCAGCACGCGGCGGAGGTTTGTGTCAACGGCCGGCACCTGCGCCCCGAAAGCGAAAGACGCGACCGCCGCGGCGGTGTACGGGCCAACACCCGGCAGATCCGAGAGTGTCTGGGGTGTAGTCGGCCAGCCATCGTTGTGGATGATGCGAGCGGCCTCTCGCAGCCGGAGGGCACGTGTGTTGTAGCCGAGTCCGGTCCAAGCGTCGAGCACGTCTTGCAGTACGGCGCATGCGAGCGACTCGACGGTGGGGAATCGCGCGACAAACCGATCGTAGAAGGGGATCACACGCGATGCCTGGGTCTGCTGGAGCATGACTTCCGAGACGAGGATCAGGTAGGGGTCGGTCTTGTCTCGCCATGGCAGGGTGCGCCGCTGGCGGGCATACCAGGCGAGCAGCGCGGCGTTGCGCACTTCCTCGAGCGGGGCCACGGTCACGGTGCAGCGGTGGTGGTTGTTGTGGACGAGGTGGTTGTGGTGGTGGACGAGGTCGTGGTTGTCGGCTGGGCCCTGCCCAAGAACAGCCCGACGGACGAACCGTCATCGACCGCGGTTCCAAACGCAGGATCCTGGTCGACCACCCGGCCGACAAGGTTCGGATCGGCGACTTCGATCTCACCGAGGAACACGGCGATCAGACCGACGTCAGAAGCTCGCGCCTCGGCCTGAGCTTGGTCGTCTCCGCTGAAGTCGGGCACGGTCACTTGCCGCAGGACGCCGATCTTCACGAGGACTTCGGTCCCCGCCTCGACGGTCGATCCGGCGCTCGGGTTCTGTTCCGCGACGACGCCTGCGAGGCCGCTCACAGCGCTCACGTCGGCCTTCCCGTCGTTGACCAACACGAGGTTCGCCTCGGTTGCCAGCGTTGTCGCCTCGTTCAGCGAATTGCCGACCAGGCTCGGGACGGTCGCCGGCTCCGGGCCGTCCGACACCCACACGGTGATGGTGTCATCGCGGCCGACGATCCTGCCGGCCTCCGGGTCGGTCCTAATGGCGAATCCGGCGGCGATTTCAGATGAGTACTCGACGTCGGTGACGACATTGGTGAATCCAGCCTGGGCGAGTTCGAGTTGCGCTCCCTCCGCAGACTTGCCAGACACGTCGGGGACTTCGATGGAGAACGGGCCCTTTGACACCACAAGGTCGACGAGCGACCCCGCTGCCGCCGGCGTGCCGGCAGATGGGCTCTGCGAGATGACGGTCTGCTCAGGTGTGTCTTCCGTGAGTGTGTACTCCGTGCGGCCGACCTCGAACCCTTGGGCTTCGATGAGCGCCCGCGCAACCTCCTCCGTCTCCCCCTCGACCTGAGGAACGGTGAATTGCTCCACGCCTGCCGATTCGAAGACCGAGACGAACGAGCCCTTCTCTACGGAGGTTCCCGCCGCCGGGTCGGTGCGGATGACAACACCCTGCGGAACGGTTTCACTGTTCTCGAGGCGACTCGTCACCTTGAGATCGAGGTCTTGGAGGGTCTGGAATGCGGTTTCGGCTGGGACGAGGGTGAGGTCCGGTACGACGACGAGATCTCCATCTCCGCCGCCGCCGGTGAACAGACGGAACAGGATGAACACGCCAACGGCGAGGAGAGCAAGGAGAGCGATGACGGCCGCAGCGTATGTGCCCTGGCCGGTGGTGCGATCTTCGGTTTGATAGGCGACGACGCGGGCAGTCTCGTCCGGGGGCACAGTCGCCGGCGGCGGCACAAGGGCGGTTGCGGCCGCGGCAGCGGCCGCGCCGGCAACAACCGGCTGCCGGCCCGAGAGGAAGAGCAGGAGGTCGGACCGCATATCCGCCGCCGAGGCGTAGCGGTCGTCCGGGTTCTTTGCGATTGCGGTCTCATCGATCATGGCCAGATCGGCGGGTACGTCCGTGTTGATCTGGTTGGCCGGCACGGCGTACTCCGACACATGCTGATAGGCGACGGCCACGGGGCTTTCTCCGGTGAACGGAGGTTGGGCCGTGAGCATCTCGTAGAGGACCACGCCAAGTGAGTAGACGTCGGAGCGGCCGTCGGCTGGGAGGCCTTGGGCCTGTTCGGGGCTGAAGTAGGTAGCGGTGCCGATGACCGCGCCGGTACGCGTCAGTTCCTCCGAGTCATCGAGGGCTCGGGCGATGCCGAAGTCCGTGACCTTCACAGCGCCGTCGTCTGTGATCATGATGTTGCCGGGTTTGATATCCCGGTGGATCACTCCGGCCTCGTGGGCAACGGTCAGCGCAGCGGCCGTCTCGGCTGCGATCTCTGCGGCCCGGCGCGGGAGGAGGGAGCCCTCGGACTTGAGGATCTCTCGCAGCGTTCGACCCTCGATGAGTTCCATGACCATGTAGTAGGTGGATGCGTCCTGTCCCCAGTCGTAGATCGCCACGATGTTCGGGTGGCTCAGGTTGGCGGCGGCTTGCGCCTCTCGCTTGAACCGGGTGACGAACGCCTGGTCTGAGGCGAAGTTCGCGTGCAGGACCTTGACCGCGACCCGTCGGTTGAGGAGGGTGTCTTCGGCTTCATAGACGTCGGCCATCCCGCCTCGTGCGAGATGGGAGATGACGCGATACCGATCTGAGAGAACGCGATCTTGCATGTCGATCAACGATGGTAACGAGGGGTTGGGATATGGCGTGTCGCATCCCGGCGATCACCGTATTGAGGAGCGGACTGCCACACAGAACGAAGAGCAAAGAACAAAGACAAGAGAGAAGTCAGAAGAGTCAAAGGACAAGCGACCGACCAAGTCTATGATCTCTTGCTCTTTGTTCTTTGCTCTCATGTCTACTTGAGATACACCTCGAACAGGTTGGCGGCGATTGGGGCGGCTATTGAGCCGCCGGAGGCGGTTTCACCGGCTGGTCCACCATCCTCGAGCACAACGGCGAGCGCGATCTGCCGTTGGCCGGGTTCCGGATCAACCGGTGCGAAGCCGATGAACCAGACATCGGGAGCTGCGCCCGTTACCTGGGCCGTACCGGTCTTGCCCGCGACGCGTATCCCAGGCACGGCGGCGCTGCGTCCGGTGCCGGAGATGACGGCCTGCTCCATGAGGTCCGTGAGCACCGCTGCGCTCGCCGGACTGATCGCCCGACGCCACAACTCAGGTCCGTTTGTGGATTCGATCTTGCCGTCGTGTGTGAACACGTCACCGACGACGAATGGGACCATGATGTTCCCTTCGTTGGCCACCGCAGCCGCCACAAGCGCCATCTGTATGGGGGTTGCGCGTACGTCTCGTTGCCCGAGGGCGTTCTGTGCTGTGGCCGGCGGATCGTCTGCGAAGTCAAGCGGTTCGGGGAAGGCCGAGGCGAGTACCGGAAGATCGTACGGGATCTCCTGATTGAACCCGAACGCCTCGGCCGTTGTCGCGAGTGCGTCACCTCCGACCGCCATTCCGAGCGCCGCGAAAGTCGTATTGCACGATCGCACGAACGCCTCAGCGAGCGTCACGGTGTCGCCGTCGACGCAGACGTCATCGTCGTAGTTGTGGATTGTGGCGGTGGTTCCCGGGAGATCGAGTTCCGCAGGGTCGGGGAATTCGGTAGCGGGACCGGCCACGCCCGTCTCGAGGGCTGCCGCCGTGGTGATGATCTTGAAGCTCGAACCGGGTGGGTACGTCGTGTTGATCGTCCGGTGGAGGAGCGGCTGATCAGGATCGTCTTCGAGCACCCTTCCCGCCGGAGCGGCATCGGGTCCCACCAAGGAATTCGGATCGAATCCCGGTGTGGACACGGACGCAAGGACCTCACCAGTGGCCGGATCAATCGCGAATACCGACCCCCGTTGTCCGCTCAGGGCTTCAACGGTGGCCTGCTGGAGCTCATCGTCGATCGTGAGCCGGAGTCCGCGCGGGCGAGGATCACCGCCGAGGAGTGCATTCAGAATGCCGGAAAGCGTCGAGTCGCGGTGGGAGACCAGGTCGCCCTCGTAGACACGTTCGAGCCCGCGCGAACCGAAGAGCACCGATACGTACCCCACCGTGTGGGCGTAGCGGTCGACTGTCGGATACACCCGGGCAAAGGTCTGGGGATCCCGCGGGTTCGGATCGGAGCGTGCAGTGACCACGGCGTCGGCCGAGATGATCGCGCCTCGTTCTCGTCCGACGCGCCATGTGACGAGTCGTGGATTTCGCGGGTCGTCGCGATACCCGGGTCCCGCGACGGCTTGGATCCACACCGTCGCAAGCACGAGGATGCCGAAGCCGATGAGAATTGCCCACGCTGTCCTGCGGAGGGGGGCGTTCATGTGCGTTCCTCATGCGAGATTCGGCCGAGGAGTGCTGCGATCAGTGCAGAGGCGAGCAGGGAGGAACCTCCGTAAGACATGAAGGGCAGCGTGATCCCGGTGATCGGGAAGAGCCGGACGATGCCGGCGATGATCAGGAAGGTCTGCAGGCCGAGCAGGATTGTCAAGCCGGCTGCCAAGTACTTGCGGAAGCGGTCCCGGGACCGAAGGGCGATGCCGAAGCCGATCGCCACGAGGAACGCATATCCGACGATGACGGCGATTGATCCCGCCAGGCCCAGTTCCTCCCCGATGGCAGCGAAGACGAAGTCGGTGGCGGCGGCCGGGATCAGGTCCGGTCGCCCCAGCCCAAGGCCGGAGCCCGTGAGGCTGCCGCTCCCCATCGCGAAAAGACCTTGGGCGGTCTGGTACCCGGCGCCGGCGTAGTCGCCAAACGGGTCGATCCATGCCTCGATGCGAACCTGGACATGGGAGAACATCGTGTACGCCGCCCCGCCGGCGATCGTGACGAGAACGAGACCAAGGCCGAGGTAGAAGCCACGACCGGTTGCGACGTAGAGCATTCCGATGAACAGCCCGAACAACAGGAGTGACGCCCCGAGATCTCGTTGGTAGACGAGAACGACGAACGCCACACCGGCGGCGACGATGACCGGTCCGAGGTGCCGTGGTTCGGGAATCCTGAACGGTCCGACAGTGCGAGAGACCGTTGACATCGCCTCCGATCGATCAGCGAGATACGACGCTAGGAAGATCGTGAGGAGGACTTTGGCGACTTCACCGGGTTGGAACGACAGGGCGCGAGCGGCCAAGGGAAGGTCGATGCGAACCCAGAGGCGCGAACCGTTGACGACGGCTCCGTGAATGGGCCACGACGAGGGGAGCAGTGGGAGGAGCAGGAGCACCATTGCCGCGGCAAGGAACAGATAGCGATAGCGGCGAAGCACGGCGACACCCGAGTTTCTGAGCAGCCACACGACGGCTGCTCCTGCAACTCCGGCGAACACCAGCCACCATCGTTGGAGGGCGGCGAGTTCCGGATCGAGGCGGAAGACTTCGATAGTCCCGAGCGCCGTGAGGAACGTCGCGATCGGGAGGATCATCGTGTTCGCATTGGGGGCCCACAACCGGAATGCAACGTGGAGCGAACCGAAGGCGAGAGCGAATGAGACGAATGTGAGGGCGACAGCTGAATCGAGCCAGATACCGGCCGCGAATTGGACCATCGCCACCCCGACCGACGCCAGCACCGTTCCGGCGAGGACGAACGTCGCTTCGGTGTTGCGTGTCATGGCCCCGCGTCGACGATGGCCACCGTGATGTTGTCGATCCCGCCGGCGGCGTTCGCGGCCTCGATGAGCATCCACACCGTGGCTTCGAGGTCACTCCCGGAGTCGAGGATTGCCTTGATCTCGCGGTCGTTGAGCATGGAGGTGAGGCCGTCGGAGCAGAAGAGCAGCCGATCGCCGGCTTCGAGATCCAGCTGTTCGGTGTCGACCTTGACAGGGCCGAGTCCGAGTGACCGTGTGAGGAGGTGGCGCTGCGGATGAGTCTCGACGTCCTCGTCCTTGATGTGGCCGAGTTCGACAAGCTCCGCGACAACCGTGTGGTCGGAGGTGATCCGCTTGAGATCGCCGTCTCGCAGGAGGTAGCACCGGCTGTCGCCAACGTGTCCGACGGTTGCAGATCCGTCCTCGGAGAAGAGACCGAGGGTCATCGTTGTGCCCATCCCTGCGAGGTTGGGCTCGTCGCTCACGCGGTCCCGGATTGCCTGGTTTGCGGCGAGAACGCGCTCGGCGATGTCGATATCGGCATCCGCCGGGTCTTCGGTCGCCATGGTGAGGGCCAACGCGCTGGCGATGTTCCCCGCCACATGGCCACCCATGCCGTCTGCAACGCCTGCGAGGAGCGGGCCATCGCCTGCTCCGGAAGTCTCGGGGAACACCGAGTCTTCGTTGCGTTCGCGGATCCGGCCTTGGTGCGTACCGGTCGCCCAGACGTATCTCATCTCACCTCGAGGATGGTCTTGCCGATCTGCACGGTATCGCCCTGACCGGCGGGCGTGGGTGCGGTAATGCGCCGCCCGTTGACATAGGTCCCGTTTGTACTCCCAAGATCGTGAACAAGCGTGCCGCCTTCGTTGCTCTCGACTCTCGCATGGAATTCGGAAGCGTAGGGGTCGTCAATGACTACGTCCGCGTCCGGGCTGCGCCCGATCGTGTGCCCCGAAGGCCGGAGGCGGACTGTTGTTCCCTTCTTCGCATCTCCGCGCAGGACGACGAGTTCGCGCCCTCCTTTGGACTTCCTGAGCGAAGGTCCGGTGCCAATGTGGCTCCGGATCGCGAGAGCGACCTGCCAGAGGAAGAGGAAGATCAGGATCAAAAAGAGGATCTTCAGGGCGTTGAGTATCAGAGCAGGCATCGATGTCTCACAAGCGCCGGAAGACGAAATCGATGTCGCCCATCGTCACCGTATCGCCGGGAACGAGAGGATGTGGGTCGGTCCCGATCCGCTCGGTGTTGACATACGTTCCGTTCGCGGAGGACAGATCCGCAATCGTCGCCTCCTGGCCGGTCCTGATGATGATGGCTTGCCTCCGTGACAATTCCGGGACGGAGATCACGATATCCCCTTCAATCGCACGGCCGATGATCGAGCGGTTGTCGGACACTTCGAGAACGAGGGCAGGAGAGGCGGAAATGAGTTGGGCCCACGGTTCGATGGCTCCCGGTTCGGACGAACCCGCGCAATCAGCTAGGCCTCTGGGCACGGCAGGATCGGCGA
>Ga0316198_10001700_pt1 | contig 13095 bp, 5 predicted proteins | sample OudBieAanoxic_MG_FD_204935 | JGI IMG/M metagenome (GOLD analysis project Ga0316198, IMG submission 204935) | Coastal sediment microbial communities from Oude Bieten Haven, Netherlands - site A anoxic | ecosystem: Environmental > Aquatic > Marine > Coastal > Sediment | place: Netherlands...
GCGGCGCCCCGGCCCTCCGCGATGCCCCATACGACCAATGACTGGCCCCGGCGGCAGTCGCCTGCCGCAAAGACGCCTTCGGTGCTGGTCGCGTACTTGCCGTACTGCGCTTTGAAGTTGCTGCGGGGGTCGCGCTCGAGGCCAAACTGCTCTGCCAGGGTGTCCTCCGGACCCAGAAAGCCCATGGCGAGAAAGACGAGGTCGGCTTCGAAGATCTGCTCCGAGCCCGGCACTTCGCTCATTTGCCACTTCCCATGCGTGTCCTTCATCCATTCGACGCGCACGGTTTCCACGCCTGCGACCTTGCCGTTGCCGTCATCGAGGAATCGCTTGCTCAGCACGCGATACTCGCGCGGATCGTTCCCGAACTTCGCCGCGACTTCTTCATGGCCGTAATCGACACGAAAAATCACCGGCCACTCCGGCCAAGGGTTGTCGTCGGCGCGCGCCTGGGGCGGCCTCGGGAGGAGCTCGAAGTTGACCATCGAGGTGCAGCCGTGGCGCATCGAAGTTCCGATGCAATCGGTCCCCGTATCGCCGCCGCCGATGACGATCACGCGCTTGCCTTTGGCGCTGATGTAGGCTCCGTCCTCGAGCTTGCTGTCCATCAGGCTCTTCGTGTTCTTGAGCAGGAAGTCCATGGCGAAGTGAATGCCCTCGAGCTTGCGGCCGGGAATCGGCAGGTCCCGGGGCCTCGTTGCGCCGCAGGCGAGGATGACCGCATCGTGCTGGCTGCGAATCTTTTGAGCGTCTTTGTTGACGCCAACATGCGCATTCGTCACGAACTCGACGCCTTCGGCACGGATGAGATCGACGCGCCGATCGACGATGCTCTTGTCGAGCTTCATGTTGGGGATGCCGTAGGTGAGCAATCCGCCAATCCTGTCGTCCCGCTCGTACACCGTGACACTGTGGCCTGCTCGATTGAGCTGCTGGGCAGCCGTGAGCCCCGCCGGGCCGCTGCCGATGATGGCGACCTTCTTTCCGGTACGCTCCTTGGGCGGCTCCGGGTGAATCCAGCCTTCGGCGAAACCCTTGTCCACGATGGCGCTTTCGATGTTTTTGATCGCGACGGCTGGGTCGGTGATGCCGAGCACGCAGGCGCCTTCACAGGGGGCCGGGCAAACGCGGCCGGTGAACTCCGGGAAGTTGTTGGTCTTGTGCAAGCGATCGAGCGCCTCGCGCCAGCGCCCGTGGTACACGAGGTCGTTCCACTCGGGGATCAGATTGTCGATCGGGCAGCCGGTCGCGGATTGGCAAAACGGGACTCCGCAATCCATGCAGCGCGCACCCTGTGTCCGGAGGTGCTCCTCGGGCACGTCCACGGTGAATTCGTTCCAGCCGGAGATTCGCTTCAGCGGGTCGCTGTACGGAACCGTTTCTCTCGGAAACTCTTTGAACCCAGTTGGCTTTCCCATTCTCTTACTCCGCCGCCGGAAGGCCCTGAAGTCGAACCGCGTCGGGCCCAGGAACGCCCACCGAAAGGTCGCCTGTCTTGCGAAGGACCCGCTTGTAGTCGGTCGGCATCACCTTGATGAGCTGCCCGAGGGTGTTCTCCCAATCCTGCAGCAAGCGCTGGGCGACCGCAGAGCCCGTGTACTCGAGGTGCTCCTCGACGAGCCCCTTCACGATCGCGATTTCTTCTTCGTAGACGAGCCGCTCGAGCTCGACCATCTCTTGGTTGCACTTCGACGCGAAGTCCCCCTTGGCGTCGAGCACGTACGCGACGCCGCCGCTCATGCCCGCACCGAAGTTGCGCCCCGTGTTGCCCAGGATCACGGTTCGGCCGCCAGTCATGTACTCGCAGGCATGGTCGCCCACACCCTCGATGACAGCCCAGGCGCCCGAGTTGCGAACGCAAAAGCGCTCCGCCGCTCGTCCACGGAAGAAGGCCTTCCCCGCGATGGCGCCGTACAAAACGACATTGCCGACGATCATGTTCTCGGCAGGCACGAAGGTTGCTTTCTTCGACGGATAGACGATGAGGTTTCCGCCGGACAAACCTTTGCCGACATAGTCGTTGGCGTCGCCCTCGAGCTCGAGCGTCACACCCTTCGCAAGCCAGGCGCCAAAGCTCTGGCCGGCGGAGCCGATGAGCTTGAAGTGCACGGTGCCTTCAGGAAGGAGGTCTTCGCCCCAGCGCTTGGCGATCTCGTGGCTGAGCATGGTCCCAACGGTGCGGTTGGTGTTCTTGATTTTCAGCTCCCCGCGGACGGGCTTGGCCTCGCAGATCGCGGGCTGAGCGAGCTCGATGAGCCGATTGTCGAGCGCCTTGTCGAGGCCGTGATCCTGCTGCTTGGTGCAGTAGACGTCGGTCACGGCGTTCTTCTTTTTGGCCTTGGTCAGGATCGGCGTGAGGTCGATCCCCTGGGCCTTCCAGTGAACCAGCGCGTCCACCATGTCGAGCTTGTCGACCCGGCCCACCATTTCTTGGAAGGTGCGGAAACCGAGCGAGGCCATGATCTCACGCGCTTCTTCGGCGACCATGAAGAGGTAGTTGACCACGTGCTCGGGCTTGCCCTTGAACTTCTTTCGAAGCTCTGGGTCTTGCGTGGCGATTCCAACCGGGCAGGTGTTGAGGTGGCACTTGCGCATCATGATGCAGCCCATCGCGATGAGCGGCGCGGTGCTCAAGCCGATCTCTTCGGCGCCGAGCAGTGCGCCGATGACGACGTCGCGGCCGGTCTTCATCTGCCCATCCGTCTGCAGGACGACTCGACTTCGAAGGTCGTTCATGACGAGTGTCTGATGCGTCTCGGCAATGCCGAGCTCCCAGGGGAGGCCTGCGTGCTTGATCGAGGTCAGGGGCGAGGCGCCGGTGCCACCGTCGTGGCCACTGATCAGAATGTGATCGGCGTGCGCCTTCGAGACGCCGGCTGCAATCGTGCCCACGCCAACCTCGCTGACGAGCTTGACGCTGATCCGCGCCGACGGGTTGCTGTTCTTGAGGTCGTGAATCAACTGCGCGAGATCCTCGATCGAATAGATGTCATGGTGCGGCGGCGGGCTGATGAGACCAACACCCGGGGTCGAGTTCCGCACCGCCGCGATCTTCTCGTCGACCTTGCGGCCGGGAAGCTCACCACCCTCGCCTGGCTTGGCGCCCTGCGCCATCTTGATTTGAATCTCATCGGCGTTGGTGAGGTAGTTGATGCTCACACCGAAGCGCCCCGACGCGACCTGCTTGATCGCCGAACGCATCGGATTCATCGCGCCGTTGGCCAAGGGCAGATAGCGCTCCGGGGCTTCGCCTCCCTCGCCGGTGTTGGACTTGCCGCCAAGCTGGTTCATCGCGATCGCAAGCGTCGAATGCGCTTCCATCGAAATCGAACCGAAGCTCATTGCACCGGTCGCAAACCGCTTGACGATCTCACTCGCGGGCTCGACCTCGTTCAGCGGAATCCGCTGACCGTTCTTGAACCGCATCAGGCCACGAAGCGTGCAGCGGTCTCGTGCACTGTCGTTGGCATGCTCGGCGAAACGCTTGTACGCATCGCTGCTGTTGGCACGGGCTGCCACCTGCAGGTTCGCGATCGTCTCTGGATTCCACATGTGACGTTCACCGTTGGCGCGCCAGTGGAACTGCCCGTCGTTCGGAAGGATCGGCAGCCGGGGTTCGTCTTCGTCGGGATAGCCGAGCGCGTGTCGCTCGACGAGCTCCTCCGCGATGACGTTGAAGCCGATGCCCTGAATCCTGCTCGCCGTACCGACGAAGCAAAGGTCGATGACCGAGCTGTTGAGGCCCACGGCTTCGAAAATCTGCGCGCCCTTGTACGACTGGAGCGTCGAAATCCCCATCTTGCCGAAGACTTTGAACATGCCCTTGGCGACCGCTTTGCGATAGCCTTCGACGATGCTGTCGTCGTCGGGGAACCGGGTTGCGTCGAGCGTTCCGAGTCGACGCTCTTGCCACAGGGACTCGAACGCCAAATAGGGATTGATCGCGTCCGCGCCGTATCCGACGAGGCAGCAGTGATGGTGCACCTCTCGCGCCTCGCCGGTTGCGACGACGATTCCGACCCTGGTGCGCTTCTCGGTCGCAACCAGATGGTGGTGCGCTGCGCCGGTCGCGAGGAGCGCACTCACCGGGATGCGGTCTTGGCCTGCTTGGCGGTCGGTCAGCAGGATGAGGCTGTACCCCTCGTCGACCGCCTGCTCCGCCTCCTGTCGAATGCGTTGAAGCGTAGGCTCGAGCCCATCGGGGCCCTCGCTTCGGGGCCAGGTGATGTCGATGAGCTTGCTGCGCCAGCCGCGCTCGTCGATGGTTTTGAGCGCCCGGACCTCTTCATTGGTCAAAATCGGGTGCGGAACTCTAAGTCGGTGGGCGTGCTCGGGCGTCGTCGTGAGGAGGTTTCGCTCCGGCCCGATGTAGCACTCCATCCCCATGATCACTTCCTCGCGGATCGAGTCGATCGGGGGATTGGTCACCTGAGCAAAGAGCTGCTTGAAGTAGTCGTACGCAAGCCGCGGTTGATCGCTCAAGACCGCGAGCGCCGAGTCGTTGCCCATGGAGCCGACCGGATCGCGCTTCTGCTCGATCATCGGCCGCAGCATGAATTGCATCGTCTCGGTGGTGTAGCCAAACGACTGCATGCGGGCGAGGAGCGTCTCGGGTTCGAAGCCGTGCGCATCGCCGTGCACCGGCAGCTTCGTGAGCTTCAGGCGCTGCTCCCGGAGCCACTCGCCGTACGGACGACGCGTCGCAAAATCGTTTTTGAGCTCCTCATCCGGAATCATGCGGCCCTGCTCGAAGTCGATGAGGAACATGCGCCCGGGTTGCAGACGCCCCTTGTGCTTGACCGTTTCGGGCGGCACGGGAAGGACGCCGACTTCCGACGCCATGATCACGCGGTCGTCGTGCGTAAGGTAGTAGCGGCTCGGGCGGAGGCCGTTTCGATCGAGGACGGCGCCGATCATCGTGCCATCGGTGAACGCAATGGATGCCGGGCCGTCCCAGGGCTCCATCAGGCAGGAATGGTACTCATAGAAGTCCCGCTTGGCCTGCGACATGTGCTCGTGCTTCTGCCAGGCCTCGGGGATCATCATCATCGCAGCCTCGGGCATGCTGCGACCGTTCATATAGAGAAACTCGAGGACGTTATCGAGTGTGCCCGAGTCTGAAAGCCCGAGCTCGGCCACCGGAAACAGCTTGCGCAAGTCGTCGCCGAAGAGCTCGCTCTCCACCACCCCTTGGCGCGAACGCATCGCGTTCTTGTTTCCACGAAGGGTGTTGATTTCGCCGTTGTGGCTGAGGCAGCGAAGGGGCTGGGCGCGCTCCCAGGTCGGGAACGTATTGGTCGCGAAGCGTGAATGCACCATCGCGAGATGCGTTTCGTAGTCCGGGTCGGTCAGATCGCCGTAAAACGGAAGCACCTGCTCACAGGCGAGCATGCCTTTATAGATGATGGTCCTGCTCGAAAGGGAGCAGGCGTAGAGCATCGATCGTTGCTTCAGGCTCTCGTCGACGCGAAGCGGGCTTGCGGCGCTTTTTCGGATCACATAGAGCTGCCGCTCGAATGCGTCCTGGTCGAGCCCTTCAGCCGCCGCAATGAAGAGCTGCTCGATCTGGGGCATGCTTTCGAGCGCGGTCGGCCCGAGGTTTGCTCCGTCTGGATCGGTCGGCACAACACGCCAGCCGAGCAAACGTTGCCCCTGCGCCTCGATCGCCTTGACGAACGCGGCCTTGCAGTACTCGCGCTCCGTCTCGTCGGTCGGAAGGAAGATGTTGCCGACTCCATACTTGCCAGGCGCCGGAAGCTCGACCCCCAGCTCCGCCTTGGCGGCGCGACGCAAGAGCTTGTCTGGCAGCGCCGTGAGCATCCCCGCGCCATCGCCGGTATTGGTCTCCGAGCCGCGGGCACCACGGTGGTCCATGTTGCAAAGGATGCGATTGGCGTCTTTGACGATTTGGTTGGATGCGACGCCCTTGATCTGAGCCACGAAACCGACGCCGCAGGCGTCTTTTTCGTTCGCGGGGTCGTAGAGACCGTGTTTTTCGGGAAGTCCGTACTGCATGTTCACGCGCTTTGGGGGGTTTGTGGGCTGTCTGCGGAGCGTCGGGCACGTTTGCGGCGCCGCGTCTCGGACGCGGGCTCGCTGGGAGGTAGGGGGATTTCGGCCCTCTCGGTATGAGTCGAGAGCACCACCATGGTTTCGGTACCAGAGACCGCGTCCATGGACCGGATTCGGCTGATGAGCTGCTCGAGGGCCTCGGTGTTCGGGGTCTTTACCTTGAGAACCAGCGTGAAGCCACCGGTTACGTGGTGGCATTCCAAGACCTGGGCGACCGAATCGACCCAGGTCTCGAATGCCTCGAGGAGCTGAGGGTCGCTGATCGATACCCCGATGAAGGCCGAGATGTCGAGGCCGAGCTTCCGGGCGTCGAGGAGCGCGTGATAACCTTTTATGATTCCGGCGTTTTCGAGCTTCCGAACCCGTTCCATCACCGAAGGAGCGCTCAGGCCCACGGCGCCGCCGATCTCCTTCAGCGAGCGCTTGCAGTCGCTCTGCAGCTCGTCCAGGAGTTGCCGATCAATTTCGTCTATCATGTGTGTTCTTCCTAAGTTTATTAGGCTCACAACTCATCAAACCGAATAGATAGGGTTCTCATGGGCCAAAGTCAATCACGGGGAGAGGGGCCGAAATCGGGCCTGGAAATTGAAGTTTTCGTGTAATACTTTGCTGAGAACGGTCTTGCTCTCGCCAGGCCAGGAACCACGAAAGCTCTAATGAAGGATTCGAGCGCCAAAGACATGACCTCCGCGCGCGACGACCGCCCAGAAGCGCGGTCGCGAGGCCTCGTGCCTACGGCGCCTTGGAGAATCGGCCGCTACGAGCTCTGCTTCGAGCTGGCCTCAGGGGGGATGGCGAGCGTTCACCTGGCGCGAGCGCACGGAAACCCTGGTTTCGAGAAGCTCGTCGCCCTCAAGCGAATCCATCCGCATCTCGCCTGCGAACCGGAGTACGTCGACATGTTTCTCGACGAGGCACGGATCGCATCGCGGATCACCCACAGCAACGTGTGTAGTGTGTTCGACTTCGGTGAAGCCGACGGCGAGTACTTCATTGCCATGGAGTATTTGGTCGGCGAGCCCCTGTCGCGCGTTCACCGACGTGTCCTTGCAGACGTCGATCAGCGTGACTCTCCGCTCTTGCCGATGCGAATGGCGCGCATCATCGCGCAGGCGTGCGAAGGGCTTCATGCGGCGCACGAGCTCACGGACGCTGACGGCGAGTCCTTGCGAGTCGTCCACCGAGACGTTTCGGCCGAAAACCTTTTCGTGACGTATGACGGAGCGACACAAGTCGTCGACTTCGGCATCGCGCACGCGCGACAGCGGGTCCACAGCACAGAGGCAGGTCAGGTCAAAGGCACGTTTCCGTACATGGCTCCGGAACAAATGACGTCGGCGGTCGTCGATCGGCGCGTGGATGTCTGGGCCCTGGGTGCTGTGCTTTGGGAGCTACTGACGCTGCGGAAGCTCTTCCTTCGGGAGACGGACGTGAACACGATGTACGCGGTTCTCTCCGGCGAAATCCAACCACCGTCCGAGTATCGAAACGCCGTCTCTGCGGAGCTGGACGAGATCGTGCTCAAAGCGCTCGAACGGAGCCCGGACGCGCGCTGGCAGAGCGCGCGCGAAATGGGCAAGGCCCTTCGACGCTACCTCGCCAAGCAGAACGAGCTGATCGGTCCAGCCGAAATCGCTGACTGGATGCGGCAGCTCTTTCCAAGCGGTGAGCTACGAAAGCGGGAGCTCATGGAAATTGCGCGCAGCCGCGAAGGCGTCGAATCGGAAGCAGAGGTTACCGCGGAGACCGAAAGCGGTGAACGCGTTCCCCGGTTTCCCGCGTTGATGGTCGGCCGTATGCCTGCGGCACCACCCCTGCCTGCCAGCCTGCTGGTGATGTTGATCGGCGTGCTGACGGTGCTAGCCGTCGTCACGATCGACTGGCTGCGGCAGTAGCGTCATGAGGCCGAACGCGAAGTAAGGCGGCCCCGCGGCGTGGACTAGCCCCCTGAGCCGCCCGCGACGGTCGAGCACGGGCGCACCGGAGCTGCCTTGGCGAATCGGGCACGAAGAGAGCACGCGTATCCAAGAAGAAGGAAGCTCGCCCGCGGAAACGAGCCGGCGATTGTCGTCGACGATGCAGCGCCGGCTTCGCACCTGGTGAACTTCATCGTAGAAACGGTCGGCCGTCACCGAAAGCACGCGGACGACCTCGCCCGATGGAACGTCTCCCTCACCGATGGGGATCGCAGCGCGCGACGCGTCTCGACTGAGCTTCAACACGGCGTAGTCGGGTGAGAGAAGGCTCGGACTCGGGGTGGACGCAGACTCGATTCGCGCGCATCCGATCCACTCGGCGGGCCGACGATCCGACTGCGCGAATCCCAACCAGAGGCCGTCGCAGCGTCCGCCGTTCACCAGCTCCCAAGCCACGCAATGCCCGGCGGTGACGGCAGTTCGAGGACCCACGAGCGCAGCGGTGCAGCGGGTGGGTTCACGAGGTGCTGAAAGTCCGACCAGTAGTGCAACCGACTCGCTGCAAACTTCGCCTGCCGGGCAGGAAACCTCGTAGCGCGGAGGCACTGAATCGATGTAGCGTGCGGACGTTGAAGAGGTCGCCTTGCAAGCCGTCAACCAAAGGAGCGCCGCGATCCACAACCCAGAAACGAACCATGCCCTGCCCTTCACTCGATCAACGTATCAAGCCCGGACGACGGCGTCACATCCCCTGCTTTCCGCCTGTTTCTTGGCCTAAAGAGCGAGTTTGGATAGAACGGATCGGGATGCGCTGCACGCTCGGGATCGCCATGCTGTGCCTTGCCGCCTTGGCTCCATCCCGAGTGGGCGCCGATGCGTCGGTGCTGATCGTGCAGCAAGGCGACGCGCTGAGCACCATCGCAAAAGGTGCCGGCGTGTCCGTCGAGCAGATCAAACATTGGAATGACCTCGACGGCGACATGATCCGAATTGGTCAGAAGCTGGTAGTCCGGCAAGCGGCAACACGGTCGCGGTCGGGGGACGGCATCGATTGGACGCCTCCGTTCGACTACGGCGCGCCAGCTCCAGCAAGGACGACCCAAACCAAGGCGCGAATCGCGGCGCGCGATCCGTCCAGTGCGGTCGCGACCCAGCTCTCGGACGACGCTGCCGGAGGGAAGAAGCCCAGGCGCGGCAGAACCTACCGCATTCAAAAAGGCGACACGCTCACCGGTATCGCGCTCCGGCATCACCGCACGGTCGGCGAGCTGCTCGCATCGAATCCGGGCATCCGGGCCGATCGGATCTTCCCGGGCGAGACGATCGACATCGGCGCACCGAGGCCAGAAGTCGTCTTCAAGCTCGAGCGCGGAGACAGCTTGCTCGCGGTGGCGAACCGATACGACGTCAGCCCGCGAGACCTGAGCCGCTGGAACGGGGGATTGAGCCATCGCGACCCTCGGCCAGGCACGAACATACGCCTCTACACGCGCGTCCCGGTCAGCCGATCGGAGGCCATTGGGCCGACGAACCGGGGGCGTCTCGAAAGCGGCGTGCGTCTGCCGTCGCACCGCGGCTACCTGATTCGCAGCGCTGCGCGCGCCTACGGAACCGAGGAGACCACCCGCTGGATTGTCCAAGCGTTCAATTCGGTGGACTCGAAGTTCAAGCAGCGCAAGGTCGTCCGCATTCACGACATCAGCGACCGGGACGGCGGCAAGCTTCGCGACCACAAGAGCCATCAAAACGGGCGTGACGTCGACATCAGCTACTACCAGAACGAGTGTGGTCCGAGGGGCTGCCGATTCGACGATTTCAGGGCATCTGAGCTCGACGTTGCTCGGCAATGGACCCTGCTCGAACACTGGCTCCGCCATGGACAGGCGGAGATGATCTTCGTCGACTATCGCCTGCAAGCCAAGCTCTACCGCTACGCAAAGAAAAAGGGAGTCACCAAGGCGCAGCTCGACCGGTGGATCCAATATCCGCGTGGCAAGTACGAGCCGAACGGAGTGATTCGTCACTTCCCGAATCACGACGATCACCTTCACGTTCGTTTCGTGTGCCCGTATTCCGACGTCAGCTGCCGGCCGTGAGGGCGGGTGGACCGAACAAGGCTTCTTCGAGCCTGCGCATGGCGGCGGCCCGCGCGTTGACCCGTCGTCGCTGCTCCGGTGTCATCTCGCCATAGGTCACAGCGAAACCGTCTGGCAAAAACATCGGTTCGAAACCGGCGCCAAGCTCTCCACGAATCGGCCAAACCAAGGTCCCGAGCGATTCGCCGCGAAACGTGCGCGCGCGGCCGTCCGGCCAAGCGACGCACAGGACGGACACGTAGGTGGCACGGCGACTGACCCCATCGCCGAGCTCTCGAAGACGCGCGGCGACCCGCCGGCGTGCGATATCGAAGTCTCGCCCCTCACCGGCCCAGCGCGCGGTGTGAATTCCCGGTTCGCCTCCGAGGGCGTGGACCGCAACTCCGGAATCGTCTGCGATCGCCACCAGGCCGGTAGCCTGCGCGGCGGCGATGGCTTTGAGCTCGGCGTTGGCTTCGAAGGTCGTTCCTGTTTCCTCGGGCTCGGGGAGCTCGAGGTGCTTCGCGGAGATCAGCCGCACGGGGAGCTTGGCGAACAAGTCCTGCAGCTCCCTGGTTTTGCCGGAGTTGTGCGTCGCGAGGACCCAATCGTTGGAGACGCCGGCCACTACTTTGCGCGTTCGAAAGGAAAGCGAGGCGGTGAGGTATCGGTGAAGCTCGGATACGGCCTGCGACGGTCGAGCTGCTTTTGAAACACCTGGGGCTTCGACGTTGGCAATTCGCAGCGGCCGCGCTCGCAGACGTAGGCCGTGCTCTTGCCCGCCATCGCCCTTTTGGCTTCGAGCCAGGGAATCGTGGACTCTTGTTGGCTCGCTTCAGCGTCCGTGAGAACGGTAAACGCTTTGTTGGGCACGAACGACTTCCGAAGCTGAGCGTCGAGCACGCTCGCCTCTTCCCGGCTGGCCGGAGCGATCAATGCAACCTCCAGAACGGTGTCGTAATAGCGATCGAGGGCCACCAAGAGCAGCGGAAAGCCCGTCGGTGAGCGGGTCACCTGAAATGCCAGCCACGCGAACAGGCGCTCGGCCCTCCGCCGCCATTTTGGGTCCCCAGTGAAATCGTGAAGGCGGAGAAGGTTATTGGCAGCAACGGAGTTCCCTGATGGAACGGCGCGGTCATAGGCCGGCTTTTCCCGCACGAGAAGCACTTCGCCATCGGCCGCGGTCAAGTAGTAGCCGCCGGTTTGCTCGTCGAGATAGCGCAAGTCTTGATCGGTCTGAAGCTCGACCGCGCGTTCGATCCACGCTGCGTCACCGGTCGCTTCGTAGAGATCGAGGCAGGCGGCCACGATGAAGGCATAGTCATCGAGAAACGACGCGCTGCCCTTCTTCCCCTCGCGATAGGTCCGCACCAGCGCTCCACCTTCGGCTCGCATTTGCGCGAGCACGAATCCCACGGCCCGTGCTGCAACTTCGACGTACCGCGCTTCTGCGAGCATCCAGCCTGCTTTCGCAAAAGCGGCGCCCATCATTCCGTTCCAGGCCGCGATGATTTTCTCGTCACGGATGGGCGGCGGGCGCGAAGCCCGCGCGTCGTAGAGGGTGGATCGCGCGCTGCGGATGATTTCGCCGACTCGCTTGGGAGCGAGACCGAGCTCGGACCCAAGCTCTTGGTCGGCCTTGACGCGATGAAGGATGTTTCGACCTTCGAAGTTGCCGCGCTCGGTCACGCCAAATGCCGAAGAAACGACCGCTGCGTCGCCGGCGCCGAGCAGGCGTTCGAGCTCGCCGGGCGTCCAGGTAAAGAACCAGCCTTCTTCGTCGTGCCCGCTCGGAGTCGGGCTGTCCGCATCGGTCGCCGAATAGAAGCCGCCTTCGGGAGAAGTCATCTCGCGGGCGACGTAGTCGAGAATTTCGCGGGCGACCCGCTCATAGGCCGAATCGCCCGTGTGCTGCCAGGCCTCGAGATAGACGACGGCGAGCTGCGCGTTGTCGTAGAGCATCTTCTCGAAGTGCGGGACAAGCCACTGGGCGTCGGTGGAATAACGGTGGAAGCCGCCCCCGACCTGGTCGTAGATCCCGCCGGCGGCCATTTTGTCGAGCGTGGTCGTCACCATCGCCGTCGCACCTTCGTCGCGCGTTCGGCGCGCGTATCGCATGAGCAGTGAAAGCCTCGAGGGCTGCGGGAATTTCGGTGCACCACCAAACCCGCCGTCGACCGGGTCGAACATCCTGCCGAGGTTCTGCGCGGCCACGACGATCATCTTGTCACTTGGAACGCCGGGCCCAGGCTTGATCGCCGCCGCTTGCTCGACGCGCTGACTGAGTTCTTGCGCGCGCGCGACGACCTGCGTGGGCTCGTTTTTGTATAGGCTCAGCATGTCGGTAAGAATGTCGATCAGCCCGGCGCGGTTGCCGCGAAAGCCTTTTCGAGGAGGGAAGTAGGTGCCGCCGAAGAACGGCTCTTTGTGGGGCGTCATGATGACGGTCATCGGCCATCCACCGCGACCGGTGAGAATGGTGACCGCCGTCATGTAGACGCTGTCGATGTCCGGACGTTCCTCCCGGTCGACCTTGATCGCGATGAAGTGACGATTGAGATAGGCTGCGATCTCTTCATCTTCGAAGGACTCGCGCTCCATCACGTGGCACCAGTGACAGGTCGAATATCCCACCGAGAGGAAGATCGGCTTGTTCTCCCGCTTGGCGCGGTCGAAGGCTTCGTCCGACCAGGCGTACCAGTTGACCGGGTTGTGGGCGTGCTGAAGCAGGTACGGGCTGGACTCGCGGATCAGGCGATTGGTGAATCGCGGCGAGCCGTCGTCGTTGAGGTGGTGACTGCGAGGGACGTAACGCGGCCCCTGAGAGGCGAGGACGCGGTCGAGCCTTTGCTGAAGCGCCTCGTCGACGAATGCGACGCCCGGCACATTCGGATCGCTTTCGGCCCCTTCGCTCGGCTCCGCGGCCGACTGGGGCGCGCTCGGCTGGACCGGGTCGCAGGCCAAGCCCGGAAGCGCCACGGCGACGACCAGGAGTAAAGCTCCAAAACGCGTTTCTGGCAATCGGTTCATTT
>Ga0316198_10001702_pt1 | contig 13090 bp, 11 predicted proteins | sample OudBieAanoxic_MG_FD_204935 | JGI IMG/M metagenome (GOLD analysis project Ga0316198, IMG submission 204935) | Coastal sediment microbial communities from Oude Bieten Haven, Netherlands - site A anoxic | ecosystem: Environmental > Aquatic > Marine > Coastal > Sediment | place: Netherlands...
AATTTCACGGCCGCTTCGAAGGCGGCGTCTTCACCGTCCATGACGGCGAACAGGTTATCAGCTATTCATGGCGGGGCGGAGAGTGTGGGGGGTCTCTCAGACCCTTGGTCCGCCCCTGCGGGAAATGGGAAATGGGGACATTCCTGATTTCCCCAGCTTCGAAGCAAGACTCGATGTGCCGGCGATCCGACAGGAAATCAGGAATGTCCCCATTTCCCCATTTCCACGGCAACCCGAAGTTCGAGCACCACCCTGTCAGCTATTCGAGAACTCGAAGGGCGATTCCGGATCCCGGGGGTCGTTTCCCGACGAGCCGGGCTGCGCATCGTGCAGCATGGCCTCCATCGACTCGGTGGCCATGTCGGACGCCGACTGAATCCCGGCGACCTTGAGCTTGAACTCGTCCGGGTTGGTGGCCTGGCGCAGCGCCTCTTCGTAGCTGATCAGGTCGGACTTGTACAGGTTGTACAAGGATTGATCGAAGGTTTGCATGCCGTACTGCGAGGTACCGGCCGCGATCGCCGTCGCGATCATCTTGGTCTTTTCTTTGTTCTCGACGCAATCGCGGATGTACGCAGTCGAACGCAGCACCTCCACGGCCGGCACACGTCCGTTGCCGTCCTTGCGCGGAACCAGTCGCATGGAGACGATCGCCTTCAAGACCGCGCCGAGTTGCAGTCGAACCTGCTTCTGTTGGTGCGGGGGAAAGACCGAGATCACGCGGTTGATCGTCTCCGTCGCATCGACGGTGTGCAGGGTCGACAGCACCATGTGGCCCGTCTCTGCGGCGTTCAGCGCCGTTTCGATCGTCTCGTAGTCGCGCATCTCGCCGACCAGAATGACGTCGGGATCCTGACGAAGGGCGGAACGCAGGGCGTAGGCGAACGACTTGGTGTCGACCTCGACTTCGCGTTGATTGACCAGGCTCTTCTTGTCGCGGTGCAGGAACTCGATCGGATCCTCGATCGTCATGATGTGCTCGGTGCGCGTGCCGTTGATGAAGTCGATCAACGAGGCCAACGACGTGGACTTACCCGAACCGGTCGTACCGGTGACCAGGATCATTCCCCGCCGCTCCTGCGCGATGCGCTCGAGCACCGGCGGAAGGTGCAACTCGCGGATACCCAGGATCTTGATCGGAATCACGCGAAGGACCAGCCCCACGGTGCCGCGCTGCTGGAACACGTTGCAACGAAAGCGTCCCAGTCCGGGAACCGAGTACGCCATGTCGAGCTCGAAGTGATCCTTGAACTTCTGCTTCTGGCGTGCGCTCATGATGCTGAACGCCATGGCGATCGTGTCTTCCTGCATCAGACGTTTCTGGTCGGTCATCGGCAGCAGCTTTCCGTCGATGCGGATCACCGGGTAGCTACCGACCTTGAGGTGCAGATCGGACGCCCCCTGCTCCGTGGAACGCTTCAGCAGATCATTGATGTGCATTGGACCTCCGTCACGGGTTCCCGCAGCGGCCGACGCCGCCAGCCATGTGCCGATCGAAGGTGAATTTAGGTCGGCCCACCGCCGAGTCAACCACCGGACCGGATACGGGCCTAGGATTCCGCCTGCGGACCGAGGTCTCCCCATCGGTGCAGGACGATGGTCGCCGCCACCAGACCGGCAGTCTCGGTCCTGAGCGTGCGCGGCCCGAGATGACCCGCTCGCCACCCCAGTTCGAGTGCGCGGTCCACCTCATCCGCCGCAAGGCCGCTTTCCGGTCCGACCGCGATCCACGCCGCGGCCTCCCCCGGCCCGACCAGGAGTTCCCCCAGCGGGCGCGCCCGGCTCCCCCCGTCGAGCAGGATCGCGGTCCGACCGGGCGGTGGGGCGGGAAGGTCCTCACTTGGCTCGATGGCCGGGACACGGCGCCGGCCGGATTGTTTGCACGCCTCGATCGCGATGCGTCGCCAGCGTTCGAGCCGTCCCGGAGTGGGCGCCCGCCCTTCCGCCCTCTCTGCCGGAAACGGGTGGACGGTTCCGACACCGATCTCGGTGGCCTTCTGTATCACCCATTCCATGCGGTCCGGGCGACACAGCGCCTGGAACAACTCGATCTCGACAGGTGCCTCGACCTGTCGCTCGACCTCTTCTTGAAGGCGCAGAGTGACGCATCCGGGACCGCCGCCTACGACGACGCCGGAGCGCTCGCGACCGTTGCCGTCGAAGACCGAGAGGCCGTCGCCCTTTCGCAGACGGAGGACCCGGTGGACATGGTGCGATTCGGCCGAAGACAGCTCGATCGTAACATCCGGCTCGACGGGCAAGACGGGATGGTGCACGCGCCAGTCTCGTTCCATCAACACTCCCCCAGTTCGGCCACGATCGCCGCCCAGGGGCCATCCTGGACCGTCTCGATCGTCGTCAGACCGGCCTGGTCGAACGCGGACGTGACGTCACCGACGTCGCGGCCCAGGAAGCCCGAAGCGATCAGCAGCCCCCCGGGCAGCAGCAACCCGGCGAGACCACGGGCTTCGGCGAGAAAAAACGGCAACTCGATGTTGGCCACCACGCCGTTCCACTCCCGCTTGCCGGCCTCGTCGATGGAGCCCAGCGACGCGCAGACCGGGTCCGAGAGCCGGTTGGCCGCCAGGACCTCCCTTGCCACCGCCACCGCCTGGGGGTCGTCGTCGAACGCGCGGACCTCCGCTGCCCCACAGTGATGGGCCACGACCGACAGGATGCCCGTACCGCAACCGAGGTCCGCCCAGCGTTCGCCGGGATCGACCTTCCCTTCGAGCAGCGCGGCGCACATTCTCGTCGTCGGGTGCTCACCAGTACCAAAGGCTTGCCCCGGGACGAGCAGGATCGGGCACCTCCCGTCAGGGCCTGTCTCCGGGCGCTTCCCGCCTTCGGGATGAACACGAAACCGCGTACCGAGGTGGAACGGCCGCAGTGACGCCTGGAAGATCTCGACCCAGCGCCGGTCCTCGACCTGTTCGACACGAGGCTCGCCGGCCTCCCCGTCCGTCGCGTACGCCGTCAGCAGTCGGCGCAGCTCGTCGATCTTGGCTCCTGCCAGCTGCGTGCTCGGAAAGTAAAGGCGAACCTCGGAGCGGCCGGAGGAGACGGCGCGAGTCTCGCTACCCAGCCCTTCGTCCCCGAGCACGACCGAGAGGTCTTCCGCGTGGCAGTCGTCGACCTCGACGACGAGCACACCCCAGCGAGATCGCGCCTCCGCTCCCGGTGAGGTTCGCGACTTGCTGGCGCGGCGGCGGGCCATGGATCAGCTGAAGATGTTCTTGACGCGATCGAACAACCCGGGCTCGTCGTGCTCTTCGCCGTCGAGTTCGGCGAGCTGTTCGATCAGCTCCCGCTGCTCATTGCCGAGCCGTTTGGGCGTCCGAATCTGAACCGTGACGTAATGGTCGCCACGGCCACGACCGTCCAGGGACGGTACACCTTGCCCCCGGAGCCGGAATCTGGAGCCCGACTGTGTCCCCGCCGGAAGGTCCAGTTTCTCGGTGCCGTCGATCGTCTGAACCGAAAGCTCGGCCCCCAGGGCACACTGCGAGAAGGTCACGGCGGCGAGACTGAACAGGTCGAGGTCGCGTCGCTCGAACACGGAATGATCGCGAACGTGCAGCACGACGTAGAGGTCCCCGGAAGGGCCACCGCCGACGCCGCCCTCGCCCTCGCCGATCATCCGCAAACGGGTCCCGCTATCGACGCCGGGTGGGATTTTCACCGTCAGGGTCCGGTCGCTCTGAATGCGGCCCTGGCCCTCGCAGGTCTTGCAGGGCTTCGTGATCCGCCGACCGGTGCCTCCGCAGTGGCTGCAGGGCCTGGCGATGGTGAAGAACCCCTGCTGGAACGCGACCTGGCCACGCCCACCACACTGGCGGCAGGTTTCGACACCGCCTTGCTCGGCGCCGTTGCCCTGACAGTCCTCGCAGGCTTCCAGTCGAGCGACCTGGATCTTCGATTCCAGGCCGAAGACGGCCTCTTCGAACTCGATCTCCAGGTCGTATCTCAGGTCCCGGCCCGAGCCGGCCCCTCCGCGCCCGCGCCGACGCTGCCCACCGAAGATCCCGCCGAAGCCGAAAAAATCCCCGAGGATGTCGCTGAAGTCGGCGAACGTGTCCTGGTCGAAGCCCGGGAAGCCTCCGGCGCCGCCCAGCCCGCTCTTGCCGAACCGGTCGTAGAGACTCCGCTTTTCCGGGTCGGACAGGACGGCGTAGGCCTCGGCGGCTTCCTTGAATTGCTGCTCGGCCTGCGAGTCGCCGGGATTCTTGTCGGGGTGCAAGCGCACCGCCGCCTGGCGGTAGGCCTTCTTGATCGACGCCACATCGGCATCGCGATCGACGCCCAGTATCTCGTAGTAGTCTCTGTCGGCCACGCGCTACGCCTCGCCCGCGTCGCCCCCCGTTTTGGAGGCCGACGAGAATGTACCCGGATCGTAGAGGATCACTTCAGACAGGATTCTACCCATCTCGGCGATCTTCTCCAGTGCCTCGGTACATTCGGTGGCGCTGCCGCTGTCGAGAGCCTTCTTGGCGTCTTCGAGAATCTTGCGTACTTCACCCTGCTGATCCGGTGCGAGCATCGAACCGAACTCGTTGTAAGTCTTTTCGTTGCTTTCGACCAGACCTTCCAGTCGGGCGCGGGCCCGGATGAATTCGGCCCGCTTGCGATCCTCGTCCGAGTGTTTCTTGGCGTCGTCGATGATACTGGTGATCTCGTCCTCGGACAGGCCGCTGGACGGCGTGACGAGGATCTTCTGCTCGCGCTGGGTGGCCAGATCACGAGCCTGGACGCTGACGATCCCGTTCGAGTCGATGTCGAACGAAACCTCGATCTGCGTCGCCCCACGCGGGGCAGGCGGCAATCCGACCAGTTCGAACTGGCCCAACGACTTGTTGTGAGCCGAGATCTCGCGCTCGCCCTGCAGTACGTGGATCTGCACCTTGGTCTGGTTGTCCGCCACCGTGGTGAAGATCTTCGACTTGCGTGTCGGGATCGTGGCGTTGCGGTCGATGATCTTGGTGAACATCCCGCCGCGCGTCTCGATGCCGAGCGACAGCGGCGTGACGTCCAGCAGCACCAGGTCCTTGACGTCGCCCTTGAGCACGCCGGCCTGGATCGCGGCGCCAATCCCGACGACCTCGTCGGGATTGATGTCCCGACAGGGCTCGCGGCTGAAGATCGACTGGACCGTCTCGATCACCTTCGGCATTCGAGTCTGGCCACCGACCAGCAGCACCTCGTCGATGTCCTCGGGCACCAGGCCGGCCAGCTTCAGCGCTTCCTCGCACGGTCCCCGCGTCCGGTCCACGAGATCGCCGACCAGTTCCTCGAGTTGGACCCGGGTGAGCGTGGTGTGCAGGTGGCGCGCGCCGCCCTCGTCCGCACTGATGAACGGCAAGCTGATCTCGGCCGTCGTCTCGTGCGACAGCTCGCACTTGGCCTTCTCGGCAGCCTCCTTCAGGCGCTGTAACGCCATTCGGTCGCCGCGCAGGTCGATCCCCGATTCCTCGCGGAACATCGTCACCAGCCAATCGACGATCCGCTGATCGAAGTCCTCACCGCCGAGGAACGTATCCCCCGACGTGGACTTGACTTCGAACACTCCTTCGCCGAGCTGGAGGATCGAGATGTCGAAGGTCCCGCCTCCGAGGTCGTAGACCACGATCTTTCGCGGGTCGGTGCCCTCATCCATTCCGTAGGCCAGCGACGCGGCCGTCGGCTCGTTGATGATGCGCAGCACGTTCAACCCGGCGATCCGGCCGCCGTCCTTGGTCGCCTGTCGCTGGGCGTCGTCAAAGTATGCGGGGACCGTGATGACGGCCTCGTTGACCTCGGTGCCCAGATAGTCCTCGGCCGTCTCTTTCAGGTATCCCAACAGGAATCCCGCCATCTCGGGCGGCGAATAGTCCTTGTCGTGGACGCGAATCCACGCGTCCCCGTTTTTCGAAGCAACGATCTGGTACGGGACGATCTGCATCGCCTTGGCCACTTCGGGCGATTCGAACTTGCGACCGACCAGACGCTTGACCGCGTTAATCGTGTTGTGCGGGTTCGTCAACGCCTGCCGTTTGGCGATCTGGCCCACGAGTCGCTCGCCGCGGGCAGAGAAGGCCACGATCGATGGCGTCGTCCGCGCGCCTTCTCGGGTGGCGATCACGCGTGGCTTTCCGCCCTCGATGACTGCCATGCAGCAGTTGGTCGTGCCCAGATCGATTCCGATCGCTTTGCCCACTAACCGTCCTCGTCGACCCCAGCGCCTCCGGCGCTCGAGGATGGATCGACACTGACCGTGACCAGTGCGGGTCGCAGAAGGCGACCGTGGAGAAGATAACCCCGTTGAAGTTCCTCCACAACGGTGTTCGGGGGCAACCCCGGGGTGTCAGTCATGACCACCGCCTCGTGCACTTCGGGGTCAAACGGCTCACCGACGGTATCGACCGCCACCAGCCCTTCCTTGCGCAACTCGTCCAGCAACTGCCGGAAGATCAAGCCGATGCCATCCTGGAACGTAGAATCGGCGTCGGACTGACGGGCCGCGCTCAGGGCGCGCTCGAAGTTGTCCAGCACGGGCAGCAGCCTCGAGACCAGTTGCGCGGCGGCGAGCCGTTCGGTGGCCTCGCGTGTCCGATCGACCCTCTTCTTGAAGTTCTCGAAGTCCGCGCTCAGCCGGAGCAGCTGTTCGCGTTCGGAGACGACGGAAGGCGCGACGATGCCCGGCACGGTCTCCGGGGAGTCATCCGACCCGTCATCCAGATCGAGGACTATTTCGGCACCAGTCTCTTCATCCTCGACGGCGGCCGTGGCGACGGGCTTGTCTCTGATCGGCCGTGCCGCCGGAGAATCCTCGTCGAGGCCGACTATCTCGACGATCTCGATCTCGTCATCCGACAGATCCAGTTCCATGGGGCTCGATTCAGGCTTGAATTCAGACATTTTCCTCGACACACACCAATCTTTTTAGGGAATTCCGTCCCCGGTCAAACTCTCCTCCCCCGCCGTGACGCGGGCCACCGCACCCATACAATGTGATCCCCACGCCGCGGCAGGTCAATTCCCAGGGGAAGAAAGTAGCCGACTCAGCACCTCCGACAGGTGATCCACCAGGGCCATCGCCTTCCCGTAGGGCATACGAATCGGGCCGACGATGCCGACGGTACCCATCACTCGCTCGTCGGCTCGATAGGTCGAGGCGACGAGGGAACAGCGATTCAGGTCGGTCAAAGCGTTTTCCTCGCCGATCACCACCCGGACTCCAGGGTCTTCGAGCAGACGACTGAGCAGATCGATCAGCGTCCGCTTGTCCTCGAGCGTACGAAACAGGGCCCTCGCCAGGTCCAGGTCCGAAAACTCCGGCAGATTCAACAGGTTCGATGCTCCCTCGACGAAGACCTCCGCGTCCGATTCGTCGAAATCCACGGCTTGCCGACCCAGTTCCAGGCTGCGAGCCATCATCCGGTCGTAGGTCGCGCGCTCTTCTTGCAGGCGCTGGGCCAACAGGTCGCGCATCCCCGGCAGGGTGCTACCGCCGAATTCGTCGGTCAGGTAGCGCCCGATTCGCTCCAACTCGGCGGGCTCGGGCGGATCGGGAACCTTGAGAATCCGGTTGTGGACCACGCCCGAGCGCGCGACGAGTATCGCCATCACACGGCCACGATCGAGTCGGACGAACTCGAGGTGGTCGACGATCAGCCTCTCGAGGTCCGGTGCGAGCACCAGGCCGACCTGGTTGGAGAAGAGTGAGAGTTGACGCGATGCCTCGCCGAGCAGCCCCTCGACCTCCCCGCCGCTGCCCGCGAGGGCACGCTCGATGGCCTGGGCCTGTGCAGCGGCCACGCGCGGTTTCCGGATCATCTGATCGACATAGACGCGAAACGCCTGCTCGGTCGGAACACGGCCGGCCGACGTGTGCGGCTGACTGAGCAGGCCAAGTTCTTCGAGTTCCGACATGACGTGGCGGATCGAGGCAGCTGACAACTCCATCTTGGCCGTTCGCGCGATGGTGGCCGACCCGATCGCGTCTCCGGTCTGGATGTGCTGTCTCACGATCTCGCGCAGAACCTTGGCGTGCCGGGGGTCCAGCTCGCTCTCGGCTCCGGGTGTGGTGCGATTCGTCGTCATCACTCCGTCGACTCGTTGGCTTCGGCCTCGCGTTGCGAGATCAGCGCAGCCCGGATGAACCCGTCGAGGTCACCGTCGAGCACGCGATCCGCGTTCCCCATCTCGTAGTTCGTGCGGTGGTCCTTGACCATCCGGTACGGTGCCAGAACGTACGAGCGAATCTGACTTCCCCACTCGATTTTTTTCTTTTCGCCGACTTCCTGCGCCATCTTCTCGTCGGCTTCGCGGCGCGCGAGATCGTACAGCTTGGCCTTCAGGATGTTCGTCGCGACTTCCTTGTTCCGATGCTGCGACCGCTCATTCTGGCACGTCACCACGATCCCGCTCGGCTCGTGCGTGATGCGCACCGCCGAATCGGTCTTGTTGACGTGCTGGCCACCGGCCCCGGAAGCGCGGTAGGTATCGATGCGAATGTCCTTATCGTCGATCTCGATGTCGATCTCGTCGTCGATTTCCGGAATCACGTCGATCGAGGCGAAGGAGGTGTGGCGCCGCCCCTGTGCGTCGAAGGGCGAGATGCGCACCAACCGGTGAACCCCGCGTTCGACCCGCAGGTAACCGTAGGCGTTCGGGCCCTTGATCTCCAGCGTGGCGCTCTTGATCCCGGCCTCCTCTCCATCCTGGTAGTCGAGCGTGTCGACCTTGAAACCCCGGGTCTCGGCCCAGCGACCGTACATTCGGAGAAGCATCTCCGCCCAGTCCTGCGACTCGGTCCCCCCGGCACCCGGATGGACTTCCAGGATGGCGTTGGCTCCATCGTGCTGCCCTGAGAGCAAGGTCTCCAGCTCCACCGTTTCGACACGAGTCGCGAGCACCTCGACCGCCGCCGTCAACTCGTCCTCGACCGATTCCCCTTCCCGGGTGAGCTCCAGCAGGGTTTCGGCATCCTCGAGCAGGCTACCGAGTTGCTCGGCAGCCTCGACTCCTTCCATCAGACGCGACCGTTGTCTCTGGATCCGAGTGGTCTCGTCGGGATCGCCCCAGACCTCGGGTTGGGTCAACCGCTGATCGATCTCGGCGAGGACGCTGCGCTTGCCTTCGACATCAAAGAAACCTCCGCAACGCTTCCACCTTGGTGGACAACGTCTCGACGCGTTCGGAGAGTCCTTGGATATCTGTCGTGGCCACTGCCTGGTCCTCCCTGACCGCCGGTTCCGCTTGGACCCGGCGCACAGCAAGATATCAGAAAAATGGGGACAATCGGGGGAAATGGGGACATTGCTGATTTCCCGGGCTGCCCGGGAAATCAGCAATGTCCCCATTTCCCCCGATTGTCCCCGCTCTTCAGTTGACGGTGGTGACCCAGGCTCCGCGGTAGCCCTTTTGCTCCAGCTCGGTGGCCATGTTCCGCGCCTGGTCCTCGGATTCGAAGCCACCGACGCGGACCTTGTAGAGCGTGTCGCTCTCGACGCGGTCGGAGAAGAGCCTGACCGAATAGCCTTCCTTGTGCAGCTTCTCGACCATGACCTCGGCAGCCTGGCGGTCACGCCCGGCCCAGACCTGCACGAAGTGGGAACCCGGGGAGGCCGCGGGAGCCGGAGCGGCGGGTGACTCCCCTTCGCCTGCCTGACCCAGGCTGCGACGCACTTCGCGTTCAGGCTCGAGATCGGCCGTTCCACCGTCGCCCTTGTCGAAGAAATCCGACGTTTCGTCCACGTCGGCCGGATCGTCGGTCTGGGCCACGTTGGCCAGCGGATCTTCGACCGAGCCGGCCGCGAAGGTCCCCGTCGGCCGCGCCTTCCGCTCTACCAGGCGCCCCACGTAGAACGCGCCGGCCAGCGCCACCACGAGGACGACCGCGACGACGACCAGCGTGGCGCCCTCCAGACGGAACTCTCGAATCTCTCCCGTCTCCTCTTGCTCATTCGTCATCGTCCTGCTCCTCGATCTCCGAAATTCCGATCGCGTTCTTCGTCGTCTTCTTGATCTTCTGCATCGCCCGGTCGGCGCATTGGATCAAAGTCGCCCGCGAGCGCGCGTGCAACGGGAACGAGGCGATCCCCAACGACGCCGACATCGCGACGCCCTTCCCGCCGTTGACGTCACGCACCAGGAACGGCTTGTTCGAGATCGCGTCGCGTACGCGCTCGGCGACCTCCAGCGCACCGTGCCATTCGGTCTCGGGAAGTACGATACAGAATTCGTCGCCCCCGAAGCGGAACAGTTTATCGAATTTTCGGATTTTCGAGCGGACGCGGACAGAGACCTCGTACAGCGTCTGGCTGCCCATGGCATGTCCGAAGCGAGTGTTGACCTCCTTGAGGTTGTCCATATCCAGGAAAATCAGCGAAACCGGGGACCTGTAACGGCTGGCCCGGGCCAGTTCCTCCGGCAGACTCTCCTCGAAGTGGCGACGGTTGAAGCACTGGGCCGTGTCGTCCTTGATCACCAGGTCGCGCATCGACAGCACGCGCAGAGCGTTGTCCACGGCCGGAATCGTCAGTTCCAGCAGCCGTTCGACCCGCTGACGCACCTCGATCGACAGATCGTCCTGCAGTAGCAGGACGGCCAGGCCGGCCCACCTGCCCCTGGAGCTGACGAGCGGCAGTGCCAGCGTCGAATGGGGTGGATCCCCGGGCCACTCGCCGATCACCGAAACAAACGGTCCAAACCCCTGATAGACGACCGGCCGTTCCTGGAGGGATCCTCCTCCGAGCCGGCCCGGATTGACCGGCGTGAAGGCCAGAAAACGGGGATCTTCCTCGGTCCCGGCGGTCGAAGCGATGGGTATCAGCGAGCGCCGGCCCTGCTCGGCGGCGAAGGCGACTCCGAACGACGCACCGCACCAGGCGGCGGTCTCCTCGAGCACCGCCTGGACGTGCTCGGTGATTTCGATGGCCTTGAAAGCCCGCAGAAGGGCCCCCACGAAGGCCTCGTCCAGCCCCCTGCCTTCGGCGGGTTCTGCCGTCTGGATAGCCTTTTTTTCGACTGAACTCACTCAGACGTTCCCCGAACCATCTACTTCATGAAGGAGCGAAGAAGCTCCACCGGAAGTGGAAAGATCAAGGTTGAATTTCGCTCTGAAGCGATCTCCGTCAAGGTCTGAAGGTAACGAAGCTGCATTGAGGAGGGATTTTTCGCTAATTCCTCGGCGGCCTGGGCCAGGGTGGTGGCCGCCTGGGCCTCGCCCCCGGCGTGGATGATCTTGGCCCGTTTCTCGCGTTCGGCCTCGGCCTGCTTGGCCATGGCGCGCTGCATTTCGGCCGGAAGATCAACGTGTTTGACCTCGACGGAGGAGACCTTGATGCCCCAGGGATCGGTCTGCTTGTCCAGGATCGTCTGCAATTCGTGATTGATCTTGTCTCTTTCCGAGAGTAATTCGTCCAGTTCGACCTGACCAAGGACCGATCGCAGTGTCGTCTGGGACAATTGGCTCGTCGCGTAGTGGTAATTCTCGACCTCGACCACGGCCTTGGTCGCGCTCATCACCCTGAAGTAGACGACCGCGTTGACTTTGATCGACACGTTGTCGCGCGTGATGATGTCCTGCGGCGGTACGTCGTGGACCACGGTTCGCATGGAGATGCGCACCATGCGGTCCACGATCGGGATCAACAGGAACAGCCCCGGCCCGTAGGGTTCATCCTGCAGACGCCCCAGCCTGAAGACCACCCCCCGCTCGTATTCCGGCAGGATGCGAATCGCGTTGATGAGGATCACGACCACGAAGACGCCCACGCCGATCAGTCCCAGAGTGAACGGATTCATCTAATCTCCTCTAATCCCGCTTCGGCTCTTCCGCCGGGAGCACCTCTGCCCCGGCCGGTGCGACGGTCAGCACCAACTCGTCGACCCCGATGATCTTGACCCGGGCCCCGTGCGAGATCGGCCCGCCCGCGGTGATCGCGTTCCAGATCTCGCCATGGACGAAGACCTTGCCGTCCGGAGAAAGGTCCTGCGTCACCGTAGCGATCTTGCCCACCAGACCTTCGCGTCCGGTCACGACCCTCGAGCGCTGTGCGCGGACCGCGAATCGCACGACGATCGCACACATCAACGTGATTACCAGGGCCAAAGGCAACACGAATTCCATCGGCACCCGCAGTTCGGGGATCGGTCCTTCGACGAGCATCCAGCCCCCGATGATCAGCGCGGCCGCCCCGCCGAGGGTCAGCATTCCGAACGAAGTGACCTTGATCTCCAGAACGAACATGACGAGCGCCAGCACGATCAGCAGCACCCCTATCGTCGAGATCGGCAGCACCTGCGCCGAGATCGCGAACAGCAGGAGGCACAGGGCCCCCGCGACCCCCGGGAAAACCACGCCAGGATGGGTGAATTCGATGTAAATGCCGAGCATTCCGGCGAACAGCAGGAAGGCGGCGACCGCGGGAATCGCAAGCAGTTCCATGAATTCGTGCTTCAGAGAGAATTCGGTCACGGCGTAGCTCGACCCCGCGGTGGTCAGCGTCGTCATCGAGCCGTCGAAACGCTTGATCTCCCGACCGTCGAGTTGGGTCAGCAGGTCCTCGCGATCGGCGGCGATCAAGTCCACCAAACCCTTTTCCATGGCGACCTGCTCTTCGTACGCCTTCGCCTCGAAGACGGCCTTCTCACAGGCCTCGACGTCTCGTCCTCGATGGTCCGCGATCGAGCGGATCAGCGCCGCGAGGTCCTCGTTCGACTTCTTGAGCAGGACATCGCCTTCCTTGTTGTCTCCGCTGGCGTAAACCGTGCTAGCTGCTCCGGTACGCGTGCCCGGCGCCATGGCGGCCAGGTCGGCCGAGATGAGCAAGAAGAACCCGGCCGATGCCGCCTTGGCGCCCGACGGCCCGACCCAGACCACGATCGGAATCTCGGCGGAGAGCATCCGTTTGACGATCGTCTCCATCGAGATGACCATCCCGCCCGGCGTGTCGAGCACGATCAGCACGAACTCGTCGCCCGCCTCTTCGGCGGCGTCGATCGCCTTGGTGATGCGCATCGCGCTGATCGGGGTGATCGGCCCCTCGAACTCGACGAGTCGAATGACCGGATCGTCAGCCTGCAGTGGAAGCAGAGCGCAGAACAG
>Ga0316198_10001703_pt1 | contig 13089 bp, 4 predicted proteins | sample OudBieAanoxic_MG_FD_204935 | JGI IMG/M metagenome (GOLD analysis project Ga0316198, IMG submission 204935) | Coastal sediment microbial communities from Oude Bieten Haven, Netherlands - site A anoxic | ecosystem: Environmental > Aquatic > Marine > Coastal > Sediment | place: Netherlands...
AGGCAAGTCTATTTTTCAATTTTGGAGGAAAGCATTACATATTGTCGCGAAGAAAAAGGCATGGAGGTGTTTGCATACTGTTTCATGCCTAGTCATGTTAATATGATCTTTCGATCTGATTATGAGGACCCTTCGGGATTGCTAATGGATTTTAAAGGGTTTGCCGCCAGAAAAATCATAAAAGCCATACAAGAAAACGTACAAGAAAGTAGAAAGGATTGGTTACTGAGGATGATGGAACGTGCAGGTTTTAAAAATAGCAATGTAAATAAAATACAGTTTTGGCAGCAGCACAATAAACCGATAGAAGTTTGGAGCAATAAGGTTTTAAATCAGAAGATTGATTATATACATAACAATCCTGTAGAACAAGGTTTCGTTACTGAACCCGTCGATTGGAAATACAGCAGTGCAAGAAACTATTCAGATGATGAAACAGTACTCAAAATAGATAATAAAGGGATGCACTTGGGTATGATGTAACTATGAAAAAGGATGCTAAGGAGAACAACTTCAGATCACGAGCGTGACGCTCGCGCCAGCTTGGGGGCCATTCAGTACCGGAGTTTGGATAGAGAAGGGTGGTTGGGGTAGACAAGGTACAGGAAAGAGCTTGTTGGTACGAGAGGGGATAGGAGATAGGTAGCGATTAATAATAGTCATTGTTGGCCTTTCGTTATTTTTTAATAATGTCACTTTTCTACTCATTCATATAATAGTTTAATGACTCCTTTGTTTAAAGACTTTTGCAATCTCCATCAAGATAGAATTCAAATGCTAATGTTAATTTTTCATTAGATGCTTCTAGACCTTTAAAGCATTCTAAAGCCCAAGATGTTTTATGTCTCAATTCGTACAAGATTTGGTCAAATTCCAAAGTATTATAGTGGGCAATTGCCTTCACTGAAAGAGATCCTACTGGATTATTGACCGACGTTTCGTTTGCCTCTGCACGAACAAGTTATCTCTGCTTGTTAGATAAATTATATCAAAACCTTACAGCTCCAGGTAAGCCTTTAGCATTATGAAACGGCCGATCTTGGGCATTTTCGGCATAACCCGGTATTCATTATCCAAGAGGTTTTGTCCGGTCATAATTAGTCGAAACCCATTTCCAAAATTGTAACCCAATGAACCATCTATAACAGTATAGGCATCCAGTTCCCCGGAATAGATCGTTCCGCTCTCTACTTGCATGGCGTCCTGCCAGCGAAAGGATAATCCATAGATCCATCCTCTGTTCGCAGGAATATTATCTATCCCTATACGAATCCGATTTTCCGGGATATTCAATGCATATACCTGCCCTGATCCAGGTAGGCCGAGCTCTTCATCGTTAAAGTAATTTTGACTGAGCCAGGAATAATTAGCAAATGCAGATAGACTGTTATTAAAATAATACTGAAGGTATAGATCTGCCCCAAAATATTCGACTTCTCCCGTATTGCTGGGGGTAACAATGAAAGTTGGCAAAGCTCCATCAAATTGAACCTCCGGAGGAACCAAGCCCAGTGGGTTTTCTGCCAAACCATTCGCAATTTCCCCAATAATTCCTCCCAGTGTCTGCTGGTCCAATCCGAATGCCGCCAGTTCCTCATCCGTAGTAACCTCGTTTACTGTAGATACCAAGTCATCAGACAAGGTGGGATACACTACAAGGGGTGTAGCCGGAGCGGAAAGGATCAGGTCACTTTTCCGATTATAATAAACATCCAATCCTAATGAGAATTTACTTTCAAATATTCCTTTATAGCCCAATTCGAACGCATTCGTTTTTGTGGAGCGGATTTGGTCTCGTTCCGGGAGAACAGTAATAGGATTCCCATTGAGCGTCAATAATCCTTCTGACACACCATTGATCTCGGGTAACTTGCTATCTAGATAACTAATAAACTCTGCCGGGAAAGATTCTCCCAGCAAAGCTGTTGTTATGCTATACGGTATCGCAAGTGGAATATCCGTTCCACTGTATGAGCCTACTCCTGGGATAAAACTTTCAGTAATAAGGGGATCACTGAACTTTATTGGCTGAATCCCTCCCATGAATTGAATATTAAATGCCGGAGTAACCCCGAATGGTATGTCCGCGAATACAAACAATGCCGAGGGTGCTGATACTGCTCTATTATACGTAAGTCTTATACTATGAGAGGGAGCTAATTTGTAAATCAATCCGGCTCGGGGAGAAATTGTCGTTTCATCAATAGCGGAAAACCTGTCAACACGTGCTGCAACAAGGAAATTTAAATCCTCATTAAAATGATAGCTCGATTGGAGATATCCGGAGAAAACATCAAAATTGTCATTTTCCTCAAATCGCCCATTTACAGTTCCTTTGGTATCTGATCGTAAAAACTGAAGCTCGGTACCCAGGTTTAATTCCCACTTATCCTCAATCAGGGGCCAGTCGTATTGAAATTGAGCCTGGTAAGATTGGTTGCTGGAAATACTAGTCAACCCGGTTCGATACAGTAGACTTTCTTCACTCGTATCATCCATACCATTGAGATATATCTGGGCAAATATTCTTTTTGAGTTCAAGCGTATCTGAGCAAAATAATTGCCAAAATCCTGCAGGGCTTCACCAAGATCAGCACGGACAACTCCCCGGCGATAATTATATCCCCCATTTATATATAATGTTGTGTTTGGATCAGGGCGGTATTCCAGTTCTCCGGAAATACTGTAGCTGGTGATTTTGTCTTCCAATGGATTACTACCTTTCAGAATCTCTCCGGTTAATCCGCTTCTAACAACAGGCTGAAAGGCAGCAAGTGACTCGGCATCTGTCGGGTCATTCGGATCAAGTACAAAATCATCTGCACTATCATACCTTGCTAATAATTTAAAAGCCCATTTATCATTGATCTTCTGAGCATGCCTTGCAGCTAGTGATATATTTGATTGGGTGCCAGTTCCTATACTGAAAGATGTACCAACATAGTCAGAGGCACTCTTACTAATAAAATGAACCACTCCCGCTTCAACACCGGGGCCGTATAAAGCCGAACCAGGCCCCCGAACAATCTCAATTCGTTCAAGGTCCAGATCACTCAATGAAGTCCTGCCTAATGCAATGAACCCCTGGCCGGGTACTACGAGGTTCCTGAAGTCTTTCATAAAGTACGTCTCTGTATTAAATGCTGCATTGCGCCCACGTAAAGTGATCTGATAGTGATCAATACCTTGTTGTGTTACATCAACACCGGGTAAATTACGGATGGCCAGAGCAGGGTTAACCAGTGCTTGCGAAGAAATCCGCCTGGCTTCCATGACAGAAATGGAAGCTGGGGCCTCCGTTGTTTTTTCAATTTTACGCGAAGCCGTAATGACCACTTTATCTAATATGGTGGCTTCTTGTTCCATTATGATAATTAATGAATCTGGCCGATTAACATCGATTTCCTGCGTAACAAATCCCAAAAAAGAAATGGAAATACGGACCGGATAGGCCATGTCAGTCTCCAACGAGAATCTACCATCAATATCCGAGACTGTACCTTTATCCGTACCAATTATTAGAATAGATGCACCGCTGAGAGGCACATTCTCATTGTTGGTAATTTTTCCGGTAATGATGGTTTGTGATGAAAGTGAGAAGCTTGCAGAAATAAATATTAGTAGTGCACATATGGAAATGTCTTTCATACTTCTCATAGGGTAATTCTATATAGTTAAAGATAAGAAAAGAATCATGCTGTTGTATGATTAAATAAAATACTCTAAGATCAGTGCTGGGAATCGCAAATCAGTTATTTATCTCCTTTTTTTAGGTTATAAGTTTCGTAAACCTCTCCATGTTTTGCTTCTATTTTTCCTTTTGGGATACACTCAATATCATGCTTAATCAACTTATAAGTACGCTCAGATACAGCGATCTCCCCTACTTCGCTTACCATTTCCAACCTTGAGGCAATATTGACTGTTGCTCCCCAGATATCATAAGCAAATTTTTTGGACCCGACTACACCCGCTACTACCGGGCCGCTGTCGATGCCGATTCTTGCCTCAAAGAATGGTAGCCCTTGTGCTTGATTTTCAATTTTATATTTTTCGATAAACTCCTGCATGTCGAGTGCCGCTTTACAGATAAGCAAGGCATGATCTTTTCGTTCAATGGGTAATCCACAGGCACACATATAGGCATCTCCTATAGTTTTGATTTTCTCAATATGATATTTGTCAATTATATCATCGAATGCATGGAAATAGTGATCTAGCTGAGCAATCAATTGTTTGTACTCCAAAGTCTTACTTACTCCACTGAAATTTTTAAAGTCCAGGAACAAAACACTTACTTCATTGTAAAACCTCGGTTCAGCCCTTCCTGTCTTTTTTAGCTCTACGGCAGTGGATTTGGGAAGAATATTTAATAACAATTTCTCAGAATTATCTCTTTCTTTCTTTATTTCCAGTGTACGCTTCCGCACTTTTTCTTCCATACTTTCAAAAAGCATTGCATTTTCCAGAGAAACTGCAATCTGACCTGTTAATAGCTTCAGCAGCTCTATCCGATCACTGGTAAAGGCATTGCGGGTACGGTTATTTTCCAGGTAAAGAATTCCTGCCAGATTCCCCTTATTCATTATCGGGAGTGCAAAAATAGATTTTACATCAGATCGTAAAAGGTAGGCGTCATCCCCAAATCTACTATCATTTACTGCATCCGATATGATAACTGATTGTTTAGTTTTATAAACATAATTGAGCACCTTATGAGCAATATCTGCAAAAGAGTGATAATCATCATTCTCGATAACTTCTCTGTGGCCATCAACATCTGCATATGCTTTTACTCTAAGTATATTATCGGTTTTGAGTATTAGGTATCCACGTTCAGCAGCAGCATTCTCGACTGCTATTTCCACTAATTTAGTAGAGAGCCTGGTGGGGTCTGTTTCGGCCGCCAACAACTCTGAGGATTTTAAAATTGTCTTAAGGTCTATGGAAGCAAGTGAGTTACCAAGGGATTCGCTTGAGTAGGTGCTCTTCTCTTTTTGTGCAAGAAATTTTTGTCTGATCCACGGATTCTTTTTTTCCATGTTGATCAACAAAGTAGTAGCACCGTATTTTTTATAACATCCGTATTTGAACTCAATACAATGATTAGCCATGGACTGCACTCCTGTTCTATTGTAAGCTCTGGCGCACAAATCCCAAGCGATGGCTTCTTCCAATATAAAATTGCTTGACCGCGAAAATTCAAGTCCTTTCAATGCATGTTTATGAGCTGAATCATTCTTGTTTTTGCGAAGAGCATCGGCAGCCATGAGCAGATTATATTTATTCATAAAGTTCACAGGTGCCTTGGCTGAAGCTTTCTTGAATTTTTTGAGATAACTATTTATCAGTTTATTTAACGGCTTCTTATCTCTCATTTCCGAAGTCAGGTCATACATCAATAAACTCATCCCAATAAAAAAATCGGTATAAATAGAAATATAAGTGCCGTAACTTGTATGCTCCAGCTCGAGCATATCTTTGACATATGCATAAGCATTTTCATATTCTTCCAAAAGAAAATGTAAGCGAATCTTGGTTGAATAATAGGTGTAAAATAATAGCTCGGGATCATCTTTACCCGGAATATTTAATCCTATATCTTCTTTGTTCTCAGAGATTACTTTTTCAGCGTATTCAGTATCTGCTAAAGCTTTAAAATACTCATTGTTTATTCTAACTGAATTGACATTAGTATAGTCTTTAGACAATCCAACGAGTTTTTCCAGTTGCCTCGTTTTATGCATTGACTCTCTGATATCATCATGGCATGATACATAATATCCACTTAGAACATTGCAGCAATGACTGACAAAAGCAAAATCGCCTGATGCAAGGCTGAGGTTCAAAGCATCATCCACTCCGCTAATGGCATTCCTGGCATGATCTTCCCACCAGTTAATCAGTACATGTAATCCAAATAATGTCTTATTGAGATTTCTCTGAGTCTTGAACTTTTTGAAAATATCTACCGATAATTTTCCAAACGCAATACCCGATTCTGTATCATTAGATGATATTATCAAAATGGCTCCATAGGCATTCAATGTAAGACCAGCCATAGGGCATAATCCCATCTTGGTATGCATACGGGTTGTCTGGATATTCATCAATACCCACAGGGATTGATTAGTAAAATAGGCAGCGTTATTTACTAGTTGTATGATCTCAAAGATCTCCAACATATAAGGATCTTCTATAACAGGAAGGTTAAATAACTCCTGTATCTTTTTCTTGTTATAAGTCCGTGATGTTTTTAAAGCTGAAATAATAATATCCAGTTTAGTGGGCTTCTTCTTGAATCCCATATTTATGCTGTCCAGAAATTCCAGCCCTGCATCACATGCTTCTGATACCTTACCGGAAGCAATTAATCCATTTACCTTTATGCGGTTAAATCTTGCTTCCTCGTACGGTGACAAGTTTACAGTAAGAATATTTTCTTCAAATTCTGTATCGCTCTTTAACATAAATCCCAGCTCATATTGTTGTAATAAAAGCTGGATATAAACAGGATCATGCTCTTTCTTTGATTTTTCTCCTAATACTGATATTCCTGTCTGCGTATATTTTAATGAATTTTCGAAATCTGCAATCACTTTAGCTTTCTCACCAGCCGTATAATTATATCTGGCAAGATCTTTTGGGCCTACATTAGAATTTAAATGACTCTTCCCTTTATTCAATTGCTCAACAATAGAAAATATATTTTGCAACCTTTCACCCTCATCGTATTTTTGGATGAGGCATTCACCTATTAGGAAATGAATTTTTTCTTTTTTGTCATTAGGAAGTAAATCATATATGCCTTGTTGAATCCTGTCATGGGTAAACCTATACTCTGATTTGCGTATCTCTTTATTCTTTTTGACAATATTCAAGCTGGACACACTTGAAACCAAACCATCTGAAATGGACCGATCCAGCAATCCCTTTATTTCTTCCGTTTTAAGTCCTAATACTTCAGATAGCACTTCCAGATCAAAAGTTCCTCCGATGCAGGAGGCAGCCTGCAATATCTGCTGTTCAAATTCCCCCTGCTGCCCTATTTTGGCCACCATCAGCTCAACAATATCATCCGGAATATTGGTGCTCAGTAAGTGATCTTCATCCCATTCCCACTTACCATTCTTATTATTAAGCTTAAAAATACCCTCATCATTAAGCGTATTCAGAAATTGAACATAGAAAAAAGCATTTCCATGTGTACGCGTATAAATAAACTCATTCAACTTTTCCACTTCGGGTCCGGAACTCAACAATGAATCGGATAGCAACCTTAATGTATCTTCTTGCTTGAGATTCTGAAGTTCTATATGAATGGTTTCTTCAAGGCTGCCAAGATGTTTTACAACAATATTAAATGTATTATCTTCCACTTTTGCATTAGCCCGGTAAGCATTAATTATATATAGAAATGAAAGGTCCGGGTCTTCAGATAAATTTTGCAGTAGATCTATTGATGCATTATCTGCCCATTGCCAGTCATCTATAAATACTACGAGTGGATTTTCTTCAGTAGCAATAGTCTCAAAAAGGTTCTTAATGGCAAATCGCAATCGCCTTTGTGTTTCCGCATTTATCTCAACCTGGATATCATCAAGATCTTCAAAGAGCCAATGCATTTTGGGTACAATCTGGGCCAGATACGGAAGGCGATCGCCTATTTTCTTCTTTATTTTATTTTTCCATACCTGAATCTCCTCCTCATTCTCTGTAATGATCAACTCAACGAAATTATTGAATGCTTCCACCCACCCACTGTATGGGAGGTTTCTATTAACCTGATCGAATTTCCCCTGAATGAATATGCATTTATGCCTTGATAACTCTTTGTGCAATGACGCTACCAGGTTGGATTTTCCAGTACCGCTGTTCCCACTCAGTAAAACGAACTTCTTGTTACCTGCAGCTACATTTCCATAAGCAGCTGACATCGTACGCAATTCTGCTTCCCTTCCATACAGTTTTTGGGAAATTCTAAATTCATATTTGATGTCCATTTTCCCCAAGGGAAAGGGCTCCAATTCTTCGCCTATTACAATTGCCTTTCGGCATATTTTAAGGTCATAAATCAAGCCTCTACAGGACTGATAACGGTCTTCAGAATCTTTAGAAAGAAGCTTCAGTAATATCTTCTCTACCTGGTTATCAATCTCCGGATTGATATGTGTCGGGTTGGTAGGAGCTTTGGCAATGTGATTGTGAATGATCTCCAGTAAATCCAGCGACTTAAATAATTTCTGACCGGTGGCCAGTTCATATAGCACCACACCTAATGAATAAAGGTCGGAAGTAAAATCTACAGATTTATAGATGCGGCCGGTCTGCTCCGGTGAAATATAATGAAGGTCACATTCCACATCCTGGGGATTTCCATGGTAGTTCTTTTTGTCCTTCAATAAACTCGAACTGGAAAAATCAATAATCGCTACCCGTTCTTCAGCTGGATCATAAATGATATTAGAAGGGTTGAGGTCAAGATGCAGTATCTGACTACTTTGTACTTTATCCAATGCTTCCACAATCAAAATGGAAAGTTCAATGAATTCCAGCAGATCGAAATTCCAGTCGTTGATGAAATCGGCCAGGGTGATGCCTTCATTGAAAGGTTTGGCCAGCATCGGGCTGCCCTTCTCTTCAAACGCATATACCGGTTGCTCACTAATTAACTCATAAATGAGCTTTTCGCGATTGAGTCGCTCTCTGGCAGCCTCGAAATTATTAACATTTTTATAGGTCTTAATAGCATACACCGATCCATCGAGTACCGCCTTCTGAATATGCGTTTGGGCATTTTCAAAAATTGTTTTTAAACCGTTGAATGCATTTAATTCCATCTATCCAGAATTATTGCTTTTTAAATTGGGATAAACATAGGTATCAAAAAATTTCTGATACTTTTTATTTTCCAGGGGGTCCATAAAACTATTCTGAATCGAATCATTATAATCCTTGATTGGGTCTACAAGATAACCACTCTTGAGCGTATCCACAACCTCCAGCCATGTGATGTGCAGGCAGGTACACGGATTAAAATCGTCTGCGGCCAGCGTACATACGGGGCCTTGTGATACGTTCCATGCCTCGAAGATCAATACTTGGCTCTGGTACGTATACGCGCCATTTTTCTGGACCAATGCCTTCCCGACAATCCATAAATAACCATCTTTGCCGGAAGGCCTGTTGGGAGTAGGAGTGGGCAATGGAATGAACTGTATGGATATGGGGAATACGCCCCACTCGAATTCAAAATGTTCCTCGGTGGTCATCCCCTCTGTTTCAATACTGATCAGGCTCTGTGGAATCCCGCATTCGGTATAGGCGAGCACCTCTTTCAGGGGCATGACCCTGTTCTGATTCTGGTCTTCGTAGAGGTCATGGACGAATTGTGTTAAAAGACCTGGCTGGGTACCAAAACTTACAAAGAACAAGTTGTCAATTTTACTTTGCGTCTTTGTTGGAGAGATCAAATCCCTGCAGCCGTATAATCCTATTCCCCAGGTATTGGGCCCTACATTTTTTAAGGGTTCTCCTTTAAGCTCAGAGACGGGAGGGAGGTTTCCTTTGGCGCGCAATACTGCACTAGCCCCTCGTGCGAAGCTTTTGGTACGTGTATCCACTACATATTTTCCTACGCTGCTCAGGGACATCTGACCGACCGAATAATTACCGATGTCGCTGTCATCGTACGGCTGCCCGGTGAAATAATTGACGTCGTACTCTCTGACCCACTCTGCCAGGCAGGTAGAATTATTATGGGCCGTGTAAAAATAGATCTGGCCATTGGGCTCATCGTATTCTGCTGTAAAATGGACGCATTCCATGGGGATGCCTCCATCGGGTTCATTAGACAGTCCTTCAACAGGCTGGCCTTTAACAGCGTAAGCTGTGGCATTTTCTTTTCCCTCCACCAGATCACTTTTCTTTACGATCCATACCTGCGTACTGGGAAGGATTGTTTTGGCAGAAAGATCGCGGATCATTTCATCGATGATGGGATCATGAGGAAATGGGTTGTTTATCAATAAATCGAACGCAAATTTAAAGGATGAATCCATCAGGACAACATGATTCTTGGTTATACTGGTCTGGTGCATACACTGGTAGATACGCAAGGGTTTCCCACTTTCATCCATCAATTGCCATCGCTTTAAGTCTCCATCTCCATCAAATCGGATGATGTGAACGGAGTCCTCTGTTTCAGTAATTTTTTGAATCCAGCCGAAGAGAAATTGTAAGATCTTTTGCCACCATTTTTTCTTTTTTTTCTTTTTCTCGGGCTTTATTGCCCTTTTTTCTTCCATCAATTTATTAATGCGTTCAATGGTCTTTTCCCTGGGGTTGGGTTCCTTATTATCTTTGTCTGCTTTGTATTTATCTTTGTCTGCTTTGTAATAACTGGCTATTTCGGAAATATCCTCGAACAGGTGGGCCTTGTCCCTACGCAATAATTCATAAAGAAAGGTACGGGACAGTTCCGTTTCTGCAGACTTTGTGAAGTTAACGCTGTACAGGACCTTTTCTACTGGGTCCCAGGTTGGGTGCGCCGTATTCTCGAACATAGGCAGGGGTGCCTGCATAAATCGTGGAAAGCTGGAGTCCCATTCCTTATTGTAGCCGATGGGTGTGATCATTTCCAGCGAAAGGGGGTCTAGTTTTAATGGCCTTCCTGTATCGTATGTAGCCAGAATAGAGATCCCTGAATCATTCTTAAAATTGACTGGGATGACGGCTGTATTTGCATAGTTTACCGGGCCTAGGAACATAGACATCCGCGAGATCCCCATATTCTTGAATTCCCAGTTCTTAAAATCCTTGTCCTCCCTTGCCGGGCCACCTTCCCGCAGTGCATCATCTGCATAATAAGAAGCGGATTTGGTGATACGGCTTGATACAGATACCTGGCCTTGTGAAGAAAGGTCGAATAAGAAGACCATTCCGTTGCCGTTCAGCACGGGAGATCCATATTCCCCGTTGCGCTTACCATCGATGGTTTTGGGGAAGGGATAACCGCCAGAATTGACCGTTCCGCACTGTGACATAAGATATACATAACCATGCAAATCGGAAGGCATAGAGCCTTGAATTACATTGAGTTTTACGTCAGTAATTTCGTTCCGGTTCCCCTGGAAGAGGAATGGCATGCGACCATTTTTAGCTGTGAGAGACTGATCCATCGTTTTTAATTTAAAGGTTGTTGATTAATGTAAATGACAACATGCATGACCGGTATTCATTGATACATGAAAATAGTCATTGTGAGTTCTTGCCTTCTTAAATGAAAAATTATAAATTTTCAATATTTCATTTTTTAAATTTTTATTTCTTATAAGTTCAGGTCTTTTTGTAATCAAATCTTGTAATGTACTAATATACCTCTTTATCTAGCAAATTTTGTGGATATGTGCTCCTTTTTGCATTATTTACCCCCTTGTGAATAGCAAAAACATATCCGTTTGAAGTACCTAGAATCAGTTTGGTTCATGCTATTTCTAAAATTGGGTTTAAGTCTTAAAATGGCTTAAACCGTGTTTAGGTCCTATCAGTCAATAATATAAAGGATTTATGATCATCTGCTCGCAATGATCTACAAATTATTCAACGCTTCCCCCATAAAGAAAAACCTGATTATTTATACCCAAGGGTATCAAATGGAAGATTGCACCTTAAATGTTTCGGGTTTTTATTGGAATATTAAATTTTATAATACACCTGAATCTTATCTTTATGACACGTTTTTCTTTTTAATATTAATAGTATTGGTTTAATACAGATCGTCTGTTAGAAGGGATTAGACAGGCTTACAACGAGGTTAAATTCCTAAAAGTTTTTTAACTAGCCTTTACAAAATTCTTAGAATAATGTTCCATTTAATTCTATTGTTTAGTCCTTGGCAGATTGCTACACCTGTATTAATCTTTGTGTTCGAATATTTTATCGGGTGTTTTATCCAGAGTTTCAAAAACTAGGACTAAAACATGACACTGGAAGAATTAAGCCTACACCTCGATAAAAGGTATTTTGCTTATTAATCAAATCTCCTTAGGAACATTACTATACTTATCCAGGCTATCTCCTAAACTAATGAATTAATCATAGAGATCTAAGAGCTGTCTAATAACGCTTAAATAGAAGACCAACACATTGTAGAGAGTAAAAGATGTTTTGGTTGTTGGTGATAAAACGAATCTATGAAATGGTTATAGAAGAAGATAAATAGATGCGAAGGCACCAGAACCTAAAGCTGAAAAACCCCATTCATGGAACCTTTTAGAGTTTGAAAAATTTATACTTACCGAAAAGGTGACTTTGAGGTATTAGACCACTCAGCACATTCCCGCTTTATTCCGTTGCTCTCCATTTCGGGCAAAGAGCTTCATTGTATAGGTCTTGGACACAACCCAAATGCGATACTTTGGGGTTACGTCCGCTTTAATTGAAATGGGAATATATTAAAAGCTGTAAGTAATTGAAAATCAATAGTATAAAAAAGTTAGCAATTATTAAAATTGCTAACTTATTGATAATCAAGTATTTAAAAAGTGACCTGGCTGGGGTTGGCTCGCTTTACTCCCCTGACCCAACGCTCCCAAGGTCTAAGAGCAAAACCCAGCAACCTAGCGGTTGCTAGTTTTAATTTTTTAAATAATATCAAGCATACTTGAATTATTTTCAAAATAAAAACCCACCTATTTTAGGTGGGTTTTGCTCTCTCTGGTGACCTGGCTGGGGTCGGAACCTATGGTTCTGAAGTCAGTCAGAATCGACTCTTTGCTAATTTTCACAATCGATGTTGACGATTTGTGAACTTGTTATGATGTAAATTATGTCAATGTAACTTTCGTTGTGTAAATATAAATATTTTGAAATCTTAATTTTGTTTATGGCAGATTAATATTTTTAAATCAAACCCTCTGTGTTTTAAAACTTTATTTCCCTACGCTTCTTGACGCTCGCGCTAACTGGGGCATTATAAATTGGTTGAAGCCAATGCATTTACCGATAATTTATCTATCTTCCGCAGGATATAAAACAAACAAATAAACAAAATTATGAAAAAAGTATTATTTTTTACATTCATTATTG
>Ga0316198_10001704_pt1 | contig 13087 bp, 12 predicted proteins | sample OudBieAanoxic_MG_FD_204935 | JGI IMG/M metagenome (GOLD analysis project Ga0316198, IMG submission 204935) | Coastal sediment microbial communities from Oude Bieten Haven, Netherlands - site A anoxic | ecosystem: Environmental > Aquatic > Marine > Coastal > Sediment | place: Netherlands...
GGTGTATCAGGAGGGGGCGGTGACTGGTGTTGATGTGCGACAGCCCAACGGATGATCCGCAACTGCCTCCCGGAACGCATCCGCCGCTATCCGCAACCCGGCGACCATGACAGAGTGCAACTCATCTTCTACGGCATGCCAGCGTTCCCCCCGTCACCCGAAGAGGAAGACCGGGTCATCTTCGCCGGGTGCGTGATGCCGTTCTACGACGATCCCGAACAGGAACCACCGAAGTGGCACTGCCCGACGTGCGAGGTGTCGTATACGGGTCGTGGCGTGATTGTGCCGGACCAGGACGAGTGGTAGCCGGGACGCCCGCTCAGAATGTGACCTCGACTGCCGGGTCGAGCCGCACCCAGATCACTGCACCCTGAGGGTGCCGGTACGGGACCGGGGTCTGGAACCGTATCGCACCGGTCATCTCCCAGGCATACAACCCCTTGGGGCCGCTGTACGTTGCGGTGTCACTTTCGGGTACCTGGTGGAGCTGCCGGTACTCGGCAATCTCCTCCGGGGTGAACGGGCCGTGAACATCAACCAGCTCAACCTTCCCGACGATCGCCCCGGTGCCTTTCGCTGCGATACCGATGGGGCCACGCACCTTCGTTGATGTGGTGCGTAGCTCCCACGTCTTGTCGCCGTCGACGAGTAGCGACGCCCAGGGTTCTGCGACGATGAGGAGACGGTCGAGGGAGGCAGTGGGTGGCATGGGATGTATCTCAGCAGAAATCTCCGTGATCGGCTGGCCACACCGGGCTGCATGCGGGTTCGGCGACTGCGAAACAGAGGGGGAAGTCGCTGGGTGACGGTGGTGAGGGGGTTTGGGCGTTTACTGCTAATAGGAACCCCAACAACTGCTACTTAGTAACAAGCGCCGAAATCGGCCACTGTGGACTTTCTGCTCTGGTTCCTCCTGTTGGCTGCCGCAACAGTAAGGGCGAGGTTCGTATCGAAGGGGCTACGCGTCCCGCTCCGTTCGTCTTGGGACGCAAGGGAGTAGAAAGGGCGGTGCCTGATGGCACTTCCGACGAGAACGAGAACGCGTCGGCGTTCCACGATTGTGTTGCTTCTGTCCGTCTCGCTGTTGGTGATGGCATTTGCCCCGGCTGTGACAGCTCGGCCCAGCAATCCATTTGTCGGTTCGTGGGTGACCGATGCCGACGGGACAACTGCTCGGATGCAGTTCGGAGGGGGCGGCCACTTTCATCTCAGAGCTGCTCCGACCTCGGTTTGTGGAGAGTCTGTTCCTCTCACCATGTTGGGCACGTTTGAACCGGACGACTGGAACCCGGCAGGTCTTGATGCACCGACCGTGAAGGTGACCGTTGACGGCTACTGCCACTACGGCCCCGACGGTGGTCGCCAATGGTTGGACCATTTCGAGTATTGGATTTGGTATCTGGAGGACAGCGATACGTTGATGTCCACCGTCTGCTGGTACCGACCAGGGTCCGATCCGTCCGCCTGCGACAGCGTCGCCTAGGAGGGATATACCCCGCCCATGTCCGGCTGGGTGGGATGATGTGGCTGGTGTTGCACGCCCCGGTGGACTCCGCACCTAGGTCTCACAGCCGACGCCGTCCTTGTCCCCGTCGAAACGGTGCGGGTCGGGTTGGAGCACCTTGAATCGCCGGTACGGGATGTCACCACAGTCCAGGTCGGGGGGTGGAGGTGGGATGCACACCGTGGGATAGGACGGGTCGCACGGTGGCGGCTACGAGCCGGTGCAGGTGCCCCAGAGACCGAGACTGGCGGCTCGTGCTTCGCTCTCGGCGGCGGCGAACACAGCGGCGTGGGCGGTGTCTGGGGGGTATTCGACGGCCACGGCGTAGCCCTCGTCGATCATCGTCTTGTTGATGTGTTGCCCTCCTGTGTAGATGTACCGCAACAGTCGTCCGTACCGGTCGACCTCGGACACGACTTTGACGAGCCAGCCGGTCTGACCGGACACGAGCGAGGCGAGCCGGTTCTTCGCCTCGTTGTAGTAACAGTCACCGACCTCGGGGGCGTCAATGCCGATGAGGCGAACCCGGAACGTCATCTGCACCCAATCGACTCCATCGAAGTACGCCCTGAGCACGTCGAGAGTGTCGCCGTCGACGATGTTGGTGATGAGCGCAGTGACCCCGGTCGCCTGTGGCGGGTCGTCGCCGCCGACCAGGGGTCCGAAGTATCCGGCGACGGGCAGCATGTTGAAGTACCCGTACTCGAACTGGGTGTCGGCGTTGCCCTGCGTGTTTGAGAAGCGGAGATACACGGTGCCGTTGGAGCGGCGGAAGATGCCGACCGTGTCCGGCCCCGGTGTCGAGTCCTGGACCCAGCGTCCGGCGACTATCTTGTCTCCCGGGTCGCCGTAGATGAACGAATAGTCGGCGAAGCCCTGGGTGTGGGTGTTGCGGTAGTAGACGAGGCCGGTCGATTCACGGTGCAGCCCGACCGTGTCCTGCCCGTTGTTGTTGAAGCCGCCGACGAACGGCTTGTCACCCGGGTTCCCGAAGTAGTAGTCGTAGTCGGCAGCACCCAACCCGCCGTCGTTCGCCCCGAGCTGGTTGATGATGAACACTCGGCCCTGTGACGGGCGGTAGATCGAGACCGTGTCGCACCCGTCTCCGTTGAAGTCCCCAGCCAAGGGGATATCACCCGCATTCCCGAAAAAGAACCGGATATCAGCGACACCTTGGGTGTTGGAGTTACGGAGATAGACGTAGCCATCCGACTGGCGATACAACCCCGGCGTGTCGATCGTGTCACAGTCCTAGTCGCCGACCATCGCGTAGTCCCATGAGTCGCCGTAGTAGAACGACGTGGTGTCCCCAGTCGGACCCCGCAGATACCAGACCCCGGTCGTCTCATCCACCACCCCGACCGTGTCGGTTGGGGGTTCAGCCAGCGCCGGAGAACCGGCCACGATCGTTGCGAGCGCCGTCACTACCAGCAGCCAGATTCGTGTCTTCGTAGTCGTTCTCCTCTTCGAGACCCCCTGAGCTTCACCGGCATCGTCGCCATCGGCAAGGGTCGTCCGGCCCGAATGGCGAGCCGTCAACAGTCCTCGCATTCACCTGTCGGCTACGGAACCGGGCACCCGTCGTTCCAATACGGGTCGAAGCTGGCGAGCCACGCTGCGAATGTCGGGGTTGACGCTGTGAGGCATCCGGTCTGGCCGCTGAGGCCGAGGCGTGTGAGATCGGTGAGGTTCGTGAGGGTGGTTGGGACGGGGCCTGAAAGCCTATTCCAACCCAGGTAGAGCCCGGTCAGTTTGGTCAGGGTCCCGAGTTCGGCCGGAATCGGTCCCGATATGTTGTTCTGGGAGAGTCCCATGATTTCGAGGTTGGTGAGGTTCCCGAGTTCGGCAGGGATCGGTCCTGAAAGCTGATTCCCTGATATCCACAAGCCTTCCAGGTCGGTGAGTTTGCCGATCTCAGGTGGGATGGGTCCTTCGAGACCGTTCACATCCATGTCGAGGGATTTGAGGTGGGGCAGGTCACCGATCTCGGGAGGGATCGACCCTGTCAGGTAGTTTTCGAGCAGGCCCAGTTGCGTGACCGAACCCTCATCGCAGACGACGCCCAGCCAAGTACAGGGATCAGGGTCGGTGAGCCAGTTCCTGTTGCGTCCCCAGTGCGCGCCACCGGTCGAGTTGTAGACGGCGACGAGCGCCTCGCACTCCTTCGTTGGTATCGATGTCTGGTTGTCGCATTTGAAGAACAGTCCAGCGACGGGCAGCCAGTTGCTCTCACCGATCACCCATGCCTCGTCGGCATTGCCCTGCGTGTTGGTGTATCTGAGGTAGGTCGTCCGGTTGGACGGACGGAATAGGCCGGGCGTGTCAACGCCGTCGCCCGTCCAGTCCCCGGCGACGAACCGGTCGCCGGGGTCACCGAAGAAGAACTGATTGTCCGCAACGCCGGTCGTGTTCGTGTTGCGGAAGTACACCAGCCCCGTCGATTCCCGATGCAAGCCGATCGTGTCCTGCCCGTTGCCATTGAAATCCCCGACAAACGCCTTGTCACCGGGATTTCCGAAGAGGAATGAATACTCGGCCGCACCGAGGCCCCCGTCGCTGGAACCGAGCTGGTTGATGATGTAGAAACGCTGATTCGACGGCCGGTAGATCGACACGGTGTCGCAACCATCAGCATTGAAGTCCCCAGCGATGGGCACATCCCCAGGGTCCCCGAAGAAGAACGATATGTCAGCGATGCCCTGGGTATTGGAGTTGCGCAGGTAGACGTACCCGTCGGATTGGCGATACAACCCTGGCGTGTCAACCCCGTCACAGTCCCAGTCGCCCATGAACGGGTAGTCACCCGGATTCCCGTAGTAGAAAGACGGGGTGTAGGGGTCGTTGTTGTCCTGGAGGTCCGAGGCGTCGTCCTCCTGGAGGTACCAGCGGCCGGTCTCGGGGTCGACGAATCCAACTGTGTCCTCATTGCCGGATGCTGCTGCGGGAGCAGGCGCTGCGACGAGCACTGCGGCTCCGAGCAGGACGGTCAGCATTGCAGCCCAAATCCGGGTCATACACATCCTCCGTCTCCAACCCAATCGTAAACCCTCGACCGTTCGCCGGATAGAACCAGATATGACAATGACGCGGCGCGCAACGCCGAGCCGTACCGACATCGCCAGGTCGGTTGCCTCTTGCTTCGACGCCAGGAGCTGCCGATGCTGTAGGGGAGACGCCCGATAGCGGCTCGCCGTCGTAGGACTCATAGTGTTACTTGAGGTGAAGGGACGCAGCATGTCCCGAGTAGCAGCGACCATCGCATTCGCAACCGTCGTCTTGATGGGGTGCACGACGGATACGAGCGACACCACCGGCCCGGATACGACGCCGACGCCGTCTACGACCTCAACCGTCACAACTCAGGCACCGACCATCACAGCGACCACGACCACCACCACGATGCCGTCGACGACGACCACTGCGCCGTCAACCACGACAACGACAACAACCGTGCCCGAGCGGCACTCTGAGATCGTGCTGAGTGCCGATGGCCTGGGCGTCGTCTCCTTCGAGGAACCCATGGACGACGTGCTCACGATCCTCATTGACCTGTTCGGTCCCCCAACGTCTGACGAAGTCGTTGAGCCTGCGTTCAGCAACGGGGAAGAGGTTTCGTTTGGGTACTTCCGTGGGGTGCGGTGGTGGGGTCCGTCGGTGAGGCTGTACGTCGAGTTCGTCGATTGGAGTCTCAACTGGGACCCCCTCGCTACCCCCGTGTTCAGCTACTGGGCTGCGGGGCAGGGCGAGATACCTCTGCGCACTGTTGAAGGTGTCGGACCTGGAACGCCGTGGAGCGAAGCCGCAGAGGTCTACGGTGATCGAGTCGAGACGCAACAGGATGCCGAGGATTGTGGTGGCCGGTGGAACTTCGTCACCGACGGAGGCACCGGGAATCCCTTCTACACCACGCTGCACGGCATGCTGGATGGCGACCCCACCAATCCGTCTACCTCTGTCACCTGGATGGCCGTTGGCAGAGAAGCCTTCCCGCAGGGGTGCTAGGCCCCAGCGTCTAGCCAAACACCACGCTAAATCACCCCACAGCCGATCAGAACACCTCCGACTGCGGGCATCAGGTGCGGTTGGTTTTGCCCGGCTTCGATTCAGAAATCCTCCGGTTCAAACCCCGGCCGGGCCGACTATCTGCCTGCGCCTCAGCCGCACCGAAGCCGAAGTGATGTCCTGGTGGAACGCCGGTGAGCGGACCGTCGACATTGATGCCCATGTCACGGCGTTGGGGATGCGCCCCAACGAGGGGGAGTGACGCCGGATTCCTGGGCCGAGTCTGGGACAAATGCCGAACACATCCGGGCACATTGCGTTGATACGCATCAAATGGCAAACCCCAGTCGCTGCAAGGGTTGTGGGAGTATCGGCCGGTCACGGCACGTCCCCGCGGCGACTTCCAATCCGCAGGTTGCACGTTCGAGTCGTGCCGGGGGTGCCGTCTGCTGCTCAACGCGTGGCGACCTCTCAGGCCCCTCGCGATTCCTGGCGCACCGCGAACTGCCTGATTCGCGAAACAAATCACTCAAGGACCGGGCACACCGTCATCCACCATGCCACCCTGAACCGAAAGCACCTTGTCCGATCATGAAAGGAAGGACACTATGAAGCGATCGCTTCTCATGCTGCTCGCACTGTTCGTGCTGTTTGCAGTTTTCTCGCCGGCGGCCGGGGCGGAAGATGAACCCGCGCCTGCTGGAGAGTCTGTAGCAACAGTTGATCAGTCAACCGGAGAATGGTTTCTGCGCAACGACGACGGCTCGGCCCAGGAGTTCTATTTCGGAGACCCGGGCGATGTTCCATTGTTCGGCGACTGGGACGGGGACACCGTGTCTACCCCCGGTGTTTACCGCCAGAGTGATGGCCGCGTCTACCTGAGAAACTCGAACACCCAGGGCAATGGCGACCTGTGGTTCTTCTTCGGCAACGAAGGTGATGTGCCGCTCGCCGGCGACTGGGACGGCGATGGCGTTGACACGATCTCCGTCTTCCGCCCCTCTACCAACCAGTTCTTCATCATCAACGAGTTGGGCGTCGACGGCGGCGGTCTTGGTGCGGCCGACTACAGCTTCACGTTCGGCGACATGGGTGACGTTCCGTTCTCAGGTGACTGGGACGGCGACGGCATCGACGGTGTTGCCCTGCACCGTGAGTCAACGGGTCAGGTATTCTTCCGCAACTCGCTCTCGACCGGCGTTGCCGAAGCATCGACCATTTATGGAGATCCCGGCGACATGATGATCGGCGGCGACTGGAACGGCAACGGCGTCGACACCCTGGGTGTCTACCGCAACGGCACGTTCTACCTCGAGAACACTCCGGTCAAGGCCGGTTCGAGCAACGGGCTCGGTGCCGCAGATGAGACATTTGCGTTCGGCATGGCTGGGTTCTACCCGCTGGCCGGGTTCTTCATGTCGCAGGTCGGCACCGGCAGTCTCAACATCATCGAGACGGCCCAGGCCGCAGGTCAGTTCACCACGCTGCTCGCAGCGCTCGATGCAACCGGCCTCGACGACGCCCTCAGGGGACCGGGACCGTTCACGGTGTTCGCCCCAACGGACGATGCGTTTGATGCCCTCCCAGACGGCACGGTCGAAGCCCTGCTCGGTGATCTCGATGCGCTGACCCGCATCCTGCAATACCACGTGGTATCCGGCAAGGTTCCGGCGTCCGAGGTGGTCAAGCTCGACGGCATGAGTGTTGAGACCATCGGCGGTGAGCTCGTGTGGATCGATGTGAAGGACGGCAAGGTCATTCTCAATGACGTAGCCGAGGTGGTCATCACCGACATCTATGCCTCGAATGGCATCATTCATGTGATCGATGCGGTTTTGGTGCCGCAGGACATCGTGGAGACGGCGTCGGCGAGTGACGACTTCGATACGTTGGTCGCTGCCGTGACGGCTGCGGGTCTTGCTGACGCCCTGTCGGCGCCGAATGGCCCGTATACGGTGTTCGCTCCGACTGATGACGCCTTTGCGGCGCTGCCGGATGGTGTTGTTGACGGCCTTCTGGCCGATATCCCGGCCCTCACGTCGGTCCTGACGTACCACGTCCTCGGTGACGCCTACGACTCGACGGCTGTTGTGAGCTGGGATGGTGGTACGACGCCGGCCACGCTCAACGGCGCAACGATTGAGGTTGATGTGCACGCTCCGACGGTGGTGTTGAACGAAAGCACCGCCAACGCTGCCAATATCGTGGTCGTCGATCTGAAGACGTCGAACGGCATCATCCACGTGATCGACGCGGTGTTGATCCCACCGACGAGCTGAACCACAACACAAACGAGACGAGAAGAGGGCGCCGGACGACCGGCGCCCTCCTCGCGTTTTCACGGCTGATTCGCCGAGGTAGCACCCGATGGCCCACATCCCCACAGACCGTTGCCCGCCGTGCATCACTACGATGCGTGGCCACAAGTGGATCGCTCACGCCGCGACCCGCTCGTATGGTGGCCGTAGCTCAGCTTGGTTAGAGCGCCTGGTTGTGGTCCAGGAGGTCGCGGGTTCGAATCCCGTCGGCCACCCCAATCGTCTGCCCCCCGACAATCCATGGAGACAACGTGCACACTGAGGTCAGCGAGACGGGGCGCTTTGAGCGCACCCTGACGATTCAACTCGAGGAAGCCGAACTCGAGGCCGCGAAGACAAAGGCCGCACGCCGACTCTCTGGCCAGATGAAGATCAAAGGCTTCCGTCCCGGCAAGGCACCCCGGTCGATCGTCGAGCGCATGGTTGGAGCGGACCAGCTCCGCTCCGAGGCGATCGAGGAAGCGATCCCAGATACCGTTGGCGCCGCAATCGAAGAGAGCGGCCTCGAGCCGGCGACGGTTCCGTCGGTCACCGACATTCGTGATCTCGACGACGGGGGCGTGGAGGTCGATGTACAAGTCACCCTTTGGCCCGTGCTCGACGCCATTCCCGACTTCGATGGCCGCACCGTCGAGATCGAACCTCCGGTCGTCACCGACGAGGAGATCGAGGAGCAGCTTGACGCACTCCGGAATCAATTCGCTGACCTCGAGACCGTCGATCGTGCCGCCGACGAGGGTGACTTCGTGACCGTCAACGTCTCGGCCTTCGACGACGGCGTTGAGATCGAGGACGCCGCAGCGAACGACATGCTGTACGAGATCGGCTCTCGTTCATTCTTCCCAGGTCTCGATGAACTCCTCGCCGGCGCGAGTGTGGGTGACCTCGTTGAGGGTGATGGCGTCCTCCCCGAAGGGTTCACCGAAGATGGTGACCGCCCGGTGACTCTCAGAGCCTTTGTCAAGGAAGTCAAGGCGAAGCAACTCCCGGACCTCACCGATGCATTCGTCTCGGATGCGACCGAATTCGAGACTGTCGAAGAAGCTCGCGAGATGATCACCAGCAACATGATGGCCTACAAGGTCCACACGGCCCGATCCGCCTTCAGCGACCTCGCCGTGCAGCAACTGGTTGAGGAAGTCGATCTCGAGCTACCACAATCGCTGGTCGATGCCGAGGCCCAAGCCCGGATTCAGAACCTGCTGGCGCGCCTCGAATCGGACAACATCGGATTCGAGGATTACCTGCGGATCGTCGGCCGGGACCAAGCGGGATTCGTCGAGGATGTGCGAGCCCAGGCCACGTCGGCCCTTGCGACGCGCATCGTTGTTGAGACCATCGTCTCGATCGAGGGAACCACGGTTGAAGACGAGGAGTACCGCGAGGCACTGGAAGCAATCGCCGCAAACTCGGAATCCTCCGTCGAGGAAATCGAGAAGATGTTGACCGACAGTGGTCAAGTTGAGTCACTGACGGGTGATATCCTCAGAAGGAAAGCGCTCGATCGCGTCGCCGACGCAGCAGTGGCGGTGGATGCCGACGGGAACATTGTCGACCTGACTCCGGTTGTGGTCGACCAAGATGATGACGATGAACCGACCGGGGACGATGGCCAGGACGATGAATCGTCCCCCGAAATCGAGGAGTGAGATGAGCTACCTAGTTCCCACCGTTGTAGAGCAGACCCCCCGGGGTGAACGCGCGTTCGACATCTACAGCCGTCTCCTCAAAGACCGGATCGTGTTCCTCGGGACGCCCATCGATGACGGTGTCGCCAACATCATCATGGCGCAGTTGCTCCATCTCGAGGGCGAGGATCCCGACAAGGACATCAACCTGTACATCAACTCGCCCGGCGGATCGACGTACGCGCTGATGGCGATCTACGACACGATGCAGTTCATCAAGCCCGACGTCGCGACGTACTGCATGGGGCTCGCCGCCTCGGCAGCCGCCGTCCTTCTCGCAGGAGGAACCAAGGGCAAGCGGTTCGCGCTGCCGCACTCGCGGATCATGGTGCACCAGCCGCATGTCTCCGGCGTTGGTGGACAAGCGACCGACATCGAGATCCACGCAAAAGAGATCCTCAAGACCCGCGAGGAGATCAATGAGATCCTCGCAGACCACACCGGGCGGCCACTCGAAGTGGTTCAGAATGACACGGATCGCGACTTTTGGCTCAGCGCGAAGGAGGCTGTCGACTACGGTGCTATTGACGCGGTTCTCAAAGGCCGCCAGCTCGAAGCCGTCAGCGGGTAGGGGAGGCCACACGTGGCCAAATACGAGGGAGCGGAGCTCCTCAAGTGCAGCTTCTGTGGGAAGTCACAGAAACAGGTCAAGAAACTGATTGCGGGTCCCGGCGTCTACATCTGTGATGAGTGCGTCGACCTGTGCAATGAGATCATCGACGAGGAGTTGACGGAGACCGAGGAGATCTCATTCTCCGAACTGCCGAAGCCTCACGAGATCTTCGACTTCCTCGCCCAGTATGTGATCGGGCAGGAGAGGGCGAAGAAGGTTCTCTCGGTCGCGGTCTACAACCACTACAAACGTGTTCGCGCCGGTCAGCGGATGACCGACGAGGATGTGGAACTGCAGAAGTCCAACATCCTGATGATTGGCCCAACCGGCTCAGGCAAGACGCTGATGGCGCAGACGCTTGCACGCCTGCTCAACGTCCCGTTCGCCATCGCCGACGCCACGGCGCTCACCGAGGCCGGCTACGTTGGTGAGGATGTCGAGAACATTCTGCTCAAGCTGATTCAGGCTGCGGACTTCGACATCAAACGAGCCGAGACCGGTATCATCTACATCGATGAGATCGACAAGATCGCCCGCAAGGCCGAGAATCCCTCGATCACCCGCGATGTCTCCGGCGAGGGGGTTCAGCAGGCGCTCCTGAAGATACTCGAGGGGACTCAGGCTTCCGTTCCTCCGCAGGGCGGGCGCAAACACCCGCATCAGGAGTTCCTCCAGATCGATACGACGAACATGCTGTTCCTGTGCGGCGGCGCATTCGCCGGCATTGAAGACGTGATCCAGAATCGCATTGGGAAGAACACCGTCGGATTCGGGGCCGAGGTCCATTCCGCAGATGGGCGCAGGCCGGCGGAGTTGATCAAGGAAGTGCTGCCGGAGGATCTCCTCGGGTACGGGCTCATCCCGGAGTTCATCGGACGCCTTCCGGTGATTGCCACAGTCGACGATCTCGACACCGAGGACTTGATCCACGTGCTGACCGAACCGAAGAACTCACTCGTGAAGCAGTACGGCAAGTTCTTTGAGATGGACGGCGTCGAGCTGCTGATCACCACCGACGCGCTCAGAGCGATTGCCGAGCAGGCTATGGGTCGCGGCACGGGTGCCAGAGGCCTAAGGGCAATCATGGAGGAGGTCCTCTTGGACACCATGTATGAACTGCCCGCCCGCACCGACATCGCACAGGTCGTCATCGACGAACAGGTTGTTCGCGAGCGGGTCAATCCGACCCTTGTGCCGATCTCGGATCTCGCGTCGACGGACCTCCCCGAAGAACGCTCGGCCTGAGCCGCGGCGATGGGGAGCTGGCAGCGGAACGCCAAAGTGGCGTTCATTGGATCGCACGGCATCCGGAAGACCACCGCTGCTCACGGCTTCGCCAACGCGATGCAGCGCGCCGGTCGATCGGTCGAGTACGGCCGCGAGGTAGTGCGCGACAACCCGCTGGGGATCAACGAGGGTGCGACGGGTGATGCCCAACTCTGGGTGATCGTCTCGCAGATCCGCCAGGAGCTGACGCTCGCCCCGAAGGCCGATGTCTTAGTCCTTGACCGAGGGGTGATGGACAACTTCGCGTACTACCTGCGCGCCTGCGGCGGCGAAGACCGGTTCGAAGTCGAGCCGATGGTGCGAGCGTGGTCGAAGACGTACGATCTGGTCGTTCGTTTGCTCCCCGACGTCGACCTCTCGTCCGATGGAGTGCGCTCAACCTCGGATGAATTCCGCCTGGAGATCGAGGCGATCCTCGATGAGCGGCTCGGCACGTTGGTTTCCCAGAGCGCACGTGTTGACATTCCGGCATCGGAGATCGGTGACGGCTACGACTGGTGGCCGATTGCGGAACGCCTCGCCGCCCTGATCCACGAGCCTCTCTTCGCCGACGGAATCCCGAAGCGCAAGATCGCTCGCAGACGCCCGAAGAAGCCAACCCCCGGACCCCAGATGACGTTCGGCGACGAATAGGGCAGAGAGCAAAGAGCAAAGAGCAAAGAGCAAAGAGCGTGAGGAAGGCCTCCTTGTCCCTTCTCTCTTGTCTTTCTTCTTTGTTCTTTGCTTTTTCATCCGTTCCGTCCACGTTCGCGTGCACGCGCCCTCCAGCGTTCACTCGCGTCTTCCCGTGACTAGTCCTTCTGACCGGGGGAGGTTGTGTCTCGACGACTACGCAGAGTGTTCGTATGGTGGCCACAGATCGAAGGCACCGGGCGAAACACCCGGCCTCGGTTCGGGCTTGGGCAGGGGGAACGGTGGAGAGGCCGGGGACCATACGGTTCCCGGCCTCAGCCTTCGATGGGACCCACGGCCCCCTATCATTGAGACCTCGCCGGAGGAACCGATGACCGAGGGGCATGATGAAGCCAACGTACGACCCGAGCGCCGTCGAGTCGCGCTGGTACACCGTCTGGGAGGACGCCGGCGCATTTCGGCCTGAGATCAACCCGGACGGCGAGCCGTACTCGATCGTCATACCTCCACCCAACGTCACCGGCGTGCTCCACATGGGCCACGCCCTCGATCTCTCGATCCAAGACGTGCTCATCCGCCGGAAACGAATGCAGGGCTACGCCGCGTTGTGGCTCCCCGGCACTGACCATGCCGGTATCGCCACACAGAACGTGGTCGAGCGGGAGCTGGCCAATGAAGGTATGAACCGCCACGACCTCGGCCGCAAACGGTTCATCGAACAGGTATGGGCGTGGAAGGCGAAGTCGGGAAACCGCATCACCGAACAGATGCGAACCATGGGGTTCTCGACCGACTGGACCAGGGAACGGTTCACCCTTGACGAAGGTCTCTCCCGTGCGGTGAGGAAGGTCTTCGTCTCGCTCTACGACGACGGATTGATCTATCGAGACAACCGGATCATCAACTGGTGCCCGCGATGCCACACGGCGATCTCGGAGATCGAAGTCGAACACGAAGATGAGGTGGGCGAACTCACCCACATCAAGTACCCGTTCGCCGACGGCGACGGCTCGATCACGGTGGCAACCACCCGGCCGGAGAC
>Ga0316198_10001706_pt1 | contig 13080 bp, 12 predicted proteins | sample OudBieAanoxic_MG_FD_204935 | JGI IMG/M metagenome (GOLD analysis project Ga0316198, IMG submission 204935) | Coastal sediment microbial communities from Oude Bieten Haven, Netherlands - site A anoxic | ecosystem: Environmental > Aquatic > Marine > Coastal > Sediment | place: Netherlands...
GGATCATCCTTCACATGCCGCTATGGTGCCTCAAAGTTTTGGAGCAGGAGTAGGAAGAGTTGGCGACTATTATGAACAGGGTAATTGGTACAGAGGTGGTGCAGAGCAGTTGCTATTTTTTGCTTGGCTATACGGTGTGGAGCATGATAAGTATAAACCCCGAATTCCTGAAGGGGCTACTCAGGAAGATCTTATACGTATTTCCAGATTCTATGATTTGGCACCTGAGAATCCGCCGGTAGATATGTCCGAAGCTTTGGCCCATTTACCTATTCAAGATATTTTACAGAATATTAAAGGGAAACGAGAGGTTTTTGATAAAATGGTAAGGCGTAATCCTAATCATGAAGATTGGTATACAGGTGGGCTCTACCACGACGATATGGAAATAGGGGTGCCTAGTTTTTGGTTTGCCTCATGGTATGATGTATCTATAAGCCCTAACCTGGCATTATATAATCATGTTAGAAATAATAGTAAAGACCAATTTGTACGGGATAATCAGTATTTAGTAATCGCACCTACATTACATTGCAGATATACCAGGGCTACCGCAAATACTATAGTCGGTGAAAGAAATGTAGGAGACGCAAGACTTAATTATAACGAGCAAATATATTCCTGGTTTGATCTTTGGCTAAAAGGAGAAAACAACAAATTTAAGGACAACACTCCAAGAGTTCAATATTATACTATGGGCACTAATGTTTGGCAGTCTTCCGAAACCTGGCCTCCGGAAAGCTCTGAGTTGAAAACCTATTATTTGACCAGTGGTGGTAAAGCCAATAGCTTATACGGGGATGGAAGGCTTAGTATAAAAGAGCCTGATAGTGGAAACACACCCGATAGTTTTAAATATGATCCTATGAATCCGGTGAAGTCGTATGGGGGCAATGTTTGTTGCACAGGGAATGCGGTAAAAGGAGGTGCCTACGATCAACAAGTCATGGAAACAAGACAAGATATTCTTGTTTATACCACAGAACCCTTGGAAGAAGGTTTAGAAGTAACTGGATTTATTAAAAGTAAACTGTATGTTTCATCTGACGCAAAAGATACCGACTTTACAATAAAACTAATTGATGTTTATCCGGATGGGCGGGCATATAACCTTGATGAAACCATACAACGTGTGCGTTATAGAGAAGGTTATGATAAGGAAGTATTTATGGAAAAGGAAAAGGTGTATGAAATTAACTTAACACCAATGGCTACCAGTAACTTTTTTGAAAAAGGGCATAGAATTCGCATTGAAGTCTCGAGTAGTAATTTTCCCAGATTCGCTAGAAATTTAAATACTGGAGGGGATAATTTCGATGAAAAAGAGGGAGTAGTTGCTCGCAATAGTGTACATCATTCTAAACAATATCCATCTCAAATTAGATTGCCTATAGTAAAACGATAATGCATAAAGAATTTAAGATAGTTTTAAGTGTAGTTTATTTTTGAAAATAGTACCTTTTAAAGATGTTTTCCAGAGCAATTAAAATAGGCTTTCTTTTGTTTTTTCTGATAATACCTGAAATGTATTGCCAATATTCGGAGAGTGATTGGAAGGCTCGTGATAAGTGGATGCAAGTCGCACAAATTTTGGAAATGGCTGATATACAGCTTGGTAACAGCGTTGCCGATATAGGTTGCCACCAGGGTTATATGAGCATTCGACTTTCAGATTTTATTGGTGAGACCGGAAAAGTATATTCGGTAGACGTTCGGGAGGATCGTTTAAACAAACTAAATGATATTGTCTCTAAAAGGGGTATCGGAAATATATACACCATTTTAGGGGACTATGACGATCCTAAATTACAGGAAAATAGCATTGATGTTGTTTTCATTATAGATGCCTACCATGAAATGAATGACTATAAGCAAATCCTTTTTCATGTAAAAAAAGCATTAAAACCGGATGGACGTATCTTAATTCTGGAAAAACTTAAACAACAAATGATTGGGAAATCGAGGCAAGAGCAAACCCAAGGTCATACAATTGCACCAAAATATGTTAAAAATGAATTGAAAGAGGCTGGTTTTGAGGTGATCGCAATTGAAAAAGACCTTGGCTATTGGGAAGAAGACTTGGATAAAAAAATCTGGGTGATGGTCGGTATTCTTGCACAATCATAATTCAATAGATTATACACTTAAAACAGAAACATTTCTTAATTATAAAATAGATTATTATGAAAAATACCTTATTTAAAATAGTAATACTTCTATTGGTTTCAGGAAGCCTGGTTGCACAAACTAAAGAAGATAAGCATCAAAAAAAAGAGACACAAAAAAATGTGGCATATGAAGCTACCAAAAGTCTTATAGATTCGGGTAACTATATGTTTGATGCAGATAGGGCAGCAGGATCGATATCACTGGTTACAAATACCAATCGTTTCATTGTAAAAGATGGAGAGGTTGATATAGATTTACCCTACTTTGGGGTAGCAAGAGGCGGTGGTGGATATAATAGTAATCCTGGAATAACCTACAAGGGTGTTCCTGACAAATATAATGTGGAATATATTGATAAGAAAAGACGCTCTAAAATAAAAATTAGTGTGAGAAGCGGAACGGAACACCATGATATTACCCTCACTGTAGGTTATAGCGGTCAAACCAGTGTAAGCGTAATTAGCAGTGCCAGAAATTCTATAAACTATTCTGGAAATTTAAGACCATTAAAAGCGGAAATCAGTAATTAATGCCGCTGCCAATCGCGGGCGTTTCATATTACATAACAGACCCCAATGAGAACATTATTAAAGCATAGATCTGGAATTAAATCAATTTTAGTGGGAATAATTTCCTTGTTTACGGTATTCGCGCATAGTCAAATAGACCATAAACAATTAAGGGAAAACATGATAAAGGAGCAGTTGTTGGCTAGAGATATAAGCGATCCGGCTACACTCAAAGCGATGCGAATTGTTCCAAGACATGAATTTGTACCACAAGACATCCAACCATATGCATATGCAGACAATGCGCTACCAATTGGAATGGAGCAAACAATATCTCAGCCCTATATTGTCGCTTACATGACTCAGGTCTTAAAATTAAAAGATCAGGACCGGGTTTTGGAAGTTGGCACAGGTTCCGGCTATCAGGCTGCTATATTAGGACAAATCGTAGATTCTGTGTATACTATAGAAATTATTGAAGCATTGGCTTTTACAGCAAAAAACAGACTTTCAGCTTTGGGATATAACAATATTGAAGTGAAAACAGGTGATGGATACCTTGGTTGGCCGGAGAAAGGTCCTTTTGATGCAATAATGGTTACTGCCGGGGCTGAGGAAGTGCCTGAACCACTTTTAAAACAGTTAAAAGAAGGAGGGAGGATGATTATTCCAGTAGGACCTCACAAAGGAATCCGGCAATTGCTTCTAATTTCCAAAAAATCTGGTAAGATAAAAACTAAAGAAGTTATGGCAGTAAGATTTGTTCCGTTGACGAGAACAAATAATTAACTTAAAAATAATCCATAAAAAAAGGAGGTTAATTTCAATTACCTCCTTGTTTAAATCTCTGCTAGCTTCTTCCTAGCATTTTCTCGCTTACTCTTATCGTACATAATTTCTGCTTTCTGTCCAACGAACCCGCTTACTATCTTTAAGATTTGAAAAGTATGAAAACCGTCTTGATTCTGTTGGTGAATGTTGCAATAAATTTCTCATTACTGTGATTTTTAATGTTTTACTTAATTTTTGCTTTTAATCTCTAACCGTTAGACGGTATAGTTTCTTACTTCTGACCAGCGTACTCTTTTACTGTTTTTAAAATTTGAAAAGTAAGAGTGTCTTCTTGATTCTGTTGGTGTTTGTTGAATAAAATGTCTCATGATTGTTCGTTTTTTGATGTTTATATTAATTGGTATAGTGTCTTGCTTCAGACCAGCGCACTCTCTTGCTGTTTTTAAAATTTGAAAAGAAGGAATGTCTTCTGGATTCAGTTGGTGTTTGATTGCTAAAATTTCTCATCGTTTTTATTTTTTAAATTGATTTTGTTTGTTTTTACTTTTTATAAACCATAAATCTTAAGGGCTTACAACTAATAGACGATAAATTATTTTATTTGTTACAGTACTATGTTATAAATAGTACTGTATTATGCAATTTTTAACATATTTATCGCTTAAAATTCATGTATAAATTAGTTATACATTTGATATACTGATAGTTATATAAAAATGATATTATTGATGTTATTTAGTAATAAATGGTGTTCTCAGGGCTATTATTGGAAAAAAGAAGAAAAAATCAAGGATAAAAAGCAATTAAAACTTATATTGTAGAAACCAGTAACACCAAAACCTAACAAAAGTCATATGCTATATTTTATATCCATATTAGATTTATGATTTTATTCCCAAAAACTAAGGACATATGAAAATATATGATGACAAACACATTAAAAATGTGGTATTCGTAGGGGCTCATAATAGCGGCAAAACTACTTTGGCGGAAACCATGCTCTTCGAGGCCGGTCTAATTAATAGGAGAGGAACTGTGGAAACACATAATACAGTCTCAGATTATCATGAAATAGAACACCAAAGAGGAACATCGGTCTATGCCACACCTTTGCATACTGAATGGCGCAACTACAAAATAAACATAATTGACACTCCCGGACTTGATGATTTTGTAGGTGAGATTATTTCGTCAATTCGTGTAGCTGATACTATTGTTACAGTTTTAAATGCGCAGCATGGAGTGGAAATTGGAACTGAAATCATCTGGAATTATGTCAATAACTACTCGAAACCTACACTTTTCGTGGTAAATCAAATCGACCATGTAAACGCTAATTTTGAGAACTCTTTCAAGGGTATTAAAGCCCTGGTAGGCAATAATGCGGTAATTATACAATATCCCCTAATTATTGATGGCGCTCAGTGCATCATTGATGTTCTTAAGATGAAATGTTATAAATTTTCACCTCAGGGAGGTAAACCAGAAAAATTACCAATACCTGAAGATCAAAAGGAACGAGCAGATAAGCTGCATAATGAACTTGTTGAAAAAGCAGCCGAGAATGATGAAGAATTATTGGAGTTATTTTTTGAAAAAGGAACCCTGAATGAAGATGAAATGCGGGTGGGTATTAAAGCAGGAATGCTCAATCATGAGTTGTTTCCTGTTTTCTGTGTTTCTGCATTAAATGATATGGGCACTGGCAGACTCATGGGCTTTATAGATAACGTAGCGCCGGCCGCTGCAGATTTAAAACCCGAACAAACTGTTGAAGGAGATGTGCTGGTCCGCAAAAAAGAAGCACCAACGGCTTTGTTTGTTTTTAAAACTGTTTATCAACCCAGTCTGGGTCAGATCTCCTTTTTTAAAGTAAAATCAGGGGTAGTTAAAGCAAATGATAAATTGGTTAATTCCAGAACTGGTGAGACTGAAATACTAAACCATCTTTATATAATGGATGGTAAAAAGCGAGAATCAGTATCAAAATTGGAAGTGGGTGATATTGGAGCCACATTAAAACTTAAAAGCACTGATACCAATGACACACTTCATGCAGCAGGAAAATCAATTACTATTAAACCTATACAATACCCGGAACCCAGAACACGAAAGTCTGTATCAGCAGTCAAAAAGACTGAAGAGGAGAAACTCAGTGATGCATTAAAGAAGATCCACAGTCAGGACCCAACCGTAGTAATTGAGTTTTCCAAGGAATTAAAACAACTAATTTTAGGTTGTCAGGGAGAATTACATTTAGCAACTATTAAATGGATATTAACTAATGTTTATGGTGTTGAAGCAAAATTCGAACCCCCAAAAATTGCCTATAGAGAAACCATACAACGGTCTTCAAATGCTAATTACAGGCATAAAAAACAATCGGGAGGCGCAGGTCAGTTTGCACAGGTACATTTAAAAATAGAACCATGGTACGAAGGTATGCCAGACCCTGAAGGATTTAACATAAGAGGGAAGGAAGAAATTGACCTTGCCTGGGGCGGGAAATTGGTCTTCTATAACTGTATTGTAGGCGGAGTAATAGATATACGCTATTTACCATCCATTAGAAAAGGTATTTTGGAGGTTATGGAAACAGGACCACTTACAGGCTCTTATATCCGTGATGTTCGGGTAATGGTGTACGATGGTAAAATGCATTCCGTAGACTCCAACGATATCGCCTTTAAGATTGCGGGAGCCCATGCATTCAGAGAAGCCTTTCTGAATGCCAAGCCTAAGCTTTTAGAACCAATACAAGAATTAACCGTTAAGGTTCCTGAAGAAATGGTAGGAAGTGTTATGACCGATTTACAATCAAGAAGGTCTATCATTCAAGGAATAGACAGTATTGATCACTATCAGATTCTGAAATGCGCAGTACCGCAATCGGAGCTTTACGGGTATTCAACCAACTTACGGTCACTTACCCAGGGAAAGGCAACCTTCAATTCAGCCTTTTCCGCTTTTAAAGCAGTTCCTAATAACATTCAGGCAAACCTGGTTAAAAGTTAAGTAAGTAAAAGTTTTGAAGAAAACCATATCGTAATATTTCTGGCGGTATGGTTTTTTTGTGGAATTATACTCCTGATTATAGGTTCATTAATACTTTTATAAATGCGTTTAAAAGTATCTACCGTCCATACATGATATGTGGGTATTTATACAATACAATTTTGAAATAGAATAAAAAACAGTAATTTTCTGTTAGTTTATTTATAGAACTATAATTACAGGTAGAAATGCATTTTAATGATGAGTATGTTGATTTTCATTGTCATCCTTCCTTAAAGCCATTTGGAAAAAGCTTCAATTATACTCCTGCCGGAATTCATATTAGCCACAGGAATAGTAAACGAAGTATTTGGCATTATAATCCTCCCTCAATTTTTGATAAGTTATTAAACTATGTCACCGGGCTTACCAAATTTTCCCAGGCCAACTTTACCAGCCTTGTCAAAGGTGGGGTAGGTATTGTATGTGTATCACTATATCCATTGGAAAAATGGTTCGTGCGAAACAAAATGAATAATGAATTATTGCTGGATCTTGCTGCTAATTTTGCATTAGGAATAGGAGACAAGCGAATTGATTATATACAGGGGATAAACGATTATTTTAAGGATGTTGAGGCTCAGTATGATTTTTACATGCAATTGGATGGTAAAATAGTACAACTTCCGGAAGGTAAGTTTCGTTACAAATTGGTAAAGAGTTTTACGGAAATTGAGCAAATAAAGAACCAGAATTCCGCTGAAGAAAAAGTCCATACTATCTGCGTCATTTTGAGTATTGAAGGATTACATGTTCTAAATACAGGCCTTAGAAGACCATTCAGTGAAGTTGAAGTATTGACAAATCTGGAGAAAATAAAAAATTGGGAATTTCGCCCTTTTTTCGTGACAATTGCACATCACTTTTGGAATCAATTATGTGGACATTCTGAAAGCTTATCGGGAATCATATTGAAATTTGCAGACCAGTCTGAAGGACTTAACAGCGGATTTACTTCTATGGGAAGGAAGGTATTGGAACGTCTTGTTGATAATACCAATAACAAACGAATTATACCCGATATTAAACATATGAGTATTCAGGCGAGAAAAGAATACTACGAAATGCTGGATTCCGGAAACCCAAAATTTAAAAATATTCCGATTATTGCAAGTCATGCTGCTTGTAACGGGCTGAAATCTTTTGAAGATCCGGTTGCGGTACACCACAATACCGCCAGCAAACTAAACCCTGTTTTCATAAACTTTTTCGATCAGGAAATTATACGTATTGCAAAAAGTAAAGGCATAATTGGACTGCAACTGGATGAACGCAGAATTGTTAATAAAAAAACCCGGAAGAATACCAAAAATTCTTTAAAGCGAAACAAGATAATGCATTACCGATCAGAATTATTATGGAATCAGATACAGCATGTTGCAGAAGTATTAGATGCTGAAGGCCTTTTTGCCTGGGGTTGTATGGTAATTGGTTCAGATTTTGACGGCATAATAGATTCACTAAACGGTTTCTGGACAGCCGAAGAATTACCCTACCTGGCAGATTTTCTGGAGCGTCATGCACATAATTATATGTTATCCCATAAATTGGTAAACCCGGAGAATGTAATAAATGCAGATGAAATAATAGCAAGGATAATGTCTTTGAATGGTCAAAACTTCTTAAAAGACTATTTTTGAAAGATTTCTCTAATATTTAGTAATAAACTAAAGGATGCCGGCATAAATCAAGAAATTATGTTAAAATATATGTTAAAGGTATAAGACAATATACTAGAATTTTTAAATTTAAGGTTGAAAAAAAGCCTTTCGGGATAAATAATATAAGAAAATTGCCTTTTAAGAGTGTAATTGTTAATATCCTTTATTACATTGAGGCTTTATTAAAGAATAATAGGCATTCAGTCTATTGATAATGTAAGGAATAGAAGTATTTTACTTCTAATAAATAAGAATTAAATTTACTATGGATGTACTTGACAAAGCACGTTTGTTTGAAGAGCGTAAATGGAATAAACTTACAACAAATGACCGCATTGTTGCTTCAAGAGAAGTGAAATCACTAATACTGGAAATAAATGAGCTTTATAAGGAATCTCAAGACGCTGCCTTAATGGAACTTATGAAGCGTTTAACGGTGCTAAAGAAAAAGCTTGAAAAAAGACTTAAGGGCAGACCCGATGTTTAATGTTTTTTAGATCTAACGATCTATATTTGAATCTGATTCCAGATTAAAATATCACTCCTTATTAATTTCTTCCATTAACAAGTCGTAGGTAATCAAATTAGTATATAGTTTTCCGGCGAGATTTACGATTGGAATATTAAGAGAGTCTATTGGTGAATCTGCACCAAATGCAACTTGTAGTTGCTCCTGTAAACCTGGCTTTTCATCGAGTTTAATAAGGTTGAAAAGGTATTTACTTTCACTCAATGGAATTACCAGACTATCACATTGCTCACATTTTTCAGGGACATAAACTGTTATTTGTTTTGGAGGCTTAATCTTAATTTGTTCAGATTCTTTTAATATTGCCCTGTTTGAAAGACTATCGTTCACTTTTATCTCATAATTGTATGAAGGTTGTTTGCCTCTTATCAGGACAATAGTCTTCATATGTACTTTGGAAGTTGACGGAACCCTTATATATCTTGGTCTTGCACTACTTTGTCTAAAATTTGTTCCGGATAATGTAAACATGACATCTAGGTCCTGTTCATTTTCATTAATGGCATAAAATGCTATCCGGTTAGGAATATCTTCGGTAATTATTTTTATTTTGTTTTCTTGAGTATAACCACACACCATGGTTAACAACAAGCCCAGAAATAATGCTTTTTTATGCACAGAATATTTTTTTGGATATACAAGATAGACAAATAATTCTGTGTCCTTAGGTTTGAATCTGTAGATCTGTGTTCTAAGCTATAAATTGCATTTACTATTATCTTTGAAACACACAGTTTTTTTATAAGTGCTGGGCATCATCCTTTTGGAGTGAAGTGGGCAATTCATATACCTCAAGATCAAAATAAGTAACCGCAGCCAACAAATGATCAAAAATATCCGACATTATATATTCATAGTTTTGCCATCGTTTGTCACTGCTAAAGACATAGATCTCTATAGGAATACCTTGTGGAGTTGGTGCAAGTTGTCTGGTCATCATTGTCATTTTCATATTCAAAGCGCTGTGATTACTCAGGTAAGAATCAATATATTTTCGAAAAACACCAATATTGGTGAGATTTTGGCCATTCAGAAGAAGAGTTTTATCAATATTATTTTCCAGATTATAATTTGTTATTTTTTCATTTCTCAAATTCAAATAATTACCTATAAGCTGAATTTTTTTTAGTTTTTCAATTTCTTTGTCTGTTAAAAATTTTATATTCTTCTGCTTAATAATTAATGCTCGTTTGATGCGTCGACCACCGGATTCCTGCATCCCTCTCCAATTTTTAAAAGAGTCTGTGATTAAGGCATAAGTGGGTATTGTTGTGATTGTCTTATCAAAATTCTGAATTTTGATCGTAGCCAGATTAATTTCTATTAGGTCGCCATCGGCACCGTATTTATCAAAAGTGATCCAATCCCCAATCCGGACCATGTCGTTCATACTTACCTGAATACTTGCAACCAGGCCAAGTATAGTGTCTTTGAATAATAATAATAAAACTGCTGAGGCGGCTCCTAAAGCCGTTACAAACTTCCAAATTGTAGTATCGGTAATAATAGCAAAAATAGTCAATACGGCAATTATCCAGCCAATAATCATAAAGACTTGTATATAACTATCAATAGGCTTGTCACTATAGCCTGGTCGTTTCTTGAGGTAATCCCGCAAGCTTCGTAAAATGCTTTCTGCAATGTTCAATATTAGAATAATACCTATAATAGCTCCAAGTTTCAAAACCATACTACCTAAATATTCAAAGTCGCTAAAAACAACGGGGATAAGCTCCAAGGCTAATAGGAGGGGGAAGATATGTGCTAAACGAGTTGGTAGTTTATTGGTTATGGCAATGTCGTCCAAATTGGTTTTGGTTTTGCGAGCAAAAAAAATAGAGATTTTTCGGATAACCCTTTTAATAATAAAGTCAAGAATACCTACTAAAAATAGCATCGCGAGAAATAACCCAAGGAGATTTAAATATCTTGAAAATGATTCTGAGATTCCCAGTTCAATTAAATAGTCATATAATAGGTGAACGATATTGTTATTCATAATACTTGAGCATTTGTGCAAAATTACAGCCAAATTTTCATTTAATGCTCTGAATATTCATTCTTTGAACTACTTATTACAGAATACCTTAGTCATGTATGTTGAAAAAAAGTATGCATAGCCTTGTTGCCTTCTTGTAGATAGAGAAGTAACCTTCCACAATAGCGAAAATAAGGATATTGAAAGCAGCATGGAAAAATTGGAATTCTATTAGATTCTCAATACTTTCACTTTTAAATCTCACAACTTACTATGAATCTAAAAGGGCAAAATATTTTGGTCACCGGGGCATCCAAAGGCATAGGGAAGTCAATTGCTATTCATTTACTTAAAGCGAATGCCCAGGTAGGAATCCATTATAATAAAAGCAGTGCTGAGGCAAATAAAATAAAGGCTAAATATCCTCTTTCGGAAACTTTTCAAGCAGACATCGCCCAGTCAGATGAGGTAGAACTACTTTTTAAGAATACAATTAAACATTTTGGAAATTTAGATACTATCATTCTGAATGCCGGCGTGTTCATGCCACACCCTATAGAAGGTCCCACAGAGAATTGGCTTGATATCTGGCGAAAAACAATGGCTATTAATCTTGAAGCAGCAGGATTATTAACCAAAATGGGGATAGAACATTTTAAAACTCAAGGAAGGGGACGATTTGTTTACATTGGCAGCAGGGCCGCATTCCGTGGCGAAACGGAGGAATATCTGGCATATGCCGCCTCTAAAGGGGGACTCACATCCCTAGCACGATCGGTAGCCCGATCTTTTGGCAGATATAATATCAAATCCTTTGTTATAGCGCCCGGATTCACCCGAACAGAAATGGCAGAAGATGCAATTCGAAAATACGGGGAAGAAAAGATATTAAATGAGATGGCCTTAAAACAGTTTACAACTCCTGAAGATATTGCCCCTCTGGTGGCACTAATGTGCAGTGGACAGATGGACCACGCCACGGGTTCAACAATAGATGTCAATGCGGGTAGTTATATTAGATAATTTAAAGAATTAACTATGCCACTTCGACACTTATTCCGGATCTACAATATCATTAATACTTACTTGGTCCTTGACATGTAAAAAGCTAAAAACATTTTATATACGACAAGATATATCAGAAAAACCCCACAAACAGGTGGCTACAGCGATTTTTTCCCGTTTTATTGTAGATTATAAAACTTTAAATAATTACTTTCATTTACAAACAGTACACCACCATATGGTATTTCAGATTACTTACAGCTCTGTAGCTAAGCCAGGACTTTCCATTATAGAAATTGAAGAAATCATTACACAGGCAAAACAATATAATTCTACTCACGACATAACAGGTTGTCTGATATATAATAACGGGTATTTCCTGCAGATTCTTGAGGGAGAAAAGCAGCTTGTGATGATCTTAATCAATAAGATTAAACTGGATGATCGCCATGATCACTTTACCATACTTTCAGAAGGTGAAACGAATCTCCGGACGTTCAAGGAATGGGCAATGGCCTATTATCACGATCCCCTAAATGCTCAGCTTAATAGCGAAGTGCAAGAAATTAAGGCCGCTTTATTAGAATTTTCAAATAGTTCAAAAAAACCAAATTTTGCCTTGAAAGTTTTTTGGTACAATGTTAAGAATCTTCTGTCTGAGAAGGGATATTATAAACCTGACTTATGAAATAATACACTGCCACTATTGAAGCAGGTGCTATAATTATGATAAACTCCACTTATGCTGGTTTAAGATAGTTCATACGAGTACCATCCGTAGTAAAAACCACTTATTTAACTTTTATGAGATAGTTGTGTTGGAATGATTCAAATCATTGCCAAAATATACGCTATGTATTTCCTTTGCATAAACATTAAATAATGCTCTGGGCTGTTTTCGGGATACTACTATTGTTGTTTATGCTGTATCTTTTATTTGTACCTCTGGATATTGTTATAAACATTGCTAAAAACCAATATTTCGTTCGAATTAGAGGTTTGGCTAAAGTCGCCATAGAAGGTAATGAAAAAGAATTCTTGCGAATTAAACTAAATACACTATTTACCAGGTTTTATTTCTATCCTTTAAGAAGAAAGAAAAAGGAACAGAAGAAAAAAATTGAGACAAAATCCAGGAAGAGGAGAAATTTTAAATCAAATTTTAAAAACGGGCTGCAAGTGCTTAAATCGTTTAAAGTGAAGAAATTAATATTAGATATAGATACTGGTAATTGCATTCAAAATGCAAAACTATATCCTGCATTTGCTTTTTTAAATCACCATGTAGGCTCATTTCAGGTAAATTTTGAAGGCAGAGTTAACATGGTTTTACACTTGCAAAGCAGACCTATAAACATTATTAAATCATTTATTAACTATTAA
>Ga0316198_10001707_pt1 | contig 13079 bp, 11 predicted proteins | sample OudBieAanoxic_MG_FD_204935 | JGI IMG/M metagenome (GOLD analysis project Ga0316198, IMG submission 204935) | Coastal sediment microbial communities from Oude Bieten Haven, Netherlands - site A anoxic | ecosystem: Environmental > Aquatic > Marine > Coastal > Sediment | place: Netherlands...
GCAAAACCGGCAAACCAACCGTGCGAACGGTCGAGGTACCAGGCACTCGACGATTCCTCGGAACGCCCCTTGCGACTTACCACCTGAGCGGTTCCAGTCTTGCCTGCCACGAGCACCCCGTCTTTGTTGCGCGCCCGGTAGGCCGTGCCGGATTCATTCTGGACCACGTCGATCAGCGCACGGCGCATCAGATCGAGGTGCTCCGGCGCGACGCCGACGTCCCGTTTCATTCGCGGCTGAAAGGTCTCGGACAGAGAGCCGTCCGGCGACGTGATGTTTTGGACAACCTGAGGAACGTACAGGCTGCCTCCATTCGCGATGGCCGCGTACGCAAGCGCAAGCTGAAGAACGGTCACGCGCGTATTTCCCTGCCCGATCGCGGTGTTGAGAGTGTAGCCAATACGAAATTGTCCGTAGTGTTTTACATACCAATCGCGCGTCGCCAAGAAGCCTTTGGCCTCGCTGTTGACACCGATGCCGGTGCGCTCCGAGAATCCGAACGCCTTCGCGTAGCGATTGATTCGCTCAATACCGACCTCCTCGGCGAGGACCCAGAAGTACACGTTACAGGATTGGACGACGGAGTCGTATAGGTCCACCCATTCGTGACGCTTGTTGCATCGGAATTTCTGCCGACCGATCTTGAGCGATCCGAGGCATTCGACGCGTTGCATCGGGTCGACGACGGCGTCCTCGAGCGCCGCCAGCGCCGTGAACGCTTTGAACGTCGAGCCGGGGAAATAGGTCTCGTACATCGTCTTATCGATTAAGGGCCGGAACGGGTCGCCGGTGAGCTCTGCATAGCGCTTCGTGCTGAGGCCGCTGCTCATCTCGTTCGGGTCGTACACCGGTTTCGAGTAGAGCGCGCGAACGGCGCCGGTATGGATGTCGATGACGACCGCGGCTCCCGAAGGGTAAGGCCGAAACGCGCGGTCAAAGGCCTCCATCAGTTGCATGTCGAGGGTCAGCTGGATGTCATGGCCGGGAACGGGCTGCTTGAGCATCTCGACTTCGAGCGAGTCGGGGCGGGTTCCTTCGAGGGACTTGCCTCGGGCATCGACCACAAGCCTGCGAAACCCGCGCGACCCTTTGAGCAGGGCCTCGTAGCGCTTCTCGAGCCCGCTACGACCGATTCGATCGCCCGGGCGATAAGCGCCTGGGTCGGGCGCGCGCTGGATGTCGTCCGCGTTGACTTCGTTCAGATAACCGATCAGCTGCGCTCCAAGCGTCGCGTACGGGTAATCGCGAAGAGGAACGGTCACGATATCGAGGGCCGGGAGCTCGGTCAGATGGGTTTCCAGCGCTGCGAGCTGCTCGCGATCGATGTCGCGGAACAGCTCTAGCTGCTGGCTGCGGCGGTCGGTCGGAACGTCGTCGAGGCGCGATTGGAGCGCAGCCCGGCCCTTCTTCCTCAGACCCATCAGCGACGCGATGCGATCGAGGTCGTCAGGCTGAAGCAACCGAGGCGTGGTGTAGACATCGTAGGACGGCCGGTTCGAAGCCACGACACGGCCGGCGATGTCTCGGATGACGCCACGGGTGGCGGGAAGCTCCAGGGTCTTGGTGATGTTCTGCTGTGCGATGCCCGACCAGCGATCGCGCTGAAAAAGTTGAACCTGGGCGACGCGGGCGATGATCCCGCCAAAAACCAAAACGACGAAAAGCGCCATCCAGCGATACCGCTTTCGAAACTCGCCGACTTCTCTTCTCTGAGACAGAGTGATCATGTCGGCGCCCGCTCGGATTCGGGGTCGACCCCGCGAACCAAGGCAAAGAGAATCGGTGCGAGTAGTGCCGTCGCGAACGCGGAGGCAAAGAGCGCAATGGTCAAGGTCCCGCCGCTTCGTGCGATGCCTCCCGGGGTGAATCCCCGGATCAGCTCGAGCAGGCCTCCGAGCAGCACGGTCAACACGAAAGTGAGCACCATCTCGAAGACGATGCCGCGAAACGAAAGGAGGTATCCGATCAGCCAGGCGCTGAAATAGCCGACGACGAATACGAAGGTGTGAAGGCCGAGCGGATTCCCGGTGAAAAAGTCGTAGAAATAGCCGATGGCAAAGGCCGTCACGGCTCCGCGAAGCACGCGTGTGCCTGGCGCGGTTCCGAGCGCGAACACGAACGGGAGTCCGAAGTAGGGCGAGAAAGGATGAGGGGCGAGCAGGCTCGAGAAGACGGACTGTAGGAGCACGATCGCAAAGACGACCGAAACGATGATGATGCTCGCTCTTGCGCCCCGCATGCTCGCCACCCTAGAGGGCGTCTGGGTCCTTCGGCCCGGACGTCAGGATCAGAACCTCGTCGAGCCTCGTGAAATCTACGGCAGGAGTCACCTCGCCTTCCTGGTGAAGGCCGAGCTCCTGGTCGCCGACCTTGCTGATGGTTCCGATGAGGATGGAGGCGGGGAACTTCTTCCCGAGGCCCGAGGTGAAGACTTCATCCCCGACGGCTACCCGGTCGTCCATGCGGTCGAATTGGATACGACATCGATAGCGGCCTCGTTCGCCGAGCCCTTCGAGCCGGCCGCGGGCACGCCTTTCTCCGACCACTACATCGACCCGGCTTTCCGGATCGATCGTCAACAACACATCGGCAAAGCGACCCGATACGCGTCGAATCTGACCGACGAGGCCCTGGTTGGCGACCACCGGCATGCCCGCATGCACACGTGCTTGTTCGCCCTGATCAATCGCGAGCCGAACGACCCGAAACGAAGGTGAGATGTCTTTGGCGATCACGCGAGCGGTCATGGTCTCGGTTGCCATGCGTTCCCGCAAACCCAACAGCGACTCCAGTTCTCTAACTCGTTGCACGTCAGACCGGAGCACCCGCATCTCACGCTGCAACCGATCGTTCTCGGCCCGCAAGTGATCGTTGTCGCTTTTGACGTCCAGCAAGTAAACGTAGTCTTCGACGATGCTCGTGACGCCGTCTGCCGCCCACTCGGCGACGTACTGAACCGGCCCGCTCACCTGCAGCAACGCACGGTCGAGCCAGGAAAGCTCCGACGGGTCTCGGAGGTTGGCGCGCAAGAAGACGGCGGGGACGATCAGCAGGGCGAGCAAGATGGCGGCATCTCGAATTGTCTGGAAGTAGTTCATCGCCGCGTCCCTGCTCGTCGCGCTATGCGATCGTCACCTCGCGGAGAAGATCCAAATGGTCCAGCGCCTTGCCGGAACCGAGGACGACGGCCGATACCGGATCGTCCGACACCATCACGGGGAGCCCTGTTTCCTCGCGCAAAAGCACATCGAGGTTCTTGAGAAGCGCGCCCCCGCCGGTGAGCACGATGCCCTTGTCGACGATGTCGGCCGAGAGCTCGGGCGGGGTTCGCTCGAGCGCCATCATGACCGCTTCGATGATGGCGTTGATCGGTTCGGTGAGCGCATCGCGAATTTCGTCGGCATTGACGATCACCGTCTTCGGGACTCCGGCGACCATGTCGCGACCCTTCACTTCCATCGTCGCCGCTTCACCGTCCGTATAGGCGGTACCAATGGTGCACTTGACGCGCTCAGCCGTCTGCTCGCCGATCAAGAGATTGTACTTGCGCTTGAGGTACGCGATGATCGCTTCATCCATCTTGTCGCCGCCGACTCGAACGGACTGCGAGTAGACGATTCCGGCAAGAGAGATGACGGCCACTTCGGTCGTGCCACCACCGATGTCGACGACCATGTTGCCGCTCGGCTCGGTGATCGGCAGGCCCGCACCGATTGCCGCGGCCATGGGCTCTTCGATCAGGAACACCTCCCTGGCGCCCGCGCCTTCGGCGCTCTCCTTGACTGCGCGCTTCTCGACCTCGGTGATCCCAAACGGCACGCAAATGATGATGCGTGGCTTGACGAGCGTTCTGCGATCGTGATGGGCACGGGCGATGAAGTAACGAAGCATCGCCTCGGTGATGTCGAAATCCGCGATGACGCCGTCGCGGAGCGGGCGGACCGCGCGGATCGAGCCGGGCGTTCGACCAAGCATCTCCTTGGCTTCCTTGCCGACAGCCAGGACCCGCTTCCCGCCGCGCGGGTCGGCCTGGACCGCGACCACGGACGGCTCGCAGGACACGATGCCCCGGCCCTTGACGTAAATCAGGGTGGTCGCCGTGCCCAGATCGATGGCGAGGTCGTTCGAAAATAGGCCGTAGAACCAGTCGGTGATCATGGGTGTGAGCGGGGTCCCAAAGAAGAACTAGAGAGAGAATTCCCCACCATTTCCAAGGGCTTCAGAGGGCAGGCCGGTTGCATGTATCAGCTTGGTTTGGGCGTTTCAAGCAAGGTGGTGTCGCTTCTCCGACAGCTATCCTACACCGTCGTACAGATGATCATCGCCGATCGATTTGGGCTCAGGCCAAGAAACTGAGTAGCCTTTAGGGGTCCTGAACAGACGGAGGGTGATTGAGTCAGAAACCGCAGGTATCGGAAGCCGCAAGACGCGGGGCGGAAGCGGCCGAGCTCGTGGACCGAGCCAAGCGCGGAGACTCGAACGCCTTTGATGAGCTGGTGCGGAAGTACCGCCCGCGTGTCTACGCATTGGCGCTCCATCTCACAGGTCAGGCGAGCGACGCGGACGACATCACGCAGGATGCCTTTCTCAAGGCCTATCACAAGCTCCCAGAGTTCGAGGGACGCAGCGAGTTCTTCACTTGGATCTACCGGATCACACTGCACAGGGCCCTCAATGCAAAACGCGATCAGAACCGGAGGCGCACGGTGCCGTTCGACGACCCTCGCCTGGTTGCGGCGGTCGCTGCAGACGCGCAGGGCGACCCCGAACGCGCAGTCCAGCTCCGCGACCGATACCGTGCCTTGCTCGAGGCTTTCGACCGGCTCTCTCCCCTTCTCCAAACGACGGTCGTGCTTACGACACTGCAGGGACTCAACTACAAGGAAGCCGCGGTCGTCCTCGAGACGACCGAGGGAACGATCGCCTGGCGTATCCACGAAGCGCGGCGAAAAATGCGGGGCTATCTCGACGGCCTGGACAGGGGCCTGGCGCGCGCGAGGCGGCAACCGATGTCAGACAGCGCCGTTCACAGGCTCGAAAAGGCACTGATGCAGCTCATCCCCGTGGTGCCGACGCCTGCAGCCGCTCGCTGATCCGGTTCCGAGGTCAACTGTGGTAAGCCGGGTTCGTGCTGGCCCACAGTCTCGTTACGGCCGGATCGGCCGACCCCGCGAAGTACATGCTCTTCCTTCACGGAATTCTGGGCAACCGGGCCAACTGGCGCGGCATCGCTCGGCGTTTCGTGGCTGCACGGCCGAACTGGGGCGCGGTCCTGGTCGATTTGCGTGAGCACGGAGGTTCCCTCGGGCTGCAGGCGCCCCATGGTTTGCAAGCCGTGACCGGCGATCTCGCGCAGCTCGAGCGGTCGCTTGCTCTTACGATCGGCGGCGCCATCGGCCATAGCTTCGGCGGGAAAGTGGTGCTCGAATGGCTGCGTTCGCGTGCAGACCAAATCACGGAGGCCTGGGTCATCGATGCGTCGCCGTCTCAGAGCAACGCCAACAGCGATACGAGTGCGACCGCCGAGGTGCTGCGAACGCTGGAGAGACTTCCCCGGAACTGGCCGTCTCGAGGAGCCTTCGTGGCGGCGCTTGCTGACGCGGGGCAGCCCCGAGGGATCGCTGAGTGGCTCGCGATGAATCTTCGCAGGACGGATGATGGCGCACGCCGTTTCGGACCGGAGCTCTCGGTCATTCGAGAGCTCATCGAGGACTATGCGCGTACCGACTGCTGGGACATCGTCGAGGCGCCGCCCTCAGGCTGCTCGCTGGGGCTCGTGATCGGAGCAGAGTCCACGGCGTTTTCAAGGGCGGATCGCGAGCGGGCTGAGCGGATCGCTGAACGAAATCCGCAGGTTGCGGTGCACCTCATCGAAGGCGCGGGGCATTGGGTCCACGTGGATGCCCCCGACGCATTGCTCGCGCTCTTGACTGCACATCCAACTCCAGCGCGCTGAGCCGCCAAACCGCGAACAGAATGACCTCGCCGAGCCCAATTCGCCCGAGGGCCGAGTTCGACGTGAGGCGCTTTTCATCGTTCAGCGGGAGTGGTACACAGCCCGGGGATGGGCCTCAAGAACACCGTCGACTGGGCGCGCACCGAATGGGGGATCTTCCGAAAAGGTGGCGAGATGGGCTGGGGCCAACGCGGACGCTGGCTGCGGCAGTGGGTTCCGTTTGGAGGCCGCACCGTGGGCTGGGCCACTCTGTCACTGACGGTCGGCCCGCTCACGAAGGGCAAGGCGTCGACCTGGGCGGCGAAGAAGTGGAGCCAGTCCTCCGCCAAGGGCCTCCGCATCTACATCGAGGCAACGGGGCAAGAGAATGTTCCGACGGGTGGGTTGGTCTACGCGAGCAACCATGAGAGCTTAGTCGACATCCTGGTGTTGGGCGCCGCGCTTCCCGGCGACTACAAATGGGCGGCCAAACGCACCGTCATGAACATTCCGTTCCTGGGCTGGCACCTGAGGCTGGCAGGGCATGTCCCCGTTGACCGCAACAAAGGTAAAGACGCGGCGGTCGCCGTCACCGAGGCGTTCGAGGGCGTGCTCCGCAACGAGAAGCCGCTGTTGGTCTTTCCCGAAGGGACCCGCACTGCAGATGGCAAGCTGAAGTCGTTCAAGAACGGTGCGTTCCAGGCCGCGGTGTTGACCGGGAAACCTGTGGTGCCCGTTGCGCTGCGTGGAACCTTCAGCCTGATGTCGCGCGACGAGGTCGACACGGGCGGGAGCAAAAGCCGCGAGGACCGGCTGGTGACCGTGCAAATCGGCGATCCGCTCTACCCGAACCTCGAGCTCGAAGAGCCCGAAGCGGTGGCCGACCTGCGCGACCGAACTCGTGCCGCCATAGTCCGGATGCTCGCGGAGGCTAGCTCCGAGCAGGCCGTTGCCGAATCAGCGCGGCAGCTTTGAGGCTGATCACGGTTTCGCCTCGCTGATTGCTGAGCGTCAGCAGGCTGCGGATGATCCCAAGGCCCGGCTTGCTGGCAGACTCGCGGGTCTCGATGATTTCGCCTCGAAGCCGTAGGCGGTCGCCGACGCAGGCGGGCGTTTGAAATCGAACCTCGTCCCAACCGAGCCCCATCACGGTCGCCGCTGGCTCGGTCTGCATTTGATGTCCGAGCCGAATCGCGATGGCAACTGAGTGAATCGCCGAAGTGAAGAGCTTGCCTACGGGCGTGGCGGCAGCGGCCTCCGAATCGACGTGAAAAGACAGGGGGTCCCACTTCGAGCAAAAGCTCACGATCTCCTCCTCGATCAGCTCGTAGTCCTTTGTGGACTCCTGCGCATCACCCACTCTGATGTCTTCGAAGTAGCGCATTCAGCCGTATTTCTCGATGATCTCGCCCAGGCCGGGAACGGCGCTTTGGACGTTCTTCCGCGCGGAGCCCCGAAGCTTGCCATACGCACCTTTGACGGAACCATGCTCGGAGCTCCCCGCGCGCGCGTCCGTCACCGTCAGCAGCGCGTCGGCGACCTCCTGCTGGTGCGTGGCGAAGTAGCTTCCCACGGGCTGCCCCTGGGAGAGCGCCTGCTGGCGAATCGGCTCGAGCGCAGCTGCGAACTCCGGGAGCAGGGCTTCGACGACCCTGCGTACGAAGCCGGGCTTCACACCTTGGACCAGCTTGTAGCCGGCTTTGACGGCAACCCCGCCGAGCCCTTTTTGCTTCCCGACCTCGTCGTCGACCAGGCGGCATACATCTTCGATGATCGAAGCCCGCTGGGCCTCGTCACTCAACACGTCGTTCAGATTCATGACCCTTCCTTTTGCGCTTGGACGGGCTCGACGCAAGCGCTGCGGTCTCGATGCTCGACTCGATGGCTGCGACGACGGAATCCACCGTATCTCGCCGATCGCTCACGACGAAGAAATACTCCTTGTTCCGCAGGTGGCTCACGCGCCCGACCTTCTCGCCGCTGGGATTGTGGATGCCGATTTGCGCGCCCACATATCTCTTGAAGTCCACCGCAACGACCCCCACGTGCCCTCGTTCGGATAAGAGCGCGATCATCTCTTCACGGTCGACGTGCCCTTCGTTGTTGAACGAGACCAGCAGGTGCTTGCAGCGCAGGGCGTCGAAGACCTCTCTGAGTCCCTGGTGAATGCGGCGCTTGGAGTTGAAGTCGCTCTTGTACTCCTTGCACTGCACACGCTTGTTCGCGATCCCGTACGTTTCGGGCTTGTCCCAGCGCACCAGGCTTTCCCAAATATGATAGTTGCCCATGTAGCTGTGCTGGTTGTAGGGGGGGTCGATGTACGCGATGTCTGCCTCGACACGCGACGCTGCTTCGACCGCGTCGAGGTGAAGGGCTTCGCCGGGGCCCGGCAAAATCGCCGGAACCCGGAGCGCAAGGTCGTTGGAGGCGCGGGCCGCCCACTGCTTCAAATACGCCATCTGGACGCCAGTGGTGGAGTCGACGCGGTCGGCAGCTTCCATCAGTGACACCAGGGCAATCGCTTCGAGCTCGACAGGCAAGTTGCGTCGCGCGATCTCTTCTCGGATCGCATCGACGCGCGCTCCGTTCTTTGGCTTGAAATACCGCGCGTCGTCGCAGAACGCCTTCGTGAAGTAACCGGGTTTCGGATCGATGAGCGAAAGGCCCGCGATGAGCCTCCTCGCTTCGTCGAGCCAACGATTAGCATCGGCCTGCACGTAGCAGCGCGCAAGCGTCGCCGCGTAGGCCAGGTGATCGTTCGCAATCACATAGCGGCCTGTTTCTTTGAGCCCGCGCGCCACCCTCGAGGTCCCGGAAAACAGGTCGAGCACACGCCCCGATGCGGGAAACGCCGAGACGGCGCGCACGATGTGCGGCACCAGGACGCGTTTCGATCCGATGTATTTGATCATGAAGTCTGGGACGTCATCGCCTGAACGATGGCGTCCCGGAGCGTAGCAGCTTCGTAGGGCTTTTGAACGAAACCGAGGGCTCCCATGCCCCTGAGCTCACGCTCGAGGTCACGGTCCCAGTAGCCCGAGACAAAGACCACCGGCGCCTCGGGATCGACTTCCTTGAGCTTCTTGAAAGCCTGGTCACCGGTCATCCCGGGCATGTTGAGGTCCATCAAGACGAGATCCGGTCGCGGCTGAGTCTCGTCGTAAATCCGCAGCGCTTCTTCGCCGCTTCGAGCGAAAATCACGCGGTGACCGCTCTGGCGAACCACGCGGCCGGCGCTTCGGCGAACCACGTCTTCGTCGTCGACCAGAAGGATGAGTAGCTGAGTCCGTGGCAGCTTGATCGTGGGAAGACTCGGCTCGGTCGGCACGCTTCGCGCGCTCGTGAGCGGAAAGACGACCTGAAACTCGCTTCCCCGATTCGGAACGCTGTGCAGCGTGATGTGGCCATTGTGCGACTTGGCGATCTCGTACACGGCGGCGAGGCCTAGACCTGCCCCGACTTGGTCACCCTTGGTGCTGAAGAAGGGATCGAAAGCGCGTTCTCGCGTTGCGTCGTCCATCCCTACGCCCGTGTCCTGGACTGTCAGGATGGCGTGCGCAACCAGTGGGTTGAGCGGCGCCTTCTCGAGGTCGACCGGATCAGCCTTCTTTGCGCTGAGCTTGAGCTTGCCTCCATTAGGCATGGCGTCGCGGGCATTGATGAGAAGGTTCATGAGGAGCTGATGGAGCTGACCGCGGTCACCACTGACTTTGAGGCCTCGTTCGATGCGAGCTTCAATGGCAATCCCCCGGTGAAAGGTACGACGCGCGAGCTGCACGACGTGATGGCAGAGCTCGGAGAGGTCGACTTCCGTGTGACTTCGCTCGACCTCTCGCGCAAAACCCAGCAAGCGGCTCGTCATCTCCGTCGCCGCCGCGGCCGCCGAGCGGATGTCGTTGAATGCTTCGCGGACATCGGGGTCGCTGACCTTGGTTTCGCCCGGGAGCCCGTTCAGGAAATCGATGCTGGATTTCACAGCTCCCAGAAGATTGTTGAAATCGTGCGCTACGCCGGTGCCGAGCCGCCCGATCGCCTCTAGCTTTCGCCGCTGTGCGACCTGCTCCTCCATCGGATCGTGATGCGCAAACAGGAGCAAGGAGCTGCCGATCTGGATTCGGTCGCCGTAGGTGAGAACCCGTCGGGTCACCCCCATTCCGTTGACCTGGGTCCCATTTCGACTCGCGAGGTCTTCGATCAGATACGAGCCGTTCTCGTGTTGAAAGATACGTACATGAACGCGGGACACGAGGGTGTCGTCGACCTGTACGTCGGCTTTCTCTCCGCGGCCTAGGGTGAGCTCTTTCCCGATGGCGTACTTGTCGCCCGCCAGCTTGCCGGCGAGCACGACGATGCGAGCCTGCTCCTCCTTGTTGGAGAGGCCCTTCTGCTTGAACACGTGTTGGCGTGTAACCTCGGTGGGATCGTGTCGCGACATCAGGCGGCGGGCCCTCGAAGCCCATTAGATCCTAGCCTGCAGGACCGAAGGACGGTGTAGCCCCGGGGGGTGAGGGACTCCAGCGCACATCGTGGGCAGATTGATCTCGGAGAGGCTTCGCGCATAATGGCGCGTCAGCCATGGTCGCCACGCAGCGGTACCTCTCCGAATTCCGAATGATTCGAGGCGCTTGCGCCCTGATGGCCCTCCTCGCGCTCGTGCTGCAGGGTTCGAGCGGCGGCCACATGCTCCTGGTCGAGCATAGCCGCTGCGCCGAGCACGGTGAGCTGATTCACGGCGCTGCTCACCAGCACGAGGCAGATCAGGATCGGCACGCCGAGTCAGCCGTGCTCCATGGGGTTCCCGACCCGGGCTCTAACGAAGCGCACGATCACTGCTCGGCACTGACCGATCGACGAGACGCTGTCGTTTTGAACGGTTGCGCGGACGCCGGCATCCGAGTGGCCGAGGCGCAGGACGAGCTCAGCGTCCTCCGCCGCCTGATTGCACCAAGCACCACCCGACTGCGGTTGGCTCCGAAGACTTCACCTCCTGCCTGACGTTCGTTGATCAAGCGTTCGTTGAACCGCGCAACTGCGCGAAGGCAGGAGTAGGAAGTGAAAAGGAAGCGAAGCAAAACTAGAGCTACAATTGCGCTCGCGGTCGTCGCCCTCTGGGCAGCAGGACCGGGATACGCACAGAAGGATCCGAGCCGGGACCCAGTCACCGACACTGACACCGACACTGACACCGACACCGACACCGACACCGACACTGACACTGACACTGACACTGACACTGACACTGACACTGACACTGACACTGACACTGACACTGACACTGACGCTGACACTGACACTGACACTGACACTGACACTGACACTGACACTGACACTGACACTGACACTGACGCTGACACTGACGCTGACACTGACACTGACACTGACACTGACACTGACGCTGACACTGACACCGTCTCGGTCAGCGACGCCACACTGCACCCGCCGCATCTCCTCGATTCTCCGCCGCCGGTCTATCCGTCACGTCAGGAGAGCTCCGGCCTACACCCCACGGTGATCCTCCTGGTTACCATCACCCCAGACGCGAAGGTGACCGACATCGTCGTGGAGCACTCCGCCGGTTCGGAGTTCGATGCCGCGGCGGTGGAGGGCGTACAGGCCTGGAAGTTCGAGCCTGCGAAACGCGGCCAGGCACCGGTCGCGAGTCGAATCCGGGTGGCAGTCCACTTCGAAGAACCGGAGGCCGGCGTCCACCACCAGACCGGCGCCTACGCCGGCCCCGCCGCTGAGACTGACGCTGGCACTGGCGCTGGCGCTGCCGCTGACACCGCGTTCCGTACCGACGCTCAAGTCGACGCGGAGCGCATGCGTAGCGGCGGCCGCGGCGCTGCCGATTTCGACATCGACCAAGACATCCTCAACGCCGCCCCTGTCTTCTCCGCAAACGACCTACTCAAGCGCGTCCCTGGTCTCTATGCGTCGAAGCCCGAAGGCGGTGCAGTGGGTGAGCGGTTCTTTCTGCGCGGGTTCGACTCGGAGCACGGCCAAGACATCGAATTCAAGGTCGGCAGCATGCCGCTCAACCAGCCGTCACACATTCACGGGCAAGGCTACACCTTCCAGGGCTTCATCATCCCCGAGGTGGTGCGACAGCTCCGCGTCACCGAAGGGGTCTACGATCCAATTCAAGGTGACTTCGCAATCGCAGGCACGATCGAGTACGAGCTCGGCGTAGAGCAGCGCGGCATCTACGCGCAAACCGAGCTCGGGTCGTTTCGAACGTTCCGACAGACCGCGATCTTCGCGCCCGAAGGCAGTGACCCCGATACCTTCGGCGCCTTTCAGCTTCGGCGAACCGACGGTTTCGGTCAGAACCGCGAAGGGATTGATGGCTCGGCGATGTTCCAGTTCGGTTTCGGGCGCGAGAAGTGGCGTTTTCGGGTTCATGGCAACTTCGGAGGCGCTCGCTACGACTTGGCCGGCGTCCTCCGCCTCGATGACATTCAAGCCGGTGAAGTCGGCTGGCTCGACGTCTACCCTTTCGATACGGCGCTAGCCCAAAACGGCTCCAATCTCAGCGCCATGCTGGGTTTCTCGGGTGAGCACCGAGGCAAGAACAAGCGCAATTCGAGCTTCGGCCTCTGGCTTCAATTCCATGATTTTCGACTGCAAGAGAACTTCCGCGGCTTTCTCGAAACCGATGCCGAGGGAGACACACCGGGCGACCTCATCGAGCAGCTCGATCGGCGCTTCGTGATTGGCGGCAATGCACGCCATCGGACGCACGAATTTGCACCGGCCAATTGGGCGAAGGGAACCGTCGAGCTCGGTGTGTCGGCCCGCGTGGACCTCATTGCTCAGGAGCTCAACTGGCTCGAGGCACCGGGAAACCAAATCTATCAGGAGCGTATCGACGCCCAAATCGCGGAAACCGACCTCGGCATCTGGCTCGACCTCGACTGGGATTTCACCAAGTACCTGAACATCGCCGGCGGCGTCCGTTCCGATGTCTTGTTCTACAACGTCACCGACCGGCGGGAGAGCGTTTCCCCAGTGGACGCACGGCCCTATCGCCGGACCGCGGCGGGCGTCGTGGTCGGACCCCGCGCTGTCGTCACGGTCAAACCGATCGAGGAGCTCGACGTCGTGCTCGCCTACGGCCGCGGATTCCGATCCCCTCAGGCGCGTC
>Ga0316198_10001709_pt1 | contig 13076 bp, 11 predicted proteins | sample OudBieAanoxic_MG_FD_204935 | JGI IMG/M metagenome (GOLD analysis project Ga0316198, IMG submission 204935) | Coastal sediment microbial communities from Oude Bieten Haven, Netherlands - site A anoxic | ecosystem: Environmental > Aquatic > Marine > Coastal > Sediment | place: Netherlands...
CAACGACGCCATCGAGCTGGGCATCGAGACCATCTACCAGGACTCTGCGCTGGTGAACCAGCTCTCGATCGCGCGCAACATGTTCCTCGGCCGCGAGCCGCTGAAGGGGCCGAAGATCCTCAACCGCATGGACACCAGGTTCATGAACGAGGTCGCGCAGAAGCTCATGGGCGAAGTCGGCATCACCAAGAACATCCCGCCCAACACGCCCATCGTGGCCCTCTCCGGCGGCGAGCGCCAGGCGGTCGCCATCGCGCGCGCGATGTACTTCGACAGCGAGCTCATCATCCTCGACGAGCCCACCAACAACCTCGGTGTCGCCGAAACGCAGGGCGTGCTGCGCTTCGTGCGCAACGCGCGCGACTCGGGTCACTCGTGCATCTTCATCGCCCACAACATCCACCACGTCTTCCAGGTCGTCAACCGCATCGTGGTGCTCCGTCGCGGCGAGGTCGTGGCTGACGACATCGACCCCAAGGTCTCCACCATCGAGGAGGTCGAGCAGGTCATCACCGGGGACCTCGAGTTCATCGAGGGCGAGATGGTCGCGAGCGGGGCGAACGGCGAGACAGCGCCGGCCGGCTAGCGGCCGGCCGCGTGCGACGCGGAGCTAGTCCTCGACCTCGCCACCCTCGACGCTCGTTGCGGCGTGACCCACGTTGCCGTTGATCGACAGGCCGCCGTCGACGAGGAGCTCCTGCCCGGTCATGAAGCGCGACGCGTGCGAAGCCAGGAAGCAGACCACGTCGGCGGTCTCCTCCGGCACCGAGATGCGGTGCAGACCGATGCGCTCGATGTAGGTGGCGCGCGCCCGGGGCGTCCAGGCCGTCTTGTTGAGGGGTGTGTCGGTCGGTCCGGGGGCGACCGAGTTGACCGTGATGTCGTATTGGGCCAGCTCCATGGCCAACACGCGGGTGAGGCCGTCGATGCCGCCCTTGGCCGTGGTGTAGGCGCTGAAGCCGTTGATGGCCTGGATGGACGACTGGCTGGTGATGTTGATGATGCGTCCTGGGCCGTCCTGGCGGGCCATCTGCCGCGCCGCGGCACGGCAGCCGAACATGTAGCCGTGCAGATTGGCCGCGAGCAGGCCGTGCCACTCCTCGGTCTCGATCTCGAGGAAGGGCTTGACGAAGATGCGCGCGGCGTTGTTGACCCAGATGTCGAGGCTGCCCCAGCGCTCCACGACCTGGTCGGCCATGTCGTCGACGTGGGCCTCGTCCGCGGTGGAGCCCTGCAGGATGAGCGAGTCCTTGCCGTGGCTCTCGATGAGGCCCCTGGTGATGGCGGCGCCCTCGGCATCCTTCTGGTAGTCGCCCGCGACGTTGGCACCTTCCCGCGCGAGGGCCTCCGCGATGGCCCGGCCGATGCCCGTGGACAGGCCCGTGACGACCGCGTTCTCGCCCTCCAGGCTGAACGTCCTGCTCATCAGCTTCTCCCTTCAGCCATCGAGGCGCGGGTCCAGCACGAGCTTGACCCCATCGGCCCGGCGGGTGCGCGCGAACGACGTCTCCCAGGCCGAGAGCGGCGAGACGTCGGTGACGAGCGGGTCGAGCACCACCTCGCCGGCGGCGATCAACTGCTCCACGCGGCGCCACGAGCGGGGCGTGCTGGCGAAGCCGGAGGTTACCACCAGCTCCTTCAGACAGATAAGGTCGATGTCGAGGCTGATGGGCTTGCCCGTGAGGCCGACCTGCACGTAGTGGCCGCCCTTGCGGATGGCGCGCAGGCCGGCGTCGATGCCACGCTCGTTGCCCGAGGCATCGGCCACCACGTCGAAGCCGACGCCGGGAGTGGCGGCCTCCACCTCGGCGGCGAGGACGGATGTCATGCCCAGCGACGCGGCCAGGTCCAGCCGGCGCCGGTCGCCCGAAGTGCCGCTGATGGTGACGGACGCGCCCTGGGCCTTGAGCACCTGCGCGGTGAGGATGCCCATGGCGCCCGGGCCGACCACGAGGGCGCTGTCGCCGGGCGAGGCCACGGCCGGGTCGCACAGGCACTGGGCCACGCACGACAGCGGCTCGTAGAGCGCACCGGCATGCTCGCCCACCGACTCGTGGACCTCGTGGAGGTTGCGCTGGGGCACGACCACGTGGGTGGCGAAGCCGCCGTTGACGTGCGAGCCGATGGACTTGCGCGTGGGGCACAGGTTGCGCCGTCCCGCCAGGCAGGCCGCACAGCGGTCGCAGGTGTAGAAGTAGGTCTCCGGGCTGACGCGCTTGCCCGTCCAGCTCTCGGCTCCGGTGCCGGCCTCGACCACGCGGCCGGTGACCTCGTGGCCCATGACCACCGGCGGGATGCTGGGGAACTCGTCGTCCTGGATGTGCAGGTCGGTGCCGCAGATGCCCGTGGCGTAGACCTCGATGAGCGCCTCGTCGGGGCCCGGCGCCGGTCGCGGCACCGAGCCGAGCCCGACGTTCTCGGCCCCCTTGTCGCGCTTGATCAACCCGGGCATGCGGGGCGTGTCGGACGTGTTGTCGGTCATGCTCCGATTGTAGGATCCGGAGCGCGTCGCCTACCGGCCCAAGCGGCTGCGCCACCAGTCGGCGCCCATCGGGTGCCGCGGTGCCTCGCGCCCCTAGCGACTCAGCCGCGCGACCCGGTTGGCCGCGCTCATCACGCGGCGGGCGGTCTTGGGTGAGGTGCGGGCGATGGATTCGAGTGTCTCGGCCAGCTCGTCCTCGGGCAGCGAGCCGAAGAGGCGCAGCAGGTTGTCAAGCGTCTCGTCCGAGAGGCGGGAGAGGACCGTGAAGCCGGCCTGGATCTCGCCCGTCTCTGCCCGCGACAGCGCGCGCAGGGCGCGGTCGAAGAGGGTGGCCAGGCCCTGGATCTCGGCGATCCAGGCATGCAGCCGCTGGGCCTCGGCGTCATCGGGCGTGGCGGCCACGGCTTCCTCGGCCAGCTGCAGGCAGACCTGCAGGCGCGGCTGGAGGGGATCGGCCTCGCGCGCGCGCCGCTCCTCTGCCACGCGCTGGAACCAGCGCCAGCGGTCGCCGACGACGCGCCAGGCCGCGGCAGAGGGACCCGGTCGCGGATGCCGCGGGGCATCGTCGGCGCGTGCTACCAGGCGCCACTCCTCGAGTTCGGCCAGCGCCAGCGAGGCGGCCCGGTGGGACAGGCCCAGGGCCTCGCGGATGTCGCGTTCGGTGAGCGTGCCGCCGCTGACCAGCAGGTAGCCGTGGACGCGCGCGACCGAGGGGGTCACGTTCCAGGCCGGGCCCATGTCGCCCCAGGTATCGGCGAACGCGACGCGCACGTCCTCGGTGGTGGGGAAGTCGGCGGCGATCTCGCGGCGCAAGCCCTGGTCGGTAGTCATCGCGGGCACGATAGCAGGCCCCCTCCGGTAGCATGCGTGGACCGCAACCGATCCCAGGAGGCTCCGACCCCGTGCCCGAACCTGTCCCCGAGGCCATCCGAGAGGCCCTGCGCACGGTCTCGACCGGCCAGCCCCTGACGCCCGAAGCGGCCGAGGCCTTCATGGCCGCGGTGCTCGACGGCGAGGCGACCTCGGCCCAGCTCGGTGGGGTGCTGGTGGGCATGCACGCTCGCGGCGAGACGCCCGGCGAGCTGGCCGGCTTCGTGCGGGCCATGCGCTCGCGCGCGCACGCGATCGCGGCGCCCGAAGGCACCATCGACACCTGCGGCACCGGCGGCGACGTGCGCGGCACCTTCAACATCTCCAGCGCCGCGGCGCTGGTGGTGGCGGCGGCCGGCGTGCCCGTGGCCAAGGCCGGCAACCGCGCGGTCTCGTCGCAGGCCGGCTCCTCGGACGTCATGCGCGCCCTTGGCCTGCGCGTGGAGTCGACGGCCGACGAGGCGGAGCGATCGCTGCGCGAGTTCGGCTTCGCCTACCTTCACGCGCCCTCCTTCCACCCGGGCATGCGCCACGTCGGTCCGGTGCGCATGGAGCTGGGCGTCAAGACCGCCTTCAACATGATCGGCCCGCTGGCCAACCCGGCCCGGCCGCGCCGGCAGCTGGTGGGCGTGCCCGCCGAGGCGGCCGCGGAGTCGGTCGCGGCCGCGCTCCACGAGCTGGGCTCGGAGCGCGCCTTCGTGGTCCACGGGGAGCGGCTCGACGAGCTGCCGCTCGACGGCTCGGGGGTCATCTACGACGTCAGCCCGTCTGGGATCGAGCGGCGGACGGTGACCGCGGCGGACCACGGGCTGGCCGAGGCCCAGACCGATGCGCTCAGCGGCGGTGACGGCGAGGCCAACGCGTCCGTCATCCGGCGCGTCTTCGACGGCTCTGAAGCCGGGGCCGCGCGCGACGTGGTCGCACTCAACGCCGGAGCGGCCCTGCTCGTCGCCGGCCGTGCCGATGACCTGCGTGGGGGCGTGGAGCTGGCGCTCGAGACCATCGCCTCCGGCGCTGCGGCCGAGCAGCTGGAGCGCCTGCGCGCGGGTGCCGTGGGGGCGGCCGGTTGATGGCGCAACGCTCGTCGGTGCTGCATCAGATCGCGGAGAGGCGCGCGGCCGACATCGCCGCCGAGGTCGGTGGGCGGACGCTGCGCGAGGTCGCCGCGGCCGCGGCCGAGGCTCCGGCTCGGCGGGACGTGGCCGGACGCTTCGCGCGGGCCGGTCTCCATCTCATCGCCGAGATGAAGCACTCCTCGCCCTCGGCCGGCTCGATGGTCGACGGCGAGCTGGACGTGGCCGAGCGTGCCCGCGCCTACCAGGCCGGCGGTGCGTCGATGATGTCCGTACTCGTCGAGCCGCACTGGTTCGGCGGCTCGCTCGACGACCTGCGCGCGGCGCGCGCGGCCACCACGCTGCCGGTGCTGGCCAAGGAGTTCGTGGTCGACGAGCGGCAGCTGCCGCTGCTGCGGGCCGCCGGCGCCGATGCCGTGTTGCTGCTGGCCGCGCTGCACCCGCCCAAGCGGCTGGCCCGGTTCGTGCGGCTGGCCTTGGACCACGGCCTGGAGCCGCTGGTGGAGGCGCATTCGGCGAGGGAGCTGGAGGCGGCCCTGGCCAGCGCGGCCCGGCTCATCGGCATCAACAACCGCGACCTCAAGACCCTCGAAGTGGACACGGCGCTGTGCGAGCGGCTGCGTCCACAGGTGCGGGGCGACCGGCTGGTGGTCGCCGAATCGGGCGTCCGCGATGCGGCCACGATCCGCCGCTGGCGCGCGCTCGGGTTTGACGGTGCGCTCGTGGGCGAGGACCTCATGCGCTCCGGCTCGGACCCGGCCGCGATCGAAGCGCGGGTGTCGACGCTCGTCGGTGCCGGCGCGGTGCCGGCGCCGGGCCAGGATCCTGCGGCCGACGGACGCGCGCCCTTCGTCAAGATCTGCGGCATCACCGAGCCCGCCGGTCTCGACGCGGCCATCGCGGCCGGTGCCGACGCCATCGGCCTGAACTTCGTGCCCGGCACGCCTCGGGCGCTCGAAGAGGGGGAAGCGGCCGCCCTGGTGGCGTCGGCCCGGGCTGCCGATGCGCCGGGCAACGGCCCGTTGCTGGTGGGGGTCTTCGCCGACCGCGACCCGGCCGAGGTAGCGGCCATCGCAAGCCGGCACGACCTCGACGCGGTGCAGCTGAGCGGTGACGAGCCGGCCGACGATCTGGAGGCCATCCCGCTGCCCGTGCTCAAGGCGCTGCACATCCCTGCGGCCGACGACCCCGATGCCTCCCTCGAAGGCCTGGAAGCGCAGATCGCCGCCTTCGAGGCCAAGTCGAACCTGCAGGCCATCCTGCTCGACACGACCGATCCGGCGCGCAAGGGCGGCACGGGCCGCCGGGCATCGGTGGCAGTGGCGCGCGCCATCGCTGCCCGCGTGCCCGTCATCCTTGCCGGCGGTCTCACCGCGGCCAACGTGGGCGATGCCCTGTTGGAGGTGCCGGCGGTCGGCGTCGACACGGCCAGCGGCGTGGAACCTGCGCCCAGGCCGGAGGGCCGGCCGTTCAAGGACCCGCTCAAGGTGGCGCTCTTCGTCAAGCGCGCCAACGCCGCCCGGCTGGACCTGCCGGCGCTGCCGTTCGGTCCGCGTCCGGTGGACCCAGGCCTGCTCGAGGCCGACGAGGCCGGGCGCTGGGGCACCGACCGTGCCTTCGGCGGCCGCTTTGTGCCCGAGACGCTGATGGCCGCGCTGCTCGAGCTCGAGGCCGCCTACGGGGAGATCCGCCACGACCCCACCTTCTGGGCCGAGCTGCGCGAGCTGCTCGCGACGTACGTGGGCCGGCCCACGCCCGTCTATCGCGCCGACCGCCTGGCGGCCGAACTGGAGCGACGGACCGGTCGCGAGCCCGGTGGCGTCCGGCTCTACCTCAAGCGCGAGGACCTCGACCACACCGGCGCGCACAAGATCAACAACGCCCTCGGCCAGGCTCTGCTGACCAGGCGACTGGGAAAGCGCCGCGTCATCGCCGAGACCGGCGCCGGGCAGCACGGAGTAGCCACCGCCACGGCCTGCGCTCTGCTCGACCTCGAGTGCACCGTCTACATGGGCGTCGAGGACATCCGCCGCCAGGCGCCGAACGTGCTGCGCATGCGCGCGCTGGGGGCGGAGGTCCGCGAGGTCACCAGCGGCACCGGCACCCTCAAGGACGCCACCAACGAGGCCATGCGCGCGTGGGTCACGCACGTGCAGACGAGCCACTACGTGCTCGGCTCGGCGGTCGGCCCGCATCCGTTCCCCAGCCTGGTACGTGACCTGCAGCGGGTCATCGGCGACGAGGCTGCCGAGCAGGTGCGCGCGTCGGAGGGACGACTGCCGGACATCGCCGTCGCCTGCGTCGGTGGCGGCTCCAACGCCATGGGCCTGCTGACGCGCTTCCTGGGCGAGACCGGCACGCGACTCATCGGCGTGGAGGCTGCGGGGGAAGGGCTGCAGGGTCGCCACGCCGCAGCGCTCTCCGGCGGGCACGCCGGGGTGCTCCACGGTTCGCGCTCGTACCTGCTGCAGGACGACGATGGCCAGATCACCGAGGCCTTCTCCATCAGCGCCGGGCTGGACTACCCGGGCATCGGCCCCCAGCTGTCCGCGCTCTACGAGGCCGGCCGCGTGGAGATCCTGAGCGCCACCGACGAGGACGCGCTCGAGGGCATGCGCCTGCTGACCCGGACCGAGGGCATCCTGCCCGCACTCGAGCCGGCGCACGCCATCGAGGCCCTGACCGACCTGCTGGCGGGGGAGGGCATCGAGCCGGCCGCCGATGACGACATCATCCTGCTGGGCCTGTCGGGTCGTGGCGACAAGGACATCGCCGCGGTCGAGGACCGCCTGATGGCCGGCATCGACAGGGCTGAGTCGTGAGCACCACGGTCAAGGCGCGCAAGCAGGCCGCGGGCGCGGTGCGCATCAGCACGGCCATCAGGTCGGCCAACGAGTCGGGGCGAGCGGCGCTCATCCCGTTCGCGACCGCGGGCTATCCCGACGCCGACACGTCCCTCGAGATCGCGGTGGCCCAGATCGATGCCGGTGCCGACGTGCTGGAGATCGGCCTGCCCTACTCGGACCCCCTGGCCGATGGCGCCACCATCCAGCGCGCCTCCTCGGTGGCGTTGGCCAACGGCGCCACGTTGGATGATTCGATCGCCCTGATCGGGCGCATCCACCAGGCGCGGCCGAAGACGCCGCTGGTGACGATGGGCTACTGCAACCAGGTGCTCGGCGGGAAGGACGGCGCGACCGTGCTGCGGCGGCTGGCCGAGGCCGGCGTGTCCGGCTTCATCCTGGCCGACCTCACGCCCGACGAGGGCGCGGAGCTCGAGGCGGAGGCCGCCGAGCTCGGCATCGGCATCATCTACCTCGTCGCCCCCACCACGACCGCCGACCGTATCCCGTATGTGGCCAGCCGCTCGCAGGGCTTCCTCTACGCCGTCTCGCTGGCAGGCGTGACCGGCGCGCGCACTTCTCTGCCGCCGGGTGTCAAGCGCTTCCTGCGTTCGGTGCGCGAGGTCAGCCCGGTGCCCGTGGCCGTCGGCTTCGGCGTCTCCAAACCGGCGCACGCCCGGCAGCTGGCGCCGGTGGCGGACGGGATCATCACGGCCTCCGCGCTCATCGACGCGCTGGGCCCGGAGGGCACGGACATCGAGTCCATGGCCGCCCTCGTGCGCTCACTGCGGGAGGCTACCGTCCGCAGCCAGGGTCGTGACGCATGACGCGCGTGTGCGCTGACGGTCACTCGCTGAGCGTGGCCGCTGCAGGCTGATAGGCCACGTCGATCCTGATCGGGGTCGACCAGTTGCCCGCGATGTCGCGCCATTGGACGCGGATACGCAACGGCAGCGGGTCGGGGAACGATGGTGGCCCGGCAGCGGGTGACACGGCGGGCGTCGGGCTCGGCTCAGCCGCAGCGCCGGGCGTGAAGACCTCGTCCACGGCGGTGGCGCCAGGGAGCGAGATCGTCAGCGAGTCCACGGCCGGGAAGGTCGTCCCACGCTTGAGCGAGCCGTCGTCGTTCAGGCGCCCCCTCGCCGACACGCGCACGAAGGCGAGGCCGCTGCCGTCGTCGCCATCGGACGCCTCCAGCGCGAGCGTGACCGACGCACCCACCAACGGCACCCCGTCCTGCTCGCCGAGGACGTCAGCGTCGTCGATCGAGGCGTCACCAGCGGGCACCTCCCTGTCCCTGGGTCGGTCGAGACCGTAGCGCAAGGCCGCCCACAGCTCGGGCCGGTCGCCGTCGTAGCCGAGCGCCCAGATACCGACGCCGCGCAGGCCCTTGCGCCGGGCGAGTCCGACCTTGGCCAGCACGCTGTCGACATCTTCGTACCACAGCTGCCGCCAGCTCACGGGACAGGTCTCGCACGCGCGGGAGCGATAGACGCTCCAGGCCGATCCCTGCTTCGCGTCCCACTGGCGCCCCGCTGTCGCCGCCCGCGGGGCCGACACGCGATAGAACGCGGTCGTGGGGTCCAGGAAGCGCTTGGCGCTGCGGGTGCGGGACCCGAGCTCGCCGGAGCGGGTCGACCACGCCCGCCCGTACCAGGGCATGGCCAGGATGACCTTGTCGGCCGGGGCCTTCTTGAGCGCGATCTGGACGGACTTGCGCACGTCGAGCCCATCCTTCACGCGCAGCGGCGCGACCGACCCTGCCACCTTGCTGCCCGGGGTCCGGTACTCGTAGCCCATGAGCACCGCTGCATCGGCCGCGTCGTCCGCTACCAGCCTCTGGAGCGGGAAGGACTCGACATCGGGCATCAAGTCGAAGGTCAACTGCAGCGATGGGTCGACCCGGTCGAACGCTCGACGCACCTGCCGCACCAGGCGCACGAACTCGCCCCGTGCCGTCCGCGGCAGCGGCTCGAAGTCGAGGTTCACCCCACCGGCATCGGCTTCGGTCACTGCCTCGATGATCTCGTCGGCGAGGGTCCTGCGCGCCTCGGGATCGGACAGCAACTGCTTCGTCTCCCGCTTCCCCGCGGCGCTCCACGAGAAGCGCTCGACCGTCAGCACCACGCGCACCCCCGACGCACGAGCCCGCTCCCGGACCGCAGCGAAGGAGTCGCTCGTCCAGCCGGCCCAGCCACGGGTCGGCTCGCCATCGGCTTCCTCGCGAATGAGCCTTCCGTCTCGACCGGCTTCCACGCCGAACCAGGCCAGCGTGGTCAGCGTGCTCATGTCGATGGATGCGGCGTTCGACAACTCCCAGTAGGGCAAGAAGCCGAATACCTCGCGCTCGGCGAGGCGATCCTGTGCCAGGTCGGTGTCGGCTCCGGACTGGGCAAGGCTGCCCGTGCCCGAGGCGAGGCCACTGCCTGCCAGGGCCAGCGAAAGCGCGATGCGAGCGAGCCTGATCATGTCACGCGCCAGTATGGCGCGGGCGGCAGCCTAGCTCTCCAGCACGCTCCGTACGGCGGCCACGACCTCGTCGTGGATGCTGGCGGCGGTGACGACGGCGCCGCGGTTCTGCGTCATGCGCTGGCCGGTGGTGATGTCGAAGGGCTTGCCTTCCACATCGCTCACGCGCCCGCCGGCCTCTGACACCACGAGCATGCCCGCGGCGTGGTCCCAGATGTTCTCGCGGTAGTCGCCGCGTGGCACGCGCAGGTAGATCGACGCGTCGCCACGCGCGACCATCGCGTACTTCGTCTGTGAGTCGAGGCGCACGGGCTCGGCGGTGATGCCCAGGGCGGCGCCGATGCGGGCGGCTTCCGACTGGTTCGAGTGGGCCGCCTCCACCGACTCGGCGTAGCGCGCCTCCGCGGTCGACGCGGGCGCCGCTGCCTTCACGAGCTCGCCGGCACGATCGGCGGTCGCCTCGAAGAGCGGCATCATGCGCGTGCCGCGCCCACGCTCGGCGATGAAGAGGACGCCGATGGGCCCGCCCACGCTGGGATCGCCGGGCTCGCCGCAGTAGGGCAGGTTGGGACAGCCCATGGCTGCCACCACGACCTCGCCGTCCTCGACCAGGGCCAGCGCGATGGCGTACTGCTCGTTGCGCAGGAAGCCTTTCGTGCCATCGACCGGGTCGAGCGTCCACCAGCGGCGCCCAGGGCCGGCCTTGTCGTCACACGAATCGAGTGCCTCGCGCAGGTCGTCCATCGTGACCTCGGGCCGCTGGGCCCGGACACGCGCCAACACCGCCGCGGCCAGGTCGGACGACTCGGCCAGGGAGCTGAAGTCCTCCTCGCCCATCATGCCGTCGCCGGGCAGGGCTTCGAGCATGGCCATGCGCACGAGCGCCTGGGCACCCAGGTCGGCCACCGTCACCGGGGAGGAGTCGGCCTTCGAGACCGCCTCGCCCGCGGGGTCGAAGTCGTCGCGTACGACTTTCGTCAGCCGGGCCGCCGAGACGACGGCCTCGACGGCGAATCGGCGCTCCGCTGCGAATCGGGAATCGGCCACGGAAGGGACTGCGGATATGGCGTCGGTCACCTAGGCGCTCGCCTCGGCCGCCGGCTCCCCGGTGGCCTGCTCCTCGGTGGAAGGCACCGGCACCTCCGGCTTGTTGCGCGCGGCCTTGAGCGTCTTCTTGATGACGTCGACAGGGGCCTTCTCGCCGGTCCACAAGCGGAAGGCGGCGATGGTCTGCTCGATGAGCATGAAGTCGCCGTTCATGACCTTGGCCGCGCCGGCCTCGCGGGCCTCGCGCAGCAGGCGCGTCTCCTCGGGCACATAGTGGAGGTCCATGACCAGGATGTCGGGCGGCAACAGCTCACCCGGGATGGGCGTCTCATCGGGGTCGCGGCCCATGGCCGAGGCGTTGATGAGGACGTCCGTCTTGGCCAGCTCGGCCTCGATGACCGACTCGTGCCAGGGGCGGGCCTTGAGGTCCATGTGGCTGGCACTGCGGGCGAAGTGCTTGACCAGTCGCTCGCCGCGGTGGAGGTGGCGGTTGAAGAGCGCGATGTTCTGGAAGCCGGCCTGGATGAGCGAGTAGATGGCCGCACGGCCGCCGCCGCCGGCACCGACGACGACCGCGTTCTTGGGCATCTTCTGGTCGCCCACCAGCTCCTCGAGCGTGGGCTTGAAGGCGATGACGTCGGTGTTGTGACCGACCAGCAGGTTGCCCTCGCGCGTGATGGTGTCGACCGCGCCGGTGGCCTGCGCCTCCTCGGTGAGCTTGTCGAGCATGGGCAACACGCGATCCTTGTGGGGCACACCGATGTTGGCGCCGAGGTACTCGTCTCCGCGCAGGGCGGCCACCGCGTCCGGCAGGTCGACGGTGGGGGTGTCGAGGGGCTCGTAGTGGGCATCGACACTCGCGGCCGCGAAGGCCGCTTCCTGCAGTGCCTCCGAGAGCGAGTGCGTGACCGGCTGCCCGAGTAGGACGACACGTTTCGACATGGTGGACGACTCCTGGGTCGCGGGCGCGAAGTCCCGCCTGTGATCGAGGGGAAGGGGATCTCGCTTGCCCCTCGATGCAACGAAGACGCGCTGCACAAGGCCCGCGCGTCTTTCAGTGCGTGGTGGTCAGCTGATGATACCGGGTATCCGACCCTGCGTGCTACCATCTCACCGCCGAAGAGGAGAGGTCGCATAGAGGCCTAGTGCGCCGGTTTGCTAAACCGGTGAGTGGGGTAACCTGCTCCGAGGGTTCGAATCCCTCCCTCTCCGCCACCCCTCTCGGGGCGCCCGTAGCTCAGTGGATAGAGCATCTGGTTGCGGACCAGAAGGTCGTGAGTTCGAGTCTCGCCGGGCGCGCCAGTTCCCAGATCGCCAGACCTGGCGCGGCATCGCGCTGCCCGGTGTTGCGGCCTGTACCATCACCTCGTTGACGTGGGAGGCGATGTGAACGGGTCATCTGGGAGCTTGAAGCTCGCGATCGGACAGGACGCACTGGACGACTTCTGCGCGCGCCACCACATCCGACGCATCTCGTTGTTCGGCTCCGTCCTCCGGGGCGAAGAGGGCCCCGATAGCGATATCGACTTGCTCGTGGAGTTCGAACCCGGTCAGACGCCCGGGTATATCGCGCTCGCTGGCATGGAGGCGGCACTTTCCGATCTGCTGGGTGGGCGGTCGGTCGACCTACGGACCCAAGCCGACCTTTCTCGCTATTTTCGCGACGATGTGATGCGCGAGGCGGAGCTCCAGCATGCTCGATGAAGACGGCATCCGGATCAGGCACATGCTTGACGCGGCAGAGGAGGTGATCGGCTTCACATCCGGTCGAGAGCGTGCGGATCTCGATAACGACCGGATGCTGCTGTTCGCTGTCGTGCGTGGCATCGAGATCATCGGCGAAGCGGCAACGAAGGTATCGCCAGGGACGCGCGGTGTCTCCCCAGAGATCCCATGGGCGGCGATCGTCACGATGCGCCACAGGCTCATCCATGGCTACTTCGACGTGGATCCTGACATCGTCTGGCGCACGGCAACCGAGGAGGTTCCAGCGCTTATCCCTCTGCTGCGCGACCTGGACGCGTCCGAGTAGGCCCCGTCACCCGCCCGCGGTGCCTTCCGATGACCCCGAAAACGGGTATGGCCACCCTGTGCCTGGCTCTCGCCGGGCGCGCCAGTTTCCCGCTTGCAGGCTTGGTTCGTCGTGGCCGGCCCAGCTTCCCGCCCGGTGCGGCGTCAAGGCATGATATCGTTGTATATCAATTGCCTCTTGGAGTGCACCCATGACCGACATCCTGATTCGTGACATACCTGACGACGTCCTCGCAGCGATCGACGCCAGGGCAAATCGAG
>Ga0316198_10001710_pt1 | contig 13074 bp, 9 predicted proteins | sample OudBieAanoxic_MG_FD_204935 | JGI IMG/M metagenome (GOLD analysis project Ga0316198, IMG submission 204935) | Coastal sediment microbial communities from Oude Bieten Haven, Netherlands - site A anoxic | ecosystem: Environmental > Aquatic > Marine > Coastal > Sediment | place: Netherlands...
ACTACGCCGCTGCCTGTTCGCGTTCAGGTCATCGACGAGGAGGCCTATCAACCACCCGCCAAGTATGGCGAGCCGATCGTACCGCGCAACGACCGCATCCACGTGGTCTTTCCGACCGACGGGAACGCGGTCCTGAGCGTACCAACCGGAGAGCATCGGGTCGTCGTCTCGCGGGGCTATGAATACGATATCGTCGACACCAATGTGACCGTCACCGCTGGCGACGAAACCGCGGTCACCGCCGAGCTCTCCCGCGTGGTCGATTCAATGGGCGTCATGTGTGGAGACTTTCACATCCACACCCACCGCTCACCTGATTCGCCTGACGCGCCCGAATTCAAACTGAGGGCTGCAGCGGGCGACGGCGTCGAGCTCCCTGTGCGTACCGATCACGAGTTTGTTGCGGCCTTCGAGCCTGTGGTTGCTGCGACGGGTCTCGGGGATTGGATGTACGGGCTGACGGCGCTCGAACTGACGACTTTCTCCTGGGGCCATTTCGGCGTCTTTCCCATGGTGCCTGACCCGAGCCTGCCGAATGGCGGCGCGATCATGTGGAACGGGCTCACCGAAGGTGGCGCCGTACAGACTTTCGAGCCGGTTACGGTCTTTGATGAAGCGCGGAGCAGACCCGGCAACCCCGAGGTGATCATTTTTCACCCACGGACCCCGCCTGGCAGTGGTGGCGGCTTCAGTTCGATTTCCGGCCAGAATTATTTCATGGGCGACAATACTTTCAGCAATGCAGGCGGTGTCGACTACGACCCCGTCACCGACACCATCTTGCGAGAAGACATCAATCCTGAAACCTGGTGGGACCGGGACTTCAAAGTCGTCGAGGTCTTCAACGACAGCTCATTCGCGGAGAACAAGCAGAACGATGGCCGGATCTATCCGGGAGACCCAATGGACGAAGACGCCAGTGCAGAGATTGGCACGGTCGACGATTGGTTTGGTCTACTCAACAGCGACGAACGCGAGGGGATGTTTGCCGTGGGCTCGTCCGACAGCCACAGCGTCATGGCCGGCAGCCCTGTCGGGTATCCAAGGACCTGTGTGATCGTGGGTACCGACGATCCCCAAGTGCTCCGCGCCGACGAGGGCACACCTCAGATGATCAAAGGTCTGGTCAGCAGCGGTCGCTCGGTGATCAATGGCGGCATCTACATCCTCGCCCTCGGCCCCGGAAAGGGCCCGGGACAAACGATTGAGGGCGCCGGCCCCTACCCGATCGAAGTGGAGGTTCAGGCTCCGCTTTGGGTTGGCAACGTCGAGCTCATCGAGATGTGGATGAGCTCGGATAAGGTCATCACGAAAACCGAGATCGCAATCGGCACTGACCCCGAGATCGACAACGATTCGGTGCTCCGATTCGCTGAGTCCGTCACAGTGCCAGACGGCGCCGACTGGGTCGTTTTTCACGCGCGTGGCGCCTATGACCCGACAATTCGGAGTCGTAGCGACCAGCCGCAAACCCTCGACCCAGTCCACCCAGGCCGGCTTCCATTCGGGGTCACCAACCCGATCTTCTTTGCGCCTTAGTCGAGCAAAATCCCGCACTTGACAGCCGCGATAGGCGGGCTATCCCTCGCAGCCATTCCAGCGTAGCTCAGTTGGTAGAGCGGGCGACTGTTAATCGCTTGGTCATAGGTTCGAGTCCTATCGCTGGAGCCATCTTCGCGGACTTTGTCCGTTCCGCCATCTCGTATTCCAACGCCACGCAAGTCCTATCGCTTGCTGACTGCTGCCGGTGGTCCAATACGCCGCAGTGTCTGTTCCGCGATCTCTAGCTCTTCGTTGGTGGGCACCACCAGTACCGCGACTGGGGCGCCTTCTCTATGGATTGCGCGGGCGTCGTTGCTGGGGGACCGATTGAGGGCGCCGTCGAGCTCCACGCCGAGCGTCTCCAGGCCTGCACATGCTCTCTCGCGGATGTCTGGAGAGTTTTCGCCTACGCCGGCCGTGAAAATGATAGCGTCCACGCGTCCCAGCGCCGCCGTGTACGCGCCGATGTACTTGCGAATTCGATAGACGTAGACGTCGAGGGCTAGACGTGCACGCGGGTCACCGGCTGCTTCGCGTTGGAGGACGTCGCGCAGGTCGCTGACCCCACAGAGCCCTTCGAGGCCGCTCTCCCCGTTTAGGTCGGCGTCGATCTCGTCGACGCTCATTCCCTTCTGACGCGCTAGGTAGATGAGTGCACCGGGGTCGATATCGCCGGCGCGCGTCCCCATGACCAGGCCCTCTAGGGGTGTCAGGCCCATGGAGGTATCCACGCTCATGCCGTTCTCGATGGCGGTCGCGCTCGCGCCGTTGCCGAGGTGGAGCACGATCAGATTGAGCCGACTGAGCGGTCGGCCGAGTTGCAGAGCCGCCTGGTTCGCCACGTACGCATGGGACGTTCCGTGGAAACCGTAGCGGCGGACGCCGTGGGACTCGTACCAATACTGCGGGACCGCGTACCGATAGGCGTGGGGTGGAATGCTCTGGTGGAAGGCGGTGTCGAAGACGGCGACCTGAGGCACGTCTGGCCGGCGGGCCATCGCTACCTCGATGCACAAGAGATTCGCCGGGTTGTGCAGGGGCGCGAGCGGGGAGAGCTTCCGGATGGCCTCGATCACCCGTTCATCGACCACGCAGGGGTCGCGGAACTCCTCGCCGCCGTGAACGACCCGGTGTCCGATGCCGACGAGCTCGCTGTCATGTTCCGCTTCAGCGCCGTCGCCGAGCAGGCTCATGATTCGGTCGAGGGCGGCGGCGTGATCCCGTAGCTCGCAGTCGGTGACCTCTTCGTAGAGCGCCCCCGTGGAATCCCGCCGCCCGTGAACGAGTCGGCTGCCCGGTTCACCGATTCGCTCTGCGGCTCCCTTCGCTAGCAAGGTCGGCTCACGCATGTCGAAGAGCTGGTACTTGATCGAAGAGCTTCCGGAGTTGAGAACCAGAACCTTCACGACTCGCTCGACGGAGTCTGGGCCTGGATTGCCGTCACGGCCACGGTGTTGACGATGTCGGGCACCGTGCATCCCCGGCTCAGGTCGTTGACGGGCTTCTTCAGGCCCTGAAGGATCGGACCGATGGCGACCGCGCCCGCCGAGCGCTGCACCGCCTTGTAAGTGTTGTTGCCTGTGTTGAGGTCGGGGAAGATGAACACCGTGGCGCTCCCGGCCACCTCGCTGTTCGGGAGCTTCTTGCGCGCCACACCGGCGTCCACGGCCGCGTCGTATTGCATGGGGCCTTCGATCATCAGGTCGGGTCGGCGCAAGCGCGCGATCTTCGTGGCTTCCCGGACGTGGGCGACGTCCTCGCCCGAACCGGAGGCGCCGGTCGAGTAGGAGAGCATGGCGACGCGTGGTTCGATTCCGAATGTCGCAGCGGTCTCGGCAGAGCTGATGGCGATGTCGGCGAGCTGTTCCGCATTTGGGTTTGGATTCACCGCGCAGTCCCCGTAGACCAGCACCCGGTCGCGCAGACACATCAAAAACACGCTCGACACCACGGAAACGCCTTTCCGAGTGCGAATGAACTCCAACGCGGGACGGATCGTATGCGCTGTCGTGTGGGCGGCGCCGGAGACCATCCCGTCGGCCATTCCCTTGTAGACCATCATGGAACCGAAGTAGCTCACGTCGCCCATGGCATCGTGGGCACGGTGCTCGGTCACGCCCTTGTGCTTCCTCAAGTCCAAGTAGGTATCCGCAAAGTCGGATCGCCAGTCCGACGTGAGCGGGTCCACGATCCGCGCACGGTCGAGTTGTACGCCCAGCGTGGAAGCCATCTCCCGAATCTCGGCCGGATCGCCGAGCAAGGTTAGATCGACCACCCGCCGCCGCAGCAAGATTTCCGCGGCACGTAGAATGCGCTCGTCGTTCCCCTCGGGAAGCACGATGTGTTGACGGCTGACCTTTGCCCGTTCGATCAGCTCGTATTCGAAACGCAAGGGCGTGACCCTCGCCGAATGGCTCACCTGAATGCGCTCGGTGAGCTCGGGCAGGTCCACGTGGTCCTCGAAAAGCCCCAGCGCAGTCGCAATCTTGCGGTCATCTCCGGCGCGAATGGCCCCTCCCACCGCGTTGACCTTGGTCGCCGTGGTGAACGTGTCGTCAGAGACTCCGATGACGGGCACCGCAGTGCGTCTCAAGCCCCTGATGAGCCGAGCGACCGGTTCCGGTGGCTCGAGCCCGCCGGTCAGCACGATGGCAGCGATGTTTGGAAAGGACTCGGAACGCACCGATGCCAGACAGGCAAGAACGACGTCGGCCCGGTCGCCACCGGTGATGACCACCGAGCCCGGCCGCAGGTGCGTAAGCACGTTGGACAGCTGCATGGCGGCCACCACGAACTCGCGGGCAAGCCCGTGCAGGCGTTGTTCGTCACCGAACATCAGCTTCCCGTCGAGGGCGGACATGACCTGGGCCACGCTGGGGTGACCGAGCATTTGCTCCTCCGGTACCAGATAGGCGGGATCTTTGCCGCGCCATTTCTCGGCGAAGGATTCCTTGACCTCTGCAAGCCGGTCGGGGGCAACTCGGTTGACCAGAGTTGCCACGATGGTGCAGCCCTCCCGCTCGAAAGCCCGACGGGCAGCCCTGACGTCCTCGAGAATCTCGTCCGGCTCGCGGCCCTGCCCATTCGCCACGAAGAACACCGGGATACCCAGGTGAGCGGCCACACGCGCGTTGAATTCGAACTCGAACGCCGCTCCAACCCCCGTATAGTCGGTCCCTTCGCAGACCACGAAGTCGCATTGGGACTCCAGGTCTTTGTATCGCCGCAGGATGCGAGCGAGCAGCTCATCGGATTGATCCGATCCGGTCAAGGCGCGCGCCTCGTCGTAGGGGCCACCGCTAGACGCCTCAGCGTCCTGCTTCAGCGCGTATCGGTACCGCATCAGGCCGATCTCACGGTCCGACTCCGCGCGCTCGCTGACGACGGGTCGGAAAAACCCGAGGTGTTCCACCCTTCGAGAGGCCAACTCCATCAAGCCAAGCGCCGCGAGCGACTTGCCAGCACGCGGTTGTATCGATGCAATGTAGATGCCCTTTGCCACGTACTGCCTCTCCGGCGCCGCAGGATGCCATCGCGTCCCTTCTCTTTCAATCAGAGCAGACGCTTTTGATTTCTAGGGTAAAGCGCGCAGCCTAGCCGAGCTCGAGGCTGATGCCGACGACGAGCTGGTAGTCGTTCTTCTCAATAGCCGGTAGCGCCGGATCTGCCGGTTGAACAGGCTGCTCGGTCCTCAGGTAGAGGAACGCAAGATCGAGGTCGATGACGCTCGTGAGCTCGACCGAGAGATCGGCTTTACCGGTATGGTTGGTATTGCCGATCGTCGTGACCACCAAGTTCGTCAGCCAGCTGACCGTGAAGTCGATGTCACCCGTGATGTCGAAGTCCCAGTAGGTATAGAGCGGGATGAAGGCGTCGTTCTGGGGGTTCTTCGTACCCGCGGCTGGAGCCAGGGCATTCAAGTACTGGTAGCCGATGCCGGTCATGAAGTCCCACTTCACCTTGGGCTTGTCGAAGATGTGAACACCGGCACCTGCGGCGGGCGTGGCTCGGAACTTGATGTTCTGAAAGCGGTCATTGAAGAACTGACCGAACGCCGGCGTCACCCACCAGCGGCTGCCGAGGAACACGTTGAAGAGGAACTCGCCCAGCTGCCGATTGACGTTTTGGACGCCGTTGGTCTTGCCAAATGTTGCGTTGTAATTGAGGTCGAGCAGGGTCAGCCGATCCTCGCGACGCGTGTTGAACTTGATGTCGTAGGTGAGCTGATTCGTGTTTCCGCGGTTCAAAGTCAGGCCGAAGCGAAGCTTCATCGACCACCAGTCGCGCTCCTTTTCGCCTTCAACGATCGACTCGAGCTCGCTCCGCGGGAAGGTCTTCGTGCCCTCGTCCGTCTGAACGATCACCTGCTCCGCGGTGATGACCGCTGGGCCGGTAGCCGAAGCGCGGTCATCGAAGACATACGTGTTGACCTGCGGCGAGTGCACGAGCGAGACGTCGGCCAAGTCGAGGTGCAGCATGTCGAGCTTGTCGCTGTCGAATTCCATCTTGTCGTTGCGCATCCGCGCGATGTTGCCCTTGATCCACTCGCCCGAGACCAACTGGACCCAGTCGAAGGAGTCGCCGAACTCGAGGACGTAGGCGTCACCCACGCCCGACGCGGCCTGCAGCTGAATCTTCGCCATGCTCTCCTGGACCGAATCGATCGTCGCCGCCGCCTGTGCCGGCGCGGCCGAGGTGCCTGCTGGCGCGGTGATCATGTCGGCCACGGTATCGCTACCGGCAGTCGCCTCGGTCTGCACCTCCGCGGCCGTGTCCACCCCCGACGCGGGAAGCGCCTCGCTGGGGGGCTCTTGGGCCGCCGCAAGGTCTGGAAACACATGGAACAGCGCGGCGACCAGCAAGCTGGTCCAGGCGACACTGCGACCGAGATGACCCGAGATTCTCGTCATAGTTCGGCCGGTTTATAGACTGGGACCGAAAAGCGGTAAAGACCCGTTCTGAAGATTTCTAGCGTGAGTTCCAGGGGGTGACGTCGCGTGCGCTTTGCGCTAGAAGGGTCCGCTCGGAGGAGCAAAGGTGACGCGCAGCAATCTAAACAAAGACGATACGCCCGTCGTGGCGATTCTCACCGGCAGCCCGAACGACCTTCCGGTCGTGCTCAAGGGTCGTGACGTGCTCGATGGCCTGGGCATCCCGAGTGACGTCCGTGTTCTATCCGCGCATCGGACGCCGCAACAAACCGCCGAGTACATTGCGGCGGCGGAGAAGCTTGGCGTCGAAGTCTTCATCGCCTGCGCAGGGATGGCCGCCCACCTCGCCGGGGTCGTCGCCGCTCACACGACGCGACCCGTCATCGGCGTGCCGATCGCGGCTGGCGCGCTCCAGGGTATGGATGCGCTGCTGGCCACCGTCCAAATGCCGCCTGGCGTTCCAGTCGCCACAGTCGGGATCGACGGCGCCAAGAACGCGGCATTCCTAGCAGCGCGAATCGTTGCCCTTACGCACCCAGAGGTTCGGGATCGCCTGCTGGAGCATCTCAACGAGAGCCGGAAGCGTTACGATTCGCCCGACCCTGCCAAGCCGGGCCAAGCTGCGACTTGACGCTGGATGTCGTGATCCTTATGCGCTCCGGGTAAGCCTTCCATGTCGCTCGGTCGCATTCTCATTTTTTTCAGTGTCATCGTCGGCCTGACGCTGGGAACGCACTACTACCTCTGGGCTCGTCTGATCCGCGACCCGATGTGGCCTTCGCCCTGGCGCCAAGTCGCGACGGTCGTCCTCGTCCTGCTCGCGCTGTCGATCCCAGCATCGATGCTGGCCTGGCGCACTCTGCCTCGCCATGTCGCGATCCCGGTCTCTTGGGTCGGCTACGTTTGGATGGGCTCGATGTTTCTCTTGCTCGTGCTGCTTTGGGGTGGCGAGCTCGCACGTTGGAGCTGGGTAAAGTATGCGAGCTTCGCCTCGGTCAACGGCGGCCGACGCGAGTTCCTCGCCCAACTGCTTGCCGGTGGCGCGGGCGCCTTCGGGCTCGCTCTGTCGGGCTGGGGTGTTTGGTCGGCGATTCGACCCGTAGAAGTCAAGCGCGTCGCCGTGCGTCTCAAGAAGCTACCCGGGCCGCTCCATGGTCTTCGTCTCGTGCAGCTCACGGACATGCACATCGGCCTCACGATCGGTCGCGATTTCGTCGAAGACGTGGTCCGTAAGGTCAATGCGCTCGAACCGGACATCGTCGCGATCACCGGCGACCTCATCGACGGTTCGGTCGATGACCTCGGTCTGGCGGTGGCCCCTCTCGGGGAGATCCGGGCAAAGCTCGGCACCTATTTCGTAACGGGCAACCACGAGTACTATTCGGGCGCCGACTCTTGGCTTGCGTTCCTTCAAAGTCTCGGAATCAAGGCGCTGCGGAACGAGCACGTGGAGCTCACGAAGAACGGCGAGACGATCCACCTCGCCGGCGTCGACGATTGGTCCGCACATCGGTTCGGAAATGGACATGGCGCGGACATGGCGCGTGCGATGGAGGGGCGTGATGCAAACAAGCCGATCGTCCTGCTCGCACACCAGCCCGTGCAGTTCGACGAGGCCCGCGAACATGGCGTTGACCTTCAAATCTCCGGCCATACGCACGGTGGCCAGATCTTTCCCTTTGGTCTCCTGACGCGCCTCGCCCAGCCCTTCGTTTCGGGCTTGCACCGTCGAGGCGACTCCCAGATCTACGTTAGCTCGGGGACGGGCTACTGGGGGCCGCCGATGCGAATTGCAGCGCCTGCTGAAATCACGCTCATCGAGCTTGGCCAGGACGCCGTCGTCTAGCCTGCAGCACTGGGCTAGAGCAACGAATCGAGCGCGGGCTCGACGCTGGTATGTTCCCAGCGAAAGCCGTGGAAGTGAAGCGAGGCCGGTACGACGCGTGCGCCGCCGATCAGCATTTCGTCGGCCATCTCGGCGCCTGCCCCCAATCGGAGCGCAAACTTCGGAACCGGTAGCGCGCTTGGGCGTCGGAGCACGCGGCCGAGGGCAGTGGTGAAATCCGCGTTTGTGACCGGCGTGGGCGAGACGAAGTTCACCGGACCTTCTAGCTGGTCGTGCTCCAAGGCGAACACCAGCGCCGAGACCAGGTCTTCCAAGGTGATCCAACTCATGTACTGACTTCCGTCGCCAATCCGTCCGCCGACGCCGAAGAGGAACGGCATTTTCATCTTGGCGAGCGCCCCGCCCTCGGCCGCGAGAACGATACCGATGCGTGGATGCACGACGCGAATCCCGGCGTTGCGCGCAGGCTCCGCAGCGGCTTCCCATTCGCCGCAGACGGACGCTAGAAAGCCGGCGCCTTGGCTAGCGGTTTCGTCTAGGACCTCGTTGCCCCGGACGCCGTAGTACCCAATCGCCGAGGCCGAAACCAGGACCTGCGGCTTCGGTGAAAGCTCCGCGAGGGCGCGGGCGAGCAGCGCGGTGCCTTGGACCCGGCTACTCCGGATTCTCGCCTTCTTCGATTCGGTCCAGCGACCGGACGCCACGTTGTCCCCGGCCAGGTGAATCACCCCGGTGACTCCGCGCAAGCCTTCCCGGTCGATGGTCCCGCCGTCCGGATCCCAGCGGACCTCGTCGTCTGACCTCGGAGCCCGCCTCACCAGGCGAAGAACCTCGTAGCCGTGGCGCTCAAGGGTCGGCACCAACTCGCTGCCGACCAGGCCGGAAGCCCCGGTCACGGCGATTTTTTCACGCTCCGCCATTTGACAAGCCTGGACCAGCACCGTCGCGGCGCAAGCTGGTTTTACACGTGGCCGCCAGGGCCAACAGTCGCTATGGTCCAGCACTTTGCGAATCCTTTTCATCGCCCCTCAAGCATTCACCCCGACCCGAGACGCCCAAGATGTGGCGACCCTGGCCAAAGTGATGCGTCGCGCGGACCACGCGGTCGACCTCTTGTCTCCGCTTTACGGCCACATCGACACCGTGAAGCTCGCGCTGGCGCGCCGTCTAACCAAGCTCAAGTTCGATCTCGGCGGGAGAGCGTGGTCCTGCGAGCTCTACACCGGACGAAACCACGACGGTGTAGACCTGACGTTCATTGGGAACGAAGAGGTCCTCCTGTCGGCGGATTCGCTCAGCGGCGAAGGCGGGCAGCTCGAAGCATCGCGGGTCGGTGTTTTCGCAAGAGCCGCGACAGAGCTCATTGTCCAGAACGCGGACAACTACGACGTCGTGCACGCCCATGGCTGGGCCGCCGGCGCGGTGGTCGCGCGATTGCGCGCGGAGCTGCCCAACCTACCGACGGTGTTCACCGTTTATGATGCGTCGGAGCAAGGCCGCTTCGACGCGGCCGATGCCGATTGGCTCGGGCTCGGCGACCAAGCCATCGACGAGGCCGGCGTCACGGTCTTGAAGGCCGGCCTCGTGACGGCCGATCAGGTCACGGCCCTGTCGCCCAACTACGCGCACCGATTGCAGCGTCCGGACGGCGACCATCCCTTGAGCGCGGTGTTCCGGGAAATCGGCTCGAAGCTCACCGGCGTACGGCACGGGATCGACCCCGCGTTTTGGAACCCCGCTACCGATGGGCATCTGCCCGCCCGCTTCGATCCATTTGACATGGATGGCAAAGACAAGTGCAAGGCGGAGCTCCAGCACGACCTGACCTTGCCTGTACGGAGCGATGTGCCCCTGTTCGGCGCCATCGGGCACGTGGATGACGAGGGGATGGCCCTGCTCGCGAAAATTGGGCCAGACTTCTTGCGCAACGACGTACAGCTGGTCGTGCAACTCGAGGGCGACGGCGAGCTCGTAGCGATTTACGAAGAGCTCTGGGACCAATGGCCCGACCGCATCCAGATCAAGACCGGCGGCGACGAAGCCTTCCAGCACGCGCTGATCGGAGCCAGCGACTTCATCGTGGTGCCTGGCAGTGAGGCGCCGTCGGACAACATTCAGATGCTCGCACAGCGATACGGCGCATTGCCCATCGTGCACCGTGAAGGCGGTCTCGCGGACGAGGTGGTCGACTGCGAAGCCTCCCTCAAAACGGGCTCGGGTCTTCTCTACGACGAGCCCACCACGAGGTCGTTGCTGGCCGCGATGCAACGCGCGGCGGCGGCCTTCGCCAACAATAAGGCGTTCCGCGAAGTCCAGAGCAGAGTGATGCGCCTCGATCACTCCTGGGAGCGCACGACACGACTTTACGAGCGCGCCTACCGCGACGCGATCGCCGCGCACCAGAGCTAGCTCGAACCGCTGGGCTTATGCGTCCGCTCGGGAAGCTTCGCGTCGCTTGGACGAAGGTAGTTCGGCTCGAGCGAGTCCAGGTCGGATGGTCCTACGGTGCGAAACCTGTACCGCACCTCGGCTGCAATCGCGCCCGGCGTTGGCGCTTGCAACGCCATCTGCTTTTCGCCCGGCCGCACCCCGAGCTCGGACTCGATGAGCTCGGCGTGTGGCCGAACTCCCTCGCCACCGACCGACACCGAGCGACTACCTAGCCGTTCTCGGATCTCACCAAACACGACCTCTGGCCGACCGAAAATCGGTGCCGCGAGCTCCTCGATTGTGGCATCGTCGATCAGGTACGCCGCCGCAAACACGTCGCCTCGATAGCCGTTCATCACCGGTACCCGAATACAGTCGCTGTCGCATTCGATCGCGCGGGCGAGCACGGCAAGAGAGCTGACCCCCACGATGGGCAATCCGAGGCCGAAGGCGAGTCCTTTCGCTGTGCCGAGGCCGACCCGTAGGCTGGTGAATCGGCCGGGCCCGATATCGACGCCGATTAGCGAGAGCGCTTCGCGACCAATTCCCGCATCTGCCAATGCCGACTCGATGTGACCGAAAAGGTTCTCTCCGTGGCGAGCCTGCGAGCGCCAGCGCGCCGACGTAAACGTGCCATCGTCACGAGCGACGACGACGGTGCCATATTCGGTTGCGGTGTCGATGCAGAGGGTGGTCATGGGCTCGCTTGACGCATGCCTACCCGCAGACTAGCGTCCGCGCCAGCGAAGTGCCCCGCTCGGGCTGCTTGCCGGTAGTCCCGCACGAATGAGCAAAGCAAAAGACAAAGCCGCTTCGAAGGGGGAGCGGAAGGGCGACGGCTGGAAGTCGAATCTGCTGACGATCGGCGGCGCACTGCTGCTGGCGCTCGTCATCCGAGTGACCTTGTTTGAAGCGTTTGCCATCGACGGCCCGTCGATGGAACCCACCCTGCTCGACGGCGATCGGGTCGTGGTCGCGAAATACCCGTTCGGGCTCTTCCTTCCTTTCACCGACGAAGCGGCAGTGAACTGGGGCGGCCCCGAACCCGGCGACGTGATCATTCTCCACAGCCCTGCCGACAACGAGGATATCGTAAAGCGCGTCATCGGTGTCGGTGGAGACGAGATTCTCATTCGCGATGGAAAGATCTCTCGTAACGGCGAGGCGCTGCAGACCGTGGACGTCGGCCCCTGCTCGCTCGATGAACAGAAAAACCTGGACCCGACCTGTAGAGTTTATGAGGAAACGCTCGACGACGATCCGCACCGGATCAGCCATTCGAAGCACGACTTCCCGCTCGACCGACTGCCGCTGAAAGTGCCAGAAGGCCATGTCTACGTGCTCGGAGACCACCGAGACAGCTCGAACGACAGCCGCAACCCGCTGATCGGCGCCGTCCCGAACTCCCGCATCAAGGGCAAATCCTTGTTCATTTACATGTCTTGGAAGAACACACGGGACTCGGTCCTCGAACGCATCCGTTGGTCTCGCGTAGGCAGCCCCGTCGACTAGAAAAGGGGACTGTCCCCTTTTCTGAAGGGTTAGCTCTGTAAAAAAGGGGACTGTCCCCTTTTTCGAAGGGTTAAGTTGTACACGGCGGGGGGTTGGGGCTTTAGGCTTGGATTGTGAGTGATTTGAAGGGCGAGATCTTGGGGCGGTTGCGCGATGAGATCGGAACGATCGACAAGGACGCTCCGGAGGCGGTCGCCCTGTTGTATCCGAGCCCGTATCGCGTCGGAATGTCGTCACTCGGCTATCAGACCATCTATCGCTCGATCAATGCGACGGAGGGTCGGGCCGCCCACCGGGCATTTCTGCCAGACGATCTCGACGCGTGGCGGCAGTCACGCGCCCCGCTGGTGACGCATGAGAAGCTGCGACCGGTCTCCGACTACCCGGTCATCGCGGTTTCGGTGGCCTATGAAACCGAGCTAGCCGGCCTGATTCAGTGCCTGGAACTGGCGGGCATCCCGCCGCTTGCGGAAGACCGGAGCGAGCAGCATCCGTTCATCCTTGCCGGCGGGCCACTGACCTTCAGCAATCCACTTCCGCTTGCGCCGTTCGTCGACGCTGTCGTCATGGGTGAAGCAGACCAGTCGGTGCACGACGTCCTCGGCGTGATCTTCGGTTCGGATTCCAGAGACAGCGCCATGCGGAGCCTGTCCGTTCACCCCCACGTATTCGTCCCCAGCGCGCACGGCGATATGCTGCCGCCCATCGACAAGGCCGACAGCGACACCCTCCCCGCCTACTCGCAGATCATCACGCCACACACCGAGCTCCGGAACATGTTCCTGATCGAGCCGGAGCGCGGATGTCACCGCG
>Ga0316198_10001711_pt1 | contig 13072 bp, 10 predicted proteins | sample OudBieAanoxic_MG_FD_204935 | JGI IMG/M metagenome (GOLD analysis project Ga0316198, IMG submission 204935) | Coastal sediment microbial communities from Oude Bieten Haven, Netherlands - site A anoxic | ecosystem: Environmental > Aquatic > Marine > Coastal > Sediment | place: Netherlands...
TGACGACCTTGCCGGGATCGAAAACAGTCTCAGCACCCATCTTTTCCAGGGCGGTGAAAGCGACCGGTCCCGACACATCGTTGGCGAGCACCAGATCAACTCGGACCGAGACGATGTCTCCAGGAGAGAGATCATCCGCGTCGGTGTGGTTCAGGAGAATCTTCTCCGCCAGGGTGTTGGCCACGCTTCACCTCCGGTGGATGTCGACTGGTGAGGGCCCGTCAGCGCACAGATTCACTCGTCCCGAAGCGACCATCCCTCTGCCCTCCCCGGGCCTTCCGGCGACCAGGTGAGACGCAGCGTGAATTCGTGCATGTCGCTGCGGTAGAAAATGGTGGGCGATTCCACCGGCCTTCCTTTGGAATCGCGGATCAGATAGTCCACCTGGAGGAGCGGTGCGCCGATTCGGATCTTCAGCCAGCGAGCAAGATTCGCGTCTGCGACCGTCGCCCGCACATACTCGTCCGCATCTCCGAGCTCGATCTCATGTTCAGTCTGCAGATGCTCGAGGATCGATCCACTCTCCCAATCCGCCTCGCTGAGTTTCTCACCGATGTCGACGGGAAGAGTGTTGATGATGTAACAGTAGGGGTCGTTTTTGTAATAGCGCACCCGACAGGCGCGAATGGCCGGCGTCCCGGGCTCCATACCCAGCACTTCCGCCTGTCGCGGAGTGACGGTGACTTTTTGGAGATCCACCAGACGCGGCGAGGTCGCCAAACCCATGGCGATGAGTCCGTTGAGGGTACCGTCCATCTTGAGCGATCCAGTGAATTCCGGCATCCCAGAGACAAAGGTTCCGCGTCCGGCCTCTCTTCTGATCAGTCCTTCATCCTTGAGGCTCTGAAGAGCGCCCCGAACCGTGGCTCGGCTCACCGAATACAGAATCACGAGATCGGCCTCGGTTGGGAACTTGTCCCCAACGATAAAGCGGCCCGAAATGATCTTCTCACGGAGAATCGTCGCGAGCTGGTAATACAGCGGAACACTGCTGTCGACAAACTGAACGCTCTTCTGACCGTCGTCCTGTGGTCGGGGCGGATCTTGTGGTGCCATTCTCGTTCACCTTTGTGATTTCTGGCCGGCCCGGACATCGGACAGTGCGGATTCTCCCCGTCTTCGCGCCGCCGTTTGCTTCGTACGAAGGGGGTAGTTTCCATGCCCCACGGGGTAGGGCCCCATACTTTGGACCAACCGTTCTGACCTGTCGCCGCGATCGTACCATGATGAGGACAATAAGCGTATTGACAGATTGCACGAACAATATAACATTAACACCATGATACTCGCCCGAAGCGCGTTTGAAAAGAAGATCCCGCACGCGATGGATGTCCGGCCGACCGGTCCTGACTGATGGACCATCTAGGTCCACGAGTCGGTCGCGCGAACAGGAAGGGGCGGTCGCAAGCATGAACGAAAAGGCACTTTCGGGCATCAAAGTTCTTGAACTCGGACAGCTCATGGCGGGGCCCTTTGCCGGGACCTTGCTGGCCTATTTCGGCGCCGACGTCATCAAGATAGAGCCGCCGGGCAAGGGTGACGCCGTCCGAGGATGGCGGGCCGTCGAGGGTGATACCTCGTTATGGTGGTACAGCCTCGGCCGCAACAAGCGCTCGGTCACAGTCAACTTGAAGAGCGAGGAGGGGCGGCAGATCGTACGGCGTCTCGCAGCCGAAGTCGATGTGCTCATCGAGAACTTCCGCCCTGGAACTCTGGAAAAGTGGGGACTGGGACCGGAGGATCTCAAAGCGAGCAATCCCGGCCTCATTGTCGCCCGCATCTCCGGCTACGGACAGGACGGTCCCTACGCCTCCCGCCCCGGCTACGCTTCGGTCTGCGAAGGCGTCGGCGGCCTGCGTTACGTCAACGGATTCCCCGGCCAGCCCCCGGTGCGGCAGAATCTCAGCCTCGGCGACTCGCTCACCGGCCTGCACGCCGCGTTCGGCATCCTGCTGTCACTCTTCCACCGCGACCGCCAGCAGGTGAAATCCGGCCAGATCGTCGATGTTGGAATCTACGAGGCCGTCTTCAACATGATGGAAGCGGTGGTTCCGGAGTACGATCGGCTGGGCATGGTCCGCGGACCTTCCGGGACGACCATCACCGGTGTCGTACCGACCAACACCTACCCCTGCCGCGATGACAAATACGTCATCATCGGCGGCAACGGCGACTCCATCTTCCGGCGCCTGATGACCGCTGCCGGAAGGCAGGACATGGCCGACGATCCTGGGCTGAAGGACAACGCGGGGCGGTTGGAACACCAGGAGGTGGTCGATGGGGCGATCGCCGACTGGACGCGGACCATGACTTCATCGGAGGTCCTCACCGTCCTCGAAGAGGCCGGGGTCCCGGCCGGATTGATCTACAGCGTTGCCGACATGGTGGACGACCCCCACTTCCAGGCCAGAGGACTCTTCGAAGAGGTCGATGCGGGAGGTCGGCCCCTCAAGCTGCCGGCCATCATTCCAAAACTCAGCAAGACGCCGGGCCGAACAGAATGGGCGGGTCCCGCGGTCGGCGAACACACCAAAGAGGTTCTTGGCGAGGTCCTCGGGCTGAGCGATGATGAAATCGACACACTTTCCGGAAAGGGAATCATCTGAACGATGGCCACTCAGAACGGCTCCGGCAAATCGATACTCGACGGCTACCGCTCAAAGGGCTTTGCCGGTCGGGTCGGGTTCGGCCGGCGACCCGCGGTGGTGGTGATCGACTTCATCGTCGGCTTCACCGACCCCGATTCACCCCTCGCCGGCGAACTCGACACCCAGATCGAGGCAACCCGCACGCTGCTCGAGACCGCGCGATCCCGATCGCTGCCTGTGTTCTTCACCACCACGGTCTATGAGGCCGACTGGTCCAATGGCGGTCTTTTCGTCGTCAAAATACCGTCGCTGAAAATCCTCGTCCACGGCAGCCGATGGATCGAGGTGGACCCACGGCTCGACCGACGGCCGTCCGAACCCATCATCGAGAAACAGTACGCCAGCGCGTTCTTCGGCACATCGCTGGCCTCCACTCTGACCGCCCAGGGGATCGACACGGTCATTGTGGCCGGGTGCACCACCAGCGGTTGCGTTCGCGCCACCGTGGTCGATTCGCTGCAACACGGTTTTCGGACCATCATTCCTCCAGAGTGTGTCGGTGATCGATCCGCCGAGCAGCACGCCGCCAATCTTGTCGACATGGAGGGCAAGTACGGCGATGTGGTCGAGCTGGCCGAAGTCGTCGACATCCTCGAGCGCGGGGAGGGGTCACCCTAAATGACATCCCCCGCTCCCCGCCGAGTCCACCACATCGACGTCGTCGTGCGCGATCTGGATCGGGCGGTGGACCGATATCGACGGGTTCTCGGGTTTGAACCACTGCTCCGCGAGAGTCTGCCCGGTCGCGGCATCGATCTCGTCCGTTTCCGGATCGGCGAGACCTGGTTGATCCTGGTGCAACCGACGAGTGACGAAAGCCCGGTCGCCGTTTTCCTCGAGGAGCATGGCGAGGGGTTCTTTCATATGGCCATCGAAATCGATGACATCGACCAGGAGGCGCGAGCTCTGAGGGCGCGTAACGTCCGCCTCGTCAACAGCGAACCGAGGATCGGCATCGACGGCTGGAAGCTCATCGACATCGAGCTTGAGGAGACCCTGGGCGCCATGATCCAACTCGTCGAGGCGCCGGAGGAGAAATGACCTACCCCGACCGTGTCAAAATCGTCGAGGTCGGCCCCCGGGACGGGTTCCAGGTCGAACCCGGGTTCATCCCGACCGAGCTCAAGGTCGAGGTCATCAACGCCATCGCCCGGGCCAGGATGCCGAAAATCAAGGCCTCCTCCTTTGTCAGCCCGAAGTTCGTCCCCCAACTCGCCGATGCAACCGAGGTCTTCGGAGCCATCGATCGACAGCCCGGCACCCGCTACACCGCTCTGGTACCCAACCTCAAGGGTGCGGAACGAGCCCTCTCAGCCGGCGCCGACGGCGTGCGGCTGGTCATGACCTCGACCGAAACCTACAACAAAAAGAACGTCGGGATGACCATCGACCAATCGCTCGAGGTCTGCCGGCAGATCATCGACCGGCTCCGTGACGAGCCCATGAAGGTCGAAGCGGTCGTCGCCCTCGCCTTCGGTTGCCCCTTCGAGGGTCCGGTCAGCGAGGACCGCGTTTCGGAGCTCGCCCACCGCTTTGTCGACATGGGAGTGCGAGAGCTCTCCATCGCCGACTCGGTCGGGCTTGGCAATCCGAAGCGGATCGGATCGACCATGACCCGCCTGCGCTCGGAGCTCCCGGAAGTCGCGCTCTCGCTCCATCTCCACGACACCCGAGGCCTCGGCATGGCCAACGTCGTGGCGGCCCTCCAGGCCGGGATCGACACCTTCGACGCTTCGATCGGCGGTCTCGGAGGCTGCCCGGTCTTTCCCAACGGCGCCGGCAATATCGCCACCGAGGACCTGGCGAACCTCTGCGAGGAAATGGGCATCTCAACCGGGGTCGATATCGAGGCGATCCAGGCGATCTCGGGCAGGATGCAGGAGTTTTTGGGCAGACAACTACCAAGTCGCGTCTTGCTGGCGGGAACCCCCGGCCAGCTCTACGCCAAGATCCGAAAGGAGGCGGGATGACTTTGATGCGCCCGCAATCGTTTGACCATCGGTCGTGCGAACGAATCTTCAGTCAGAGTGCAGAGTTCCGGTTTCAATCAGTGTGTTCAATGATCCCTGTATGCCGAAAGGAGGCATGATGTCCTATCGTTTGGGAGTGGACGTCGGTGGCACCTTTACGGACCTCATGCTGGTCCGCAACGAAGATGGTGCCTCGAATCGAGTCAAGACCCCCTCAACCCCTGCGGACCCGTCCCAGGGTGTTCTGGTTGGTGTCAAACGGATTCTTGAAGAAAGCGGTGCGTCGCCGCAGGAGGTGACGAGCATCATGCACGGCACCACCGTCGCGACCAACGCCGTGCTCGAGGGCAAGGGTGCGAGGGTCGGTCTGATCACCACCGAAGGCTTTGGTCAGATCCTCCACCTCGCGCGGTCACAAACTCCGGGACCTCTCGCCGGGTGGATGATCATGATCAAGCCCGATCCTCCGGCCGCGCTGGAGGACACTCGTGAGGCCCACGAGCGGATGAGCGCCAAGGGCGAGGTCGTCAAGCCCGTCGACCCAGCGCAGATCAAGAAGATCGTCACCGATCTCGTGGAGTCGGGCACGGAATCGCTCACGGTCTCGCTGATCAACTCCTACGCCAACGACGCGCACGAGAGACAGATCGGCGCCATCATCCACGAGCTCTACCCGGGCTTCCCGGTGACCCTCTCATCGGATGTTCTGCCCGAGTTCCGCGAGTACGAACGAACCGTCACCGCGTGCATGAACTCCTATGTCCGGCCCAAGGTCGCCGGCTATTTGAGCAACCTGAGTTCCTCTCTGGCCGACATGGGGGTCGCCTGCTCGCTCAATATTCTGCGTTCCGATGCCGGCCTCATGACCTCCGAGGTGACCCAGGAGAAACCCGTCTACGCCGTCCTTTCGGGCCCCGCCGGCGGCGTCGCCGGAGCGCTCGAGGTGTCCACGAGGGCCGGCTACAACGACATTCTGGTCTTCGACATGGGTGGAACCTCAACCGATGTCGCCCTCTGTCAGAACGGACAACCCGGCCTCGCCCGCGAGACCGAGCTCGGTCACTTCCGGGTGAAAGTCCCCAGCGTCAACGTCCACTCGGTGGGCGCCGGCGGCGGATCCATCGCCCACGTTCCCGAGATCACCAAGGCGCTGCGGGTTGGTCCCGAATCAGCCGGAGCCGACCCCGGCCCGGCGTGCTACGGCAAGGGCGGCACCGCTCCGGCGGTGAGCGACGCCAACGTGGTGGTGGGGCACCTCCCGCCGAAGATTCTCGGCGGTGAGATGGAGCTCGATGTCGAAGCCGCCAAGACCGCCGTCAGCACCATCGGCGACGCCCTCGGGCTCGATGTCCACCAGGCCGCAGCAGGGATCCTCGACATCGTCAACGAGAACATGGCCGGCGCCCTGCGTCTGGTCTCGGTGCAGCGCGGCTACGACCCACGTGACTTCGCTCTGGTCGCCTTCGGCGGCGCGGGACCCATGCACGCCAACGCCGTCGCAGCCCTCATGGGTTCCTACCCCGTCATCATTCCGCCGGCGCCGGGCGTGCTCTGCGCCGAGGGCGATCTGGTGGCCGACTTTCGCGAGGAGTTCTCGCGGACCTTCATCCGCACCGTCGAGTCGGTCGAGACCGCAGAGGTGGTCGAAATTCTCGAGGGGCTCGGCAAAGAGGCCACCTCGTGGCTCGAGAGAGAGGGCATCAAAGAGGATCGCCGTGTCCTGACCTACAACGTCGATCTTCGCTATCTCCGCCAGGGCTACGAGATCCCAGTCGAGGTCAACCTCGCCGAACTCACCGAGGCGAGCAAAGAGCTCTTCGTCAAGAAGTTCAACGAGCTCCACGAACAGTTCTACGGCTACCGCATGGAAGGCACTGCGTGCGAGATCGTCAATCTCCGGGCGGTGGGTATCGGCAGGGTGCCCGATCCGCCGGTCCGCGAGGCGAGCGTCGCCGAGTCGGCCGACGCCAGTGCTGCGGTGGTCGACGAACACAAGATCTACCGCGAAGGAAACTGGATCCCGACCAAGATCTACGACCGCGGCAAACTCAAAACCGGGAACGAGGTTCCCGGGCCAGCGATCATCACCGAGTTCGACTCGACGACGGTGGTTCTCCCCGGCTTCACCGCCGAGATCGACCGCTTCGCCAACATCCTCATCAACCCCAACTCGAGAGAGGAGTAAGGCAATGAAAAACGTCAAAATTGCCGAGATTCCGTCGATCGAGATCGACCCCATCACCCTCGACATCATCGAGGGAGCGCTCAAGAACGCTCGCCACGAAATGGATGCGGTGCTCTTCAGAACCGCCATGAGCCCGGTCATCCGGGAGCAGCACGACGAGTTCCCCATGATCACCGACCCCAAGGGCCGGATGGTCGTCGGGCAGTTCGGCTCCTACATCAACGAGATGATGGAGACCTGGGACGACACCATCGAAGAGGGCGATGTGGTTCTCACGAGCGACCCCTACAAGTGCGGCGGGGCGATCTCCCACATCAACGACTGGCTGGTGCTCGTCCCGATCTTCTTCGACGGCGAACTCGTCGGGTGGTCGAGCATGTTCGGCCACCAGATGGATGCCGGCGGGCCGCTGCCGGGATCGCTTCCCACCGGCGCCAAGACCGTCTTTGGTGAAGGACTGAGAATCCCGCCGATCAAGGTCTACAAGAAGGGCAAGCCCGTCGACGACGTCATCGGTCTGATCCTCAACAACGTCCGGATGCCCGAGATGAGCAAGGCCGATCTCATGGGCATCATCGCCGGTTGCCGGACCGCGGAGAACCGGGTCAAGGCGATCTGCGAACGCTTCGGTAAGGACACCTATCTCGCGGCCTGCCAGGCCATGCTCCAGCGCACCTACAACGCCATGGCGCAGCTCATTGTCCAGAACATCCCCGAGGAACCGCAATCCTTCGAGGATTGGATCGACGATGACGGGCTCGGTCACGGTCCTTTCAAAATGAAACTCACCATCTGGCGCGAGGGCGAGCACGCCTACTTCGACTGGAGCGGGACCGATCACCAGGCCATGGGGCCGGTGAACTTCTATCTCAACGAAGAGATGTTCAAGATGTTCATCGGGGTCTACCTGATCATGGTCTTCGACCCTCAGATCCTCTTCAACGACGGCTTCTACCCACTGCTCCACGTCGTCATCCCCGACGGCTCGCTGCTCCACCCCAAGTACCCGTCGGCTCTCGGGTGCCGCACCCACGCGCTGACCCGTCTCTTCGACGTCCTCGGCGGCACCCTGGCCCGCAAGGCTCCGGAGTACACCACAGCAGCGGGGTACGGAACCTCACCCTACATGCTCTACTCCGGGTGGGACGGCGACGGCGATTTCTTCTATCTGATGGAGATTTCCTACGGCGGCATCCCCGGCCGGCCCATCGGCGACGGGATGGACGGACACTCGTGGTGGCCGTTGTTCGAGAACATTCCCACCGAGTACCTCGAGTCCTACTACCCGATCCGGGTCGACGGCTACACCACGGTGAAGGATTCCGGCGGCGCCGGACTCCACCGCGGCGGCAACGGCATCGAGAAACGCTATGTCTATCTCGAGCCGGGCGAGGTCTCCATCCACGACGACCGTTGGCTCACCTACCCGTGGGGCATCCTCGGCGGAACCCCGGGTAAACGCTCGGAGAAGATCCTCAAACGTGCCGACGGCACCGAAGAGCGGCTCCCGTCGAAGTGCGACGAAGTCAAGGTCGAGCCGGGTGACGTGCTGGTCTATCGGACCGCCGGAGGCGGCGGATGGAAAGACCCGTACGACCGCGCCGCGGAGCTCGTCGACGCCGATGTCGCCAAGGGCCTCATCTCGCCGGAAAAGGCGAAGAACGAGTACGGCGTCATCGTCGGCGATGCCGCCGCCACCGCGGCGTTGCGTGAGAAGATGCGCGCCGAACGAGGTACCGTCAAGGACTTCGACATGGGACCGTCCCTCGATGAGATCCTTGCCAGGTGCGAAGAAGAAACCGGTCTCCCCGCGCCTGTCTATCAAGAGCCCCTGCCGTGGGCCAAGATGGAGAGCAACGAAGACGCCCTCAAGCGGGTTCGGGATCAGGACAAACGCTAACCAACCCACCGATTCTCGGTGTACGCTGGCGGCCTACTGGCCGCCAGTTTTTTTGATGGAGGATTGATCCAATGTCCACCCACGCACTCCGCAGCTTCCTCTTTGGCCCCGCCGACAATCAGCGGATCCTCAACAAGGTATTCACCGCCGGCGCCGACGCGGTGGTGCTCGATCTCGAGGACGCGGTCGCACCGGCGGCCAAAGCGGCTGCAAGGGAGACCCTCCGCAGGAATTTAGAGGGGCTCTCTCCATCCGGCCTGCCGCCGATCTGGGTGCGCATCAACCCGGTGGGCAGTGGGATGTGGCGGGATGACCTCGCGGCGGTGGTGGGCCCGTGGCTCGCCGGGATTCGCATCCCCAAGGCGCAGGATCCCGACGCGATCGAACGGGTGGCCGAATTCCTCGCCCTGCGAGAGGAAACGTCGGGGATGGCTTCGGGCGCGGTAGCGCTGACTCTCACCATCGAGAGCGCAATGGGGGTCGAACGCTGCGGCGAACTGGCCCGTTGCGACCGGGTCACTCACCTGTGTTTCGGCAACATCGATTTCCTCGCCGATATCGGCGCCCGTGACGCCGAAGACGGCCTCGCCGCTCTCTACGCCCACTCACGGGTCGTCCTCGCATCGAGGGTGGCGGGGATCAGCCCACCCATCGCACCCGTACAGACCCGGCTCGGCGATGAGGAGGCGTTGCGCGCGACGACCGAGAGATTCCGCAACCTGGGCTTCTTCGGCCGTTCGTGCATCCACCCCACACAGCTCCCCATCATCCACGATGTCTTCACCCCGAGCGCGGAAGAAGTGGCCGAGGCCCGCGAGATCATCGCCGCCTACGACAAGGGTCTGGAATCAGCTTCGGGCTCCGAGGTCACGTCGACGGGACAGTTCGTCGACATCGCCGTCGTCAAACGCGCGCAGGCCGTCATCGAGTTGGCAAAGGCGCTGGGAGGGTGAGGGCCGCTGCCCCTCTTTTTCCATGGATTTCGATCTACCGGGAATGCACAATGAAACCGCGAAGTCGCCAAGCACGCCAGGGTTCCGCAAAGCATCGCAGAATCGACCCGGGCTCCCTCTGATCCTGAAGGTGAAGGCACCTCTTCAACGTTGCGATGATCAAATGAAAAACTTCGCGGCAGCTTCGCGATCTCAGCGCCTTCGCGGTTCGATTGTGCCTACCGGCGCGGATCACAGCCAATTGGAACCGTCGTACACACAAGTGTCAGTTGCGATGTCAAGCCGAATAGCCGTCTAGCCGTTGTGCCGCCTAGCTGCAATGCCACCACGCAACAAGGTCCAATAGCCTCACAGGCGATGCGCCCCGACTACCGGCGGAATTTGCCGATGACGGCCAACACTCCGGAGCCGAAGGCGAAGAGTTTGAGCGCGGGGATGACGAAACACCAGCCGATGATCGGGAACCAACCGGACATCACGGCGATCATGGTCCCGAGCGAGGTCCTCGCCAAACCCGAGAGCTCCTTGCCGTGCAGCGCTTCGAGTCGATCGCCGACCGAGGTGAAGGTCCCGGGTGCTCCCACGATCGTCAGTGCAGCGATGATCACGGTAACAACGATCGACGCCACCAACGGGCCCATCACGATCTCGGTTTCGAGCAGCCGGTGGATGAAGGCACGCTGGCAGAAGAAGTACCCGAGACCACCCAGGACCCCGTAGCCCACCACACCCACCATCAGCGCCCGGTAGGGTGTCTCCTTCAGGATGGCCCGACAACGATCCGTCTGACCGCGAAAGACCGCTGCAAGGAAGGTCATCAGCGCAACAAAGAACACGAGGCCGAAGACCATCACGACCACGGCGAAGAGGATCTTACCCACGGGGTCTTCCCGCGGCACGAGTACGGGTGAAGCGCCGGTCATCATTGCGTCATTCCTTTTGTCCAATCATTCATGAGGTCACGGTTCCCAGGACGACCACCTCGGGGAATCCCGAAGTGGTGTGTACCGAAAGATCCGGCGCGATCAGCATCGCTTCGACACCGGGCAGGCGTTCGGCGAGGGCGAGACCCTCAGTGGGACCCATGACGAAAAGACCAGTGGCCAACGCATCGGCATCCACCGCGCTCGGCGCGATGACGGTTGCCGAAGTGCTCTTTCGAGCCGGGCGGCCGGTGTCGGGATCGAGGATGTGGTGGTAACGAACACCGGCCTCCTCGAAGAACCACTCATAGTCGCCCGAGGTGGCGACGGCTCCGGATGCGACATCGATGGTGCCGAAGGGCGTGCTCCGACGCGGATGGGCCACCTGGATCGGCCACGAGGTGCCCGACTGGCTCGTCGACACCCTCATGTCGCCGCCGCCGTCCACCACAAAATCGGTGATCCCCCTCCGCTCGAGCACCCGCGCCGCGGAATCCACCCGATAGCCCTTGGCCAATCCCGCGATCCCCAGACGGGCTTCGGGGTCGGTGATGAAAACCGCGGACCGTTCGGGATCCAGGGCCACGTTACGGTAGTCGACGTGGGCGAGACACGAGTCGAGCTCTTCGTCGCTCGGGATCCGGCGGTCGCGAATCGACCAGAGACCACCGCAGGACGCAAAACTGATGTCAAAGGCGCCACCGGTGAGTTCGGCCACATCGAAGGCGCGCTGGAGCACCGCCATCAACTCGGGACTGACGGTGACGGGTTGAATCCCCGCCGCACGGTTGAGCTCGCTGACCTGGCTCGACTCATCCCAGTTGCTCAACAGCCCCTCGGCCTTCTCGATCTCGGAAAAGGCTGCCTCGATTGCCTCCCGGCCCACAACTCCATTGTCGGCAATGACGTCGATCCGAAAGAGGGTGGCCATGAGCTCCCGTTCAACGGTGAGGTGGACCCTGCCGTCACCGGTTGGCTGAGACACGACATCGCCATTGGCGCACGAGGCCAGTGGGAGCAGTACCCCGAACAGGGCCGCGAGACACGGACCGCGGCCGCGAAGCCACCACCGCGATCCACCGGAACCGATCCCGCTTCGAGCCGGCGACCGATTGTATTGGGAGGTTGATGGCACCCGGCAACTCCTTGTTGTACCTTTATCATAACCTTAGTACAATTACTACCGCCAATGAAAGACCAACCAATCCCACACACCAGATACCCGGCAGCTGCCGGAGGCCTCACCCCGCTGGTGAATCCGAAAGGAGCCCCGTGATGTTCGATCCTTCCGCCCCGACTCCCCTCGCCGATACCCTCACCGTCATTGCCGCGGCCGAAGCCCACGGCATCAACCGACGGTCGTTTCTCAAAGCCGCCGGCGGCGCAGCGTTGGCCGTTCCCTTTCTGGGCTGCAAACCCGCATCCACTGACCTTTCGGGCAGCGTGATCGTCGTGGGCGCCGGGCTTTCGGGTCTCGCCGCCGCCATGCTGCTGGAAGAACGTGGTCTCAAGGTCACCGTCCTGGAAGCCCGCGAACGGGTCGGCGGCCGGGTCTACACCCTCGACGACGTGCCCGGAAAGCCCGAGGGTGGCGGTCCCGTGATCAGCGAAACCTACGATCGCCTGATCAAGATCGCCGAGGCCGTCCACGCACCCATGGGACCCGGGCCCGGTTTCGAGCCGACCATGTTGATCCACACCAACGGTGAGAGCGTTCCCATGGACCAGTGGGCCGCCTCGGTCGCCAACACCACAGTGGGACCCGAGAAGCAGATGCCGCCTAACGCGCTGCTCGGCTTCTACACCACCAAAGACCTCCCGCTGAAGGATTTTGACGACTGGATCTCGCCGGAGTTCGGTGGTCTCGACATCCCCCTCGACCATTACCTCAAGCGTCAAGGCGCATCGGACGAAGCGATTCGCCTGATGAATGTCGCCTCGAACTGTACCGATCTTTCCACCACATCGACTCTGTGGGCCCTGCGAAACGCCCAACGACGCCGCGACGGCAAGAAGGGCGCCATCGTGTCCACCGTCGGCGGGAACCAGCGTCTCGCCGAAGCCATGGCCGGCGCCGTCCAGGGCGAGCTTCTGACCGGCAAACCGGTCACCGCCATCCGCTCCCTCGACGACCGGGTCGATGTCGAGTGCGCCGACGGTTCGGTCCACAGCGCCGAGTTCTGCGTTGTCACGGTGCCCTTCTCCGTGCTCCGTGGCATCGAGGTCACACCCGGCTTCGAGGGACTCCAGAAAGAAGCCGTCGAAGAGCTCCCTTACACCGCCATCACCAAGTACTACCTCATCCCCGGGGAGCCCTACTGGGAGACGGATGGTCTGCCCCCGACCATGTGGACCGACACCATCATCGAACGTGTCTTCCCGAATCGTGACGCGGCCGGGCAGATCGGGTCCCTGACCTGCTGGATCGACGGCTCCAACGCCGATATTCTCGACGCCATGCCCGAGGACGAGCAGGTCGCAACCGTTCTCGCG
>Ga0316198_10001713_pt1 | contig 13070 bp, 14 predicted proteins | sample OudBieAanoxic_MG_FD_204935 | JGI IMG/M metagenome (GOLD analysis project Ga0316198, IMG submission 204935) | Coastal sediment microbial communities from Oude Bieten Haven, Netherlands - site A anoxic | ecosystem: Environmental > Aquatic > Marine > Coastal > Sediment | place: Netherlands...
AAACTGCTGCTTTCCTCTCCCGCACCGGCCAACACCGGTCCGTCGGCAGCTACCTCCGGGAGCCGTCACTTGCCGCTAGCGGCGCGCCGCGTATCCCTCGGCCTCGAGACGCTCTGCGACTTCAGGTCCGCCTGATTCGACAACGCGGCCGTCGACCATCACATGAACCCGATCCGGGTCCATGTACCCGAGAATGCGGCTGTAGTGCGTGATCACCAGCACACCGAGCGTCGGGCTTCGCAGGGCCTCAACCATCGCGGCGACCTCACGGACGGCGTCGATGTCCAGACCGGAGTCGATCTCGTCGAGCACTGCCACCTTCGGCGCCGAAACGGCCAGCTGGAACATCTCGGAGCGCTTCTTCTCGCCGCCGGACAGGCCGGCGTTGATGGCGCGGGCCATGAACCGATCCATGTCGAGCAGGCGGGCAGCGTCGACGGTTCTCTGGCGAGCGCGAACAGCATCGTCGGAGACGTCGATCATCTCCTCGATGAGATCATCGAGGGAGACGCCGGCAATCTCGGTCGGATACTGGAATGCCTCGAAGAGCCCAGCCCTGGCCCGGTCGTGAACGGGGAGCCCCATGACCTCGATGCCACCGACAAGGGCCGAACCTCCGGCCTCGTAGTCGCTGTTGCCCATCAGGACGTGCGTGAGGGTCGACTTGCCAGACCCGTTGGGCCCCATGAGCGCGTGGACCTCGCCGAACGGTACTTCGAGATCGATGCCCTTCAGGATTTCGAGGTCTCCAAGACGTGCAGTGAGGTTCGTGATTTGCAGCGCATTCGACATCAAGACGCTCCTTCGAGGGTCACATAGACAACCCCGTCTTCCACGGTGGTCGGGAACACGGGCACGGGCTTCGTGGCCGGAAGTGCCCCCGGTTCGCCGGTTGCCAGATCGAACGGCGATCCGTGACGCGGGCACTCGACCTCTCCGTCGAACACGTCGCCCTCGGAGAGCGAGGCCTCGGCGTGGCTGCACCGATCTTCGAGCGCATGCACCGACCCGCCGGTCCGGAACAACGCGATGGTCTCCCCGGCGACCTCGACGCGGACGCCGCGACCGTCGGGAAGATCGGCAATAGGTGCGATCTCAACCCTCATCGCACCCTCCCCTCTTCCTGGGCCGTCTCGTACTTGCGATTGATCCACGTGCCAACCGGCTCGGCAAGCTCCGGATGCGGCAGCTTTGCCAGCGCCTCCGCAAAGAAACCACGCACCTGAAGCCGATCGGCGCGCTCGGGTGCAAGGCCACGACTCATGAGGTAGTACCGCTGCTCGTGGTCGAGCGGACCAACGGTGGATCCATGGCCGCAGCGCACGTCGTTCGCCAGGATCTCGAGATTTGGCACCGACTGAGCCGAGGCCCCCTCCGAGAGGATCAGGTTGCGGTTGGTCTGGAATGCCTCGGTCTTCTGGCCGGTCTCCTCGATACGGATCATTCCGGTGAACACCGAGCGAGCCTCATCCTCAACTGCTCCCTTGAGGAACATGTCCGACCGCGTGTTCGTTCCGACGTGTCTCATGAAGTAGCGGTAGTCGAGTACCTGGTGCTCCTCCCCGAAGTAGGCACCAACAACGTTCGCCGATGATCCGCGGCCCTCGAGACCAACGTCGAGATGCAGCCGGGCCAAAAGCCCGCCGAGGCCGATCTCTCCGAACTGGAAACGGGCATCGGGACCAACTTCAGACCGGAGGAAGCCGAGCGATCGCACGCCGTATCCGAGGTTCTGCACGAGACTCAAGGAGACGCGGGCACCGTTGCCAACAACGATCGAGAACTGGGGCACGACGAGGGCCTCCGTTTCGGCCCCCGAGCGAAGATGAACGACGACCGAGACATCGGCATGCTCCTCGGCGATGATGGCGATTGTCGGGAAGCTCACCGATCCGGTTGGGCCGGCGTGGAGATCGATCGCGACGACCGACGGCGCGACGATCGAGGGCCCTGCATGGATGAAGACGCCATCTCCTCCGAATGCGTCGACCGCAGATGCGAAAATGCCGTCGACCTCTGAGAGACCCACCCGATCGGTGAGGTCTTCGATCAGCGCCGACCGATCAGCGGCGGCGCTCCGCAACGACATGACGGTGAACGCGTTGTCGTCGAATTGAGACCCGACGAACGTGTCGCCAATCACGCCAACGGCAATGGGTTCGGCCAGGTACTCGAGCAACGGGTCTTCGCCCAACTCGTCCGCGGATCCGGCGGCTGGGTCGAAAGCGCTGAGGTCGAAGTCGAGATCGACGTATCGCCAGATCTCTTCGGCCTGCGTCGGCATTTCGGCGGCAACGAACGCTTCGAGCGCAGCGCTACGCCGGGCAGACCGCCACGCGGGGTCGTGTTCTCCAGCAGCGGCCGATGCAGCTGTATCAAGGTTGGACAAGGGTGTTTCTCCAGCTCGTAAGCGGACGTGAGAGTACCGATGCACATCCCCCTACTCGGGAGCGATATCTGAGTTCGATGTCTACCGTTTCGGCTTCGAGCTACCAGAGGACCGGATGCCGCGGGTCAGGAACTGCGGCGACGGACGGAAGGAGCAATTCCCATGAACCGTGCGATCTATCGCGTCGCGCTCGGAGCAATCGGCGCCGCCATGCTGGTGGCGACGTTTGCCCTCGCAGCCGCGCCCTCGGAGGCAGCATCGTCGGAGGAACCAATCGACTTCATCATCAAGGCATTTCCCCACGAAACCTCGACCGTGGAGTTCGGCGACACCTGGGGCGCAGGACGCTCCGGCGGTCGCCGCCACGCTGGAACCGACATCATGAGCCCAAAGGGGACATCGATCGTGGCCGTAGAGGAGGGGATCGTCGAGCGTCTCGATTGGAACCGCCTTTCGGGATGGAACATCATGATCCGCCACGCCGACGGGTGGACGAGCCACTATCTCCACCTGAACAACGACAATCCAGGAACCGACGACGGTGACGGCGGCTCGGAGATCGCGTTCGCCGAGGGCCTCGAGGTAGGGGTATTCGTGAAGGCCGGTGATGTCGTCGGGTTCGTCGGCGACTCAGGAAACGCCGAGCACACCGGCTCGCACACCCACTTCGAACTCCATATCGACGGCACCAAGGTGAACCCCTATCCGTACCTTGCCGACGCCTTCGAGCGAAAGATGCGTGCGTCGGAGGTGCGTCGGAGTATCTGGTAGCAAGAACGCTCGCCGATCGCCGGTCACCGCAACGGCAGCCCCACCGCAGCGACTCCGATTTCGGTTCTCGCATCTTCCTGCTACGTGCGACCCGCCACTTCTCTCGCTCGCTCAAACACGGCGTCCAACATCGGCTCCGTCAAGCGGCCCGTGAAGGTGTTCTGCTGGCTGACGTGGAAGCTAGCGAGGACGACGGGTCCACCTGGGATCGCGACCTCCAGGCCGTGGGCGAACCTGGGGCGTGGCCGCGGAAGGTCGTGACCGCTATCGGCGAGGTACCGCCAGACCGACCGGTACGCGAAGTCACCCAACACCACCACGACCCCCGGTTGCAGGATGTTCATCTCGCGGTCGAACCACGATGCGCACGAATCGCGCTCGTTGACCGTCGGACGATTTGCGGGAGGCGCACAGCGAACCGGCGCGGTCACCCACGCTCCGCTCAACTCGAGCCCGTCGTCGCGGGCGGTCGACGCTGCCTGGTTTGCGAACCCTGCCCGCCACATCGCCCGGTAGAGCCAATCTCCGCTCCGATCTCCGGTGAACATGCGGCCGGTCCGGTTGGCGCCGTGCGCAGCCGGAGCGAGACCAACGACGACCGTCGTGGCTTCCGGATCGCCGAATCCGGCTACCGGCCTCCCCCAGTAGTCATCGTCGGCAAACGACGCCCGTTTCTCCTTGGCAACGTGCTCTCGCCACTCGACCAACCGGGGGCATCGGCGGCATGTGATGATCTGTTCAGTCAGCGCCGCGAGATCAGCGGAACGACTCATTGGGGTGGAAGCAGTCCGGTCGGATATGCAGCGCTGATCGACCAAAGCATCCAGCCGTTCGCGCGGTCGTCGACCCGGCGCTGGATGCCGCGCACATCGCCTTCGGGGATCGTCCACGTCTGGATCCACGGCCGGTAGTAGCCGAACCCCTCCAAACGGGTGTTCCCACTCACCAGTGCAGAGTCGACGATTTCCACCGCGTGCTCGTTCGGGCTCTCGTACCCCTTCCATCCCGGGCCATAGTTCGTCGAGTAGAGCATCGGGCTCAGCACGTCGATGGATCGAGACATGAGCCCGGGCCGCTGACCGACTCCTTCGTCGGATCCAGACTCGAGCGTGATTCCGAGAACGTTGGCGCCAACAGCGCACTTGAGCGGGTTCAGCACCGTGTAGGCGCGCTTCAGGAAGGCCAGGATCGAGCCGACCCGGACCTCCTCGGTGTAGTCGTCGTCGAAGACCGCCGTCGAGACATCGCCCCCGAACGGGAACGACGCAAAGTCGAATTGCACCTCGTCGAAGCCGCCTCGGCAGGCCTCCTCAGCCAGAGCAACGGGGTATTCAAACGATACCGGGTCGGTTGGATCCATCCACGCGTCGTCGTTCCTGGTGCGCCAGAGCTCTCCCGTACCGACGCTCAGCACCGCGTGGTCCGGTTCGATCGTCGCGATCGGCGTGTCCTGAAAGGCCACCACGCGGGCGATCTTGTAGAGACCGTGAGCATCCATGTCAGCGACAATCGCGGGAAGAACGTACTGGAGTGTCACGGCCGACGCCTCGAAGGCGCGCTCGACTTCCGTGTCGTGATAGACCGTGCCGTACTCGTCCTTGATGTCGACCACGAACGCGTTGATCCCAGTCGCGTCTGCCATGGCAAGCAGATCCTGCCATCGCTCAGGGTCACCGGCGGCCGGGCCACTCACCCGAACGCCGCGCACGTCGACAGGTTCCATGGTCGTGTCGATTTCGGAGCTGCTCCCGTCCCATGCCAAGACCCGATCCTGCCAGGCCGGGCGCGCGAGTTCGAGGTCACCGGGTTCCGCGCGCACGATCTCGAATCGGCCATCGTCGTTCGTAACGTCCCGACCGTCACCGAGTGCCACCGCAACCCCAGGAAGCGCGACACCGCGGTGCGTTGAGACCCGCCCCGACAGGACAATCGGCTCGAGGCGGAGCTCGACTCGATCATCCCTCGGCGGCTCCTCGACCGCTAGCTGCTGCGACTGGAACCCGGCCGCCGCGACGGCGATGGACGTCGCCGACTGTGGCCACACGAACGAAGGGACTCCATCTTCAGTGGTCGTCACCGTCGCCCCATCGACCTCGACTTCGGCGTCGAGCACGCTCAAGTCGTCTCCCGCCAGCACTACAACCTCGATCGTCGGCGGACCGACCTCGGGGGGACGGAGTGCGGACGCGTCGAGCGGAGCCGGGCTGGTGCAGCCGGCGGCGGCGAGTGAGGCGATCCCCACGAAGAACAATGCGATGCGTACGTGTCGGTTCATGTTCGGGTGTAGGCGGCGAAGCGTAATGATCCATTGCCCATGCCGCGCAGAGGTGATAGGTTCGAGCCATCTCATCCAACGAGATAGGGGGGCGGAGGCGAATGGCTGGACGCCGCAGCAACTCAGCGAGCGCTGATGCCGTTGGTCGGTACCTCGGGCAAGTCGCCGACCATGGTCTCCTCGACGCGGAGGACGAAGTGCGGCTCGCGCGCACGATCGAAGCGGGCAGGAAGGCGCAACAGATCCTCGACTCCGACGACCGCGTCGAAGCGGCGGAGAGGGCTTCGCTCTATCGCAGCATTGAGATGGCAGAAGAGGCGAAGGCCGTCTTCATACGTTCGAACCTTCGGCTCGTGGTCTCGATCGCCAAGCGCTACTCGGGACGGGGCCTCGAACTGCTCGATCTCATCCAGGAAGGCAACCTTGGCCTCATCCGCGCGGTCGAGAAGTTCGACTGGCGCAAGGGTTTCAAGTTTTCCACCTACGCAACATGGTGGATTCGGCAGTCGATCACGCGCGGCCTCGGGAACCAGGGCAGGACGATTCGCCTTCCGGTCCATATGGTCGACGTGGTCCGCACCGTCCAGGAGACCGAGCTCAGTTTGCAGGAGCAGTTTCGCCGGCCGCCCACGATCGCCGAGATCGCCGAGGTCAGCGGGCTGGACGAGGGCCGGATTGAAATCGCACGATCAACGCCCGGCGACACGGTATCGCTCGATCGACCGGTGGGAGAGGATGGTGACGCGCAACTCGGAGACTTCGTCGAGGACGACCGCACGCCGGATCCGTTCACCGTCGTCGCCGAAGTCGCACGCTGCGAGGAGGTCTCCAAGGCGCTTGGCTCCCTCGACGATCGCGAATGCAAGGTGTTGGTGCTGCGTTACGGCATCGGGGGCAACCCGCCGCGAACCCTCTCCGACGTCGGCGCCGAACTCGGCATCACCCGTGAACGCGTCCGTCAAATCGAGAACCGCGCGCTTGGCAAGCTGAGACACCCCAGCGCCATCTACGACCTGAAATCCCTGCTGTAGGGGAGCCACGAGACTCGAGACGGTGAGACCGACCTCCCTTCGAGCGTCTTCTGTCCAGCGTCTGCCCTCAGAACAGCCGCAGGATGTCTGAGTCGGCTCCTCTGAGAGTCTCGTAGTCGACTTCGGCCCACGCGATCTCACGGTCGGTGGCGAGCGTCCGAGCCTGCGGCTTGACGGCTTGGGCCACGTAGATGCCCCTCACCGGAGCGAGCCGCTCGTCGCGATTGAGGAAGTCGAGGTAGCGCGTCAGTTGCTCGACCCCGTCGATTTCGCCGCGGCGCTTCACTTCCACGGCCACCGTTTCTCCCTCAGCATCGCGACAGAGCAGATCCACCGGACCGATGGGCGTCGGGTACTCGCGCCGGATCAGCGTCATGCCCTCCTCGATGGCCCCCGGCTGCTCAGCGAGAAGCCGCTGGAGCTCAAGCTCCACACCGTCTTTCTGGATGCCCGGATCCTCGCCCATCTCGATCGCCGTGTCGAGGTGGACTTCGTGGAGGTCGATCGTGAGCTCCTCCTGCCTTCCGTTGGTGACGAACCACCGACCTTCCTCTTCCACGAGGTGGTTGGGGGCGTTCATCCAGTTCAGCGGCTTGTATGCACCGGCCTCTGCATGGATGAGGAGCGAGCCGTCCGCCTTGATCAAGATCAGGCGTGTCGCTCTTGGCAGGTGTGCAGAGAGGCGGCCTGCGTAGTTCACGGTGCAATCAGCGACAACGATGCGCATGCCCTGCGAGAGTAGACCGAATGCCGCACGTGCATGGAGCCGACGCTCTACCGTCGACGAGGGTTCCAGATCCGCAGTTGCGCCCCAACGATGCAGTTGACCTCGCTCGCCCCACACACGACCGGCGCTGAACCATCGTGCGCCTACTCAGATCGGTTGTGATCGCGCGAACTGAGCGCGTCGCCGACCCGACCGCCGGGACCGGCGTTCCGCCCGTCGGGTATCAGCCGACGGAGCCCTCCATCTGAAGCTCGATCAAGCGATTCAACTCGACCGCATACTCCATCGGGAGTTCCTTGACGATCGGCTCGATGAAGCCGGCGACAACCATCGCGGTCGCCTCTTCTTCGGTGAGCCCTCGACTCATCAGGTAGAAGAGCTGATCCTCCCCCACTTTTGAGACGGTTGCTTCGTGACCGATGTCGATATTCGACTCCTCGATCTCCATGTACGGATAGGTATCCGAACGAGAGTCTTCGTCGAGGATCAGCGCATCGCACCGAACAAACGATCGAGCGTCTTCTGCGCCAGGTTCAACCCGGACGAGACCGCGGTAACCGGCCCGCCCACCCTGGTTCGATATGGACTTCGAAGTGATGAGCGACGTGGTGTTCGGGGCGACGTGCACGATCTTCGCCCCGGCATCAAGGTGCTGGTCCTTGCCTGCAAAGGCGACCGATAGCACCTCGCCGTGAGCGCCCTCTCCCATGAGCCAGACCGCCGGATACTTGGCGGTGAACTTCGACCCGAGGTTGCCGTCGATCCACTCCATCGTGGCGTTCTTGTAGGCAACGGCGCGCTTGGTGACGAGGTTGAACACGTTGTTCGACCAGTTCTGGATCGTCGAGTATCGGGCACGCCCGCCCTCCTTGACGACGATCTCGACGACCGCCGCGTGGAGAGAGTCGGACGAGTAGGTCGGTGCAGAACATCCCTCGACATAGTGCACGTACGCGCCCTCGTCGACGATGATCAGCGTTCGCTCGAACTGTCCCATGTTCTCAGCGTTGATTCGGAAATAGGCCTGAAGCGGCTCTTCGAGGTGAACACCGGGAGGAACGTAGATGAACGACCCTCCCGACCACACGGCCGAGTTGAGCGCAGCGAACTTGTTGTCGTTCGGCGGGATGATCGTCCCGAAGTACTCGCGAACCAGGTCCGGATACTCACGAACAGCCGTGTCCATGTCGGTGAAGAGCACGCCCATCTCTGCGAGATCGTCGCGGTTGCGGTGGTAGACGACTTCTGACTCGTATTGCGCGGTCACCCCGGCGAGGTACTTGCGTTCTGCCTCGGGGATGCCGAGCTTCTCGTAGGTCTCCTTGATCGAATCGGGAACCATGTCCCAGTCCTTTGCCTGACCCTCCATCGGCTTGATGTAGTAGTAGATGTCGTCGAAATCGATCTCATCGAGCGCGCCACCGCCGACCCAGTCGGGCATCGGCTTGCGGAGGAACCGTTGATACGCCTTCAGGCGGAACTCGAGCATCCACTCAGGTTCGTTCTTCATCTTCGACATGTCGCGGATGATCTGCTCGTTCAGGCCCTTCTCGGGCTTGAAGACGTAGTCCTCTTCGTCGGACCACCCGAGCTGGTATGCGCCGAGATCGATGTCAACTGTGGTCATGGTGCTGCGCTCCTCGAATTTGCACTACCGCGATAGTGGCATTGTACGACGCCTCGAGGCCGAATGAAGCGGGAATCGAAACGACGGTCCCGCCGGGGCTGGAACGAGTGGGAGTGGGGAAGACCAGATCCGCCCCGGCAGACCGCCTTACCGGAGACAACGCACGACAGGACCCATCGGTTCCCGACACGAGCCGTGCTAGAAGACCTCTTCGCACCACGGCTCGACGTCGCCGCGGAACATCCGCCCGGCCATGGCAACCGCATCGGCAGCCCCGACGATGCGCCCCGCTTCGGCCATGGCGACGGCGCCTCGGCCACCGAGGTAGAGACTCGCGAGATCGGTGGTGTCGAGGCCCAGGTCGGTGACGGATCGGTCAATACGCCGGCAAGCGCCAACCCCGCCGGTCACCGTGAGTTCGAACGAGCCGCCGGCATCCGGGAGGAATCCATCAGCGACGGTGAACGTGAGCGTGCCTTCTCCGCCGTAGGTGCGAGCCTCGAGCGCCTGCACCACATCGAGAATTCGAATATAGAGGGCATCCCACCGCTCGCGTTTCACCCGGCGATGGTCGGGCACCTTCCACCGCAGGGCATCATCGACCGGGAGATTCCAGTATTTGATCTTTGGAAAGAGGTCAATCGACGTCAGGAACCGCCAAAGGCCCGTGTGCGCGGCCACGGTCGGTGCAATCACCTCGCGTATCAGGATCGTGCCGTCCGGAAAGCCGGTCTCCCAGTCAGACTTCTGGCGGTAGAGCGCGTAGCCGTTGGACACGCCGTTGGTCTCGTGCACCGCGAAACGAAGCGACGAGTACCCCCTCCGGCCAACGCTCGGATCGTGAAGCTGGTGCTCCCACCACTTGTCGTTCCTCGAAAGCATGCCGGGACGCCGACGACGCTCCTCGTCGTAGATTCCGGGGAGCAGTCCGGCCGCCTCATCGGCGGGCACGAGCCACACCGATCCTGCGTCTCCCTCGACGGAAACGCGCAGCTGGTCAATCTCGATTTCATCGTTCTCGGTTGCAGGCCCGAAGCCGAAGCGCCCGTAAATCTGGCTCTCGGAGGACCAGAGGCCGGCCAACGGCTCCCCACGGTTCAGACCGTCATTCAGGTGGTCGCGCATCATCGAGCGCAACGCCCCGCGCCGCCGGTGGGTCGCTGCAACCGTGACGACCGTCGTGCCCGACATGGGTATCTGTGCCCCGCCGGGCACCGTCACGTCGAACGGGAACCCGGCCAGCGTGCCGACGATCTGGTCGCCATCGAACGCGGCGACGGTGCGATCGAGTGGGACGAGATCAGCGAACCACTCGGGCGGGAACCGCTCATCGTCGAGGTCTTCGCCGAATCCGGCCATGACAGCCTCGCGAAAGCGGACCGTCTCATCTTCCGTGATAGGTCGCGTCGTGAGCTCCATGGTGGCCAGCCTACCGACGGTCCGAACAGCACCGGGACCGACGATACGATCCCCGAGACTGCCAACGGGAAGGGACTCCATATGAGACCGGTACGGATCGCCGTCCACATCCATCCGCAGCACATCGACTACGCAGGAATTCGCCGGGCCGTCTCGCAGGCCGAAGACATGGGCGTCGACGTCCTCTACAACTGGGACCACTTCTTCCCGCTGTATGGCGGGGACCCCGATCCCGTGGCCGGGAAGCACTTCGAGTGCTGGACGATGCTGGCTGGCTGGGCCGAACAGACCGAGCGGGTCGAGTTCGGCGCGCTGGTGACCTGCAACTCCTACCGCAATCCCGAGCTGCTCGCAGACATGGCACGGACGATCGATCACATCTCGAACGGTCGGCTGATCCTTGGAATCGGTTCCGGGTGGTTCGAGAAGGACTATGTGGAGTACGGGTACGAGTTCGGCACCCCACGCAGTCGGCTCGCCGATCTCGACGCCGCAATGCCCCGGATCACGCGCCGCTTGGCGTTGCTCGACCCGCCGCCGACGCGCCATATCCCGATCCTGATCGGAGGCGGAGGGGAGAAGGTCACGCTACGGATCGTCGCCGAGCACGCGGATATCTGGCACGCGTTCGGCAACATCGAGACAATCACCCACAAGTCGAAGGTACTTGACGAATGGTGCGCCACGGTCGACCGCGACCCGTCGACGATTGCTCGATCGATCGGGATCAAGACTGAGAAACTCGATCAGGCAGATGCCTTTGTCGACGTCGGAGTCACTGAATTCACGCTCGGCGTCACGGGACCGGACATGGATCTCGGTCCGGTACAGGCATGGTTGGATTGGCGAGACGCGCGAAACCGGTGAAGATCGACGCGAGGCACAAGACCGAACCCATCGCCTCAGGCCTTGCGTCTCGGATCTCGTGATTCGCCCACGAACCGGCGTACCGAGTCTGGAACTTCCACGCCTGAGAGGTTTCTTTCGTCTGGCATCGGAGCACCGCTGTCGAGGCTCAATGGGATGACGCCGGCCCAGATGGGGAGGGCGTAGTCGTCGGGTTCGTCGCCGACACCCCGGTCACTGACCTTGGCCGAGTACTCCGCGATTGTGACGGCAACGAGCAGCGTGCCCCGGTCCTCATTGCGCGAAGGGTGCCTCGCTTCGGACCAGCGTCCCGGCAGCACAGACTCAGTGACCGCTTCGAACGCAAGGGCGCGTTCCTCCCGCGAGTCAACGAAGCGAGCCACGCCCATGACCACCGCCGAGCGGTAGTGCATCGAATGATGAAAGGCCGATCGTGCGACAACGATCCCATCGAGGATGGTCGCCGTCACCGTCACCTGAGCCCCGGCCTTCATCAACCTCAGCATTCGGCTTGCCGGTGATCCGTGGAAGTAGAGGGTGTCGCCAACTCGGGCATGGAGCGTTGGGATCACGAATGGCGCTCCGTCCTCCACAAACCCGACATGGCAGATCAGCGCCTCGTCAAGGATCGCGTCCACGGTTGCGCGGTCGTAGTTGGCCTTCTCCGGAATTCGCCTGACTCGTGTTCGATCAGTAGGGGCGTCGCTCATTGCTCAATCCCAAGGACGCGCAAGAGCACCGGCCCGTTGACCGGTGCTCCCCCGCGGTACCTCTCGGCGCTCAGGACTGATCGTCGACGATGCCCTTCGCCTTCTCGGCTCCCGTGTCGATGTGCTCGGTCGCCTTGCCGCCGGTCGCCTTGTCGGCTGCGTCCGCCGCCTTGTCGATGCCGCCCTTGACGGCTTCCTTGTTGCCGCCGACGGCATCTTTCGCCTTGTCAACCATGTCTCCGAAACCCACGGTCCCTCCTTGTGATTTGGACTCGGCAAATCGTACACCTGGGCGAGGCACTGATGAGTCGGGGCAAGGCAAGCTACGGTCGGCAGCAATAGGCTGGCCTCATGAACAACGTCTTGCTCGCGACGGTGTACGACGCAGTCCTCGCACCTACAGAGTGGATGGGCGTGCGTGCCCAGCGTCGCCGGTTGATGGAGGGCCTCGACGGTCGACTCCTCGAAATGGCCGCCGGAACGGGCCTGAACGTGCCGTTCTACCCGGCAACGGCCACGGAGATCCACGCGGTGGAACCCGATCGGTACATGCTGGCGAAGCTGCGATCAAAGGCCGCCACGCAGCCACCGAGCGCACCGCTGTTCATCTACCAGGGCGACGCCTTGCACCTGCCGTTCGCCGACGGCGTCTTCGACGGCGCGGTCATCACGTTCGCCCTGTGTACGATTCCCGACCCGACACGTGCCCTCGATGAGACCCATCGCGTCGTTCGAGCCGGCGGCGTGCTGCGGTTCCTCGAGCACGTCCGATCGTCGAAAGAGCAGACTGCCCGTTGGCAGGACCGCATCGCACCTGTATGGAGACGGTTTTCCGGCGGTTGCCGCCTCAACCAACCGACCGTTGAAGTGCTCGAGGCGACCCGTTGGGAGGTCGACGACTTGTGGCGATCCGGCGGCGGCTCGGTGGTCGCGGGTCAGGCCTTCCGGGCGTAGTCGGCTCTTGCTGCTGCCCTCGGTGCGGGGTCCCGCTCATGGAATTCGCTCAGATGCCCGGAATTCATGTCGTCCCGCGTTCCCACACCTCGACCAGCCGCTGGTACTCCGGACTCGACGCAACCAGCTCAGCGTGCGGACCATCCGCGATGATGTTCCCATCGTCGATCATGATCACGCGATCAGCTCGCTCTGCAGAGCGCAGCCGATGCGCAATCACGATCGCTGTCCGCCCGGCGAGCAGCACCCGGAGCGCTCCCTCGACCTCGACTTCGGTCTCCGGGTCGAGATTCGAGGTTG
>Ga0316198_10001714_pt1 | contig 13067 bp, 11 predicted proteins | sample OudBieAanoxic_MG_FD_204935 | JGI IMG/M metagenome (GOLD analysis project Ga0316198, IMG submission 204935) | Coastal sediment microbial communities from Oude Bieten Haven, Netherlands - site A anoxic | ecosystem: Environmental > Aquatic > Marine > Coastal > Sediment | place: Netherlands...
GTCGTCCCGGGACGGTCCCATAATCATTTTCCTGAATAGAGCGAGGCTCCCGGGTATCTCCTCAAATTCTTTGCCAAAGAACTTTGCATTTTCCAGCATCTGTTCCCGCATTCGATTCAAGTCTCCCACTCCCGTGTCGATCAAGACAAAATGGGAATAATGTTTTAATTCCTCTTTCATACCCCACTCGGCCGTCTCACGGCCCATACGGGGAACGTATCGATCTTCCATGTAACTAAGAGGATCCTTGCGGTCCTCAATCCAGCCCGCTGTCAGGTAAAAGGTTCCCGGACGTTTTTTTATCGCCGTCCGGTAGGTCTCGCAGGAACCCATAAAAAGTGAGATGCAGTCGTGACATCTGGGGACATAGAGGCCCTGGTTCCTGGCCTTAACACCAACAATGCCGTTGGCGCAAAGCCCGTAACCCAACACGATTTCATCAAATTGTCCGGACGCCAGATCGACCTGCTCCTGGATGGCGGATCCCATCTTATGGGGTGTCATGTGAAACCCCTGGTCGAGATATCGGATCTCGACGCCGTCACTGGGCTCCTGAATCATTTCCAGTTCCGGCTGCATGATCCTACATGCCACGATGACGCGATGCTTCGCCTTATCCACGTTACTCCTTTGCACGCTGATCGTATCAGGCGGTTCTCACCCGGAAAAAGGCGATTCGCCTCGCCGCAGATTTTTTTCAACTATTTCCTTCTCCTAAAACGGAGTTGGGAAGGTGAGGAGGTACCACCCCTGAGTTGAGTCTCTCCTGATGACAGGATTCAGGCAAGCTCTCTTTCGCCAGCTTCGAACGCCTTGAGTGTCTCTTCGCGGATAGCGTTTACGGCCCGTCCCTTGAGTTCGGCGAATCGTTCCGTACCAAGGACTTTAAAATTTCTTGGTCGAGGGATATCGACTTTGATTTCCGCCTTGATAGTTCCAGGCCGTGTGGTCATGATGAGGACTCGGTCGGCTAGAAAAACCGCCTCTTCCAGGTCGTGAGTGATGAAGAATATCGTTTTTTTCGTGATTTCGAACACCTCAAGCAGGTATTCATGCATGAGGTTCTTGCTGAGGCTGTCGAGCGCCCGAAATGGTTCGTCGAGAAGGAGCACTTTTGGATTGTTGATCAGTGCCCGGATGATTTCGACCTGGCGTTTCATTCCAGAGGACAGGTTATCCGGAAACATGTCTTCAGTGTTCCGATTCAGCCCCAGTTTATCCATGAGATTTCTGGCTTCGGCAATAGCCTTGTCCTTATCATTCCCCTGCACCACAGGGCCGTAAATGAGATTGTTGATTACAGTCTTCCAGGGAAAAAGAGCGCCATTTTGGAAAACAACGATTCGGTCGGCACCCGGAGCCTGAGTAAGTTCCGGGTCGGCGATTACGTCCCCATCGAGCAATATCGATCCTTTAGTGACATTCGAAAATCCGGCAATGGCGTTTAAAAGGGTTGTTTTTCCACATCCCGAGGGTCCGACCATCATAACAAACTCTCCGGGTTCGATTTCCATGTTGCATTCCACGAGTGCGCAGACATTGACCCCTTCAGGATCATAAACCTTTTCGACATCCCTAACGGAGATGCGTCCTTCTCCGTTGCGCCTGGAGCCGTTAATCACCATGATGTACCCCTTCCATTCTATTCTATTAAATATTTTTATTGCGCAACCCAGTAACATTCCCGAATCAGGTTCGAAGACCAGATTCGATGTCGATATCAGCTTTTCCGCTCGCCTTGGACGCTTTCACGGCTTCCTCGTGCAGAATTTCTAACACCGTCGCCTTCAACTCGAGATATCTTTTAGACATCAGGATAGATGCCTCCCGCGGACGGGGCAAGTCGATATCCAGAGCGTGCTTCACGCGGCTCGGTTTGTCGGTCAGGATGATCAGCTTGTCGGCAAGTAAGATGGCCTCCTCGATCTCGGAGGTAACGAACAAGTGAGTACTGTGGGATTCCTCGACAAGACGCAGGTAATACTCCTGCATGAGTTCCCGGGTCATGGCATCAAGCCCCCGGAAGGGCTCGTCCATGAGCATCACCGTCGGGCGATTGATCAGTGCCCGGGCCAGTTCGGCCCTGCGCTGCATGCCACCACTGAGTTGCATGGGATACTTATCCATAAAATCCTGGAGGCCGACCTTTTCGAGAAGCATGACCGCCTGTTCGTCGGCCTCCTCCCGGCTCATGACCTTTGTCGCCAAGGGGCCGAACATGACGTTATCATAACAGGTTAACCATGGAAAAAGAGCGGTTTCCTGAAAGACGACCAAACGTTCCCAGTCGGGGCCCGTCACCGGCACACCGTCGACCAACACCTTACCGCGATCCGGTTTTTCATAACCGGCGATTAAGTTAATGATCGTTGTTTTGCCGCATCCGGAAGGTCCGATAAGAACGGTCATTTTCCCTGATTCAACGACGAATGAGCAATGATCCATAACGATCGTCTCCGTCTTTTTGGTCTGAACCGCCCGGGTTACATCCTCGAATATGACTTCACCCTTGTTATTGGGGTTTACCATAGCTTTCCTCCGACAGTTTGGAAAACCAGGCATTCTCCGATTTTCCAAATGTAGCTTTCTAAAAAATATTCCGCCATTTCATAAAACGTTTTCCTATGACGTCGATGCACACACTACAGAGCGCTCCGCAAAGACCGATAATTCCCATACCCAATATGACCATCGGATATTCCATAACCGTATGGTGGTACCAGACCCAGTAACCGAGTCCGCCTTTACTGGCGATCATCTCCGCCGCCACTACCATCAGCCAGGTGATACCGATGGCGACCTTCATACCGGTGAAAATCTGGGGCATGGCTGCCGGAAGGATAACTTTCCACAACATGCCCAATTTAGATACACCGAAGGACATAGCCGCACGAGGCAACCGGATATCCACTTCCGAGATACCTCCCATGGTATTGTAGACGATGGGAAAAAAGGCCCCATAAAACGTGAGAAAGACAATTTGGGATTCAATTTCGATAAAAAAGAGGACCGTTAGAGGAATCCAGGCGATGGGTGGTATGGGACGGACCATTTCAACCGCCGGAAAGATCAGGTAATTGGCGATACGTGAATACCCGATAGCTACTCCCAGGGGAAGCCCGATTATAAGCCCTATGAAAAACCCTCCCAAGACTCGCAGAAGGCTTCGAAAAATCTCGATAAAAATGCCCCCCAGGTCGAGTTGAAACAGCGCCGCAAAGACGGCTTTGGGGGTTGGAATCTGATGAAATTGACCGGTAAACTGGACAAGAATCGTCCAAGCTAGAAGGAAAAGCACGACCGACATGATTCTTCTCACCGTAGTCCAGTTGATCACATTTTTTCTCACCTGTTTCCAGAAAAGAGATGTTGCCTTCAGGTCGCTTACAGACACGTTTGGTTCTCCTTTATTTGGTAATCGATTCATCCAAAGATTCGGTAATTGCTTTCCTCCACGGGATCACCCGCAAGGTAATAAAGCGGATGAAAGTCGACGATCCCAGGCCCAGGATCCCAATAACGATCATCCCGTCGACAATTAGTGGATAGCGGATTAGGGTGTAAGCCTCCCAGATCCGGTAACCAAGGCCCCATTTCCCGGAAATCATTTCACCGGCCACGGAGGCCATCCAGGCAATTCCCATTCCTAGAGCGGCGCCAGTGGAAATCGAGGGTAGAGCACCCGGTATCACGACATGCCAGAAGATTTGCCGCGGAGAGGAACCAAGGCAGCGAGCGGCCCGAAAGTAGTCACGGTCAATCAATTTGACCCCGGTAATGGTGTTAAGCAAGATCGGAAAAAACGCGCCGACAAAGCAAATAAAAGCGACGGAGGCTTCTTGCCATGGGAAAAAGAGGATTGCAAGCGGAATGTAGGCGATGCCGGGAATAGGTCGCAGAATTTCAAGGGTAGGAAATGTCAGATCGCTAAATATTTTGTTCCACCCGATCATGAGCCCGATCGGTATCGCGATAAGGCAGGCGGAGGTGAAACCGCCGAGAACCCGTAGCGAAGAAAGGGATACATCCATCCAGAAATCCTTGCTTCCCATCCACTCTATTCCCCATTCCAGGACTTCAATTGGACCGGGGATCAGGACAAACCGGTAAACCCCGAAATGGACCAACAAGCCCCAGATTAAAAAGAGAGATAACACGGAAATGATATTGAGAATGGTCTTCAGATTGAAGATCGTCGCCCAAAATGACGGTCGGTCAAAAACAAAGTCGGATTCGTTCTGTGGGTCTCCAGCCATGGTGTTCGTCTGATTATTCATTCGGCATCATCCGATTCGGTTTAAAAGCGCCGGCCGGTCAGGCCGGCGCCACATATTCAGATCGCTGAGGGAATCCGTTATTTTGAAAAGCTGGTATCGACCCAGTCCGCGGCCTTGAAATGTTTCTTTAAAAACCCTTTGGAGTGGAGAAAGTCGATGTCCCGCTGCATAACGTCAATTTGCTCCTGCTCAATGGTCGAAGCGTAGTTGTAGCTTGCCAGGGAGCCTTTCAATACCTCTATCGGAAGCTTACCCTCGGTTTCCTTGAAAACAATCTGGGCTGCTTCGTCCGGATGCTCCTGCATGAACTTGTGAAGGTCTTGGTCTGCCTTTACAAACGCCTTGACGACATCCGCATTCTCTTTCGCAAACTTTTCGCTTACGACAATCGGCCAGATGGCATTCACGTAAGGTTCGTATTTCTTGCAGTTGCCGGGGGCAACCAGTTGGCCGATCCCCTTGTGCTTGTTCAGTTCGATATAGGGGGGCCAGTAGCAGAAACCGTCTAGTTTCCCGGCTTCCAGGTTCCCCACAGCGACCTCGGGTGCTTGGTTCACAATGTTAAACTTGATGCCTTCCTGGCGCATAATCTCTTCGAGGATCCGATGGTGGGAGGATCCGATGCCGGTTGCTACGTTCTTTCCATCTAGGTCCTTGACACTCTTGACCGTGGACCCCTTGGGAACGAAAACTGCGCCGACATCACCCTTGGGATAAACGGCGTTCCCCACCCATACCGTATTTTTCATCTTGCCCTGGAGCATGACGGCAGGCATGTTTCCGAGATAAGCTACTTCCAGTTTCCCAGCAATCCAGTTGTTGATCAAGTGCACACTGTAGAGACCAAAGAACCATTCGACTTCGACATTCGGCATGTATTTTTCATAAAACTTTTTTTCTTTCATAACCGAGGTTTCCAGCATGCCGTATGGGCAGTAACCGATGGTCAACTTCATTTTTTTGGTTGTTATGACATCCGACGCCATTGCGGGAATTGCTGCAGATAACAGAAAGAAAACCAACGTGAACACACATAATAGTCTTTTGATCATTTTGCTCCTCCTTTAAAAAATTTGGTTAATAATTAAACAACGGTTGCTTTCCGAATCACAGAATTTACAGGATTCTGTGATTTCGCATCGGTTCCATGTTCGTATTTCGGGCGGACTCGATGCATTGTTTCATTCATTCGCCACTTTCTATTTCTTCGTGAACTTCTTCATTATAGTCCGTATGGGCGAATGGGTCGAACCTGAATATATCGGCGCAAGTGGACCCCGGGAACTCTGCCCTGAATTTGAATTTTCCATCTTCAGCTCCATCTCTTCCGGGGTTGTGGCTTCCGAACCCTTCTCTTAGCCATTTTTGTAGCTGTGAAAAACTTCTACTTCTTGAACCAGTCCTTGTCGGTATAGGTACCAAACCAGTCGTCTTTGAACTCTTCGTAGTTTTTGCCTTCCGCGATCAACTTGGCATACTCCTCGTATGTCTCCCAGCCGTACATGCCGTCGGGCCATCTCGGCTCGTGCTCGACAAAGCGTGGAATCGGATACCGCCACCCGGCCTTGTGCATGTGCTCGAACCCTTCGATCAGCGTCTCCAGATATGAGACCGGCAACACCATCCACATGTCGTTCTCACTGTCGCCCGTAAACCGGTACTCGCCGAAGGTCGGCACCACATAGGTTGGCTTCCCGGTGTTCATCGCCGGCGCCAGGCCCCAGCAGCACAAACCGCCCCGGCCGCTGTTTGTCGCCACTATCGCCTCTCCACTTTGATCGCAAATCCCCTCGATGACCCGGTTGAGCCGGGCCGGGTTCAAGCTCATCAAGATCAGGTCAGGTTCGACTTTGGTCCAGGCCAGCGGGGAGATCACCACCCCGATATAGCCTTTTCCGGCAGGAATAAACGGCTTGTCGCACTCGAACTTCTTGGCAACCTCCTGGTTTGGTATCAGCCGCGGGTAAATGGCGGTACCGTCATTCATGTAGGGCGGTTTTTCCACCCAGCCATTGGCCACGCTGCCTTCGAGACAGTAATTGTCCTCAAGGGTGAGGGCATGGGTCCGGCCCGTGGTCTTTGAAAGGTGCAGGCACTGACACATGAGAAGCCGGGTCTTGTAATTTTTTAGTGGACGCAGGGCCTTTTCAGGAATTTCACTTTCGTCTTTGATATACTTGTAGGCCAGCGGAAAGGTGCTCGGTCGTAGAAACCGGTCCATGATATCGCCCATCTTGTGATACTTTTCTAGTGACATGGCATAATCTCCTTTACAGTTTCGCCCAAAGAGCGTCTGTGCTGCAGCGGGCGTCATGGCATTGCCGCGATTATTCATAGGCCTTTTCAAAAATGGCCGTTTTTCTCAGCGACGCTTCGAAACTCCCCGGTGGAACAAATATAATTTCCGGGTTGATCTTGAGCTTCACTTTACAGGCATTTTTAATCTCCGCACCCAGTGAATTTAGCTGGCCCGCATCGACATCCTTGCCGTACTCGACCTTCACCTTGAGCGGCGGAACCACCCGCGGTGGCAGCTCCTCGAGTACGACCTTTAGCTGCCCGGTTACCCTCGGGTAGAAAGAGGCAACGATTTCCTGAATCGACGCCGGGTAGATATTGGTTCCCTTTACGATCAGCATGTCATCCGATCGACCGACGAATTTGAGGCGTTTTCCCTTGAATCCGCACCCGGGGCATTCATGGGTGATGACCTTTGCAATGTCACCGTAGGCATATCGAATCACCGGGCACGCATCTCGCTCCAGGGACGTATGCACCAGTTCTCCCTCGACCCCATCCACAATATCAATCGGCTCCTTGGTGATCGGATCAATCAGGTCGTCCTGGAAGGTGTTATAGTCGGGTGCATAGCAATGAAGACCGTGATATTCGTCACTGTCGCAGGACATCCCGTACCCCAACCCGCCCGGCGCCCAGTAGTCATAAACCCGCGCCGCGTAAGCCGATTCAAGCCGTTCCTTGACTTCCGGAATCCCCGGGCCCGGCTCACCGCAAAGAAGCAGAGACTTGAATCCTAAATCACTGACTTCGACTCCTAAACTCTGTGGTGTCCGTTTGATCAGAAATTCTGCCAGGGACGGCGTTGTAGCCAAGCAGACGGGTTGGGTCAGTTGGGCAAATTTGAGGATCTGGTCGGACCCGCCCCTCACATCCACATCGATGGGGAGCGCCCCCATTCTGCGAATCCCCCATAGCAGCATGCTGGTGGCATATACGCCGAGGGCATAAGCAAAAAGCACCCGATCGCCGGGTTGGATGCCAACGGAAGAAAACATATGCGCCCACAGGTCGGCTACCGGACCGTTGATATCCCGGCTGGAAAAAGTGTAGGTAAAAGTTGGTACCCCCGTTGTACCGGATGTGGTTGAGGTGAGTTCAATATCTTCCGGTCGTCCGCACAAATGCATGCCGAACGGATGCCCGAAACGTTCAAGGGATTCCTCCTGGCTTTCCCGTTCATCCTGCTTGGTCATCATGATGGGCAGTTTGCGTAAATCATCCAGGGTCTTTATATCCGCTGGATGGGCACCCGCTTCTTTGAATTTTCTCCGATAAAACTCTGAATTCTCGAAACAGTAGGCGATCTGTCGCCGCAATTTAAATTCCTGAAGCTCCGTGATCTCTCCGGGGGTCATGGAGTTGAGTTTCTCGTTCGCAAATTTCATTATTTTCTCCAAATTTTATTAAACTACCAGACCGGCCCTCAGAAAGCAATCCTCTCAAGCCCTTCCGGCTCGCCTTGTCTCTTCTATTTGCCGATCATGGTTTCCGGCAGCCATGTGGAGATCCGCGGGAACCAGATGAGTATAAACAGCGTAACCACGTCGGTTACAAGAAATGGTATAACACCCAGGGCAAGGTCCTTGAAGTCGGCATCCTTTCCGGCACCGCTCAATACCGCATAAAGATTCAGGCCCACGGGGGGCGTAATAACGGAGATCTCAATCAGTTTGACAAAAATGATGCCGAACCAGATAGGATCAATTCCGAATTTTACGATGACCGGAAACACGAAGGGGAGGGTAATCACCATGATGGATGCGGTGTCCAGATAACATCCCAACACAATGTACATGATACTGAACAACGCCAAAAGGCCTCCCGTTGATTGCACTGAGCCCGCGATAAAATCGACAAACTGGCTGACCACTCCAGTGATAACCAACAGCCGAGAAAAAATCAATCCGCCGATTAGAATCGTAAAAATCGTACAGGCAACGGCGGCGGAGTTTTCTAAGCTTTCCATTATCCAGTCTTTCTTCAACCCGAGTTTCATGAGCGCAATCAGAAAGGTCCCGAAGGCCCCCACCGCGCCTGCCGCCGAGGGGGGAAACATTCCGGCATAAATCCCGCCCAAAACGAGAATCACCAGAACGACGATTCCCCAGACCCCCTTTAGGGAATGAATCTTTTGTTTCAGGGTGTATTTCGCATGCCTTGTCTGAGGGGATATTGACGGCTTCAGACGAACCATAGACAAAATCAGCACAGCGTATAGAAAGGCCGAAAGAAGTCCCGGGAAAACACCGGCCAGAAGCAGTTTCCCAATGGACTGTTCGGTTATGATCGCGTAGATGACCATGGTCAGGCTCGGCGGGATCATGGCCGCAAAGGTTCCGGAAGCCGCGATGCATCCGAGAGAAATGGCCCTGGAATAGCCATATTTGAGCATTTCCGGGAGGGCCAGCCGGGTAAAGACCACCGAATTGACGACTGTGGACCCGGAGGCCGCGGCAAAACCAGCCGATCCGACAATCACGGTCAGATAGAGGCCACCTCGGATTCTACCCAGCCACATATTCGCCGCCCGAAACAGGTCCATGGTCATTCCTGAAGAAGCCGCAAGGGTGCCCATAAGGACAAAAAGCGGCAAAACCGCCCAGGAATAGTTGGCAACGGCACTATAGGGAGCGGTTTGAACAATGCTCAAGGCAAAACTGGGGCCGATGGTAATACAAAGCCCCACAAATCCCACCAGGCCGAGGGATACCGCCACCGGCACCCCCATACCGAGCAAAGCAAAAAGACCCACCACAGAACCGATGCCGATCTCGAAAGTCGTCACGATGCGCCCTCATTACCAACAATTTCCCGCACTTTTCGTACGAAATCGGCTATACACTGCAGTGCCGCCAAGCTTGCACCCAGGGCGGCCAGGAGCTTGGCGGGATATACGGGGAAGGAGATCAACCCGGATTCATACTCCAGGACTTCGAGGCTATGCAGCCCATAGATCCATCCTTGCCAGGCGAGCAGAAAGAAAAACACGAAGGACATGAAATGGCTGATAAGGCGGAAAACCCCTGCCGGAGTCTTCTTCATCCGGGATGTAAAAAGCGTGACTGAAATATGGCCACGCTTGAACTGGTTGTATCCGATGGCCATAAATGCGCTGACCACCATCAACGCTTCGGTTGCTTCAAAAGAGCCGGGTATCGGAGAATTAAACAGTTTTGAAAAGATGACATCAGCGGCACCGATCAGCATCATCAGGAGCAATGCCACTCCAGACAAGAGCGCACCCAGCCTGCTGAACGTATCTACATAGCCGGTGGAACGATCAGAACTCATAGAGGTCGCCTACCGATATGTCACCTCTGTAAAAACGAAGGGCGGGACGGCTTGCATGTGAGATCGCAAGCCATCCCTCGTCCCATTCACGTAAGTAATTATGTATTTATAAAGAGACGCCATTGATGATGAGGAGCCTGCCTATGGACACACAATCCAGCTGCGCATATCCTTCCAGAGTTCAACTGTCTGGATAGCTTCCTTCTCCTTGCCCATCTTTTTCATCTTGGCAATCCAGTCGCCAAAAAAATCCGGATTGGCAGCCTGCCACTTGGCCAGTTCCTCGGCCGGGAATTCGTGGAATTGAACCCCCTTTTCAATAAGGAGTTTGCGTGCAGCAACCCCGGCTTCGGCTGTCTTAACAATTTCTCTTTCCCGGGCCCTGTTCGCGGTTTGCATGATAACTTCCTGATGGGCCGGCGAGAGGTTTTTCCAGGACTTTTCGCTGAAGAACACTCCCCATGCCGGGCCTTCCCACATTACTACCTCGGTGATGTTCTTGGCGACTTCATAGATTTTGTAAGTCTCTACAAAGTCCACTGAAAAGGGACAACCATCGATTACACCCCGCTGGAGATTTTCGTAAAGTTCAGGCAGCATAATGGTAACCGGTGTACCCCCCGCAGCCTGGACCAGTCGCGGCATGTCCTCACCCCATGTCCGAATTTTCTTTCCCTTCAGATCGGAAAGTTTGGTTACCGGTTCTTTGGTTACCAGGAGATATGGATTGAGCAGGTGAAAGAAAATCGGTCGGATCCCGTTCTTCTTGGCTTCCTCGTCGAACGCTGGAATCTTGGTCATGAAAGCCTTCATGATGGCACTCGACTGGCAGATATTGTCCATCCCCATGGCAATGGAATTGGGAGCCGCATAAAAAGGGAGCTCCGAGGGGAAGTAACCTGCCGACATGCCGGCCATATCGATGGCGCCGCTGCGGAGCAAGGTCAGATTCTCTTTTGCCGCACCAAGGGCATTGGACCAGAAGATTTGAATTTCGACTTCCCCGTTGGTTGCCTTCTTAATTTCATCGGCAAACCACTGATCAATTTTCGATCCTGCTGCTGCGGCCGGAAACTGATGGTTCATTTTGAGAAGCGTCTTTGCAGACACCCCGGAGCTCACGCAAAAAATCAAAGCGATAGTAGTTAAGCCAATAATTAACGAGTTTCGCAACAACTTGTTCATGATCGCACCTCCTTTTTTGGTATTAGATGAATTGATTGTACGGGATCGGATTTTTCATGATTTTAGTAATTTAATCATTTAAATCCTTTTCCAATTTACGATAAAGGCTGATCTATACAGTTAGGTAATTGACGGCTGATTTGTACTTCCTTTGTGGTGGAACTGACAGTTGTGGTAATAATCTCGGTCATCACCATTCCTCTTTCTGTGTTAATCTATATTCGTTTATTTATAATTGATTTTGCCAAGGTTACGATTGGGCTAATCTTGTTGCCAAAGTAACAGCCGAAGCGGCATCTTCCGCCGTACCATCAGCACCGATTTCATCCGTAAACTCCTGGGTCACTGGGGCACCGCCCACCATTATCTTGACCCGATCACGCAAACCGGCTTCCTCGACAGCTTTGATAACAACCGGCATTTCATCCAGCGTGGGGGTGATTAAGGCCGACATCCCCAGAATTACCCGTCCTTTTTTGGCCTTCAGCGCATCGATGAACGCCTCCGTTTTAACAGATACACCCAGATCATTGACCTCAAAGCCGCTCCCCTTCAGTAACATAGCCACCAGGTTTTTGCCGATATCATGGATGTCACCATCCACGGCACCGATAACCACATGTCCGACCGATTGCATGCTGTCGCTTCCGGTCATCATCGGTTCGACGATCGCAAGTGCCCCCTTCATGGCTTTGGCGGACCGCAATACTTCTGGTATGAAATACTCTCCTTCCGCCATCAAACTGCCGACCTCCAACATACCGGGAATCATATAATCACTCAAAATCGATTGCGGTGAAGTCCCCTTTTCTATTTCGGCATTCACTATCTCCAATACTTTCTTTATATTCCCGTCGATCACCGCTTGTGTTAATTCGGGAAAATCAGACATCGCAAGTCTCCTTCTCTTCGTTTCTATTTTAGAGGATAGGTACCAAATTCATGGGTCGCGTCCACCCAGGCTTTAAAATTCTCATCGGGAGTCGCCGGCAGCACCTGACAACTGGGTGCCATCATCAGGCCCAAACCGTCACCGATCATTTCGATTTGCGCTTTTACGTCTGCCTGGATCTTTTCCGGGGGACCTTTTACAATCGCTGCCCCATCAGTAATAATACACGCCGGTACACCCAGTTTATCGACTACCTCCCTCTTAATCCAATCAGCCGGACAATTTTCATCAAAATGGAATCCTTCCACTCCAGCTTCCTTGACGATCTTTTCCAAATACTCAAAAGCTTTGGGTGTCTTCATATCACCATGGATATGAAGCCAGGTGGCTTGTCCATGCCGTTTCTTGACTTCATCTACCAATTTCTTAATGCAGGGAAGATTAAACTGTTCTCCCATTTTGGGACTCATCATCAGGGTCCCCATGGTCTCGGCCGTAAAGCAAACACTGTTGCAGCCGGCTTCGTACTGAGCGCTGATCCAGTCAATCGCCCAGTCGGTCGCCAGGTCTACCATCTCTTCAACCCATTCGGGATCCTCAAACAAATCCTCTAAAAAAGCTTCATTGGGCCGGAACAAGAACATCGCCGCGGTTGTGCCAACATAATACATGGGCACCAGCGATATCTCATCACCTACTGCGGCTGAAACGTTTTTAATCACATCCAGGCATCCGGCCATGCGCGGATCCGTCTTGGCAGGGTCAAATTTAGCCATCATCTTCTGCACCCGCGGCCAGTCATCCTTGGTCATAACCGGTTGCTCATCTGTGGTCCCGGCCGCCAAACCAAATTTTTCAGGAATTGAAATCGTCCCTCCTAACGGCGGAACACCAAAACCATAATCAACATAACTCGGAATCGCCACGTCATAACCAACTTCCTTGATGCTCCTTAAAACGGCATTGGTTACTTTGTCCGCATCGTACCAATCCTGCCCCGTTACCTCCGGCAATATATATCCATTACTATACAGCATCTGTGACATCACCCGCGGCCACACCGGCATGCAATCTGGTGCCCTCATCTCTCGTACCGCCTGAAAACGCTCCTTCTTGTTCAT
>Ga0316198_10001715_pt1 | contig 13067 bp, 12 predicted proteins | sample OudBieAanoxic_MG_FD_204935 | JGI IMG/M metagenome (GOLD analysis project Ga0316198, IMG submission 204935) | Coastal sediment microbial communities from Oude Bieten Haven, Netherlands - site A anoxic | ecosystem: Environmental > Aquatic > Marine > Coastal > Sediment | place: Netherlands...
TGAGCGTCCAGCTTCTGAAGCCGCCGCGGGCGGATGCCGCATCCGACGCCGGCGTGGATGCGATCATCAGCATCGGTCAGCTCGACAACGCCCTGTTCGTGAAGCGGCCCGCCTGGGCAGCGGACGACGGCGTTGCTTCCGTGTTCCGCGTCGACCCGGATGGCAAGACAGCGGAGCGAGTGAAGGTGAAGTTCGGCACGGGCTCCTGGGACCGGATTCAGGTCCTGGACGGGCTCGAAGAAGGGGACGTGATCATCGTTTCCGACATGTCGCGATATGACGATGTGGACTGCGTCCGGCTCGAGCCATGAACGTGCACCAGGGATCGAATCGATGAATGACGAGACCGAACCGCTCATCCGCCTCGTCGGCGTCCGGAAGGTTTTCTACACGGACGAAATCGAGACCCACGCCCTTTCAGACGTTCACCTGGAGGTTCACTCCGGGCAATTCGTGGAGGTCATGGGGCCATCCGGGTGTGGAAAATCCACTCTTCTCGCCATCGTCGGCCTGCTGGACGCGCCGACGGAAGGTGAGTACTGGCTCGAGGGGAGGCCCGTATTCCGGCTTTCCGGCCACGAGCGCGCCAGGGTACGGAACGACTCCATCGGGTTCATATTCCAGGCGTTCAACCTCATCGCAGACATGACGGTGTTCGAGAATGTTGAGCTTCCTCTCACCTATCGTGGACTCGGACAGGCGGAGCGGCGGCGAGCCGTGCTCGACTCGCTAGAGCGGGTGGGAATGTCACACCGGATGGACCACTACCCGGGCCAGCTGTCGGGCGGCCAGCAGCAGCGGGTCGCGGCGGCCAGGGCAGTCGTGGGCCATCCGTCGATTCTGCTCGCCGACGAGCCAACCGGAAACCTGGATTCCACCAACGGCGAGGCCGTGATGAAGCTGCTCCGGGAGCTTCATGCGGAGGGGACTACGATTCTCATGGTAACGCACGATCCCAGGTACTCGCGTTTCGCAGAGCGGACCGTCCACCTGTTCGACGGCCGGATCGTCGAGGAGAGCGTGGCCGATCTTCGACGCGCGGGCGCTTGAGTGATCCCAGCCACTACATCTCTGAGAGGCACGAAGTGAACCGTACGGCCCCCAGGATCCTGGTGGCAGACGACCAGCCCGACATTCTCGCGGCGGCCCGGTTGCTGCTGAAAAGCGAAGGGTGCGAGGTCATGACCGCGGCGTCGCCCGGCGAGGTGATGGAGTTGCTTGAAGGGGACGAGTTCGACGTCCTGCTTCTCGATCTCAATTACACGCGCGATACGACGTCCGGGCAGGAAGGGCTCGATCTGGTTCCGCGCGTCCAGGCTCTTGACTCGACGCTTCCGATTATCGTGATGACGGCGTGGGGCAGCATCGACAGCGCCGTAGAGGCAATCCGGCGAGGCGCTCGGGATTACATCGAGAAGCCGTGGGATAACGATCGTCTCGTCGCGGCCGTGCACACGCAGCTCGATTTAGTTCGGGCGGTTCGCAAGGCGCAAATCCTGGAGGCCGAGAACGAGTTCCTGCGCACCGGCGCCGATGTGCCGGAGTTGATCGCGGAGTCAAAGGCCATGTCACCGGTGCTCCGGTTGATCGAGAAGGTCGGTCCATCTGACGCGAACGTGCTCATCACGGGCGAGCCCGGAACCGGCAAGGAAGTAGTGGCCCAGTGGCTTCACTTCAGGTCGAATCGCTCGCAACGGCCGCTGGTGACCGTGAATACCGGCGGTCTGTCGGAAGGCGTGTTCGAGAGTGAGATGTTCGGCCACGTCAAGGGCGCGTTCACGGACGCCAAGAGCGACCGGATGGGCTACTTCGAGCTTGCCGATCGTGGCACCCTGTTTCTGGATGAGATCGGCAACGTGCCGCTCGCACAGCAGGCCAAGCTGCTCCGGGTGCTCGAGACCGGTGAATTTCAGCGAGTCGGCTCCTCCCGGACCAAGAAGGTGGACACCCGGATTCTGAGTGCCACGAATTCCGAGCTCGATCGGTCGGTGGCCGACGGACGGTTCAGGGAGGACCTGTACTACCGGTTGAACGCGGTCGAGATTTTCCTTCCGCCCCTCCGGGAACGACGGGAAGACATCCCGTTGCTGGCGGCCCACTTTCTGGGCAAGAGTGGGAGGAAGTACGGGCGGCCGGATCTGCGTCTCGCCTCGTCTGCCGTAGAAGCGTTGATGCGCCATGCGTGGCCCGGAAACGTTCGCGAGTTGCGCCACTCCGTCGAACGGGCGGTGCTGCTCGCGGAAGGAAGTGAAGTGAACCTGGAGCACCTGGGACTGCGCCAGGCGCCGGAGGGCTCGCTTCGACTGGAGAACATGCAGCTCGACGATGCGGAGCGGATTCTCATTCGGAAGGCCATCGCGCGGAACCGGGGCAATGTGAGCCGGGCTGCGGAAGACCTCGGCATCAGCAGGAGCGCACTCTATCGTCGTCTGAAACGCCACGGGTTGCAGGTCTGAGGCCCTTCGCCGAGAGGGAGATTCCGTGAGTTCGCCGTCTCGCATCGGACGTGTGCGACGCTGGCTGACCTACCAGCGACTGGTCCCGCTTCTCGCGCTGGCCTCGGGGGTGCCGGCTACCGCCGTTGCACTGGTCCTCGTATGGCTCGGTGACTTCGCGGAGCGCACGCAATGGAGCGTCACGGTCTTCGTGCTCGGTGCGTGGTTCATCCTGCTGCTCCACATGCGGGAGCGACTCGTCCGACCACTCCACGCCATTTCGAACATGCTCGAGGCGCTGCGGGAGGGGGACTATTCGCTCCGCAGCCGGTCCCCGAACCGAGATGATGCGTTGGGCCTCATCCTGCACGAGGTCAACCAGCTGGCCCAGTCATTCCACGACCAGCGGCTGGATGCCCTCGAGGCATCGAACCTCCTGTCTCGCGTGATGGCCGTGATCGACGTGGCGCTGTTCGCGTTCGACGAACACGACCGGTTGCGTCTGCTGAACAGCTCCGGCGAGTCGCTGCTCGGAAGCCCGGCGGACCAGCTGATTGGCCGGGATGCCACCGAGCTGGGACTCGCCGACTGCCTCGACGGCCTGACGCCGCGGGTAACGGACCTCACGGTGTCCGAGGGCTTCGGGCGCTGGGAACTGCGCCGACGCACGTTCCGGTGGGAGGGACGGCCCCACCGGCTGGTCGTCCTCACCGACCTGAGCCAGGTGCTGCGCGAGGAAGAGCGGGTCGCATGGCAGAGGCTGATTCGCGTTCTCGGCCACGAGATCAACAACTCGCTCACTCCGATCAAGTCGATCGCTGAGAGCCTGGCCACGCTGCTCGAGCGGGCCGACTCGGTGGAGGAGTACGGCGACGATCTTCGCGAAGGTCTCGCCGTGATCAGCGGTCGGTCCGAGGCGCTCGGGCGCTTCATGTCATCCTACGCCAGGATGGCGAGGCTCCCCCCGCCAAATCGGAAACCGTTCGAGATAGGCGCGTGGGTGCGTCGCATCGCCAGCCTCGAGACACGCCTCCCGGTAGTCGTAGTCGAGGGTGAGGCGATCGAGATCGAAGCCGACAACGATCAGCTTGACCAGCTCCTGATCAATCTGGTCGAGAATGCGACGGACGCCTCGCTGGAGACTGGCGGCGGTGTCAGAGTTGGCTGGGAGAGGGTAGACGGCAGCGTCGAAGTCTGGGTGGAGGACGAAGGCCCCGGAATCGCAGCCACCGCGAACCTGTTCGTCCCGTTCTTCACCACGAAGCCGCACGGCTCGGGAATCGGCCTGGCCCTCGGCCGGCAGATCGCCGAGGCCCATGGCGGAGTCCTCACGCTGCGGAACAGGGCATCTCAGGCCGGCTGCGTGGCGCGCGTGCGACTGCCTCTCGACCAGGAAGGCACCGAAGCCGCTGCGGGCTGACCCGACCGACAGGCGGCCGGATCTGCATGGCTGCAGCTACGGTCCGGGCGACGCGGGTGGGCTGTCCGACGTTCCGACCGGCCTGCGAAGCGCGTTGAACAGCAGGGGAACCGTGGCTCGCGCCTGGCCGCGGAACTGAGGCTGGAAGCCAAACAGCACGACCCTCCCGCTACCCAGAGGCACTTCCACCAACGCTCCTGCACCGGCCAGCCGGGCTTCACCGTGCACCCACCCTGACAACACCATCGGCGACGCCGGGAATCGGGCGACGACGCGCGCTCCGGAGCCGTCGTGAGGCCGAAAATCGCTGCCGCCATCCACCCACGCGGATGAGCGTGCGGGCAGTCCTCGTCCAATCGCGTGAGTCGTATCCACGTCGAGAGCCAGGATCGCGCCCGCCGCGAGCAGCTCCGTTTCGGGCAGCGCGGCGACCGCGTCATCCACGGGTAGTTCCAGCTGCCTGATCGCGAAGCCTGACGCCTGGTTGAGCGCTACCAGCGTTCCACCCTGTTCGACGAATTCGCGTAGTGCTGCGACGCCCGCAGCGCCGAGACCCCCGGAGATGAGCGGGGACTGCTCGCCGGCCCGCCAGCCGTTCAGCAGCGTCTCCTCCGACGACGACGGGAGAATCACCGACGTGCATAGCCGGATCAGATCGCCGGCTCGAACCTCGGTATCATTCAGCACCACGTAAGGAATCGAAGCCCTGTCCAGCCACCATCTCGTCCACCCTTCATCCGTGGAAGGAACATGGGACCGGTAGAGTCCGACCAGCGTTCCCGGGTCATCCGTCAGACCGGGCGCCAGGAGCGGTGGTCTGGCGGACTGTAGCACCGGGTAGATCGCCGTGGACGGAACCTGGTCCAGGTGCAGAACATCGACTCCGAGCAGCAGAGAGAGGGTGTGGGCGGTTCCGTCGTACGGCGCAACAGGACGGCCGCGGGCGTCGAACGTCGGCGGATACGGCTGTGGATCGAGGACGACGCTGGCGAACGAGGCGTATGGCTGGCGGGAGTCCACCAGGAACGTCCCCGCCGGGAATGAACGCCCTGACAGCTGGAAGCCCTCGCGCGCAACGCCGACTTCGACTCCGCCGGTGCGCAGAGCATCGACCAGCGCATCCGCGGCACCCGGGTCTTCGAAGACCGGCGGAATCGCCCACATCCGGGGACGTCCGCGTCCGCCGGCCACGGCCCGCTCGCCAATCGAAACGAACGACTCCAGCCAGGCGGCTCGATCGCGGCTGGCGATCTGAAGCAGCGCCAGCGCACCTGACTCCATGTAGTCGAGAATTTGCACCAGGTCCCACCGACCTCCCGGCCAGGGCCAGGGCTGGTTCCACGACGCTCTGCGCGGATCGTACCCGCGACCGGGACGGAGCCGCTCATACGACAGGTCTACCGGACTGGCCAGCAGTGCGCTCGCCGTCTCGCTCAAAATCCTCACCCCGGCGTGGTAGTGAGGGAACGCCCGCGCGGGACTCCAGGCGTCGAAGTCGCCCGCGACCACGACCCCCGGACGGCCACTCAGGGTCATCGACCAGGCGATCGCCGTCCCGAGAGCGTTCGCTCCGGCAATCAGAGCCGGATCGACGTTGGGCTCGACCGGGTCCAGCCACGGCGGGACAAAGAAGCGGCTTCCGGTCACACGCTGCTGATGCACGTCGTGCACGATCTGCGGGTGCCACTCGTTGTGCACCTGCTCCACCGCGATCCTCGTTTCCTGGAGCGCGAAGGCGCTCCAGTCACGGTTGTTGTCGTGCCCGGCGTAGTGATGGTACAGAAATGGCGGCTCCGCTCCTTCCCACGGCATGTCCAGGGTCGACTCATACCACTCGGCGACCAGTTCCACTCCGTCCGGGTTCAGCGCCGGAACGATCAGCACCACCGTCTCATCGAGGATACCTCGAACTTCCGGGGAGTCGGTTGAGGCGAGGTGGAAGGCGAGACGGACGGGCAGCAGGGAGGATCCGACTTCATTAGAGTGTAGAGCTGCAGTCACCAACACCACGAGTCGGCCGTCGCGGATCAACTGCGCTCGCTCCTCCTCGCTCTCTATCTTCCTCGGGTCAGCGAGTTTGGCCTGTACGACCTTGAGCTCATCCAACCTGGCCATGTTCCCGGGGCTGCTGATCGTGAGGAGTTGCATCGGTCGATCCAGCGTGCTGCGGCCGATGGTATCCACGCGGATGCGATCGCTCGCTTCGCCGAGGGCATCCAGGTATCCCGAAATCGTGCTCCAGCCCGCCAGTCGACGAGCCTCTCCCGGTCGGAAACCGAGCACCGATTCCGGAGACGGCAGGAGCCCGGCACCCTCCTGGGCCTCGGCCCGACTTGCCCATGTGCCTGGAGACGTGGCCCCGGCGATCACGATGACCGCGCCGAACAGGCGGATCCAGCGGCTCGGGCGGGCAGGCATCGATTCGATCTCAGGCGAGCACGAGAGAGGGTACGTCGGCCAGCGAGTCGACCACGTGGTGCGGACGGTGGTCCGACGCTGCCCGGCGAGTAGCTTCGGCGTCGTACTTCCCGGTGCGGACCTGGATCGTGACCAGGCCGGCCGCCCGGCCGCCGCGCACATCGCTCTCGAGATCGTCGCCAACCACCGCGAGCCCACCGGTCGAAACATCGAGCCGACGAGCGGCCATCACGAAGAACTCACGGGCAGGCTTGCCGATCAGCGTCGCCGTGACGCCCGAGGCATACTCGAGCGCGGCCACGAACGGGCCTGCATCCAGCGTGGGGCCCGCCTCAGGGATCCAGAAACGGTTCCGGTGGATCGCCACCAGCCGAGCTCCCGACCGGAGACTGCGAAATGCCGAGTTCAGGCGCTCGAAGGTGAAGCCGGCGCCGAGGTCTCCGACCAGCACGGCCTCGGGCTCATCTTCGGTGAGCTCCAGCCCGACGAAATCAGCGTGCGTGGAGTCGGACACGAGCAGGTGGACCCGGCGGATCCCCTGGGTCTGCAGCCATGCAGCCGCTGCCACCGGCGCGGTAAGAATCTCGTCCTCCGACGCGGCGAGGCCCATTTCCGCGAGCGAGGCGACGACATCGGCCCTGGACTTCCGGCTCGTATTGGTCGTAAACAGGAACGGAAACCCGGCAGTGCGCAGGGCGGCGACGGCTGCCGCCGCCCCCGGAATGAGCTCTCGTCCGGCGTATACGGTGCCGTCGAGGTCAAGCAACAAGCCCTGAGGCGGTGGCAAGTGGACCTCCTGTTCGGTCCGGCGGACCGGGTGCGACTTGCGACTGATCGACACACGCCGGAGCTTCGGTCGTCAGGGTCGGCCGGCTCAACCTAGAGGGCCGAGGCCGTGCGTCAAACCCACCACCGCGAGAGGAATCCGTGCCAGACCTGCACCCGTTTCCCGCCCTGCGTTTCAGCCGGCACGCCGGAAGTCTGTCGGAACTACTCGCCCCACCGTACGACGTGATCACGGTGGCCGACGCCGACCGACTTCGGGCCCGGCATCGTGGGAACGCCGTGCGGCTGGTCCTGCCGGAGGGAGATGCCCCGGAGAAGTACGGACAAGCGGCCACCCTGCTCGAGCAGTGGCGGGAAGAGGGGTTGCTGGAGCTGGACCCGGTGCCATCCGTCACGGTGTATCGCCAGGATTTCGTGGGTCCTGATGGACCGGTCTCCCGCCACGGACTGTTCGCGGCCCTGACGCTGAGTCCGCTCGATCAGGGTGAGGTCCTGCCACACGAGCGAACCCACTCCGGACCGAAGCGCGACCGGCTCGCTCTGACAATGGCCACTCGCACCCAGCTCTCACCCGTGTTCCTGACGGCGAGAGATGAGTCTGCCAGCCTGTTCGAAGGCCTGCTCGCTGCCACCGCGGCGGAGCCCGACGGCCATGCGATGACTCCTGACGGCGTGTCGCACACGACCTGGCGGATCGACGATCCGCAGCTCGTGACCTTGCTGTGCGAAGCGGGGGGAGCGGGGCCCCTGCTGATCGCGGACGGGCATCACCGGTACGAGACGGCGCTGGAAGCGCGTCGTGAGCTGGGTGAGGACGCGCCCGCCGCCCAGCGAGTGCTAGCCTGTGTGGTCAGCGGACATGATCCGGGGCTGCGCATTCAGCCGACGCACCGAACTGTCGTCGGAGCCCCGGCTCAGGACTCGCCCGACGATTGGGCCGCCGCGTTGTCGGGATCCTTCGTGCTCCGCCCGGTGGCCGTTTCGGGCCCGCTCTCTGCCGCTCGACACGCCGGGGACCACGATGTAATCGTCTACTGGTCGAACGGAAGAGCATGGGAGCTGCTGCCGTCAGCGGGTGCGGTGATGGCCGCTGGTCTCGACGACGCAGATGCATCGATCCCAAGCGTGGTCCTGGATCACCTGGTGATCGAGGGAATTCTCGGCCAGGACGCGGACACGGCGGCTCGCGAAGGTCGACTCGCGTATTTCCGCGATGCCGAGGAGGCGGTTCGGGCGGCCGGTGGAGAAGGCGCGGCATTCCTGCTTCCAGCCGTCGGCCAGGAGGCGGTGTGGCGCGTCACATCCCTCGGACGTCGTCTCCCGCCGAAGTCGACCTACTACGAACCCAAGATTCCGTCCGGGCTCCTGTTCCGCCCGCTCCACGACGGGAGTTGATCGAGTCGCCCGGCCATCAGGAGGGGCCGGGCGGGCCTCCCGCTTCTGCTGGTTGCAGCGCATCGAGGGATTCGATGGCCATCCCGGCGACCCTGCGCAGCGCGGACCGCTGCGCCAGAAAGAGGTCCGCGCCCTCCGAAAGCGCCGTCGCGAGCTGCACCGACCGCTCTACCCGCCCCCCGATCTGCGCACGAACCTGGGCGGCCTGTCTCGCGATGCGGCCGTCGAGTGGAATCACCCGAAGCCCTGGAATCGACCCGATCAATTGTTCGATTCTGGCAGCCGTCGACTCTTCCCCTCTGCGATAGGACTCGACCAGCAACTGGTACAGGCTGAGAGCCGAAGTCTGCGCCGCCACCTCTCCGGCCTCCATCGCACGAAACAGGGAGCGTGTGAGAGGGAGCGTTCTCGGCACACCCGCCGCGTGAAGGGCCAGCACGCTCGCGTCGAGGTGCACGAGGTCGTGGTCCTGCAGGAGCTCCACGAACCCCGCGCCCTCACTCACAGTGCGCCTCCGGCCACAGCTGTCGCTCGTCATCCGAGTCGGCGACGAGGAGCAGGAGTCCTTCGAGCTCGCCGGCCGGATCCTGCGGTCGGCGGCGCATTTCAACCACGCCGTCATCTCGTACGCTCACCACGAGTCGGTCTCCCGGTCGCAGGCCGAGGGCCTCGCGCGCCTCGCGCGGCACCACGATCTGGTGTTTGCTGCTGAGCTTCACGGTCGATGGCATCAGTTCCTCCCGCGCACATTGGATCGTCGGCACGATAGACGATCGCCAGATCCGCTGTTTGGACTTTACCGGATTACTTTACTGTCCTGAGGCGCGTAGCGGGAGGGGGGGGAAGCGGAGACGAAGCCTCAGAGGACGCTGAAAATGAACAGGGCATAGCCCGCCAACAGCAGACCGCCTTCCGCGCGGCTGACACGAGCCCCGGTATAGGCGAGCGGAATCAGTACCAGACAGAATGCCAGGGCCGGGAGCACCTCGGCCTGGACAGCGAACCGGGACAGCCCGAGAGGGTGGATCACGGATGCCGTTCCGAGAACCAGCCCGAGGTTGAAGATGTTGGAGCCGATTACGTTACCGATAGCGATGTCGCCAAGGCCGCGGATGGCTGCGGCGATGGTGGAGGCGAGCTCCGGCACCGACGTTCCCACGGCAACCAGCGTCGCCCCGATGACCTCCTCGGGCACATCGAACACGCGGGCGATTACGATAGCCGAGTCGACCAGCCAATTGGCCCCGATCAGCAGGAGAACCATTCCCAGAAACACTCGAGCCCAGTTGAGCCATGGGCGACGACCCGCCGGGTCTCCCTTCTTCTTTGCCGTCTCGACTTCCGCAGACAGCACTTCGTCTGTGCCCTCGGATGCGTGGCCCCAGCGGAACAGGTAGTACAGATAGAAGCCGAAGCCTGTCAGCAGGAGCATTCCATCAACTCGATCGACGTACCCATCGGCGGCCAGCAGCAGCACGGCGGCGAGGAAACCGATCAACAACGGCGACTCGGTGCGGATCAGCCGCCGGTGTACCGCAATCGGTCGGATCATGGCGCCCAGACCTACGATCAGGCCGACGTTTGCCACCGTGGAGCCCATGATATTGCCGATCGCCAGCCCGGACTCGCCCCGCAGCGCAGCGGCGCTCGACACGACCAGCTCCGGAGCGGAAGTGCCGAATGCCACGATCGTGAGACCGACCATCAACGGACTCACCCCTCGCTGGGCGGCGACGCGAGCTGCGCCCGTTACGAGCCAATCGGCGCCCAGGGTCAGCGAAGTCAGGCCGACCGCAAACAGGAGCAGGTGTTCGATCACCGGGTTCGGCCCGATCGGCCTGGCCGGGCCAGGATCGAATGAGGATATCGTGTGGATAAGTCGCCGAACGCCGGATGTCTCGATTCCAAACAGCGATAGCTGCACCCAACTAGAAGCGACCGACGCTCAAACACCATAAGCCACTATACTGTAAAGGTTTACGTTATCCACAGGTGCTCTTTCAGGCGGACTTGGAGGCGCTCGGCTGCGGCTGTTCGGCCACTTTGGCACGTCCGTCCGACTTCTGTTGAATGTTCGCGCCCATGTGGAGCGACCCGTCAATCTGGCCACCCTCCTCGAGCTTGACCCGCCGGCTGCGGATATCTCCCTGAATCCGACATGACGCCTGCAACTCAACTCGACTTTCGGCGGTCACGCTTCCGTTCACCCGTCCGGCCACGATCGCGTCCTGCGTGGTGATATCGCCCACGACGATCCCGTCTTTCCCCACCACCACACTCTTCGCGGCCTTAATCGAACCCTCGATGGCTCCTTCCACCCGGATCGTGCCATCGCTCTCGCAGTCGCCGGTGATCTTCATTCCCGGCCCGATGATCGACACGACATCCCCGAGCTCGCGAGGTGCACCGTTCCCAAGGCCTTTCGTCATCACAGCAGTCCTCCTTTTTGGTCCCAATCAGAGCCGGCCGGATACCCAGGGCAGCGGGTCGACCGGTTCACCGTCCTGCTCGATCTCAAGGTGCAAGTGCGGTGCCGTCGAGCGACCGGTATTCCCGGACAGGGCGATGACTTCGCCTGCCCCTACCGAATCACCTTCCGCGACGAACACCCACGAGGCGTGTGCATACAGAGAGCGCAGGTCGTCGCCATGCGAAATGCGGACAAACCGTCCGTATTCCCGGCCCTCTCCAGCTTCTTCCACGACACCTGCGCCGGCGGCCCGGATATACGACCCGGATGGAACCGCGATGTCGAGTCCGACATGGCCTCCGTCGCCGAGCGACGAGGTGTCTCCGAACGCCCGGGTTACGAAACCGGGTTCCACCAGCGGCCAGAGTCGCGGTCCTGGCTCATTGAGGGCCTCGCGTCGAACACTGTCCGATCTCTGGTGCGCAACAGAACCGATCGCCGGAAGGAGAATATCACCGGCAGACGGCTCGACTTCGCCACTCATTACACCTCGAAGCTGCATGTACGAGTTTTCCATCTGCGCCAGCGCGGCTGCGAGTTCCTCTACCTTCTCGGACTCACGCTGCAGCGAGTCTACTCGTTGTTCGAGTTCCGCGACCCGCGCTGGTGTCTGGAGGTCCGAGGCCCAGCGGCCAGCCATGAACGCTCCGAACACTCCCGCTACCACGAGCAACGCCAGGCCGATCAGCCACACGGTGGTGAGCGCGAAACGGTGTGAGCGAGCTTCTCCCTCCCGGACCAACAAGACTGTCCAACGTCCACCCGGAGTGTTCATCCGTCTTCGAACAGTTCTTTGGACTCGCGAGCCTCGAGCAGGCGGCGGATGATCCGCTCGAAGTCCTCCGCGTCATGGAACGGAATCCGGATCTCACCGGCCGCCTTGCTGCGCAGACGAACCTTGACCGCTGTGCCGAAGTAGCGGGCCAGTGCCATCTCAGTGCGCCTCGCAACCGGGTCTTCCGGCTTTTCCCGCGCCTTTCCGTTCGTACCTGCTGTCCGTCGCGGCCCGCTCCGCGCTCGCCGCTCCGCCTCTCGCACCGACAGACCACCCTTCACGATATCATGGGCGAGCTGGACCCGGTCGGCTTCTGAATCGAGGGACAGGACCGCACGAGCGTGGCCGGCGCTCAGCGAACCGGACCCCACCATCTCCTGCACTTCCTGGGGAAGGGTCAGGAGCCGGAGACTGTTGGCCACCGTCGAACGATTTCGACCGACACGATTCGCGACCTGGCTCTGCGTGAGCCCGAAACCGTCAATCAACTGCTGATACGCGAATGCTTCCTCGATCGCGTTCAGTTCCTCGCGCTGCAGATTCTCGACGAGGGCCAGCAGCAGCATCTGCTCGTCGCTGAGCTCGCGTACAATCGCAGGCGCGGTATCACGTTCGAGACCGGAAAGGGCGCGAAATCGGCGCTCCCCGGCTACGAGTTCGAATCCGTCCCCTGCGACGCGAACCACGAGTGGCTGCAACAGACCATTCTCGCGAATCGAAGCCTGGAGCTCCGCCAGGGCCGCGCTGTCAAACTCTCGCCGCGGCTGGAAGGGATTCGGGCGGACGCGCCGAAGTTCGATTTCGCCGACGGGAAGATCGCCCTCCGCCTGCTCGTCGATCATGTCTCCCAATAGCGCGCCGAGTCCGCGTCCGAGTCGATTCTTCGAATCAGGCAACTCCAGTCCTCCGTTTCCGCGTATCCCGTCGGACGATTTCCGACGCCAGGCTCAGGTATCCCCGCGCACCGGTCGATAGAACGTCGTACAGAGCGATCGGCTGGCCGAAGCTCGGCGCCTCGGCCAGGCGGACGTTCCTCGGAATCGCCGTGCGAAATACTTTCGCTCCAAAGTACTCCTCCGCCTCACCCTTCACTTGCTTCGACAGGTTGAGCCGGGAATCGAACATGGTGAGTAAGACGCCCTCTATCCCCAACTCCCGGTTCATGTTGCGCTGGACGATCCGGACCGTGTTCAGCAGCTGACTCAGCCCTTCGAGCGCGTAGAATTCACATTGAATCGGGATCAGCACCGAGTCGGATGCCACGAGCGCATTCAGTGTCAGCAAGCCGAGAGACGGGGGAGAGTCGATGAGGATGTACTCGTACTGGTCGCGAATCGGCTCCAGCACCGAGCGAAGAATACGCTCTCG
>Ga0316198_10001716_pt1 | contig 13061 bp, 6 predicted proteins | sample OudBieAanoxic_MG_FD_204935 | JGI IMG/M metagenome (GOLD analysis project Ga0316198, IMG submission 204935) | Coastal sediment microbial communities from Oude Bieten Haven, Netherlands - site A anoxic | ecosystem: Environmental > Aquatic > Marine > Coastal > Sediment | place: Netherlands...
AGTGGCCATTCGTGTCGCACTCGGTGCCAGCCGCATCCGCGTGATCTCCCAGATTCTGGTCGAGACGCTAGTAATGGCTTTCTTCGGGGGCATCGTCGGCCTGTGGTTCGCGTATATAGGCATCGACCTGTTCAACGACGCCACCGCCGGCCTCGAATGGCCCTACTGGATCGACGTGAGCTTCGACCTCCCGGTCTTGCTGTTTGTCGCCGGCACGACTTTGCTGACGGCCCTGCTCGCCGGCGGCCTGCCCGCCCTGCAGGCCACCAGAGGGGATGTTCAGCAGATTCTGCAGGATGAGTCGCGCGGCTCGTCGGGATTCCGCCTCGGCCGATTGAGTAAGTCCCTGGTGGTGGCCGAGGTGGCGCTCTCTTGCGGGCTTCTGGTGGCAGCCGGCCTCATGGTCAAGAGCGTCTCGAACTTGTCGAGCCTGGATTTCCCCTTTCCCACCGATGGAGTGTTCACCGCAAGGGTCGGGCTGTTCGACAACGACTACCCCGACGACGAGAGCCTCATGCAGTTCTACCGAGAGCTGCACAGGCTACTGGAAGAGCATTCCAGCATCGAGCGTGCCACGTTGACAACGGCGCTGCCGGGGTCGGATCTGGCAGAGCGCTGGCGCTTCGCCCTCGAGGGCGAAGCCTACGGGACTGCCGAGGAATACCCTTTGGTGTCACGCGCGACCATCGGTCCCGGTTTTTTCGAGACCTTCAACACAAGGCTGCTCGACGGTCGCGATTTCAACACGGCCGACGACAGTGAAAACAGGGCCGTCGCAATCGCCAATGCCAGCTTCGTGGCGAAGTACTTCCCGCGCGAAAGTCCCATTGGCCGGCGCATCCAGCTCGGCTCCGGCCAGGCCCTACTCGAGGGGCGCTCCGAGATGCCGTGGATGACGATCGTCGGGGTCGTACCCGACCTCTTCATCGAGGAGCTCGACGATCAGCCACGAGATCCAGCCGGGATTTACACTCCCATCGCCCAGGGACCGGTGCGTTTCATGAGCATCGCCACCACACCTCGAGGTTACGGGGCTGGAGGATCGGAGGATGCCTTGGCACTGACGGGCGCGGTGCGTGAGGTGATCGCCACGCTCGACCCCGATCTGCCTATCTATTGGGCCCGGACTCTTGATGAGGTCATTCGCGAGCAGACCTGGTTCTATTCGGTCTTCGGGGCAATGTTCGGAATATTCGGTGGGGTGGCGCTGTTCCTGGCGACCGTCGGTTTGTACGGCGTCATCTCCTTTTCCGTGCACCGCCGCACGGCTGAAGTGGGGATTCGCATGGCGCTGGGCGCCGACACCCGCCGCATCTTGCGCCTGATTTTTCGCCAGGGCGTCCTGCAGCTTGCGGTGGGCTTGACGTTCGGTCTGGTGATCGCGGCCGTTCTGGCCAACCTGATGCAGGTGATGTTCTTCGATGTCGATCCCTTCGATCCCGTGGTGTGGGTGGCGATCGTCGGCATGTTGCTTCTCACGGGGCTGCTTGCTTGCCTGATCCCGGCGCAGCGGGCCTCGCGTGTCGACCCCATCACAGCGCTACGGACGCAGTAGGGAGCCCGCCGGTCACCACTGCTGATGTCAGCCACATCGACCGTGACAAGGGCAACATATGTACCGGATTCCTCCGGTGCTGTGGCCATCTCATTCGGGTAGACTGCTGGTCGCCGCAGCCAGGCACCAAGGATGACGCCACCCATCAGAATGCACACAGGGACCGCGGGTCGCCAGACGGCTCGACTTCCAAATGAGCGCGAGTAGCCATGAGCAAGAACACACGTCACTTCACACCGGCCACCTTCGCCTTCCTGCGCGAGCTTGTGGAGAATAACAACCGCGACTGGTTCGAGGCCAACAAGGAACGGTATGAGCAGCAGGTGCGCGAGCCGGCCCTGCAGTTCATTCGCGACTTTGCCCCCTATTTGCAGAAGATCAGCCCGTTCTTCCGCGCCGACGACCGCAAGTCGGGTGGGTCGCTGTTTCGCATCTACCGCGATGTCCGCTTCTCGAAAGACAAGAGCCCATACAAGACGCACACAGGGATTCACTTCAGGCATGTCGATGCCAAGGACGCTCACGCACCGGGCTTCTACTTGCACTTGCAGCCGCGGCAGGTCTTCATGGGTGTAGGAAGCTGGCATCCCGACGGCGATGCCGCACGAATGATCCGTGAGGGTATCGTCAAGGACGCGAATGGCTGGAAGAAGGCGGTGGGCCGAAAGGCCTTCACGAGCAGCTACGAATTGGGCGGTGATTCGCTGAAGCGGCCTCCGCGGGGCTTCGATCCAAACCACCCACTCGTCGAGGACCTGAAACGCAAGGACTTCATCGCGGTCAGTCAGCTCACCCAGAAGGCCGTCACCAGCCCCGGCTTCCTGCAAGAGTACGCCAGGATGTGCAAGGCGGGGGCGCCACTCGTGGAGTTCATCTGCCGCTCGGTTGGAGTGACCTACTGATCTCAGGCTGGCGCGATCTGCCTGCCCGTCGGGGTAGCGCCCCATCGCATGCCGGGCTGTTGACGCTGCCTAATCCCAGCGTAGCGCTACCATCGGATCGACCTTCGATGCGCGCCGGGCAGGGATGGCGCATCCCGCTAGAGATACCGCGGCGAGCAGGGCGACGACGCCGAGGAAGGTAAGAGGATCGGTCGAGCTCACGCCGAACAGCAGGCTCTCCAGGTACCGGCTGAGCGCCAGCGCTCCTGCGACCCCTAGCGCAATGCCAGCAAGAGCGAGCAACATTCCCTGGCGGATCACCATGCCGAGCACTTCACCTCGCTTCGCCCCCAGCGCCATGCGGATTCCCACCTCATGCGTTCGTCGGCTGACGGTGTACGACATGACACCATAGATTCCGCCGGCGCCGAGCAGGAGTGCGATTGCCGCGAACGATCCCAGCAACAAGGTCGAGACCCGCTCAGGGGCTACAGACCCGGCGATCATCTGCTCCATGGTCGTGACGCCGTAGAGGGGCAACTCGGGGTCGAGTGCCGCGACGGCGGCCCGAACGCTGGCCGCGAGATCGCGAGGTTCTCGAGCCGAGCGAACCACCAGGTGCATCGTCTCGGCGACGTAGATCTGCGAGTAGTGTAAATAGACCGCAGGCGGGGCGTCTCGTGAGAGGCCATAGTCGTGGGTTGCCCCTGCGATCCCGACGATCTCCAGGGTCTCGGGACCTGCCGGACCTCCCCAGGTGACGATCTTGCCGATCGCAGGCTCGTTGGGGAAGGCTCGAAGCGCGAACGACTCGTTAACCACAACGACGTGTGGCGCCTCCGGCCTGTCTCGGTGACTCACGTCGCGGCCAGCGAGGAAAGGGGTTCCCATCGTTCTGAAGTACCCTGGCGTGATCCTGCGGCGTTCCACCTCATACAGCTCTTCGGGTCGATCGGCCACGCCGACGAATGTGACCCTGCCACCAGCAATAGGAAGCCCGGTTGCGGCGGCCGCAGATTCGACGTCGGGAAGTTGCTCGAGGGCATCCAGGAGGCTGGAAAAATAGGCCGCGCGCTGTACATCGCTCTCGTAGCGGGCGGCGGGCAGTGAGATCTGGCCCGTGAGCAGCTGGCGTTGGTCAAACCCGGGATCTACTCGGGTCAACTGCCAGAAGCTCCTGATCAGCAGTCCGGCCCCTACGACTAGCACGAGAGACAGTGCCACCTCGGCCACAACCAGCATTCCGCGCATCCGGCCGCCGCCAGGGCCTGCGAAGGCGCGGTCGCTCCCGTCCTTCAGGCCTGACAACAGGTCTCTACTGAAGCCTCGCCATGCGGGCGCCAACCCCGCGAGAACGCCGGCCGAAAACGTCGTGAAGATCGCGAAGGCGAGAACGACTCCGTCGACCCTGACCTCTGCTGCGCGCGGCAGCTCGCTCGCAAGACCGGTCATCAGTAGGTCGAGGCCGGCGTAGGCTGACGCCAGGCCGGTAGCTCCTCCAATTGACGCCAGCAGCAGGCTTTCTGTCAGCAACAGCCTGACCAGACGTCCTCGTCCCGCGCCCAAGGCTGCACGCAGCGCCATTTCGCGACCGCGCCCCTCCGCGCGAGTCAGGAGGAGGTTCGACACATTGGCACACCCGATCAGCAGTACGAACCCGACCGCGCCCAGCAGCACCAGAAGCTGAGTCTGCACCGGCCCCACCACCGTCCTGAGGAGGGGGATGGCCTGAACGCCCCAGTCCGTGTTGGTCTCGGGATACTCCTGGGCGAGGTGCTCGGCGATCGCGTCGAGCTCACGGGCAGCGGCATCCAGTTCGACCCCCGGTCGCAGCCGGCCCAGGGCCTGCAGCCAGTGCCGACCCCTGCTGCTCAGGTCGCGCGGGTCGAACATCCACGGCACCCAGAGGTCGGGCGTGCCGTCGTCGAACCTGAATCCCGCCGGCGCGATACCCACAACGGTTCGGCGGATACCGTCTAGCCTCAGGGTTGTGCCCAGAGCCCCCAAGTCACCACCGAAGCTCCGCTGCCAGAAGCCATAGCTGAGGATCACAACTGTATTGGTGCCCGGCTCGGCCACGAATCCGTCTTCCTGAGGTAAGAAGGGCCGACCATGAGCCAACGAAACGCCGAGGAACTCGAAGAACCCTGCTGACACCTGCATTGCCGGGAGCCGCTCCGGCTCTCCATCTCCTGTCAACGTCATGGATGTAAGGCCGTAGGCGATTACATCCTCGAGCAGCGTTGCCTGTTCCCGGTAGCTTACGAAGTTGGGGGGCGAGAGGCTGAAATCCCAGCCCTGAGGAGTGATCTCCCGCACCTGGACCAGGCGCTCGGAGTCCCGATAGGGAAGTGGCCGCAGCAGTACGCCGTTTACCACACTGAATACCGCTGTGTTGACCCCGACGGCGAGCGCGATGGTGAGAATAACTAGAGCGCTCAGTCCGGGAGATTTGCGAAGAGAGCGGACGGCATGGTGCAGGTCCTGCCGGAGCGAGTCGATCATCGAGTGTTTCTCCAGCCGGGGAGCGTGGAGTGAAGTCGCGCGTTCCCACAGGTAGCGAGAGCCCAGGGAGAAGACCTGCCCCCAGTACCACCTGTGGGCCCGGCCTCGGCTGACGCTGCGTGTCCGGCGTGAGAATTCCTGCTGCAGGTCACCCAGGAGCGCGTCGCCGGCTAGGCCCGCGGGTAGAAGAACCCGCAGAATCGCCTGCGGCAGCCGTGGGGCAGGGTGGTCGCTCATTTCTCGAGCACACGATCAAGGCCGGCCCAGAAGTTCATCAGGGAGTCGCGCGCCTGCCGCAGAGCCGCCACGCCCTGTTCTGTCACGGCCAAGTAGCGCTTGGGCCGGCCGCCCCGCTCGCCCTCCGGACCACCCGCCCTCGACCGCAGTAGACCTTTTCTCTCGAGACGGTCCAACGTGACATAGATGGATCCGCGCGAGATCTTCCTTCCCAGCCCCTCCTCGAGCTTCTCGAGAACGAGGGGAGCATAGGCGCTCTCGCCGACCTGGAGGATGGCCAGCAGCACCATCTGTTCGAACGATCCCAGCAGTCCGTCGCGACCCATGCTTACATTGTAAGCATGCTGCCGGAAGAGGTCAACGGTGGTGGGAAGTCTGGCGGGACTGCTCACCCCTTGGGTCTCAGAATCTCCTGAAACGGGGGGTAGCCCCACAGGGAGCTGAAGTTGGGGTCGCAGTGGAGGGCCACATAGTCGACTCCGGCGGCCTGCGAGATCCACTCTCGGATCAAGTTCACAGCACGATCCTGCTCGCCAAGGACCGCCGCGATGGCCGCTTGCCAGTAGGTGTGACTGCCGTAGACGTAGGGTCGGTCGATGGCACGAAGCTCATCCGAGATCCTTCTTGCCGACTCCTCGTCACCCAACCGGGCCGCGAGCACTCCCAGCGTACCGAGGTACTCGATCGAGTCAGGCCTCTGGTCCGCAAGCTCTCTGAAGAGCGCCCGCGCCTCCTCCCAGAGCTCTGCAACGAACAGGGCCCGAGCTAGCCGCGCGGGGCTCTGCTCGGCAGGGGGGAGATCCCGCACCCAAACAACCGCGCGGTCAGCGATCTCCTGCCCTGCCCCCGGGTTGCCGTGAGCCCGCAGTTCCTCCGCCGCAGTCATCATCACGCGATCGGGAGTGCCTGCCTGAGAGCGCACGGTCAGGCTGGCGTCGATAGCGCTGCGGATCTCTTCGACGCGCCCCAGCGCCGCCAGAGCGCGGACTTCGGCCTCGCGCACGGTCAGAAAGCTCGGGTAGTAGCCCAAGGTCCTTCGCGCCTCTCGCATCTCCGCATCGTAGTCGCCGAGGAGGTGATGAGCTGCCGTCAGGTTAGCGCTGATCCAGGTTCCGGGCGAGAGACCCAGCTCCTCGATCTCCGTCCGGTCCCAATTCGAATAGGCAGCGACCACCCTCGCCGGCTCGTTGAGCGACAAACTGATTTGCTCGATCACATGTCGAGCAGGATCCATCGCCGGGACCATCTCGTAGCCCAAAGCCACTTGCCTGCGAAACTCGACCATGTCGCCGTCGAGTTGGGCTCGAGCGCCGCCCACCAGTGTTCGCTCGAAGGGCGAAAGCTGGCCGAGCCTCTGCTCGGACTCCGACACGATGAGCTCAACCTCCTCCCACCGGCGCATACCTCTGTAGATGGACTGGCAGAAGAACAAGGGGGGGAAGAACGCCGGATCCAATTCCACGGCGCGTTGAAAGTGCGCGAGAGCTCGAGATCTGTCCGTGTAGAAGAGCTCCATGCCGCTGAGGTATTCCCTGTAGGCGTCGTAGTCCGGGATCTTCGACCACTCGCTCGGCGTACCCATCGTCCTCTGTAGATAGTCAGCGAGAGGGCTGGTTCGCTCGATGCCGAATTGCAGGGCCACCATCCCCATCGTCCGCTGGCGGAGGACCTCGAGCAGCTCCTCCCGCTCGTCCATGGGAACGCGCACAGGCTCTGCCGCGAAGATGATCTCCTCTCGACCCACATCCAGCAGCCGCGTCCTGAACTCCAGGATTCCATCCCTCAGGTAGAACTCACAGGAAAGGGCGGTTGCAGCTCCTGCCTCACGTGCCAGCGCGAGCAACGATGTCAGCCCCGCCTGCATCGTGGCTTCATCCAGGGGCCGGGCCTCGTCTCGCAGCGATGCCACGCGTACCGAGTCTGTCTCGGCGATGCCCTCCGAGACATCACTGGCTGCCAGTCGCCCGAGGTCATCAAGAGACGGGTCACCGGTTTGGTTTTGGAAGGGCAAGACGACGAGCAGATCGGGGTCGAGCCTATCCACGTCAGATCCTCCGAACGCCCCGGTCCAGCCCAGCCAGCCCACCACGACCACGAGCAGTAGCCCGGCCCCCATCAGTGCCCACCTGAGTGACCTACTGCTCGTGCCTGGGGCAAGGGCGCCACCCGCCCGGACCTCCTGGATCTCGATTCGGACATCGGCGATGTCGTGATATCGCTGACCGGGATCCTTCTGCAAACAGCGCTGAAGCAAGGTCCGCAGGCCTTCAGGCATTCCACTCGGGAGTGCTTCCCACTCGGGGTCCGTCGCGAGGATTGCCGCGAGCGTGTCGGAGACCGTGTCACCCCCGAAAGGGCGGCGTCCACTCAACATCTCGTAGAGCAGGCAGCCGAAGGCCCAGATGTCGGAGCGCCGGTCAGCCGGAGTTCCGCGGGCCTGCTCCGGACTCATGTAGGGGGCGGTTCCGAGGAGCACGCCGGCGCGGGTGGCGGCAACAGTGGCGGTGGGTGAGTGGCTGAGCTCTTCTTCGGGGTCCAACCCCTCTTCCTCCGAGGGCTTGGCGAGGCCGAAGTCCAAGACCTTGACCTGACCCTCGGTGGTCACCATGACGTTGGCCGGCTTCAGATCACGATGAATGATGCCGCTCCCGTGGGCGGCCCCGAGTGCCTCGGTGATCTGGCCAGCGATATCGAGGGCCTCCCTGACCTCGAGCCGGCCCAGCGCCAGCCGCTCTGCCAGCGTCCTTCCCTCGACGAGCTCGAGCACCAGGAAGCGCACACCATCGGCTTCCTCCAAACTGTGGATCGTGGCGATGTGGGCATGGTTCAGCGATGCGAGGAGCTTGGCTTCGCGCTTGAGTCGGGACAGCCGCTCCGGGTCAGCGGCGAGGTCCTCCGGCAGCACCTTGAGGGCGACGTCGCGTCCCAGCGTGGTGTCATGAGCGCGGTAGACCTCGCCCATGCCACCGGCTCCGAGCAGCTCCACGACCTGGTAGTGGCCGAGAGAACGGCCGATCACTGAGAGCCTCCCATATGGAAAAGCTCCTGCCTTCGTCGTGAAATGTGTTCTGTGTCCGAGATTGGAGCGTAGTCTCAATGAGCGGGCGGGCTCAAGGGGCCGCGGGTCGACCTCGTCGACTATGTTCATTTACACTATAGTTGAAACATAAATACTCAGCTGCGCGTAGGTTGACAGGACGGCGGCCCTCTCGAGGCCGAGACGATAGGGAAGAAACGATGGCTGTGGAACAAGAAAAGACAGAAGGATCCAGAGATCCGATAGACCTCTTGCCTCTCAAACAGTCCATCTTCCAAATCCTGCTTGCGCTTGGGAATGGGGAGATGCACGGGTACGGCATCATGCAGGCCCTGGCCGACAAGACCGAGGGGCGCGAGAGAATACTCCCCGGGACCCTTTACGCGTCGATCGGTCGCATGGTGGATGAGGGCCTCATCGAGGAGCGGGAGCCCCCAAGTGGCGACTCCAGCGGTGGGCCCCAGCGTCGGTACTACCGCACCACGGAGTACGGCATGGCCGTCGCGAGAGCGGAGTCGGAGCGTTTGCGCGTGCTACTGGACGTGGCGCGATCAGAAAAGATTCTGACGGAGTCGACCCGTTGACCAAGTCGAGCACCAGAAGATCTTTGACCCGCCGCTGGGCCGCCCTGATGCTGCGGGCTTTCCCCGCGCCCCTTCGTGAGAGCTACGGCTACGAGATGCTCGATGTCTTCGAGCGAGAGCTCCACGCCATCGGTCAAACCGGCGGCAGGTGGTCCTCGGTTCGATTCTCGATGCGCGTCTTCTGGGATTTTCTGCGGGCCGGGTTTGGCGAACGACGCCGGCAGAGGCTCCGGCGGCGTGGCCCGCGTGTGTTCTCGGCAGCACACAGACCGTTCCCGCACCGCCCCGCGGGTCCACATGGAGGATCTTCAATGAACCGCAACGGCATGAACCACAACGGCCGAAGCTCGTGGATGAGCCGCTGGTTCAGCGACATCGGATTGGATCTCCGGCTCGCCGTCCGAGGCTTGATGCGATCGAAGGCCTTCACTGCAATTGCCGTCTTTTCCCTGGCCATGGGAATCGGAGTCAACACGGCGCTCTTCACCCTCGTTCATGCGACGTGGATGCAGCCGGTTCCAGGAGTGAACGGGGCCGACAGGATCGTCGAGCTTCTGAGCACGAGGCGGGGGAGTGAGGCCCAGGAGTGGGCCTATCCTGACTTTCTGGCTGTACGAGACGCCGACACTCCCCTCGAGGTCGTTGCCGGCTGGAAGCCCAGGGAGGCGAGCCTCACGATGGATGACAGCAGCGAACAGGTTCGAGTGATCTACGCGTCGCCCGGCTATTTTCGAGTGCTCGGTGTAACACCCTCGAGGGGCCGTGCATTCTTGCCGACCGAGGACGGCAGCCCTGGCCAGCAACCTGTCGCCGTCTTGAGCCACGACCTTTGGCAGACCCGATTCGGTGGAGACGAGGATATCGTCGGCTCGACAATCATTCTGAATCGGACCCCGCATACGGTCGTTGGCATCGCACCCGAGGAATTCAGGGGTCACCGTCTGCTGCAAGCCAGCACCGACCTGTGGGCACCGCTGATGCAGCATCCGTTGGCCGCAGAAGATAGCTTCCTCCGTGATCAGGACATGCGATGGGTGGAGATGCTCGGCCGACTCCGTGAAGGAGCCAGCGTGGGCGAGGTCAACGCGGCGCTTCGCACCGTCTTCGCCAGGCTCGCAGAGGAATACCCGGAGTCGCATGAGGAGCGAGGGGCTCGGGCACTACCTTTCGGCCCCATCCCGGCGATGGGGCGGTCGGACTCGATGCTGGGTACCGTCGCCCTTTTCGTTCTCGTGGGCCTCGTGCTTCTGATCATCTGTGGCAATGTGGCGGGGATGGTTCTGGCGCGCAGTGCTACCCGCGGGCGCGAGATCGCCGTGCGAGTGGCGTTGGGTTCGGGCCGGGGGAGACTGGTTCGGCACCTGATGGTCGAGGCGATCGTCCTGGCCGTTTCTGGAGGCGCTCTGGGAGTGCTGATGGCCTTCTGGGTGACGTACGCCATTCTGGCGACGAGCATCGGAGCCCAGCTACCGGCCAGCGTCGATTTCGCGCCCAACGGAGTGATCCTGGCTTTCTCGCTGCTCACGACGCTGGCCACCACGCTCGTCATTGGCCTGTTTCCAGCGCTGCGTTTCAGCCGGCCGGAGATCATCTCCTCGCTGAAGGACGAGGCCGGCGGAGGTAGTCGGCGGGTCGGAAGGGTTCACCGCTGGGCAGCCTCGGCTCAGGCCGGCGTGGCGCTCGCGCTGCTGGTCACCAGTGGCCTGTTTGTCCGCTCCCTCGGAGCGATGGAACAGCGGGATCTCGGCTTCGAGCCGGCTGATTTGCTCATCACCAGGATCGACCTTTCGCGTGAGGGCTATGAGGCCCCCGAGGAAGCGCAGACCTTTCTTGACGGCCTGCGAGAGGCGGTTTCGGCCGTCCCAGGTGTCGCCTCCGTGAGCATCGCGGATGGGATCCCGCTCGATCTGAGCGGCAACTTCACGCGGGTTTCGCGTGCCGATTTGCCCGAGGGCGAGGGAGTCAGCGTCACAGTGGAGTTCACTCGGGCGTCCGAGGGATACTTCGCGACCATCAGAACGCCCATCCTGCGAGGTAGGGGATTCGAGTCCACCGATGGGCCGGCTTCGGAGCCGGTGGCCGTCATCACCGAATCGCTCGCTGAACGGCTCTGGCCGGGGGAAGAGGCCCTGGGCCGTCAAGCCCGTTTCCCGCTCGTCAATGTGGACGCCCGCCCATACACGGTGATCGGCGTCGTACCGAATGTGGCATCGAGCACGGCCACGAGAGACATCCCTCACGTATTTGCTGCCGCCCGGCAGGTCTACTACCAACGCAACATGGTCGTGGTCAGGGGGGCGGCGGATACTGCGACCCTGGTGAGGTCCATCCAAACGGCGATACTGAACGTTGATCCCACGCTGCCGATACCAGACGTCATAACCTCCGAGTCTCTCGTTCGGCGCAGCACCAGCAGTCACAGGGTGAACGCTACGACGGCAGGGGGCTTCGGTCTATTGACCCTCGTTCTCTCGGCGATCGGCGTCTACGGCGTGGTCGCCTTCGCCGTGGCGAATCGGACTCGCGAGATCGGCCTCAGAATGGCCCTGGGGGCGACACGGGTCGAGGTCCTCAGAGGGGTGTTGGCGGACGCCGTGCGCTTGGCCGTCCCTGGTCTCCTCGTTGGTGCCCTCGTGGCGGCGGTGATGGCGGTCATCGCTCAGTCCGAGCTCATGGGATTGAGTCCCATTGATCCGGTCTCATTCGGCGCGGCTGCCGCCTTGCTCTTCCTGATTGTCCTGCTGGCCAGCCTGGTTCCCGCCCGACGAGCCTCGAAGGTCGATCCGATGCACGCCCTTCGCTACGAGTAGGGCGCAAGGGCGGGTGCATGCCTGGCACCGGGCGGCGTGGCCGGCCCTACGATCGATTCCAGGCCGGTGCCTCGGGGAAATTCATCCGGCGTAGAAGATCCCGGAAGCGGGGGGCGTCACTGATCGCATCCCAATGCCACACTTGCAGGTGGACCATATCCGGCGAGCGCTCCTCATAGCCCGTTTCCAGCCAATCCAGCGCCAGGTCTTTCTCCCCTGCGTGAGCGTAGAGTAGGGCAATTCGGACCGGCGGCACGAACGCCGAGGTCGTACGCGACACCAAAACCTCTGCGGCGGCGCGCATTGCATCCGCGTAACCCTTCTCGGCATAACCTCGCGCCAGGGCTCCGGCCGCTTCCTGGTCGCCCAACGCGGCGTAGAACCGACCTGCCGTCGCGGACGCCTCCTGGTAGCTGCCCTGTTCGTGGAGGGCGATCCAGAGACTGTGGAGAGTCATGGGCAGGTCAGGCTCCATCAGCAGGCTCTTCCGGAGCTGGGCGATCGCCTCGTCGTAGCGACGCATGTGCAGGAGCTCAACGCCCCACAGTCCCTGTGAGAAGGAGCTGAGAGGGTCCAGCTCCAGGGCCTTGCCCATCTCCACCTCAGCTTCCTCGAAGCGTTTCATGGAGACGAGGAAATGAGAGTAGAAGATGCGTGCATCCACATAACTGGCGTCAAGCTCGATCGCGCGCCTGAACTCGGCTTCCGCGCCGGTCCAGTCCCAATCGTTCAGCATCTTGATGGTTGCTTGGAGATGGTGGCCCTCGGCCAGGCTCTCATCCAACTCCAGCGCCCGCATCGCGACCGCTTTGGACTTAGGCAATGCTTCACGGAGCGGCACGATTCCCCAATTTGCGCGAACTGCCCAGACCCAGGCGACGCCCGCGTGCGCCTGCGCGTAGCTCGGGTCTATCTCCAGGGCTCGCTGAAAATACTGCAGCGCAGTCTCAACGTGCTCGGGAGCGATCTTGTGCCAGTGGAATCGGCCTTTGAGGTAGGCCTCGTAGGCCTCCGGATCGACAGGGCTGGCTTCGGCGAGGCGCTCCTGTTCCTCGGGGGTCACAGCGACCTCGACCTCTCGAACGATCGCCTGCGCTACCTCTCGTTGGAGCGACAATATGTTCGTCATGTCGCGGTCGTAGCTGTCGGCCCAAAGATGCGTGTCGGAGGCCGCATCGATGAGCTGGGCGGTGATTCTGACCTCGTCGCCGGCTCTGAGCACTGATCCCTCGACAATCGCATCAACCCCGAGCTCCTTGGCGATCACCGGCAGCGGCGCTTCCGATCCCTTGTAGCGCATGACTGATGTCCTGGAGATCACCTTGAGGGCGCGGATCTTGGCCAGATCGGTAATCAGGGCCTCTGTCATACCGTCCGAGAAGTACTCCTGCTCCTTGTCGCCCGACAGATTCGCCAGCGGAAGAACCGCTATAGATCTGATCTCGGGGCCGG
>Ga0316198_10001717_pt1 | contig 13051 bp, 11 predicted proteins | sample OudBieAanoxic_MG_FD_204935 | JGI IMG/M metagenome (GOLD analysis project Ga0316198, IMG submission 204935) | Coastal sediment microbial communities from Oude Bieten Haven, Netherlands - site A anoxic | ecosystem: Environmental > Aquatic > Marine > Coastal > Sediment | place: Netherlands...
CAGCAGAGTGACCCGGCGACCTGCACCGGCGAGGCGAAGGGCGGCCGACAGCCCGGCCAGGCCCGCCCCGACGACGACGACGTGGTCTGTGGGTCCAGTGACGGTCCTCATCTGCTCTCTCCTTGGACTCGAGCGCCGACGCTCAGGTGTGACGTGCAGTGGCCGCCTGCACGAGTGACTCGAGCACGGCGCGCGTCGGCTCGCCGATGGGTGCGCGGGCCAGTGCGGCGTCCGCCTCAGCCACGAGGTCGTCGATCATGGCCTCGACCTTGCCCAGGGCGCCCGTGTCGACGATCACCTCGCGCAGCTCGGCGACGCTGGCGGCGTCGAGCCGGGGGTCGCCGAGGTGCCGTCGCAGGGACGACTGCTGGGCTGGGCTGGCGTGCTGCACCGCGTAGGCAACGAGCATCGTCCGCTTGCCCTCCCGCAGGTCGTCGCCGGCCGGCTTGCCGGTCTGCTCCGGGTCGCCGAACACACCGAGGACGTCGTCGCGCAGCTGGAAGGCCTCACCCAGCGGCAGGCCGTACGCGGAGTAGGCGGCCAGCAGGTCAGGCGATCCGCCCGCGAGGCTTCCGCCCAGCAGCAGCGGGTGCTCGATGGTGTACTTCGCGCTCTTGTAGCGGATGACCTGGCGGGCGCGCTCGGCCGCGTCAGCCTGCTGGCCGGCCCGAGCCTGCTCCAGCATGTCCAGGTACTGCCCACCCATGAGCTCGGTGCGCATCTGGTCGAAGACCGTCCGACCCGCGGCGAGCGAGGTGGGGGCGAGTCCCGACGAGGTCAGCAGCTCATCGCTCCATGACAGGCACAGGTCGCCGAGCAGGATCGCCGCGGCTTCGCCGAAGCGCTCCGGTGTGCCCATCCAGGACGAACCGCGGTGCAGCTCGGCGAACCGGCGGTGGATGGCCGGCAGCCCGCGGCGGGTGTCGGAGTCATCCATCACGTCGTCGTGGATCAACGCTGCCGCCTGGAACAGCTCGAGCCCGGTCGCGGCACGCACGATGGCCTCGCCGTCAGCGCCGTCGGCCGACCCACCGGCCCCTCGCCAGCCCCAGTAGCAGAACGCCGGACGCAGGCGCTTGCCGCCGCGCGTGAGCTCCGCGGCTGCCTCGACGAGCGGCGCGAGGTCGGGGCTCACCGACTCCAGAACGTCCGCCTGGTGCGCGAGGACGTCATCGAGCACCTTCTGCACCCGCGACCGAAGCTGCTCGACGTCGAACGGACTTGGCACGAGCACGAGGCTAGGCGAGTGTGCCCGGTGCGTCTTCTTCGGGGCAGGCACCTACCCTGTGCCCGGTGAGCACACATCGGCTGGTGGAGACCACGCGGTCGCGCCACGTCAGCATCGCTGAGCGGCTGTCCGAGCCGACCCCGACGTTCTCCTTCGAGTTCTTCCCGCCCAAGACGGACGCGGGTGAGCAGGCGTTGTGGCGTGCGCTGCGAGAGCTCGAGCCGCTCGGTCCCGGTTTCGTCTCGGTCACCTACGGCGCCGGCGGCTCCACCCGCGACCGCACCGTGCGGGTCACCCGTCGCATCGCCGAGGAGACCACTCTCACACCGATGGCCCATCTGACGTGCGTCGGCGCCAGCCGCTCCGAGCTCGCCTCGGTGCTGGGCGAGTACGCCGACGCCGGCATCCACAACGTGCTGGCGTTGCGCGGCGACCCACCGGGCGGACCGGGGTCGCTGTTCGAGCAGCACCCCGACGGCCTGGCCCGGGCAAGCGAGCTCGTCGCCCTCGTCCGTTCGCTCGGCAGCTTCGAGGTGGGCGTCGCCGCCTTTCCCGAGGGCCATCCGGAGGCCCGTGACCTCGACCACGACGCGGACGTGCTGGTGGCCAAGGCCCACGCCGGCGCAGCCTTCGCCATCACTCAGTTCTTCTTCGATGCCGACGACTACCTGCGCCTGGTCGAACGGGTGCGCAGCCGACGCTGCGACCTGCCGATCGTGCCGGGGATCATGCCGGTCACCAATGTCTCGCAGATCGAGAGGTTCGCCGTGCTGTCGGGCGCGGCATTCCCGACTGCACTGGCCGAGCGCCTGCACGCGGTGGCCGACGACCCGGCGGCGGTTCGGGCGATCGGCGTCGAGGTGGCCACGGGCCTGGCGTCCCGGCTGCTGGCCGCGGGTGCGCCCGGCCTGCACTTCTACACGCTGAACCGGTCGACGGCCACGCGCGAGGTGTACGCCGCACTGTCCTAGGAGGGTGGTCATGAGCAAGCCCGAGAGCATCACCGTGGCCGGCACGGGTGCGGTGCTCGCCGTCCCGGACGTGCTCCGCCTCGAGCTGGGCGTCGAGGCGCACGACGTGACAGTGGACCAGGCTCTGGCCGCCGCCAACCAGGCGATGTCAGCCGTCCAGCGTGCGCTGCTGAGCTCGGGGGTACCCCAGAGCGACCTGCGTACGAGCCACCTGTCGATCCGCACCGAGTACGACCGACAGGGTCGCTCGATCAGCGGCTATGTCGTGAACCAGGGCCTGGACGTGCGGCTGCGCGACGTCTCTGCGGCCGGCGGCGTCATCTCCGCGGTGGCCTCGGCTGGCGGTGACCGAGCGCGCGTCAACGGACTGCACTTCGAGGTCGAGGACGATGCCGCGCTGCTCGACCTGGCCAGACAAGCTGCCGTGAAGGATGCTCGCCATCGGGCCGAGACACTCGCGCGCGCCGCCGGTCGCGGTGTCGGTCGGGCGCTGGAGATCCGCGAGGGTGAGTCGGCGTCACCCGGTCCCGTGCGGACCCGGATGCTGGCCGCGGAGGCCAGCGCGTCCGTGCCACTTCAGGCCGGGTCGCACCAGCTGAGCGTGACGGTGACAGTGCAGTGGGCGCTCGAGTGAGGGCCATCGGGTCGGCATGAGCGTTCTCGACCGTCAGGGCTACCTCGACCGGTGGTCTGAGCTGCACGGGGGGTACGACCCGCGCTCGTCGCACCTGACGCATGCGTGGTTGAGCCTGGCGTACGCGCTGGCCAGGCCGTTGGCGGTGCTGCGGGTGCCTCCCGACCTGGTCACCGGCCTGGGTGTGCTGGTGTCGGGCCTTGCCGTGTACCTGGCCTGGCTGGGGGAACGCTGGGTGATCGGTGCCGCCGTCGTGGTGGCCCTCAGCGGCCTCGTGGACAACCTCGACGGCGCGGTGGCGGTGATGAGCGGACGAACGACGCGGTGGGGGTTTGTGCTCGACTCGCTGGTCGACCGGATCTCCGACGCGCTGTACCTGGTCGCCCTGTGGCTGGTGGGCGCGCCGGCATGGGTATGCGTGCTGGCCGGGGTCCTGATGGGCTTGCAGGAGTACACGCGTGCCCGCGCCGGGAACGCCGGCATGAGCGAGATCGGGGTCGTCACGGTGTGGGAGCGCCCGACCCGGGTGATCGTGACGGCGATGTTCCTGCTCGGCGCGGGCATCTACACCGGGTCGGCGTCGGGCTGGGCGAGCGCGGGTGCAGCGGCGTGGGCCACGCTAGGGGTCGTCGGGCTGGGGCAGATCCTCGTCGTTGTGCGTCGACGACTCGGGGCATCGACCGACTAACCCTTCGTCGCGGGCAGCTGCCGTGGCGGACAATCCCTGCCGTGTCCCGGTTCAGCGGTCTGCGTGCACTGCCTCGCGAGGCGCGCATCCTGCTGGTCGGGGTCGGCGTCAACGCCGTCGGCCTCGGTCTGGTGCTGCCGCTGCTGGTGGTCTACCTCTACGACGTGCGGGGCATCCCGCTGGACACCGTAGGGGTGCTGGCGGCTACGCCGCCGGTGGTGGCCCTGTTCCTGCTCGGTCCGATCGGCATCGTCATCGACCGGTGGGGTCCGCGTCGGGTGCAGGCCGGCGCGCTGGCGTGCTCGTCGATCGGAGCGGCGTCGCTGTCGGTGTCGACGACTGTGTCCGCCGCGTTCGTCTCCATGCTGTTCCTTGGTGTCGGGCAGGCGGCGTTCTGGCCGGCGAGCCAGGCGCTGGTGGCCGAGGTGGTGCCCTCGGCCGTCCGGCCGAAGTACTTCGGCGTGTCCTTCGCCCTGCTCAACGCGGGCATCGGGTTGGGCGGGGTGGTGACCGCCTTCGTGGCCGTCGTGGAGCGGCCAGCGACCTTCGAGTGGCTGTACCGCCTGGACGCCGCGAGCTTCTTGGTGCCGTTGGCGCTGCTGATCGGTCCGCTACGCCACGTCGGCAACCACACCACGAGCCGCGAGGCCGAACCGGGAACCTACCGTCTGGTGCTGGCGGACCGCGTGTTCCGCCGGTTCCTGCTCGTCGTGTTCGCGTCAGCGTTCGTCGGCTACGGCGTGATCGAGGCGGGTTGGGCGGGGTACGCCCGCGTCGTCTCCGATGCCTCGACACGCACGATCGGACTGGCGTTCGCGGCCAACACCTCAGTCATCGTCGTGCTGCAGCTCGGGGCGCTGCGCTTCATCGACGGCAAGCGGCGCACGACGATGCTCGCCTTGATGGCCGGTGTGTGGGCGGTCGCGTGGCTCATGCTCGGGGCCTCTGGACTGGTGCCGGGGACCGTGCTGGCCACCGTGCTGCTGATCGGCTCTCTGGCCGTGTTCGGTGCGGGCGAGACGCTGCTCAGTCCGATCGTTCCGGCCATCACCAACGACCTGGCCAGCGACCGGCTGCGGGGTCGCTACAACGCCGTGGGCGCGTTCGCGTTCCAGGTGGCCGCCGTCTCGGCTCCGGTCACCGCCGGCCTGCTGCTCGACCGTGGGCTCGCTGGGGTGTTCATCGGGATGCTGGTGAGCGGGTGCGCGCTGCTCGCGCTGACGGCGCTGCGCCTGGCGCGGTACCTGCCGCAAGCGGCCAACGGCCTCGCTCAGGACTCCTCAGGCGTCCCCGACCAGGTCGGAGACGATCTCGGCGCTCATGCCCACCAGCGGTAGCCCTCCGCCGGGGTGCGAGGAGCCACCGACGAGGTAGAGCCCCGGTACGGGCGAGGAGTTCGCCGGACGCAGGAACGCCGCGCGCTGGCCGTTCGACGACGTGCCGTAGATCGCCCCGCCGGGGGCTCCAGTCTCGGCCTGCAAGTCGGCCGGGGTACGCACCACCCGCCACAGCAACCGGTCGCGGACGTCGAGACCGCGGGCGGCCATCACGTCGAGGACGTCGTCTGCGTACTGCTCGGCGACGCCGGGCGCGGTCCAGTCGACGGTGCCGGGTTGGCGGTCGGGGCCGTGCGGGTCGCGCTGGCGCGCGGCGTTGACGAGGACGAACCACGACTCGTGGCCGGCGGGGCGCATCGCCTCGTCGTCGGGGCTGCAGATGTAGACGGCCGGGTCGGGGATCGGCCGGGCCGGGCGGCGCGACGTCCCGAAGAGGCTGTCGAACTCGTCGTCGTAGTCCTGCGGGAACAGCACCGTGTGGTGGGCCATGTCGGGCGTGCGGCCGCGAACCGCCAGCAGCAGGACGAAGCCGGAGAAGGACAGCCCTGCCTTGGTGATCGAGGCCATCACGTCGCGGGAGGCCCGGTGCCCGGGCAGCAGCCGGCCGTAGAGCGTGCTGGCGTCGCAGTTGGCGACCACGACGTCGGCCGGCACGGTCTCGCCGTCGGCGAGGCGCACGCCGCACGCCCGTCCCGCCTCGGTGAGCACCTCGGCGACACCGGCGTCGGTGCGCAGCGTGGCGCCGCGGAACTCGACCCGGGCGGCCAGCGCCTCACCGAGGTTGCGCAGACCGCCCGGCACGTGCCAGGCGCCGAACGTCTGCTCGACATAGGGGATGGTCGACAGCACGCCGGGGGCCCTGCGGGGGTCCGATCCCGAGTAGGTCGCATACCGGTCAAGCATCTGACGCAGGTGCGGGTCGCGTAGGTACTGCTTGCCGATACCGCGCAGGGTCTGCCAGGGGGCAACCGTGCGGACATCGTCGAGGTTGCGCGCCAGCCGGGCCAGCGTGCGCGTGCCCTCGAGCGGTGACTGCAGGAACGGTCCCCGCGTGACGTCCCAGATCTGGCTGGCCCGCGACAGCAGCGCCGCCCACTGCTGACCGGCATCGTCACCGAAGGCGGCGTCGAGGGCGTGCGTGACGCCGGCCCTCGAGGCGTTCGGCAGACGCACCTGCGCACCGTCGGCGAACCGGTAGTGGAAGGCCGGGTCGACCGGGACGAGCTCGAGCTCGCGTTCGAGCGGGCGTCCGCTCTTGCGGAAGGTGTCGCGGTAGATGGCCGGCAGGGTGAGCAGGGACGGTCCGGTGTCGAACACGAACCCGTCACGCTCGTAGCGTCCGAGCTTGCCGCCGATGGTGGAGGCCTGCTCGAGGACGGTGACCGCGTGGCCTCGTTTCGCGAGCCGTGCCGACACCGACAGCCCGGCCATGCCGGCACCGATCACTGCTACTCGTGCCATGGTGGTTCGAGCCTACGGCGGTGCCCGACTAGGTGATCTGGCGACCCTTCCAGGTGAGAGCCCCCCGTCGGCGGTGCCGCCAGGAGTCTGCGGCGAGCAGTCCGAAGACCGTGATCGACACCGGGTGGGCGAGCACGTCCGGCAGCACCGGTTGGCGGGTTGCGCGGGCCACCAGAGTGCGGCCGAGGACGCCCGCGCCGTAGCCGAGCCAGCCCGCTCGCGAGCCGGTGAGAACTGCGGCGAGCGCGGGGGCGACGTAGGCGAGCGTCAGGGTGGCGACGACGGCGGCCGAGCCGACCGGGCTGCCGAAGGCCGACCACAGCGACTTGGTGTACCCCTCGTGCAGCTCGTCCCAGGAGTCATACATGCGGCAGGCGGACATGGCGGACCCGTCGACGGCCACACCGGTCCCGCCGGTGCGCTTGAGCGCGCGCAGCAGGCCGACGTCGTCGAGCACCTCCGCGGCGACCGCCCTGTGCCCGCCGGCGCGGTGATAGGCCTGGGTGTCGACGACGAAGAACTGCCCGGTGGCAGCCGCCATCGACGGGCGCGGGGAGCGTTCGGCGAGCGTCAACGGCAGCGTGGTGAGCCACGACCACTCGATGAGTGGTTGCACGAGCCGGGGCCCCAGCCCGTCGGCCAGCTGGCGCGGGTACGGCGAGATCGCGTCCAGACGCGACGAGCGCAGCAGCCGCACGGCGGCCGCGATCGCGAGGGGGTCGAACGTGACATCGGCGTCCACGAAGCAGAGCACCGACCCGGTGGCAGCTTGCGAGAGCTGGTGGCAGGCGTGCGGCTTGCCGAGCCAGCCCGTCGGCAGGTCGGCGCCGGTCAGCACGCGCAGCCGGTCGTCATCGGCGGCGACCTCCGAGACGACCTGCGCCGTGCCGTCCTGCGAGCCGTCGTCGAGCACGAGCACCTCGAGGTCGTCGAGACGTTGCTGGGCCAGCAGGGTCTCGATGGTGCCGGTGATGCGGTGCGCCTCGTTGCGGGCCGGCACCAGTACCGAGACCCGCTCGGCGATGGGCTGCGGGTCGCTCGGCAGGCGGCGCAGCCGGCGCAGGTTCACGGCGGTGTGGGCCGTGAGCGCCGTCGCGACGAGTGCACCCACCAGGCCGATCCCTCGCAGAGCGACGGCGGTCCGGCCGCTCATTGCGACGTGCGTCTCTCGGCGAGCAGCAGCCGCACGTACGGGATGGTCGTCAGGCCCATGAGCAATCCACCCCAGGCGGCCACGGCCGGGCGGCCGACGAAGACGAGGTTGAGCAGCACCTGCGACAGGTACGTCCAGACGAGGACGGCCGCCGGCACCATGTCATGCGGCAGCCGACCTGGGCGGGGCAGCGCGCGACGACGCTCGACCAGCGCCGAGAACGCGGTCATCACCAGCATCATCACCGTGGAGGCGAGAAGCCAGCCGGCGTAGTTGGTCAGCGGGATGCCAGGGACGCCGGGCAGCCCAGGGTCGGGGTTGTCCCAGGCCCAGTGGCCCGCGTCGACCATCTGGGGGTCGAGGAACAGGTCCCACGCCGTCAGCGTCCACGCACCGACGGCCCACCCCCAGCGGCGACCGGCCAGTGCCTGACCGGCGAGGTAGGCGGGGTAGCCGAGCATGATCCAGGCCAGCGGCACCAGCACGGGCACGTCGGCGACCTCGACGCCCAGGGTGCCGGTGTAGGAGTAGGCACCGAACGGGAAACCCGTGGAGGTGCCGGTCGACTCGACGAGCAGACCGAGACCGCCGAACGTGAGCGCCATCGCTGCTGCCCACAGCACACCCCGAACCGCGGTGGCGTGAACCACGGCGGCGGTCGACAGCAGTACGACCGAGCCGATCGTCGACACGCGCAGCGCCTGGCCCGACAGCAGGGGGTAGGCGACCTGCAGAAGCACCCCGGCAGCGGCGAGCGCCATCGGTCCCCACCGGGCGACACCCGATGCGGGCCGGGCCGGCTGCATGCCGGACGGCTCCCTCGTCTGCCCGGTGCTGGGCGCCGACGAGCCTGCGGTCATGGGAAGAAACTGTAGGCAGGGGGTCCGACAGACGCTGCCGAAGGTGGGTGCGCCCCGGTCAGTCGCTGGCCTCGACGGCGACCGGCTCGCCGCCGGTGATGCGCATGAGCTCGTCGAAGGTCGTGGCGAACACCGTGTGCGGGTGGCCGGCCGCCGCCCACACCGTCTCGTGGCGCGCCAGCCACTCGTCCACCAGTGTGCGCAGCGGTGCGGGGTGGCCCACGGGTGCGACGCCGCCGATCGGCTGACCGGTGTGGGTGCGGACGAACTCGGCCGAGGCTCGGCGCAGCGCTCGCACGCCGAGGTGCTCGGCGACCAGCGTGGTGTCGACCCGGTGCGCCCCGCTGGTCATCACCAGCACCGGGGTTGCGTCGGCGTCGAACACCAGGCTGTTGGCGATGGCCGCGACGTCGCACCCGAGCTGGTCGGCGGCCGCCGCAGCGGTGGGGGCCGAGTCGGGCAGCACGACGACCGGGGAGTCGACCCCGGCCTTCTCCAGCGCGGCAACGACGGTTCGGACGTTGCGGTGGTCGTGTGCCATGCGTCGAAACGTACGCCCGCACTCGGCTGTGGACGGGGGGTTGACGTGCCCACGGGGGAGTGCTTACCTAGGACCTGTTCGAACATCTGTTCGAATGTGATCTCCGGTGGTTCGCGGCCACCGGCTGCAGGCTTCCCGTCCGGGTGCGGACTCGACCTCCGGGCCCGTGACGGGATGTCTTCCCCCTGCGTGTTCGACCTGACGTTGCCTGTCGTCTGCCCGGCGACCGGCCTGCTCTCGAGGGGAGGCGTGCCATGCGCCACTACGTGGAACCGGTGGAGGTCCGCTCCGGCACGGTGAGCGGGATCGAGGGGCCCGCCCAGTTCCTCTGGCGGCATCGGCTCTACCTGGTGCGCGACGTCCTCGGCTTCTGGGTGGAGTCCAGCAGCTGGTGGCGCACGGGCAGCGGTTTCGCCGAACGACAGGTCTGGCGGGTCGAGGCCGGACGGGGACGTCACGTGTCCCGAGTGGTGGCCGACCTGGCGATGAACCCGGTCGACGACACCTGGTTGCTGCTGCGTACCTACGACTGAAGGAGGATCCCGTGACCGCACGAGTCGGCGTCGGTGTGATGGACATGCTCGCCCACGCCCACAGCTGTCTGCAGGAGGCGACGCTCGCCGTCCGCCCCACCGACCGCTACGCCATGGCACACCTGGCGGCCCTGCGGACGGCCGCTGCCGTCCTGGCCGCCCGGACCGGCGGTGAGCCCGCCGGGCGCCGTCAGTCGCGCAACGCCTGGGTGCTGCTGGCACGGGTCGCTCCGGAGCTGGAGGAGTGGGCCGCCTTCTTCGCCGCCGGTGCGGGCAAGCGGACGGCTGCCCAGGCCGGCATCGCGAGCGCGGTGACCACCCGTGAGGCCGACGACCTGCTGCGCGAGGCCGACACCTTTCTCGGCCTGGCCACCACCCTGCTCGGGCTGCCGCACCACCCGTCCCTGCCCGGTATCGCCGCACCGCTGCGTGCCGGCTAGTCGGACGGTCGTCCACGATGGTTGCCAGCGACCCCTTCGTCCACCTGCAGGTGGCCTCGGGCTTCTCACTGCAGCACGGGGCGTCCCACCCGCACGCCCTCGTCCAACGGGCAGCCGACCATGGCATGGACGCCCTGGCGCTGACCGACCGCGACGGCGTCTACGGGGCCGTGCGGTTCGCGCTGGCCTGCCAGTCGGCGGGTATCGCACCCATCCTCGGGGTGGACCTCGCGGTGGAACCCGTGTCCTTGCCCCAGCAGCCCCCGCCCCGCCGGCGCACCCCGGCTCGCGGTGGGGCTCAGGTCGACCGGCGCCTGCCGAGGGTGACCGTTCTCGCCGAGGGACGCCGCGGCTGGGCGGCGCTGTGCCGACTGGTGAGTGTCGCGCACCTCGGGACGGTCCCGGGCGAGGACGTGCCGGCCACGGGCACCACCGAACGCCGACGCGACCCGGCGGTAACGATGGCGCAGGTGGCCCATGCCGCCGACGGGGGAGTGCTCGGTGTGGTGCTCGGCCCGCAGTCCGACGTGGCCCACGCCCTGTCGCGTCGTCGTCCCGACCTCGCCGGGCACGCCGTCGACCGCTGGCGCGAGGCCGTCGGCGGCTCGTCGCTGATGCTGGCGACCGTGTCGCACCGGGCGTCCGGCGACCGGTCGGCACCCGGCAGCACCCGGCACGCCGCGCAGATGCTCGGGCTGGGTCGGGAGCGCTGTGTGCCGGTCGTACTGGGCAACGCCGTGCGCTACGCCGACCCTGCCGACGCCCCGGTGGTCGACGTGCTCGACGCCGCCCGCCGACTCGTCCCGCTGCACCCGCGCCACCTCGACCGAGCCAACGCCGAGGGGTACCTCAAGAGCGGCAAGGAGATGCTCGAGATCGCCGAGGACGTCGTGCGCGCTGCCGGCGGTGGGGAGTCGGAGGTGACCCGGCTGCTGGCCGGCACCCGCTCGGTGGCCGAGCGGTTCGTCCTCGACCCCCGCGCCGACCTGGGGCTGGGGGAGATCCACTTTCCCGAGCACGACCTGCTGGACAACCTCAGCGACGCCGAGAGCTCCCGCGGCGCCGGTGCCGACGCTCTGCTACGGCAGCGCTGCGAGGCCGGGCTGGGCCGCCGCTACGGGTCACGCCCGAGTGAGGAGGTGCTCGACCGGCTCGACGACGAGCTCGACGTCATCGCCCGTCTGGGCTACGCCGCCTACTTCCTCACCGTCGCCGAGGTCTGTGACCTCGTCCGTGAGATGGGGGTGCGGGTCGCGGCCCGCGGGTCAGGGGCGGGCAGCCTGGTCTGCTACCTGCTCGGCATCTCCGGTGTCGAGCCCCTCGGGCACGGGCTGCTGATGGAGCGCTTCCTCTCCCCGCTGCGCCAAGCGCTGCCCGACATCGACATCGACGTCGAGTCGGCCCGCCGGCCCGAGATCTACCAGCGCATCTTCGACCGCTTCGGCCACGAGCGGGTCGCGTGCGTGTCGATGATGGACACCTACCGGGTGCGCCACGCCATCCGCGACACCGGTGCCGCCCTCGGCCTGCCGCCGGCCGAGATCGACGCCATCGCCAAGGCCTTCCCGCACATCCGTGCCCGCGACGCCCGCCTGGCCCTCGACGAGCTACCCGAGCTGCGGGCCAGCCGGCTCGGTGACGCGCTCAAGGCCGGTCAGCTCGACGTCCTGCTCTCGCTCGCCGAGAAGCTGGACGGGCTGCCTCGCCACGTGGCCCTGCACCCGTGCGGGGTGATCCTGTCCGACCCGACGCTGCTCGACCGCACCCCGACCGAGCCGAGCCTGGCCGGCTTCGCCATGAGCCAGTTCGACAAGGACGACGTGGAGAACCTCGGGCTGCTCAAGCTCGACGTGCTCGGCATCCGCATGCAGTCGGCCATGGCGCACGCGATCGACGAGGTGGCGCGGGTGGACGCGCAGGTCGTCGACCTCGACGACCGCGAGTGCGTGCCGCTGGACGACCCGGACACCTTTCGACTCATCCAGTCCACCCGCACCCTGGGCTGCTTCCAGATTGAGTCGCCCGGCCAGCGCGAGCTCGTCGGCAAGTTCGCCCCTGAGACGTTCGGCGACCTCGTCATCGACATCTCGCTGTTTCGGCCCGGGCCGGTCAAGAGCGACATGGTCACCCCGTTCCTCAAGGCTCGGCAGGGGTGGCAGATGCCGGAGTACCTGCACCCCGACCTCGAGCCCGTCCTGCGCGAGACCTGTGGCGTGGTGGTGTTCCACGAGCAGGTGATCGCGATGATCGCCGTGGTCACCGGGTGCAGCCTGGCCGAGGCCGACGAGGCCCGCCGCGCCCTGGGCGACGCCGAGGGAAAGCAGCAGGTGCGCGCCTGGCTGCCGGACACGGCTCGAGCCCGGGGCTACGACGAGGCCGTCGTCACCCGCGTGTGGGAGGTGCTGGAGGCCTTCGCCTCCTTCGGCTTCTGCAAGGCCCACGCCGCCGCCTTCGCACTGCCCACCTACCAGTCGGCCTGGCTGAAGACCCACCACACGGCGGCCTTCCTGGCCGGTGTGCTCACCCATGACCCCGGGATGTACCCCAAGCGGCTCATCCTCGAGGACGCCCGGGCCTTCGGCATCGCTGTCCTCGCTCTCGACGTCAACCTCTCCGACGACGTCTACCGGATCGAGCGGATGGGGGTGGACGACGAGCCCCCACCGGGCATCCTCGGCGCGCCACCGAGGCAGGCACCGCCCGACGGGCTGCCCGACGCGCGCGCCTACGGCATCCGGCTGTCGCTGTCGGACGTCGCCGGCATCAGCGACGACGAGGTGGCCCGGATCATCGCCGGGCGTCCGTTCCACTCGCTGACCGACTTCTGGTGCCGGGCCCGGGTGTCGCGCCCGGTGGTCGAGCGGCTGGTGATGGCCGGGGCCTTCGATGGCATCTACGGGCTGGGTTCGACGGTTCCGGTGCGCCGCCGTGGGCAGGTGACCCGGCGTGACCTGCTGCTGGCCCTGGCCGACCTGGACGGGGTGCGGGTGCGCCGGTCGGGTGGCCGGCGAGCCGTCCCGGCCGCGGAGCAGCTGAGCCTCGACCTGGCCTCCGACGAGTCGATGCAGGGCTCCGGGCTGCCGGAGATGACGAGCGGGGAACGGGTGCGGGCCGAGCTGGAGATCCTCGGCCTGGACGCCAGCCGGCACGTGGTCGACTTCTACGCCGACTTCTTGGCCGCCCTCGGCACCACCCACTCGTCGGA